>Ga0302154_10000014_pt1 | contig 158435 bp, 124 predicted proteins | sample I_Bog_N2_3_FD_193507 | JGI IMG/M metagenome (GOLD analysis project Ga0302154, IMG submission 193507) | Peat permafrost microbial communities from Stordalen Mire near Abisko, Sweden - I_Bog_N2_3 | ecosystem: Environmental > Terrestrial > Soil > Wetlands > Peat | place: Sweden: Abisko... | reverse complement strand
AGCACAGGCGGCCCTGGAGCGTCTGCGTGCCGCACCAGTGCACCAGGCCGATGTCGGCATGATCATCGAACGCGCCCATGCCGAAGCAGAGCTGGGCAGAGCGGATAGGGCGCGCACTTTGCTGCTGCCCTTGGCGACGGATCAACCAGCTGCGCTGATCGCACTCTCCGACGTTCCTGGCACCGACATGGGCGCATTCATCGACAGCCCCGCCGCCCGCAATCCCATGGCAGCCCTGGCGTTGGGTCGCGCCCTGGTGGTCGCGGACCGGGCTGCTGACGGCTGGACGCTGCTGCGCCGGATTCTGAGCGCCTACGATGCTGGGCAGGCTGCTGGCTTACCGCTGGCGGATCTCCTCACCTGGGCAGGGCGTGCCGCCGAAGCAGTGGATCCCCAGGCGGCCGCTGCACTTCGTCAGCGGCTGCTCAGCTTGGACCAGCCCGGGCAGGCGACCGGCCAGGCGTGGTGCGACGAGGCTGAGCGGCGGAGCCGGGAAGGGGGAGATGCCGAGGCCGCCTGGGAGCGGGCGGCCCATCTGCTCCCCCAGGATCATCCCTGGGCCGCGGCGGCGGCATGGCGGGCTGCTCGCAATCTGGTCGACCAAGGTATCCGGCTGGCCGATGCGCGACGCCTTGTCGAAGTGCCTGCCTGGGCAGGATCTGACGTCGATCAGCTGCGCTGCCGCTTCCTGTTGGCGCAGATTGCAGAACGTACGGGCGATAGACAGGCGGCCCTGCGTGCGGCAAACAGCCTGTTACCCCTCGCTGACGCCACGCAACTGCCTCGTTTGCAGCAGTTCATCGCCCGCTTACTTCCCGGGAACTGAACGGCAAGTGTCGGGATTGACCGGTCCGAGGGGGCTCGGTGTGGCGCAAGGCGTTGCAGGGTCAACTTGTCGTGGCCGCAGCTAACCTTTGACAGGCCAATCGGCAGCCCATATGGTCCACGTGGACTCCCTGCCATAGGAGCAGACAGTGCCGAGGTTACCAACGACGAGCGCCATCATGGCAACGGGTTCCTTTGGGGTCGTCAATCATGACGTTCGCACAAGTACGGTCAGTCAATGGTCCCGTCTGCCGATTAGCTCCGATGTCCAGGTAATGGCGTCATGATCCTGATTAATCTCCTGCCACCGGAACTCCGCCGGCGCCAATCGGGTGTCAGCCCAGTATTCGCCAGCGTGGTGGGGGGCGGCATTGCCTGCCTCCTGCTGGTGATCCTGTACAGCTGGATCCAGTTCGTCTGCATCCCCAATGCCATCGCGACCAAGGCTAAGCGCGACGAGGAGCTCGCCGCCAAGACCGCACTCGCCGATGCCGTCCGTGAAATGGAGAAGAAGATCGACGAGAACCGGCAGCGGCGCAACAAATTCTACAGCCTGCTCGCCAAGAAGGTCTATTGGGCCCGTACGCTGGACGAATTCGCCAATCTTCTCAATGGCCCGTGGAGCCTACCTGGATTTGACGTCCGCTGTACCGATCTCAACATCACCGAGGCCCCGGGAGCCGGTGGCGGCCGAGGACCGGTCCAGGACGAGACCGTGGCGTTCTCCGTCAGGTGGAACTACAAGCTCATCGGCAAGGAGCGCATCCGCGCAGGTGACTACATCAATTCGTTCTTCAGTACGATCAAGAACAGCAAATTCTGGAAGAGCCAGGGGTTTACCGGGAAGCCCGAGGAGACGTATCGGGGTGATACCCCGAGGACGAACCAGAGCATCCAGCGCATGATCATCGAGGGCACCCTTGAGTGGCAGCGGGTGAAGGTGATCAAAGACAAGATTCTGGCGGGGAGATGACATGGCACTTCGCGCCTTCAATGATCTGAACAAACGCCAGCAGCTCGCCATCCTCGCCGGGGTGCCTTCGGCGGTCGCCTTGCTGCTGATCATCTTGATATACCGCGCCTTGGGCGTGCTCGGGCCGGACCAGCAGGATCGCATCCCCTCGTTCATGCTGCGCAATCTCCCCGGCAATATCTGGTCGACGATCACCGATACCGAGGCCCAGATCGCCACCCAGCAGGCCGAGATCGACAAGGGGCCGGCGATCCAGAAGGAGATGGAGGGTCTTGAGGCAGATATCAAGGCGGCCCGCGAGCGTCTACCGCTGGAATCCGAGAAGATCGACATGCGCCTGCTGATCGAGAAGCTCGCCCGTGACATCCCGAGCGACATCGGCAATGTCCAGGTCAACTCCGTGCGCATCATCGAGGAGGCCCCGGCTTCGGCTTCGCGGTCAGGCACCGGCGATGAGACGCAGAAGGTCACCTATCTGACCGAGCTGACCGGGGACTTGAACGGCATCATCAAATACATCGACGTGATCGAGAAGAATCCCCGATTCATGACCGTCAATTCGATTCAGATCAGGCCCGGAAGCGTGACCTTGGATGCAGAGAAAAAGCTCTTTCTCACGCCCCATACTGTTAGATTGAGCCTAAGCACGTTCGTCTACAATCCCCAGACCGGCAAGGGGAGGTAGACGATGGCTCTGAATGCGAGAATCGTCCTCCTGATGGCCATGATCGCTGGCGTGTCGGCTGGCGATGCACCCGTTCCTTCTCCTGCTCCCGGAGCCGCGCCGGCTGTGGCGCCGAAAGCCAAGGAGGCGGATGCCTTGGACCAGCTGGCGGAGGAGGAGCGCTGGACCTTCGAACCGCAGTTCGGTCGCAAGGACATCTTCTACGACCTCGAGGCCATCCTCTCGTTGCCGAATCCCGAGATCGCGCTCCCCGAGGTGACCGGCAAGAAGGACAACAATGACGTCGCCGAGATCGAGGCGCTGCGCGCCTTCGGCAAGCAGGAGCTGAGCCGCATCGAAGGTGTCGTGCTGGGGCGCAAATGGGACGATGCGCTGAAGTACTGCGAGCTCGCCCTCAAGAAGCTGCAATCCCACGCCGACGATGCCGCCATCGCCGCCATGGTCGAGAAGATCAAGCGCTACCAGACCCAGGCGGAGGAAGCCAAGATCTACGAGGAGGCCCAGGCCAAATTCGACGCCCTGGGTCTGCGCATCGAGGGTATCCTGTGGTCGGCGACAGGCAGTCTGGCGGTGATCAGTGGCGAGCCGAGAGCGCGCGCCATCAATGACCGTGTCAAGGATTGCGTGATCATCAGCATTGATACCAATCGCGTCGATTTCCTGTTCCATTACAACCGTCGACGATTCGAATTCCAACGTTACGTCGGCGAGGACGTGACCCCCGGCTTTAAATCCAAATAGCGAGTCAGACCATGCACCTTCGCCACTTAGTGATCTCCAGCCTCGCGGCGCTCTCCCTCGGGGTTCCCGGTGAGGGCCTGTTCGCTGCGGACAGCGGCACGAATGCCCCGGGAGATCAAGGCCAGCTCATCACCCTTGAGACCAGCGACAAGCCGCTCGAGACGGTGCTCCAGTGGATCAGCCGGCGCGCCATGGTGAACATCGTCTGCAATGAGGCCGAGCAGCCCAGGATCACCCTACGTTTGGTCAATGTCACCTGGCAGGAGGCCATCGAGCAGATCGCATCGCGCTACGACCTGGTGATCGAGAAGCATAGCGATCGCGTCTGGCAGCTGACCAGGCCACCCAAGGTGCGCATGGAGTTCCAGGATGCGCGACTCACCGTCATCCTCGAGGCCCTCGCTCGGCAGGCGAACGTCAACATCGTCATCAGCGATGATGTCGATGCCAATCGCCGGCTGACCATGACCCTCAACGGCGTCCCATGGCGCGAGGCTCTGGATGTGATCGTGCGGGCTACCGGTTATGCGTGGGTCGAGCAGGAATATTCGATCGTCCGCGTTGTCTCGCCGGACAAGCTGCAGAAGGATCTGCATACCAAGATCTTCCATCTCAATTACACCACGGCAGCCGATCTCGCCAAGGTGGTCACCGCGACCATGAGCGCTGATGGCAAGGTCATCACCGATCTGCGCTCCAACAGCCTGATCCTCACCGATACCCCGTTGTCGCTCGAATCGGTGACCAAGATCATAGCTGCGCTCGACTCCCGTACCCGCGAGGTGCAGCTTGAGATGCGCTTCGTGACCTTCTCGAATTCCGATTCCCAGAGCCTGGGCTTCGACCCGATCAACGCATCTTTCAACCTCAAGGGTATCGGCAATCTCGCTGCCTCCTTCACGCCGACCTCCCCGACATTCGGTGGCGGCCTCAACTTCGCCAACAACGGGGGCACTGCGGGTGCGCCACCGAACAATCCCAGCAGCTCTGGCCAGTTCAGCGCCGATTTCACCTTCGAGGCGCTTTCGCAGCTCGAGAGCACGGAGATCCTCCAGGCACCCCAGATCCTCACCCTGGACAACCAGCCGGCGAAGATCCTGATCGGTACCGAGATCCACTATGCCCAGACCACCATCACCCAGAATCCCAATGGCTCCGGCTCGCTGATCACCCTGCAGGAAGCCTCCACCAGCCCCGTGCATGATGGCATAACCATCAATGTCACGCCGCACATCACCAGCGACGGCTTCGTCTCCATCGATCTGTCGGTAACCAACGACCTCAACAGCTTCGTGACCTACACCAACGGCCAGAACGTCAATTCCTCGAATTACGCGACCATCCAGCTGCCGACCCTGAGCAAGACCGAGGTCAAGACCTCGATCATGGTCGCCGACAGCAAGACGGCGGTCATCGGCGGCATCCTGAACAATGAGGCCGATGAGACGAATTATCAGGTGCCGCTGCTGGGTTCGATCCCTGGCCTCGGCTGGCTGTTCAAGAAGCGCATCAGCTCGGTGACGCAGCGCAACCTCACCATCTTCATCACTCCCCGCATCATCCAGACCACTCAGGAGCGCAGCGAGTACGAAGAGAACAAGCTGCGCGTGCGCGAGCGGTTATCTGGATTGAACCTTCACCCGACCACTGGCGAGCCGAACCGTACCCTCGGCAGCGAGCCGTAAGCGCCTGCATCGGCTGAGGTTCGCCGTTGTGCACCTGCCCGTGCTTGTGCAAGTGCCAGTGCATGAGTAGCATGGCACATCGCCCAGTTGCAGGCCTGCGCTCCTTCGTCCCATAGGGTCCGAAGCGTGCGGCGCGCCGCCTGGGCCCAACACGTTGGCTTGGCATACCTGCCGCCACCACCTCAGATCGGACTATTCGATGGGTTCCCATATCCTCATGAACGTACTCGACGAGCAAGAATTGCGCGTCGGTGTCATCCGCGACGGCAAGCTCGATGCGCTCATCCACGAGCGCATGGGCGAAGGCCAGCATCTCGGCAACATCTACAAGGCGCGCGTCGCCAATGTCGAGCCCAGCCTCGACGCTGCATTCCTCGACCTGGGAGGCGGCAAGAACGGCTTCATCCATATCGATGAAGTCATCCACGAGAAGGGTTCGAACGCGCGCATCGAGCAGGTCCTGCGTGCTGGTCAGGAGATCACCGTCCAGATCACCAAAGAATCGATCAAGGATAAGGGGCCATGCGTGAGCATGTACCTCAGCCTGCCTGGCCGCTATCTGGTGATGATGAATTCCGAGCAGGCCAAGGGCGTTTCGAAGCGCATCGAGGACCCCACGGTGCGCAAGCGCCTCAAGAACCTCCTCGCCGCCTTCGAGCCGCCGGCTGGCATGGGCTTCATCGTGCGCACCGCCAGCGCCGATCGCACTGAGGCCGAGATCCGCCTGGACTACGAGTTCCTCAAACGCCTGTGGGCCGAGATCGAGGCGCTGCAGGCTCGAGTGCGGGCGCCATTCTGCCTCTACCAGGAGGCCGACGTGGTGGTACGCACCTTGCGCGACGTGGCCAGCACGGATGCCCAGGCCATTATCATCGACCAGGAGAAGCTCTACGACGAGGCACGGGCCTTTGCCCAGGTCTTCATGCCCGAGCTGTGCGACCGCATCCAGCTGCATCGGGAGGAGCTGCCGCTCTTCACCTATTATGGTCTCGAAGAGCGCATCAGCACGATCTACGATCGCAAGGTCCAGCTGCCTTCTGGCGGCACCATCGTCATAGAGCAGACCGAGGCGCTGGTTTCGATCGACGTCAACAGCGCACGCAATCGCGAAAGCGGTGACGTCGAGACCACGGCCCTGATGACCAATCTGGAGGCCGCGGCAGTGATCGCCCAGCAGCTCGTCCTGCGCGATCTCGGCGGACTGATCATCATCGATTTCATCGACATGGAGAATCGCGAGCATCAGCGGCTGGTTCAGTTGGCGCTGCGCCGGGCGATGGCTACCGACAAGGCGAAGATCCAGGTTTCGCCGATGTCGCGCTTCGGCCTCGTCGAGATGACCCGCCAGCGCACGCGCCCCAGCCACAAGCTGGTGGCCTCGGCCGAATGCCCGTACTGCGCCGGCACGGGCTCAATCAAGACCCCCGAGACCTTCGAGATCGACTGCATGCGGGCCATTCGCCAGTCGCTGAGCGGGAAGAACATCGCCCGCCTAGAGGTGGTAGTGCCGCAGGAGCTGGCCGTCAGCGTCCTGAATGCCCGCCACCGCGAGCTGAGCGAGATCGAGGAGCGCAACGATTGCCGCATCGTCTTTACCGGCGATGCCGCGGTTAAGGCGCGCGAATTCCGCTTGGTCCCCACCGCCCGCAAGGGCGAACGTCGCGAGCGCGGGGAAAAGCCGGTCCGTCCCAGCCTGCTGGCGCCCCTGATGGTGGAGCAGGCCAAGGCCATGGCCCTGGCGAAGGAGCTGGCGGGGATGAAGTCGGAGGATCTGGAGCGCGAGCTGGAGACCGGTATCCCCGCGGGCACCCCAGCTGTCGCACCGGCCGCCGCCCCGGCTGCCCCGGTCGCCGCCCCGGTCCGTCAGGCGCCAGCGCTGTGGGAGGATGCCGCAGTGCTGCGCCGGCTCCTCTTCAGCCCCAATGCGCCGATGGCGGCACAGGTGGTCCGTCCGGTACATGAACTTGCGCATCAGCGGACCCCCGCTAGCATTCCCGACCCCCGTTCGCGGAGGCGGCGTCGCCGGTAATCCGGTCGCCCCTTCCCTTTGCCGCAGTGGAGTTGCCCATGTACGCCGTGATCCTTGACCGTGGCCGCCAATTTCGCGCCACCACCGGTGAGAAGCTCACCTTGGACCGTAATGAGATCGAGGTCGGAGGCACCGTCGACATGCCGGTCCTGCTGCTGGCTGATGACAGCGGTGTGCGGGTCGGATCGCCCTATGTCGCTGGTGCGAAGGCGGTGGTGAAGGTCCTCGCCCACCAACGCGGCCCTAAGGGCATCGTCGGCAAGTTCAAGCGCCGCAAGCATAGCCGCCGGCGCCATGGTTTCCGCGCCGAGCATACCATCGTCGAGGTGGTCTCCATCAGCGGATGAGCTGCCTGCCCCTAGGGGGCTGACGCTGCGCTGGTTCGAGCGGCTATTCGCAGCTGCCAGGTCGCCCACGCCAGATCGGCTTGGCGGTGGCATGTCAAGCACCGTGTTTGACTCCAGGCCCATGCTCGTGGCATGGCGTCCGAGACTTTTACGCTCATTGCCCGCCTGATGCGCTGGGCGTCCCCCTGGGAGTCTCCGATGTTGCGTCTGCCCCATTCCACCCTGGTGCCGATCCGACGCCTGATCGCAGGCCTCTTCGGCACCCTTCCGCTCATCATGATGCTCATGGGCGGACTCCCGAACGTGGCGTCCGCTTTGCAGATGCAGAATGCCGACCTGGTCTCGCCGGTCACCGGCAACGTCTTCCCGGTCATCGTCGTGCCGGCGAATCAGAACGGTGGAGACACCCTGGCCGACATGGGTGCCGATGATGATGGTTGCCGGCACAGTTCCGGTGCGAGCGAATACGATTACTACGTCGCCACCGACCCCACCAGCTACTTCAGCGCCTTGACCGCTGAATGGGATGAGAAGAGCTCGCCAGCGCGCTTCCGCAGCCCGCTGTCGGCCGATTTCAAGGCCTGGTGCGACAAGCAGTTCAACAGCGATCTCCAGGTCGATATCAACCATGGCTACCAGCTGGCGATCGCCATCGACCGGGCGAAGGGGCTTCCTCCACCCGAACGGTCGACCTTCCAGCTCGGCCAGGGCGACATCTCGATCGAGAAGAAATACCACTTTGCCATCGCCTGCTACGCCAAGCGCAATGCCCATCCGGTGGCCCTCGCCAAGATCGCTCTGATGGGAGCCTGGGCGATCCGCTCGCGCCTCAATCTGGCGATCGCCAACCCCTCCCTGGCGGGTGGCTACGAAGAGGTCAACGACAAGGTCGTCCGCCACATCAAGGAGGGCGAGACCTTCAGCCTGGCGAAGTGGCTGCCGATCTACCGAGACATCTTCGAGAACTCCAGCCTGACCAACGAAGGCTACATGGTCAGCGGCCTGGTCTTTTTCGGTATGGCATTGCGCGATGGCGATCTGGAGGCGTGCCACAGTATTCTCGCCAAGCTCACCGAGCGGCTCAAGGAGGCCAAGGATGGCGAGGTCATGCGCGGTCTGGTGCGCGAACGCGGCCACATGCTCAAGGAGTACCTCGATTTCACCGACCAGGCGTCCAGGTACTTCATGGCGGCGATCGCATCGGAGGAGTTCCCGCGCCAGAAGCTCCCGGTGAACATGCTGGTGGTGGCGGAATGCCTTCGCCGGGAAGGGGATACCGCCAGCCTGAAGCCCGAATCCAAGAACCACGACGAACTCCTGTCTCGGGCCATGGACTGGTATGTCGCGCTGGCGAAGATGCCCGAAACCCAGCCCAAATGGCGTGATGAGTTCCGCGAGCAGGGACGTGCCCCGGGCCCGGATGCGCCCTACGAGGTCCAACTCGGTTGGATTGCCGACCGCCATATCGCCGAGCTCACCAAGCTCGGGATGGCTAGCCCCGGCTCCCCGGTCGGCGTCGACAAAGCGCTGCTGAATGCGATCCTCTTTGAAGGCTTCGGGACGCTGCAGTACCACAACCCTGAATGGAAGCCCTTGTCGGGTGCGACGCAGAGCGATTGCATCATGCTGCTGAATGTCATAGGCAAGGCCCTCATCGACTTCAACTTCCGCACCAATCTGTGGCCCAAGGAGCTGGGCGAGCTGTGGGAACGCGATTTCATCCACGACCGCAATTATGTGAACCGTTTCAACTGTCCAGTGACCGGCAAGCCGTTCGCCTATGTCGAGCCCCAGGCCGACCTCTCGCATCTCGAGGTCAAGACCATCCTGCTCGCCACCTCGGTACCCATCGAGGTGCCCAACATCGGACCGCGCTATGGCGCCTTCCTGCTCAACAACACCACGGTCTGGAGCATCCTCCCTCTCAAGCCGGGTGAGGTCTACAAGGCACCCTGACGGCGGATCGGATCGCGATGAAGCTGAATGAGGTCATCGGCCAGGCTGCGGTGACGCGTCTGATGGCGCGCCTGATCGCGCGTGGGCGCCTGCATCCGGCGCTGCTCCTGGAAGGCCTGCCCGGATGCGGTCGACGGACACTGGCGCTGGCCATCGCCCAAGCGTTGCTGTGCAAGCAACCGCTCTCCGGGGACTCCTGCGGAGGCTGCCCATCCTGCCTGCTGATCGCCGAGGGCACCCATCCGGATCTGGTATCGCTGCCGCATGATAGCTCTGGAGATGACATCGGCGTCGACGTCGTCCGAGCCACGATCGCCGATGCCGTCTACCAGAGCCCGCTGATGGGCCGGCACCGGGTGTTCATCCTCCCGGGCGTCGAGCGCCTGAATGCCGCCGCATCAAACACCCTGCTCAAGGTCCTGGAGGAACCTTCCCCTGGCACCTACATGGTGATGACCACGGATCATGCCGGCTCAGTGCTCAAGACCATCCGCTCCCGCACCCAGCTGCACCGCCTGTCGCCCCTTACGACCGTGGATCTGGAGCGGGTACTGTGCCGGATCGGCGTACCTGCGGACGAGGCGCGCCGGCGCGCGCCGATGGGTGCCGGCAGCCATCGGGGAATCCATGATGGCGATGTCCCGCCACCCTTGCAGGCGATGCTCTCCCTTTGCCGCCAGGGCCTGGATCCGGCACTGGTGATGGAAGTGGTCTCCGGCCTGCCGCAAACGATGCGCGAGGAGGGGGGGATGAGCCTGGCGGCAGAGCAGCGCCGGGTGCTTGGCGAATGGCTGCAGGCCCTGCTGCACGAGCTGCGTCCCGGGCTGCGTACGGCGGAAGGCCAGGTGACCGCCGAGATGATCGAGCGGGTGATGCAGCTGCAGCACGACGTTCGGCTCAATATCAGTCCGCACCTGGTGATCGAAGGATTGGCGCTTGGCACCAAGTGAGGCCAGTGTGCCGAATGTGCCGCCTGCTGCATCTCAGCCGCGGCCGCCATGGGTCAGATCGACGAATGGCTCAAGCTGTGGTTGCAATGCGGGCCACAGGTGCTTCAATTATTCTGCTCCGGAGCTGTAATGGGACGCGATGCACTCCTCGATATGTACCTGAAGGACGTCTCAGGCTTCCCAGTCCTGACGCGCGAGCAGGAGTGTGCGCTGGCGCGGCGGTTGCGCAAAGGCGATCGCAGCGCACGTCAGGACCTGATCCAGTGCAATCTGCGCCTGGTGGTCAGCGTCGCGCGCCAGTACGAAGGCCAGGGGATGCAGATACTGGACGTGATCGAGGAGGGCAACATCGGCCTGATGCGCGCAGTCGAGCGATTTGATCCGGAAATGGAGTGTCGATTCTCGACCTATGCGGTGCACTGGATCAAGCAGGGCATACGTCGTTCCCTGCTCGAGAAGGTCAAGAATATCCGCGTTCCTGCCTACATGGCCGAACTGGTGGCGCGTTGGAAGAAGCTGGTCCGGGAGCAGCCGCATATCACCGATGTCGGCGAGATCGTGAAGGCGCTCAAGTTGCCGAAGGAGAACATCAAGCTCATCCAGCGCATCATCCGCACGGCCCAGATCAACGGCTCCAACCTCGACACCGAGGATGTCTCGGAATTGAGCGGATACTTCGAGGACAGCCATGTGCATGCAGATCCGGAGGCCATGCTCGGTGGACGCGAGGACGTCAGCCTGCTGCAGGCCCGGCTCAATCTGCTGACTAAGCGCGAGGCGGACATCCTGCGCTACCGCTATGGCCTGAATGAGTTCCCAGTGCTCACCCTCGAGGACATCGGGACCATCTTCAACCTCACCCGTGAGCGGGTGCGGCAGATCGAGGCCAAGGCCCTCAAACGCCTGCGCGAGCTGATCCCGACCGAGACAGTGCTCTAGAGCAGCGCGCGGTCGAGCAGCGCGCGGTCGATCGGCATAAGGGCGGCTCGTCGAGCTCCCATCCGGTCGTCAGCCGAGCAGCGGCATCAGAAAGACGTCAGGCAATTGACGAATTCGTGTTCGAGGTAGTCCGTCCAGTTGCCCAGGATCTTGCGCAGCAGCCGGTCGCGGGCCACGGTCTCGGTCTGCGAGCTCGAGCGCAGCTGGATGTGGAAATCCCCCAACTGCCGGCCATCACCGCCACGCGTGGTGGCAGCGTCGAATTCCCCTTCGAGGCGGATCATGCCATCGACGGCGTCGGTGTTGATGCGCAGCTGAAGACGCAGGCGCAAGGTCGGTGAAGCCGGACCCTGAGCCACGCGCAGGCCGAAGTTCGTGCAGCTGCCGGTGATCTGCGGGATGATGGCCTCCAGCTCGGGATCGGCGATCACCTCGATGCTGACCTGATCGAGCAGGCGGATGAAGTTCTCGCGGGCCGTCGACAGGCTGATGGGGGGAGGTGGCAGCAGGCCGCCCGGATCGGCGATCCGGAGATGGGCGATCTTCTCCTCCCGATCGCTGAGCAGCGGCAGCAGCCGCTGGTAGAGCACGGCGCCAGCCGCGATCGGTCTCGCCGCATCGCCGTGAGGCGCGGCCTGCACTGCGGCGATCTGGGCATCCAGCTCGCCCAGGCGCTGACGCAATCCGGTCGCCCATGCCTGGCGGCTGAGCGCCACCTGAACATAGAGGCAGCGCGGGGTGTCAGCCTTGCGGGTGACGCTCAGGCCGGGCAGCTCCAGGTGGTCGACCACCACGCGCGGATGCCTGCCCGAAGCGGAGTCCTGATCGTCGTCATCGCCGTCCTCGTCGCTGCGCTGGTCGCCGGCGATGACGATGTGCAGCTGCTTGGCGATGTCGTGGCGGGCATCGATGATGGCGCGCTCGAGGTCGTGGTGGATATCGGCACCGACGCCATACACGGTATCGAGATCCATCTCCGGGCTGTTCACCCAGGCTGGCATGCCACCGTCATCGCTATCCTGATTCACCGGTCCTCGACCTGCGCGATACGGGGGCTCGTTGCAGCCGGCGATCACGGTGATCACGGTGATCAGCACGGCCCACGCGACCGCACGTGCCGCTGCCGGGCGCCAGCGTGGAGGGTGCAAGTTCTTGGAATCCATACGGTGGTCCTCTGGACGCGTCAAGGCGTTGTGTGTCACGTCCGCAGTCTAGTGGCGGTATCCCCGGACTTCACCAGGAGGCAATCGTTTTGTCCCATGCCTGAGCCTGTCATGATGCGGCTGCGGCGGCCGGCACGCCGATGGTGGTGATATAGACGACCGCCTGCTCCTTGGGGATGCCGAGCAGATCGGTCACGTGGTCATCGAAGAATCCGCCGATGCCGCTGGCACCCAGACCCTCAGCGAGTGCGGCGAGATCGAGGCGCTCGCCGATAATCCCGGCGTCGAGATGCAGGTAGCGATAGGCCCGTTCCCCCTGGCGCTTCACTGCCCGTGCCAGGTCGGTGGTATGGAAGATCACCGCCGCCGCATTGCCGCCAAGTTCCTGGCCGAGGCAGAGGAATTGCACCGAATCGCGTGCGCATTCGGCCTTGATCAGCCGCAGCTCCTGGCTGTGCGGAGCGAAGTAGTAGACCCCGGTGGCGATGCCATCGACCGCGAGGATGGCGACGAAGGTCATGATCAGGCTGTGGTCGAGTGAGGCCTGATCGCCGAGTCCGAGGCGCTCGGGGTAGTAGCCATAGGCGAGGATGCGTGCGAGCTGCTCCAGCGCGATGGAGGCTCGGCGGAATTCCCGCGTGCTGCGCCGATGCAGGATGGCGGTGAGCGCCTGGTCGCTGAGCGGACTGCGCGTCGACGGGATGCCGAGGGCCACGCCGCCGCGTTTGCCATAACGGATCTCGAGGTCGTCTGCCTGGTCTTCGCCGCGGGCGATCAGGGCTGGACGCTCAAGCGGCAGGACGCTGTCGCCATGCAGACGCTCGATCAGCTGACCGTCGCTCTGGGTAGCGTTGACCGAGCTCGGCAGGCAGGACCAGGCCGGACGTTCGCAGCTCCCTCCTGCATTGATGGCCAAGACGGCGAGCGCGCCTTCAACCTGGGAATCCAGGCGCAGGAGGGCGTTGAGGCGCTCATCGCAGAAGGCAGCGGTCAGGTGCAGGCGCAGGGCGAGGGCATGGGCGGCGAGCGCGACATTGCCGATCACATGCCCGGTGTCGAGCAGGATGCGGCGGTAGGCGCGATCGCCATAGCGCCACGAACTGCGCTGGAACAGGCCGCTGAGCACCAGGCAGGCGGGCGCAGCATGCACGGCGGCATTGTTGTAGCAGGCGGCATCGAGGGCGTCGAGCAGCTCGAGGCCGCCCCACAGCGGGACCAAGTGGTGGTGACGCGGGTCGTAGCCGTAGAGGCCGGATGCAATGCCATTCCAGGAGCGGATCAGGACGTAGAGTTCAGCCGGGTAGAGTCCGCCTGCTGACGGGGCGGCGCGCAGATACAGCGGTCGCGGCTGCGCCGGGACGACACCGGTGATGCCATAGGCGAAGAAGATCAGCCGGCTGAGGCTGGCAAGCCCGATGCCGCCGGTGTCATCGACGAGGGCCTCATTCGACGCGGGTGCCCCAGTGAATGGATTGGGATCGAAGGGGAGGAAGGGGGCCAGGCTGACCGGCTCGGGACAGTCGTAGTCCTTGTACGGCAGCGGCTGGCTGGACCAGTCCAGACCGGCGTGCTGGCCGATAGTCTCGGGGTGGTACTTGGTGGCCTGATGGTAGGTGATGGCGGTCGACATCTCAGGGGCGTGTCCCAAGCCATGGCCGGATGGGGAAGGTGCGTTCCTGCTCAATTGGACGCCGCGTCGGCAGCCATGCGCGGCGCCTCGGCGTAGCCGGGGGAGCGATTACTGTTGCGCCTGCTGCGCCTGGACCGCCGCCTGCTGTTGGACCATGCGACCGGGCTCGAAGGGGATCAGGGGCAGGTTGGCGTGCATGCACAGGTTGTTGATCTGGGCCATGATCTTGCCGGTCCCGAGTACCATCAACGACTGGAAGAAGGGATGGTCTGAGCCTGTCTTGGGGTCGAAGGCGGCATCGGTGGTGAAGAGGAAGCGCCAGCCGCCGCGTGCAAAGGGCTGCTCGCCCTTGCTGTCGGCCTTCTCCTTGCCGAGGAACAGTGCGAAGGCGGCCACCGCCGTATGCATCGTACCATCAGGGCTCGAGGGGAGGAAGTGCAGCTGGCCTGCAGCGCGGATCTCGCCCAGGGCCTCGCGGGTCGGAGGCTGCTGGAGCAGGATGCCATCGAGGAAGTCGCGGCTGATGTCGAACTGCATGGGGGGTCCTTGGGCAGATGGCGGGTCAGGGGGACCCGGGAGGAAGAACGCTAGCGGTTCGTCCGGCGCGGGCAATGGCAGGAGTGATGCGGTCGCCATCCCCGTCATTGAGGCGCAATGGCGTTGCTTCTGAGACATCTGCCACACAATCCGCGCCTCGACCACGGGACCTCTGACCTCCGGCTGCGCTGGTCGAACAGCGGTTCCAGCCATGGTCAGGTAAGGTTCAGGAGTCGGTTTCGTCCAGAGGCATCGATAATCATCCTTATGCTATCGCCGTCCTACTTAGGAGGTTGAATGTCAGATCCGATCGTTGCTGCCGCCCCTGCGGGCGCACCCCCTGCCCCTGCGGCAGGCGACCTGCTCATCCGCGCCGAGGGCCTGAGCAAGTACTACGGTGATTTTACTGCGATCCGGGACGTGAGCTTCTCCGTCCCACGCGGTTCGGTCACCGCCTTCCTCGGCCCCAACGGTGCCGGCAAGTCGACCACGATGAAGATCCTCACCGGCTTCCTCGCCCCCAGCGAGGGACGCGCGTTCATCGCTGGACACGACGTCGAGACCGACCGCATCGCCGCCAGCTCGGTGCTCGGGTACCTGCCTGAGAATGGTCCGCTCTATCCGGACATGACCCCGGGGAGCTATCTGCGCTTCATCGCCGAGACGCGCGGTATCGGTGGCGCCGCGCAACGTAATGCGCTCGATCGGGTGGCGGCGAGCTGCCGCATCGAAGAGGTCTGGTACAAGGCCATCAGCAAGCTCTCGAAGGGCTTCCGCCAGCGCGTCTGCCTGGCCCAGGCCATCCTCCATGACCCGCAGGTACTGATCCTCGACGAGCCGACTGCCGGCCTCGACCCGAATCAGATCGTGCTGGTGCGCGACCTGGTCAAGGAGTTGGCCAAGTCGAAGACCGTCCTGCTGTCGACCCACATCCTGCAGGAAGTTGAGGCGATGGCCGACCGCGTGGTGCTGATCAGCGAATCTCGCGTGGTCTTCCAGGGAACACCCGCCGAACTGGCAGGCGGACGCACGGTCGAGGAACGGTTCCGCGAGTTGACCAAAGGAGTGGCGGCATGAGTACGTTCCATGTCAATGGCATCACTGCCGTCTGGCGACGGCAGCTGGGCAGCTTGCTGGGCAACCCCCTCGGCTATGTCTTCATCTTCGCCTTCGTGGTGGTCAGCAGCCTCTTCCTCTTCTGGCCGGACTCCTTCTATAGCCGCAATATCTCCGATCTCGGACCGCTCTATGCCGTGATGCCCTGGCTGCTGGTCATCCTGGTGCCGTCCTTGGCCATGGGCGCCTGGTCCTATGAGCGCGAGATCGGCACCGAAGAGCTGCTGATGACTCTGCCCTTGGGCGTCATCGATGCGCTCCTGGGCAAGTATCTCGCCATCGTCAGCTACTTCACCCTCGCCCTGGCCTGCAGCCTGACCAATGTCGTGGTCTTGATGTGGCTCGGCAATCCTGACCTCGGCTTGGTGGCCGCCAACTACCTGGGCTGGTGGTTTGCCGGTCTGGCGCTGGCAGGCGTCGGCCTGCTCGCCAGCGTGCAGGTCAATTCCGTCGCCATCGCCTTCGTCGTCGGTGCCGCCTATGCCGGCATCATCCTCTGGGGTGCGAATGCCGTCGGCTGGTTCGACCCCTTCAATCGCGGTGTGGTCACCATCAGCGGCATCATCAGCTCCCTGGCGGTGGCGACCGCGAGCATCGGCCTTGCGGTGCTCCAGCTCTCCAGCCGCCGTTGGCGTCCGAATTCGACCCAGGTGGTGGTCTCCCAGGTCATCACCATGGTCTTCGCCCTGATCGTCGCGGTGAACATCGCACGCATCTCGAGCCGCCATAACTTCGATGCCGATGTGAGCACTGAGGGGCTCTCGTCCATCAGCCTGGCTTCGTCCGATACGCTCGGTAAGGCCGAGAGCCAGGTCAAGATCGCGGTCTTCATCAGCGAAAACCTTCCCTCCGACCTCCAGCTCAAGGGCAAGGAAGTCGAGGACAAGGCGCTGGCGCTGGGTCGTGCATCGCATGGCAAGGTCGACGTCGAGGTCAGGCACCCCAGCGAACCGAGCGATGCCATCGGCCTGAGCGCGGTGAAGGATTATGGGCTCAAGCCGTTCAAGGCGGTGATCGAGACGGTCAGTGGCCATGAGGAGGAGGATGTGTTCCTCGGCGCCGCGGTGGTCTGTGGAGGCCGCAGCCAGGTGATCGGCTCCTTCGATCCCGGCCTGTCAGTCGAATTCGAGCTGGTGCGCGCGGTCAGCAGCGTTGCGACCCTGCACAAGAAGGTGCTGGGCCTGGCAGCCACCGATCTCAAGATGACCGCGGATTTCGACTTCCAGACCGGGCAGATGCGTCCGGCCTGGTCGCTGATCGATGAGTGGAAGAAGCAGTACGAGATCCGCGACGTCAACCTGGACACCGATGTGGCCAAGGAGATCGATGTCCTGGTAGTCCCCCTGCCGTCGAGCCTGACTGAGCCCCAGATCGAGCACCTGCACAACTACATCTGGAATGGCGGGCCCGCCCTGCTGCTCGAGGATCCCCTGCCGATGTTCTCCAGTCCGCAGCTCGCCCCGAGCATGCCGAAGAAGAGCGCGAGCAACCCCTACTCGCAGCAGAATCCCGAACAGCCCCAGAAAGGCGATCTCAAGCCGCTCTACCATGCACTCGGACTGGAGTTCGACCTCAACCAGGTGGTGTGGTCTGACTACAACCCCAGCCACCAGTTCCGCGGGGTGCTGCGGCCTTCCTTCGTCTGGGTGACGCGCGACCAGAAGGGCGTGTTCGACTCCCCGGTCACCACCGGCATCGATTCCGTGCTCCTGCCGTTCCCCGGCGCGATCATGGAGGCTTCCGACAAGCGCGCCGACCTCAAGGTCAGCAGGCTGCTGCAGACCTGCGAGGGGAGCACCTGGGGCCACACGGCTTTCAGCGAGCACATCACGCAGGGCATGATGGGCATGCAGCCCCGTGAGCCGAGCAAGTACATCCCCGGCGATCCGAGCCGTCCACCCGCCCTCGCTGTCGAGATCACCGGGACCATGGGCAGCGCCTATCCCGAGCCGGATCCCACGGCCAAGCCCGATGACAAGAAGGATGCCGCCAAGGCTGACGAGAAGAAGGATGACAAGATGAAGGGCGACAAGGTCGGCGTCGGCAGCCCCAAGCCCGTCCATGTCATCGTCGTCGCCGATACCGACTTGGCGAGCAATGAGTTCTACGATATGTACCGCAGCGCAGGCAGCCGCCTGCCCAAGGAGGTCCGCGAGCAGTACGCCGAGCTCTTCTCACTGCGCAACGTCCAGTTCCTCGCCAACGCGGTCGATGCCCTGGCCGGGGATTCCGCCTTCCTGGCAGTGCGCAATCGCCGTCCGCAGGCCAGGCCCCTGACCCGGCTCGAGAGCGTCCTGGTCTCGACGGCGGATTACGTGCGCACGAAATCGAATGCCGCGGAATTGGTGGCGGAGAACTCGATCGCCAAGGCGCAGCGCGACTTCGATGAACGCGTGGCGAAGATCGATTCCCAGGAGGGCCTCGATGAGAATGCCAAGGAGCAGCTCAAGGCCAACGTCCGCGCCTCCGACCAGCACAAGCTGGATGACCAGCTGAAGCAGATCGAGGATGTGAAGAACGAGCAGATCCACCAAGCCAAGATGCTGCAGCGGGAGCAGATCAAGCAGGACCGCCTGAGCGTCAAGTTCTGGGCGATCTGCACCCCGGCGACGCTCATGCTCCTGCTGGTGCTGGCGGTGTCCGCCAACCGCCTGCGCCAGGAACGCACCCACATCCCGGCCGCGCGCAAGCGCGCGTCCGCCTGAACCTGCCCATCCGAGATAAGTGAGCCACTCATGAAGCCATTGCCCATCGTGCTCGGCATCGTCGCCCTGGTGACCGCCGTCCCGGCGTGGTCCCGCCCCTCGGCGGCCACCACCCTCTCCGCAGATCTCGCTGGCCAGCTGCTGGTCAAGGGCGGCAAGGAGGTGGCGCCGGAGCAGATCAGCGGCCTGCGCGTGGTGACCTGGGACGACAGCGCCGGGACGGCAAAGCGATTCGAGGTCAAGCGTTCAGGCAACGCCTGGATCATCCCCAGCCACTTCGACTATCCTGCGGATGGGGGTACCCGCGTGGGCAAGACCGCCGGTGGCGTGCTCAATGTGAAGCGCGGCCGTCTGGTGACCCAGGATCCGAGCCAGTACGAGGAGCTGGGCGTCATCGATCCCCTCGATCAATCGTCGGGCATCAAGAAGGGCCGCGGCAAGCGCATCACCCTCTCCGACCAGACCGGCGCAGTGGTGGTCGACCTGATCGTCGGCAACCGTCCCAACGACGGCGATGGCGTGTCGTTCGTGCGCGAAGTCGACAGCAAGGAGGTCTACACCGCGAAGGTCGATGTCGATATCAGCACCCGCTTCGTCGACTGGGTCGAGACCGATCTGCTGAAGCTCAAGAAGGATGATCTGCGCAAGGTGCTGATCGAGGATTACTCGGTCGACGCCGACAAGGGGACGATCAACAAGCGCGGTGAGACGGCGATCGATCGCAAGGATGGGGGAGCTGACTGGAGTGCCGACAGCGCTCCGACCGGCAAGCGCCTGGCCAAGGATGTGGTCGACAAGCTGCTCTCCGAGGCAACCGGCCTGAAGCTCGCTGGCATCCGTCCATTCAGCCTGGAGGATCTGCAGCGTGACGGGTTCTTCCCGCTGGCTGATCAGAATCTCCTCAAGGAGCCCAATGCCCTGGTGCTCAGCCTTGGTGGCCGGCCGTACGCCCTCTACAGCAATGAGGGCCGGCTCGACCTGGTCACCAAGGATGGGCTCGATTACAGCCTGGTGTTCGGCAACGTCTCGGTCGATGATGAGGAAGCCGATCAGTCGCAGAAGCCGGCCCAGTCCAAGGACGCCGCCAAGGACAAGGCTGCCGTCAAGGATGCGGCCAAAGAGGACGGCAAGGACGCCGCCAAGCCGCACAACCGCTTCATGGCGGTGTTCGTCCGCTATGACGAGACCCATGATGATGTCGCCAAGGAGCAGGCAGCAGCCGAAGCCAAGAAGAGCGAGAAGGACAAGGACAAGAAGGACGCCAAGGACAAGCCCACCGGCCGGGAACGCGCCAGCAAGGTCTCAGCCCGCTTCCTCAAGTTCTTCTACGTGATCAGCGACGACAGCTTCAAGAACATGCGTCCCGCCCTCGACAAGCTCTTCGAGGACAAGCCGAAGGAACCGATGGCCGGCAGCACCGGCAAGACCAATCTCCAGTGGCTGGATGAGAACAGCAAGAAGACCGGCATCACCACCACCGCCACCGGCCTGCAGTACGAGATCGTCTCGAGCGGCCCGGCCACCGGCCGCAAGCCTGGACCCACCGATGAGGTGAGCGTCACCTACAAGGGGACGCTGATCGACGGCAAGGTGTTCGACGAATCCGGCAAGAACGGTGGCGGCCCGGCGACCTTCCGCGTGGATGGCGTCATCAAGGGATGGACCGAAGCCCTGCAGCTGATGCGCGAGGGCGACAAGTGGAAGCTCTACATCAAGCCGGAACTCGCCTATGGCGACAAGGGCCAGCCTCCCACCATCGGCGCGAATGAGATCCTCACCTTCGAGGTCGGATTGGTGAAGGTCGTCACTCCAGCCAAGCCGGATGCGGCGAAGCCGGAGGCCCCGGTGAAGAAAGGCGACGCTCCGGCCAAGTCCGAGAATGCCAAGCCGGCGGAGGCAGCTCCGGCGAAATGACCGGACGACGCCGAGGGCGAGCGCCTCGGTGCCGGCAGACGGCAATCCGGTGGCTCGGTACCTGCTGCGGCCCCCCTTGGCGCTGAGCGAGGGGGGGTGCCGCTTCCCCCTGGCTCCAGGCGATGGACACTGGCGATCATGTCGGTGACCTTCATCGGGGATGTCCATGGGTGGAGCAGCCGGCTCGACAGGTTGCTCGCCAAGCTGACGCCACCGTTCCTGTTCGTGGGCGATCTCATCGATCGCGGACCGGACGCGCTGACGGTGCTCAGGCGGGTACATGGCCTGTGTGCCGGCGGTCAGGCGCATTGCCTGTTGGGCAACCACGAATACGCCCTGCTGCGGGGGATAGGCTCGGCGGCGCTCGGTCTGCGCGCCGATGCGGCCTACTATGCCGCCTGGCATCAGCGCTTCGGCGGGGCGGCGGTGCTGCAGTCGTGCGGAGTCGACAGCCAGGACATCGATGGCCTGCGCAAGTCCCTGCACCCGTACCTCGAATGGATGGCCCGCATGCCCTGGATCATGGAGGGACGCGAAGGGAAGCAGGGATGGATCGCAGTCCATGCCGGCCTCGACGAATCGCCGTTGGCAGCGCAGGTCCGGCGGCTGCACGAGGGCTGGCGACACGATGATGGCCATCCAGCTGCGCTGTTCGACAAGCAGCGCGCCTTCCAGGTGCCCGCCGATCTGCCGGAGGAGTGCTGCATTGTCAGCGGTCACACGCCGGTGACCGATGCGGTGATCACGCCCCAGCGCATCCTCTGCGACACCAGCGGGGGGATGCCCGACCGGCCGCTGACGGCGGTGGTCTGGCCCGAAGGGCGCGTCATCTCCTCCGAGTCGTGACCTTGGTCTTCGCCAATCGCAGCACCACGCGGCTGACACCGGTGCCTGCGGCAGCCAGAGCGGCGAGCAGCCGGTGGGCATGGTGCTGGCGCAGCTCGGCCAGCAGCAGGCCCTCGAACACGTCGATGGTCAGCACGCCGCCCCTAAGCTGGACGGGCTTGATCTTGGCGGTCTGGGTCGAGGACAGCACCTCGGCAAGGGCAGTGGCGACGCGTTGGAAGCGGCGCAGACGCTGGATCTCCTCGCTCTTCATCAGCACGTCGACCAGGGCTGACACCGGCATTGCGCGCCGCGGGCCATAATGCGGCTGGGCAGCCGCTGCACGGTCGCGCGCAGGATCGCCATGCGGGAGGGTGGGGGTCATGCCAGCATGACAGCGATGATCGCCGGCGTGCAAGCGCCGAGCTGCCGGGACCTTCCCTGGTGTTGGCGACGCCAGCGGCGATGCATTGCGCGCCAGCTGCACCAGCGTCCAGCCGAGATCATCCTGGTCGGGAGAGGCGATCGAGCACGCCGAGCAATTCGCGCAGATGGAGGATTTCAGCGTCCGGTTGGCAGCTGCTCAGGGCGTCCGAAGAATACATGTTTTCCGTCACCCGCAGGCAGGTGCGGAAGCCGAACTGCCTGGCGCCGACGACATCACGGATCGGGTGGTCTCCGACATGCAGGATCTCGGCTGCGGCGCACCCTGCCTGATCGAGGGCATGCTGGTAATGGCGTGGATTGGGCTTGATCCATCCGACCTCACAGCTGAGGCTGTAGAAGTCGATATAGGGGGACAGGCCATGGCGAGCGAACCAGGATCTGCAGGCATCGCCAGGCCAAGGTACATGCGAAAGGATGCCGATGCGGTAGCCCCGGGCCTTGAGCAGGCTCAAGGCGTTGGCGGAATCGGCGTAAGGGATGACGGTATCGGTCAGCGTGGTGGTGCAGCGTTCCACCGCCAGGCGCAGAGCATGCGGTTCGGCATCCATGCCCCCTGCACCGGCAACCCAGCTGTTCAGCAGCGACTGGAAATCGAATTCGCGGTGCTCGGGATTGTCCTGCATGCTGATCGATCGACGCCACTCCACCCCGAGATCGGCCATGGCGGTGGCGGTGAAATCGGCCCCGACCTGGCAGCCCAGGCGCGCCAGGTCCGCACCCAGGCTGGTGAAGGCCCGCCTCTGGGTCTCCAGATAGGGCATGCCGTAGTTGGCTGCCAAGGTATCGCCCCAGTCCAGGGTGATCGTGCGAATGGCGCGGGTGGGGCGCTTCTGGGGTGGAGCAACGTTGGTGATCATGGTCTACAGTCTCAATCGCCCTGCTCGAGGCCAAATGGAAAACCTCTGCGCCTGCCTGGGCCCAGAGAATAGTAACGGCTATGGGCGAGGTCGATGCGCAATTGGTGCAACGTGTTCTCGATGGCGATCGCTCGGCATTCGAGACGCTCCTGTCGATGCACGCACTTCGGGCGCGCACGGTCGCCCGCTCCATCCTCGGCGACGATCCGGCGGTCGATGATGCCTTGCAGGAAGCCTTCGTGCGTGCCTATGACCACCTCGGGCAGCTGGGCGAGCCGAGCACCTTCCCCGCCTGGCTGAGCACCATCGTCCGCAATGAGGCAGTGACCTGGCTGCGCCGCAACGCCCGGGTACGCAACGTCGGCATCGAGATGGCCGGGGAGCAGCCGCACCAGGAGGCGCGGGCAGAGAACCCCCACCTGGAGGAGTTGCGCACGGCGCTGAGCAAGATCTCGCGGCAATACCGCGAGATCCTCGCGCTCAAGTACGAGGCCAACCTGAACTACGACCAGATCGCCGAGACCCTCGGCCTGTCGCAGGCGAACGTCGAGAAGCGCTTGTACCGGGCGCGCCAGGCGCTGTTGGCGCTGATGCCCGAGCTGGGCGAGCGCCCGATTCCGCCTGAGAGCTGAACGCCGTCGCGTCGCTCCAGTGCATCAGGCCGCCGGTGGCGGCGCCTGGTCCTGGCGTTGGAAGAGCTTGGCGATGTTGCTGCGGTGCTTGATGATGACCAGGGCGGCGACCAGGAAGAGGAACAGTGTCAACGGGATGTTGAGCAGCCCCCAGGGATCGGGGAAGGTCAGCAGATGGGCGAAGGGCATCACCAGCGCGGCCACCACCGATGCGGGTCCGACGGCATTGCCCGGCTTCAGGCGGAACAGCCCATAGCCGATCGCCCATACCAGTATCCAGCTACCCAGGCAGATCGCGGCGACCTTGTAGACCAGGCCGCACAGCACGCCCAAGGCGGTCGCCACCGCCTTGCCGCCGCGGAAGCCGTGGAAGACGGTGAAGCTGTGGCCGAGAATCGCCGCCGCGGCGGTGGCGATCGGCAGCTGGCCGAGCGATGAGTCGGGATGCTGCTCGGCCAGGACGCGGGCGATCAGCACCGGGAAGAGGCCCTTGGCAACGTCGGCGAAGAAGACCGCGAAGCCCCAGCCTTTGCCAAGTACCCGACCGGCATTGGTGGCGCCGAGATTGCGCGATCCATGCTCGCGCAGATCGACGCCCTTGGCCTTTCCAGCAAGCCAGGCGAAGCTGATCGATCCGAGCAGGAAGGTGGCGGGCACCAGCAACCACGCGATCATGGACTGCTCCTCGATGGGCCCCGCCTTGCCCCCGCCCGTGTCGACTCATGGGCGCGGACGCTGCGGTTCATGGCTTGCGGTGGGCACGTGGAGCCCGGCGCTTGTTGGATTTCGGCACGATGAGGTTGGCGCGGCGTTCCGACTTGTTGCGCGCCTGGACCACCTGGCGCTCATCGAGCGAATCATGGAAGACGCTCTCGCGCGCCTTGAACAGGATGCGCAGCGGCACGCGCTTGAACGGCAGACGCTCGCGCAGGAAGTTCTCCAGGTAGCGGGAGTAGCCGGGTTCGATCCAGTCGGTGCGGTTGACGAAGAAGATGAAGGTCGGCGGCAGCGAGTGGACTTGGGTGCCGTAGTAGAGCTTGGTCGGGACCGGCCCAAGCCGCTTGGGCCTCCGCTTCTGCACCGCGGCCTCGATCAGCTGGTTGAGCTCGGAAGTGCTCACGCGTGCCTGGGTCTCGGCATGCAGCTCGGTCGCCAGGCGCAGCGCCTCACCGACATTGTAGCCGTTCAGCGCGCAGGTGAAGGTCACCGGTGCATAGCGCAGGCCGGGCAGGCGGTCGTAGAGCCATTCGGCGTACTGGGCGCGCTTGGCGCCGCCCTGCTCGGCGAGATCCCACTTGTTGATGACGATGACGGTCGGCTTGCCTTCTACCTCGCAGAAGTGGGCGATCTTCTTATCCACCATGCCCACTTCGTCACCAGCATCGAGGACCAGCAGCACGACATCGGCGCGCTTGATCGCCCGTTCGGTCCGGCAGGCAGCATAGAACTCGAGATCCTGCTCGATCTGGTTCTTCTTCCGCAGCCCGGCAGTGTCGATGAGGATGAACTCGCCTTCCGGCCGGTGCAGCGGCACGTCGATGGCGTCGCGTGTGGTGCCCGGCAGGTCGGCGACGATGACCCGCTCCTCGCCGCACAGGGAGTTGGTGAGGGATGACTTGCCGACATTGCGGCGGCCAGCCAGGCAGATGCGGATGCGGCCGTCGAAGGGGACCGGGGCCTCCGGCTGGTCCTTGCGCGCCCCCGGCAGGTCGCCGCAGACCCGCTCGAGCATGTCATGCAGGCCGCGCGCCTGGGCGGCGCTGATGCCGACCGGCTCGCCCAGGCCGAGGCTCAGGAAGGGATAGAGCTCGGGATCGAGGCCATCATGGTCGAGCTTGTTGACCACCAGCACGACGCGTGCTCCCAGCGGCCGAAGCCGCGTGGCGATCTCGCGATCCTGATGCGTGACGCCGTCACGTCCATCGGTCAGGAAGATGATGCGGTCGGCGGTCCCGATGGCGCGCTCGACCTGGCGGTAGACGTCGGCCTCGAGCTTGTGCTCATCGACGATGCCGATGCCACCGGTATCGACTACCTCGAAGCGCCAGCCGTCGCGATCGACCTCATGAAGCAGGCGATCGCGCGTCACCCCGGGGGTCGGATCGACGATGGCGATGGGCTCGCCGACCAGGCGGTTGAAGAGGCTCGACTTGCCGACATTCGGACGGCCGACGATGGCGATGACGGGGAGCGGCATGGGCGATCCGGGTGACGTGGGCGCGGAATGATCGCGGTCGGTGGCGCAAGGGAATGGGCAAATGCCCGGGCCTTAGGGCACCACCGGTGGCGGCCTGCTTGGCGTGCCGGTCGCCGGGAGTGCGCTTACGGGGCCGTCTGCGCGTTTCATCAGCGCCAATGGCAGGGTGTAGCAGGGCAGCTGGTCGAGCAGCGACCACTGCGGCTTGGTCCCTGGTGGCCCGGCGACCTCCTGCATCGCCAACGCGGCGGCCAGGGCCTGGGCTGGCGGCAGGACCTGGGGATCGGTCAGCCAGGCCTCATGGGTGGCATCTGGCTTGCCGCTCAGCAGGCGGGTGAATGGGCCGAGCCCTTCGGGAAGATCGTCGGGCTTGCTCAGGGGGTTGCTCGAGGCTGAGGTGCTGCTGGATTCCGCCTGGCGATGCTGGATCAGCCGGTAGAGGGCGTAGGCGAGCGCATCACGCCGGTACCAGGGGATGGTACCGTCACCCTTGAGCTCCACATGCCGCGGATCCCAATCGAGCTCGGAGAGCGCCGTGGCAGGATCGCCGTAGCCGCGCAGCGCCAGCAGGGCGATTGCCAGTACCGCTTCGCGTGCCGGAACGGTCTGCGAGCGGGCGATGTCGAGGGCCTTCTGCTCGGTGGCGCGATGGAGCTCCTGCGAAGCGTTGGCGGGTGATGCCGCGAGGGCATCGAGGATGCGCGCCCGCATCATCACCGCCGCCACCGGCTCGAAGGCGGCGATCTGGATGAGGTGGTCGAGCGCCGGCCTGATCGGATTGCGTTCGTCGGGGCTGGCGGGGATGGGGCTGGCGAAGCTGGGCCCGCCCGGGTCGTTGCCGGCGAAGGCGCGCCAGCGGATGACCACCCAGTCGGGCGCCTCGATGGGGGTCGGACGCGGCCAGACCTGGTGCTCGACCGCGGCCGGGGCGGTAGCGAGGTCGCTGTCGAGCGCCGGCGGTCCGCGCAGGCACTCCGCCCCGTGGACCAGCAGTCGCAGCTGCCAGAGCCATACATCGTCGATCGCCGGCGACGCCATGCCGCCCGGGCGGTGCAGGGGGGTGCAGGCGGCCTCGGCCTTCGACGCCGCGAAGGTGAGGATGTCGAACCAGGAGCGCCGCCAGCGCAGCACCTCGTCGGGCGCACGGTATGGCGGGCGGGCGCAGACATTGGAGATGCGTGCCAGGACCTCGAGCAGCATGCCGAGGTTCTCCTGCACCGGTACGCTCTCGCCGAGGTCGACCAGCTGGCGGATGGCAGCGCTGGTCCGTGCCGGTGCGTCGGCATCCTGGCGTGCCAGGGCGAGATGGACCTCGCCCCAGGCGAGCCAATGCTGCAGCCGCAGGCGATCGGGATTGTCGGCTGGCAGTCTGCGCACCGCGGCCCCCGCCTGCTCGAGCGCAGTGACGACCTCGTTGGCCGCCTTCTCGGGATCCAGGCCGAGGGCGTAGCGCACATGCAGGATGGCGAGATCGGAGCGGTCGCGGTCATTGAGCAGGGAGCGCAGCTCATCCTTGCTCTCGATAGCGATGCCTGAGAGCGTGCGCGGATCGACCTCCAGGTGGTCGTCGAACAGGCTGAGCGTGCTGTCGGGCATCGGTCCGGCCGCGGACAGTCCGAAGGAGCTGGCGGGCGGCGTCGGCAGGGGATCGACACAGCTGAGCGCAGGCACGCCATCGACCAGCACATCGAGATGGTAGCCGTGGCGCGAGAACACCACCTGGCTGGGGAAGTGCTCCAGGCTGGCACTGCCGATCAGGGCCTGATCGCCGGAGCGGAACAGCTGCAGGCTCAAGCCGCTGGTCTGCCAATGCAGCTCATAGCCTTCGCCGGCCTTGGCGCCCTCGAACAGCAGCCACGCCGGTCCCGGCCGCCGCAGGGCAGCATCGACGCGCAGGTTCAAGCGCCAGGCAGCGCTCGACTTGTCCGCTTCGTTCACCGGCTGGTCGGAGGGCGACCAGGGCAGCATGATGCTGCCCTGGATGCCGGCGCGCAGCGGCACGTAGGAGCGCAGGGTGCTCTGGTGGCTGGTGCGCAGCGCTCCCAAGCAGAGGGCGAGCAGCAGTACCACCACGCAGGGCAGGACGTACTTCAACCAGAAGTTCGCGCGTGGGAGCATGGGCCGCTGCCCATGCTACGCCCGAGCTGATGATGGGCCAGAGGCAGGGAGCGGGACCCTCTGGCGCGCGTGCGCCCGCCTTCAGCCGAAGAGATCCTCCTTGTCGGTCGGCTGCGCCTCGATGCGCTCGCGCCGCGAGCCGTCCTCGACCTCGTCGGGATCGATCTCGCGTGCCGCCATCTCGAACTTCATCGTCGCGGGGAAGAAGTTCATCGCCGTCAGGCCGGTCGGGCCGAAGCGGTTCTTGGCCACGATGACCTTGATCCGGCGGCACTCGTCGGCTTTGCTGCCCTCGCCTTCGCGATGCATGAAGATCACCGCGTCGGCATCCTGCTCGATCGATCCCGAGCCGCGCAGGTCCGAGAGGCGCGGCTCGCGTGGCGCCGCGCCGTGGCCCTTCTCGCTGTCGCGGGACATCTGCGACAGCGCCATGACCGGAATGCGCAATTCGCGCGCCATGACCTTGAGCACACGGCTGATCTCGCTGACCTTCTCGTATTCGTTGGCATCGGACCTGGCGGAATTGAGCAGCTGCAGATAGTCGAGCACCACCAGCTTGAGCTGGCCGTTGGTCTCCAGCACCCGGCGCCTGACCACGCTGCGCAGCGTCTGCACGGTGAGGTCCGAGACGTCCATCAAGTCGAGCTGCCATCCCTTGAAGCTCTTCGCCGCCTCGGCCAGGCGTTCCATCTCATCGCTCTCCAGTGCACCGGTCTCGAGCTTGCGGAAGTCGATGTGCGCCGCAGCCGACAGCAGCTTCTTGACCAGGTCCTTGCGATCGACCTCGAGGCTGAAGAACAGCACGCCATGCGGATTGGTGTCGTGGCCGGCGATGTTGGAGACGATCTTTAGCGCCAGCGAGGTCTTGCCTACGCCAGGCCTGGCCGCCAGGATATAGAGCCCACCAGGACGCAGCGACATCAGCTTGTCGTCGACATCGGCGATGCCGGTCTTCACTCCGACCTCGGGGTTGTTGATGTGCGCCTGGATGTCGTCGAGGGTCTCGTCGACCGTCCCGGCGATGCCGTGGATGGTCGAGTTCTTGGTGAAGCGGCCGAGATCGAGGACGGCCTGGCCACCCTCATCGAGGAGCTTGGCGAAGGTGTCGGGGGTGCGGTAGGCCTTGTCGCACAGCAGCTGCAGCCGTGCGATCAAGCGCCGCTTGAGGTAGTAGTCCCACAGCAGGGCGACATTGCGTTCCAGTCCGGCGACGGGCGAGAAGGAGGCGGCCAGATCGGTGATCGCATTGAACCCGCCAATGGCGGCGAGTGCGCTGTCCTGGAAGCCGGCAGCTTCATCCTCGGGCCTGCGCTGGTAGAGCATGCGCAGCCGGGCGCGTCCGAGGCTATCGAGCTGCTCGCTGTCGAGCAGCAGCTGCTGCTGGTGCAGCCGCTCCAGCAGGGCGCGGAAATCGTAGCGGCTCAGCAGTTCCGAGACCGCCTGGGCATCGACCCGATGGCCCTGGTCGTCGAGCTCGAGGCAAGCCAGGTAGACGATGCGGTGGTCGCGCTGGAAGTAGGCGAGCGGATGCTCGATCTGTGCGCGTACCTTGTGCATCGCCAGGGCATGCCGGCCATCGAGGAGCACCGCCAGGATGGCGCGTTCGAGCTCATTGTTGTTCGGCAGCTCGCGCATGCCGGCGGCGCCCTCCTGGGCCCGCGGACGCGGGGCGCGCCGCGATTCCGCATTGAACGCTTCGACCATGTTCAGGAGCGCTCCCGTGGGAGGGGTTCAGCAGTCAGGAGAGACGGTCCAGGAGAGAGGCGGCAGCAGAGGGGATCGCAGAGCGCGGGTTGGCAGCCGGAACCTGTCGGGGCGGTGCGGCGGGCGTCATGCTGGAGGTGCGCACCTCATCACGCCATGGTGTGTTTTCGACCATTCGACCAGTTCTCCACAAGCCGGATCAGGTCCTGGGCGATGGTCACGGCCTGCCGGTCGGCGGGGACGATGGCGCTGGCGATCCGGCGATAGATCGCTTCCCGCTCAGCGAGCACGCGCGGCACCTCGTCGATGGCAGATGTCCCGGTCAGGCTCGGCCTGGTTGGCTGGTCCTGGCGCAGGCGCTGCTGCAGTACCGCCGCCGGGGCTTCGAGGTAGGCGATCACCCCGCCATGGGAGCGCAGCCAGGCGCGGTTCTCCTCGCGCAGGATGCAGCCGCCTCCGGTGGACACCACCTCGTTGCGCCCGCTCGCCAGGACCTCTGCGAGCACCAGCGACTCGAGATCGCGGAAGGCGGCTTCGCCCTGGGTGGTGAACAGCGAGGCGATGCTCTGTCCGGCGCGGCGTTCGATCTCAGCATCCACATCGACGAATGCCCAGCCCAACGCCTGCGCCACCAGGCGGCCAACCGTTGTCTTACCGCTGCCGCGGTAGCCGACGAGGGTAAGCCGCTGATGCATATGCCCAGGCTAGGGTCGGCGACGGTGCAGGAAGCGGTATTCGCCGGTACGCGAGCACCGCGCCCACCGCGGCCGGCCCTGTTCTCCTATTGCCTGGGACCGTGCAGGGGGGTAGAAGACAGCACCTTATGGCTCAGCTCCTGCAACCGAAGCAACAGCTGGCTGGCTACGAGATCCTCGAGCTGGTCGGCAAGGGCGGCATGGGCGAGGTCTATCGCGCGAGGCAGATCAGCATGGAGCGCATCGTCGCGCTCAAGATCCTGGCTCCGCGCCTGGCCAAACAGGACCCGAGCTTCGCCCGGCGCTTCGTCGAGGAAGCCAGGGCGGCCGGTCGGCTGAACAATCCCAACATCATCGCGGTTCATGACGTCGGCAAGGCGCCGATGCCCGGCGACCCGAGCAGCGAGCTCGACTACTTCTCGATGGAATTCGTCGATGGGGAGTCGGTCAAGGACGTCATCGAGCGCCAGGGTGCCTGTCCGCTCTCATTGGTAGGACAGGTCTTGCTCGGCATGAGCGAGGCCCTGGTCTATGCCGAAGCCCAGGGCATCGTGCATCGGGACATCAAGCCCGACAACATCATGCTCACCAATGGCGGGACGGTGAAGCTCGCCGACCTCGGGCTCGCCCTGCAGCTGGGCGGCGAGGAAGGGGTCAGCGAGAAGGACGAAAAGGGCCGTGGCAAGGTCATGGGCACGCCGCTGTACATGAGCCCGGAGCAGGCGCGCGCCTTGCCGGTCGACTCGCGCAGCGACCAGTACAGCCTCGGCGCCACGCTCTACCACATGCTCACCGGCAAGCCGCCGTTCCGCGGCGAGAGCGCCAAGGCGATCATGAAGGCACACGTCTTCGATCCGGTGCCTGACCCGCGCCAGATCAACGCCGATGTTCCGGAGCTATGGCGCCAGCTGTGCATGAAGCTGATGGCGAAGAACCCCGAGGAGCGCTTCGACGGCTGCCCGGCGCTGCGCACGGCGGTGCAGTCGGCGATCAGCGGCCAGGCCGGCCCGGGGCCGTCCCGCCGCGTCCGCGCAGCAGGCTGGGTCTCTGCCGTCGAGCGCACCGGCGCCATGCCGGGCTGGGCCAAGATGCTGGTCTACGGCTTCGCGCTCGCGGTGGTGATCATGGTGGTGGTCTTCAACCCCTTTACCGGCAGCCATCCCGCCACCCCCGAGAGCACGAAGACCGAGGCGCCATTGCCGCCGCCGCCGCCCTCAGCGCAGGATCATGCGATGGAGCGCGTGCTCTCTGCGATCAAGGGCCTGCCGAGCGAGCCGGAGAAGGCGCTCGCCACGGTCGTGGCGCTATTGGCCGATCAGAGCATCCCCGCCGGCCCGGCCCGCGAGCGCCTGGTGCAGGAGCATGCACGGCGCAAGACCGAGGTCGACCAACTGCGCCGGGCGCATGAGGAGACGCTGGCGAAGGCGCGTCTGGCGAAGGTCGAGGAGATCCAGAAGGCCATGGCCGCCGGCAGCCTGGGGGCGGTCAAGGAGGGCCTGCAGCTGCTGGCCCCCGACCTCGACAAGCTGCCGGCACCGGTGCGCGAGACGGTGGCGCGCACCAAGCAGCAGTTCCAGCTCGCCCTGGTGGATGTACAGAAGCAGTTCAGCGACGTCCTGCTCCAGGCCAGGCACAAGGAGGAGGTGGATACCGCGATGTCAGCCGCCAAGGCCAGCGCGTTGGGTGACGATGCCCTCGCCGCGCTCACTGACCTGGCGGCCAAGCGCACGGCCGAGCTGTCCAAGGCCGTCCCGGTGGCAGCTGGCGATGACCGGGCGCAGTGGCAGGAGTTCGGCAATCAGATCGAGCAGCTGCGCGGCAGCTTCTCCTACTCCAACATCAGGAGCCTGGCAGAGACCGAGTCAGTGAAATTCACGGGCGAATCGCGCGATCTGGTCAAGGAGTTCATCGAGCTGGGCGACCTGGCGCTCAATGCCGAGAAGGCCCTGCGCAAGTATATCGGCAATCCCGGCGAGCACCCGGCGGCCGAGATCATGGTCGGTGGCAAGGCCCAGCGGGTGTTCCTCACCAAAATCACCGCCAAGGAGGTCTCCTTCCAGACCACCCAGGCAGGCGGCGATGGCAGCTTGACCCAGGATCGCAAGAGCTCGGCCCTGCCGCTCAAGGAGCTGCTCGACCATACCCCGGCAGACTGCTTCACCGACCTTCCGGCCGACCGCCCGCGCTCGATCCTCGCCTTCCTGTGGGTCTGGCGCCAGCCGGAGGCCGACATCCTGATCGCCAAGCTGAGCAATGATCCGATGGTCAAGGCGATCACCACCTTGGAAGCCAAGTCGCGCATCATCGATCTGCATGCCCGCGGAACACGCTCCGGCAAGCAGGTGACCATAACCTACGATTTCACCCAGAAGCGCCCGGAGCTGCTCGAGGATTTCGTCGGCGAGGGCGCGGCAGTCACCGCCAACGGCCTGAGCTGGTCCTCGGGCAAGAAGACGGCGAAGGATGCACCGGAGAGGGAGCTGCCGACCTTGCGCTGGAAGGAGGCGCTGCTGCCGCCGCTGACCATCACCAGCCAGTGCGTGCTCAAGCCCAACAACCATCTCATCCTGATCGGGGTGCAGGCGGGCGACAAGCGCGCCCGCCTGGGTTTCCACAACATCCCGACCATCCACAGCGCTGCGACCCTGTTCAGCAATGAGGCCGGAGGGTTCATGCTCGGGAAGGGCAAACGGGATTACTTCAAGGCGGGCGATGTCATCAAGGTCGACATTGCGGTGTCCGCCGAGGGTCGGGTTACGCTGAAGTACAACGACAACATCATCAGCGAGGACTACCTGCTGCCCACGGGCAAGCCGGTGACGCTGATCCTGCAGAGCTACTCGCCGAACTCCACCAGCGCGAGCGCCGAGGGCGAAGGTGGCATGGACATCACCTCGCTGTCGATCAGCGGGACGCTTCCGGACGCCCACTAGCCCCGGCGTCCTCCGCGCTTTCGCCTCCTGCCTCGGCACGAGCGGTAATTCCCGCTTCCGCATGCGCGCCACCGCGGGGTGGCGGCACCGGATCGTAGCCGTGCCCGCCCCAGGGATGGCAGCGGCAGAGCCTCCAGGTGGTCAGCCGCAATCCCCTCCAAGCGCCATGGGTGGCGAGCGCTTCGACGGCATAGACCGAGCACGTCGGGGTGAAGCGGCAGGCGCGCGGCAGAAGGGGAGAGATCAGGCGCTTGTAGAGGCGGATGACGCCGATCAGCAAGGAGGTGGCCATCAGGGCGCTCCCGTGGGCTGCCTGGCCGGGGCCGGCCGGCGTCCACCGTCGCGCGACCGCGACTGGCCCTGGGGCTTCGTTGCCAAGGCCTTGTTGGCCAGGGCGCTGATCTCGTCGCTCAGCAGCTGGTGGCCCTCCGGCGGGGGGTCGGCGCGGAAGAGAACGACCACATCATAGCCCCGCACCACCTCGTGGAGGCGGGTACGGAAGAACTCACGTACCCAACGCTTGAGCTGATGGCGCCTGACCGCGGTGCTGACGGTCTTGACCGCCACCATGATGCCCAGGCGCGCATCCAGGGCGCGCTCCTCGCGGGCGCGCAGCAGCACGACCACATGGCGGCCGGCAGCCTTGTGCTGGCGATTGAAGACCCGGCTGTAGTCGCGGCCGTGGTGCAGTCGGTGGCTGGGTGGGAACCGCTGATCCATCGCCGCATGCTAGTCACCGCGCTCCCCGGACAATCGCGACCGCCGCCACCACTGGACATCGCCCGAGGCATTCGCCACGGGCAGGCAGCGATCTGTGCGACGCGCCATCCTAGCGCGCACAGCCCAAAAGAGGTCTAACATTTAGTAACGGCAACTGGTTATGTTAATAATCCGGCGCTGACCCCAGCTCGCGGCCAGTGCGTCCGGCGCAGCCGGTCGAAGCGCTTGCGGATCACCGCGATGTGATGGGAGAGGGGTTTAGCGCTCCACCGGCGCCGGCGCCAGCCGATGCTCGTCCTATGGTCGATGACGCTGTCCCGGGGGTCGGCGCGGTGTCCGGGGACCCATCCCGCGGGCGTGGGGGCTTTGGCAGCCGCAGGAAGCCGCCAGAGCCGGCTGGCGCCACATCACGTCCGCCTGCGCCCGCCGATACCTCCGCAACGGAGTTGCCAGCGGTGGAGGACCCCACCGCGCGCCTGGTCGAGGCCCTGGACCGCCTGCGTGCCACCGAGGGGCCGCAGCAGGCGGAGGTCGAATTGACCCGTCATCTGCGGGGGGCGCGCTACTATCAGGACGAATCCCGCCACGCTCCGCCGGTGGTGCCGCCGTCGGAGGGGACCACGCAAGACCCGCCGGACGCCATCCCGGACGGCCCCAGCGATGATCCGGGTGAACCCTGAGGGACCGGTAGGGTGGTTGACCTCCGCTCTGCGATTCCTACACTCCCGCCTCTCTTTTGGCGCGGGTCGTCCGCTCCGAAGACTGCCTCGTCCGCTTCCGAACGGGCTGCCCGCATCACGCGGTGTCAGTCCGCGGGGGTACGCCGGACGGGTCGGTTCGCATCATCCCCAGCGTACTCCCAACCACGCCTCCGTGTAGAGGGGGTCTGGAGTCCGTCATGCCCATCGTCAATGTCAAGGAACTGCTGGAATCCGGCATCCATTTTGGAACCGCCGCCAGCATGTGGCACCCGCGCATGAAGCCGTACATCTTCGGCAAGCGCAACGCCATCCACATCATCGATATCAAGCAGACCGTTCGCGGTCTGATCCAGGCCTACTACTATGCCGCCAAGATCGGCAAGGCCAACAAGACCGTGCTGTTCGTCGGCACCAAGCGCCAGGCCCGCGACGTCATCCGCGATGCCGCCCGCAGCGCAGGCATGCCCTATGTGGCGGAACGTTGGCTGGGCGGCACGCTCACCAACTTCGAGACCGTCCGCGCCTCCATCCGCCGCCTCGACGAGATCGAGCGGGACATGGGCAATCCGGAATACATCCGCCAGTCGAAGAAGGTGCAGGCGCGCGATGCGCGCGAGCGTCGGCGCATCCTGCGCAACCTCGCCGGCGTACGTACCATGGCCAAGCTGCCGGACGCGCTGTTCGTCGTCGACCCGCACAAGGAGATGAGCGCAGTGCGCGAAGCGCACCGCCTCAACATCCCGATCATCGGCCTGGTCGACACCGACACCGATCCGGACCTGGTCAACCTCGCCATCCCGGGCAATGATGATGGCATCCGCTCCATCCAGGCCGTGATCAAGGTCCTCCTCGATGGTTTCGCCAAGGGGCGCGCCGAGCAGGTCACCAAGGCCGAGCCAGCCCCCGCCCCCGCCCCGGTTCCGGCCCCCGCCCCGGCCTGAGGCGGTCCCCGCCGGCGTGCCGCCGGCGGGGACCAGTTGCGCATCGAGCCGGCAGGTACGCCTACCTGCCTGCGCCCCCGCTCCACCCCTGTTGCGAGTGATAGTCCCATGACCAACCCGAATCTCGAAATCTCCGCCAAGCTGGTGATGTCCCTGCGCGATCGCACCAATCTTCCGATGATGAAGTGCAAGCAGGCGTTGGAGGCCACCAAGGGTGCGCATGCCAGCGCGGACGCATGGATCGAGGCGGCCATCGAGCATCTGCGCAAGCAGGGGTTGTCGGCAATCGACAAGTTCGCCGGCCGTGAGACCACCAATGGCGGTCTCGGGCTGGCGCTCAAGGAAGGCGCGGGAGCGATCGTCCTGCTCGGCTGCCAGACCGATTTCGTCTCCGGCAATGATGTGTTCAAGGAATTCGTCAAGCAACTGGCCGAGACCGCCCTCGCGTCGGGAGCGTCCAGCGCCGAGGCGCTCAAGGCGGGCACCATCGCTGGCCAGCCGCTCGCCGACGTGCTGGCGCTCAAGATCCAGCAGATCGGCGAGAACCTGGTGATCGCCAAGGTCGCTACCCTCACCGGTGGGACCGTGGTCGGCTACAACCATGGCGGCAAGATCGCCACCCTGGTGAGCGGCACCGGAGATCCTGCCAAGCTGCGCATGATCGCCCTGCACGTGGCATCGGCCAGCCCGGCACCCCTCGCCCTCAATCGCTCCGCGATCGATCCGCAGATCGTCGCCAAGGAGCGCGAGATTCTGCTCGCCACTCCGGAGGTCAGCGCCAAGCCGGAAGCGATGCGTCCGAAGATCGTCGAGGGCAAGCTCGGCCGCTTCTACAAGGAGCAGGTGCTGCTCGAGCAGGAGATGCTGCTCGATGCCGAGAAAGGCGAGTCGGTCGAGAAGTATGCCGCCAGGCACAAGCTCACCGTCACCGGCTTTGTCCGCCTCGCGGTCTAGCGCCGGATGAGCGGCCATCACGGCTGGGGTCCGCTGGTACACGCCATGAGCCGGTAGCCGAGCCTGCTGCCTGTGCCACTGCCAGGACGCGCAGCCAAAGCCACCCCCTGCACTCGGATCTCGCCATGACCAAGCTGGGAACGCCACTGTCCTCGACCGCCACCAAGGTCCTGCTGCTGGGTTCCGGTGAGCTCGGCAAGGAGGTCGTCATCGAGCTGCAGCGCCTCGGCTGCGAGGTCATCGCCTGCGACCGCTACGACCATGCGCCGGCAATGCAGGTCGCGCACCGTTCGCATGTCTTCCCGATGCTCGATGGCAAGCGCCTGCGCGAGGTCATCGAGAGCGAGCGCCCGCACCTGATCGTCCCGGAGATCGAGGCGATCGCCACCGATGTGCTGGTGGCCCTGGAGCGCGAGGGCTTCACCGTCGTGCCCTCGGCACGCGCAGCGCAGCTGACCATGAACCGCGAAGGCATCCGCCGTCTCGCCGCCGAGGAGCTCGGGCTGCCCACCTCGCCCTTCCGCTTCATCGCCACCCGGGAAGAGTTCGCCGCTGCGGCCGAGGCTCTGCATTACCCGTGCGTGATCAAGCCGGTGATGTCGTCCTCGGGCAAGGGCCAGAGCGTGGTGCGCTCGCCGGAGGGCCTGGATCGCGCCTGGCGCTATTCGCAGGAGGGCAGCCGGGCTGGCGCCGGCCGCTGCATCGTCGAGGGCTTCATCACCTTCGCATATGAGATCACCGTGCTGACGGTGTCGGCGGTCAATGGCCTGCAGTGCTGCCCTCCTATCGGGCACATCCAGATCGATGGCGACTACCGTGAATCATGGCAGCCGATCGCGATGTCGGCCAAGGCCTGGGACGATGCCCAGCGCATCGCCCAGCGGGTGGTGTCTGCGCTCGGTGGCCGGGGGATCTTCGGCGTCGAGATGTTCGTCTGCGGCACCCCTGGCAGCGGCGACGAGCGGGTGATCTTCAGCGAAGTCAGCCCGCGGCCGCACGATACCGGCCTGGTGACCATCGGCAGCCAGCAACTCAGCCAGTTCGCCATCCACGCCCGCGCCATCCTCGGTCTGCCGGTGCCGAGCATCCGCTTGCTGCGGCCAGCGGCGAGCGTGGCAATCCTGGCCGAGGGCGAAGGCGTGCCGATCTTCCATGGCCTCGATCAGGCGCTCGCCATTTCCGAGAGCCAGGTGCGCCTGTTCGGCAAGCCGGTGTGCACCGGCAAGCGCCGCCTGGCGGTCGCGGTGGCAGCCGGGGATGATGTCGAGCAGGCGCGCCTGCGGGCACGGGAGGTCGCCGCCGCGGTCCACATCGAGCTGACCTGAGCGTCGCTCACAATATCCTCACAACATCCTCACCCCGTCTTCAGGCGCCGCCCCACCATCTCAGAGCCCACGCACTTCTGCCTGCTGGCAGCGGCGTGATGCCGGCAGCTTGACTGCGCGCGCCTGAGGCGGACGGTCGGTGAGGTCGGCAGCACCTACCGGAGTGGAGCGGATTGCGCATGGCGATGACGAGGAGCAGGCGGACGACCCTGAGTGATATACCTAAGTATCGTATTGGCATAGACCTGGGTGGCACGAAGATGCATGCGGTGGTAGTCAATCGGCACGGCAAGCCGCTCGGATCGGCCCGCCGCCCGACCAAGAGCGAGGTGGGCTACCGCGACGTGCTCAAGCGCCTGCGCGACACCGCCCTGGAGGCCTTGGCCGATGCCGGCATCGGACTGCGTGACATCAGGTCCATCGGGCTGGGGATGCCTGGTCCGGTCGATCAGGCGCGCGGGAGAGTGGTGGTGGCGCCCAATCTGGGCTGGAGCGACAAGCCGGTGGCGGAGGACCTGCGCATGCTGCTGCGACGTCCGGTGGTCCTGGCCAACGATGTGAATTGCGGCGGTCTGGGCGAAGCCACCTACGGCGCGGCCAAGGATGCGACCAGTGCCGCGGCGGCCTTCGTCGGCACCGGACTGGGAGGCGCCATCATCCTGGCTGGCAAGGTGATCAATGGCGCCCACGGCTTCGCGGGCGAGATCGGCCACGTGCCGGCGCCCTTCGACGATGCGCCCTGCTCGTGCGGCCGCCGGGGCTGCCTGGAGACCGTCGCCAGCAAGACCGGCATCACACGCATGATCCTCGCCAATCAGGCCAGCGGCCTGCGCTGCAGGATCAAGATCGCCAAGGATGCCAAGGTGCGCTCCTCCGATCTGCTGCGCGCCTGGCAGGCCGGCTGTCCATCGACCCGCCGGGCGATAAAGGCATCCGCCCGTGGCGTGGCATGGGGGCTGGCGGCCTTTGGCGGGATCTTCGATCCCGAGGTCTTCGTCCTGGGCGGCGGCGTGATCGAGGCGATGGGGAGCATCTTCCTGCCCCTGGTGCGCGACCAGCTGCGTATCTACAGCCTGCTGTACAGCAATCGCCGACCCGATGTGCGGCTGGCCGCCCTGGGCGATGACGCGGTCGCTATCGGCGCGGCGGTCGCCAGCGTTGAGGTCCTGCCATGACCGCCCACAAGCGCGGCACCGGACGCATCTCCAGGCCCGGGCCGGCCCGGCGCGAGCACCCCTCCAGCCCTCCTCCCGCTGCGGCCAGCGAGGCGCTCACGACGGCGGCCAGCGGGGCATTGGCAGCGATGAACCCCCAGGTGGCGGTAGTCGATTGCGGCACCAGCGCGGTGCGGGCCTTCATCGCCGAGGTCCCGCGTGGCGAGGATGGCCAGCCGCGCATCCTCGAGGACCTCTCCTATCCGGTGGATCTGACCGACAGCTTCATCAGCGGCAAGCTCAGCCGCGCCGGCATGGACCGCGTGGTCACCGCCTTCAGCGGCATCGCCGCCGCGGCCAAGGCCTATGGCATCAACGTGCTGCGCGCGGTGGCCACCTCCGGACTGCGCGAGGCGGCCAATTCCGATGTCCTGATCGAGCGCCTGCGGCGCGTCCAGGGCGTCGATCTCGAGATCATCGACATCGGCGAAGAGGCGCGCCTGTACTGCGAGGCGCTGCGCATGCTGCTGCGGCGCGAGAACTCCGAGCTGCCCGGCAACACCCTGATGATCGATCTCGGCAGTGGCAGCAGCTGCATCAGCCTGATCCAAGGCGGCAAGCTGGTCCATTCAGTCGATGAGCACTACGGCACGGTGCGCCTGTATGAGCAGTTCAAGCAGCTGCGCGACTCGATCGAGTTCAGCCTCACCATCGACCGCTATGCGCATGGCGCGGCGCGCATGATCCTCGATCGCCTGCCCAAGGGCGGGGTCAACCATCTGGTCGTCAATGGCGGTGACGTGCGCCGCCTGTATGCGCTCATGCATCCCGGTGGAAGGCCGGTGTTCGAGCCGCTGCTGGCCAGCCGCATCATGGCCTGGCAGGCGCAGATGCAGTCGCTGACACCGCTTGAGCGCGCGCATGCCTGCAACTGCGAGAGCCGTGCGGCGGCGGTACTCCTGCCGGCGGCCAGCCTGCTGCGGCATCTGTGCTTGGAGACCGGCGCAGAGCAGGTCATGGTGCCCTTCTTCACCTTGCGCGATGGCTTGCTCGCCGATCTCATGCCGGGGGCGCACGGGGCGCATTACCTGGATGCCAGCGACCTGCTCGCCGAAGCCAGGCAGCTGGTGCTGCGCTATGGCGGCAACCTCGCATACGCCGAGAGCACCGCCAGCCTGGCGACGCAGATCTTCGACCAGACCATCGACTTGCATGGACTTGGCGCGCGCGAACGCATCCTGCTCGAATTTTCGGCCCTGACGCATGACATCGGCTCATTCATCAATGTGCGCAACCGCCATAAGCACTCGATGTACATCATCCAGAGCGTCGACATTGCCGGGTTGACCCTGCTCGAGAAGGAGGTGGTCGCCAACATCGCGCGCTACCACCGCAAATCTCCACCCGAACCGCATCACCTCGATTTCCAATCCCTGCCCCGCAGCCACCGGGTGGTGGTCTCATCGTTGGCCGCCATCCTGCGGCTGGCCTACGGCCTGGACGTCGAGCGCACCCAGCGCATCCGCACGCTGCGCTGCACCGTCAGCGGCGACCAGCTGCTCATCCATGTCGACCGCCGGCAGATCGCCCTCGAGCGCTGGTCGGTAGAGGGCAAGGCCGGGATGTTCGCCGAGGTCTTCGGGCTGCAGGTCCTGGTCGTGCCATTGGAGGAGGAGTGAGCGTGGAACGTCGACCATCGGAAGGCGATGCCGCCCAGCAGGCCCAGAAGGAGCGCTACCGCAGCCGCGAGCTCTCCTGGCTGGCCTTCAACCGCCGCGTCCTGGAGGAGGCGGCCGATGGCTCCAGGCCGCTCCTGGAGCGGCTGAAGTTCCTCGCCATCGTCAGCGCCAACCTCGACGAATTCGTCATGGTCCGCCTGGCCGAGGTGCATGCCATCGCCCATCGGCGCGCCCCAGGCCTCTCAGATCCGCCGCTGGATGTGGCGCCGCAGCTGCTCGACGCGGTGCGGGACGACATCGGACGGCTGGTAGCCGATCAATACCGCTGCTGGCGCGAGGACCTGTCGCCCAGCCTGGCGCATCAGGGCCATGAGCTGGTGGAGCCGGGGCGCTGGACCGACAGCGAGCACGAGAGCCTGCGGCTCTACTACCGCAACCACCTGGAGCCGGTGCTCACCCCCCTGGGAGTCGATCCCACCCGCCCGTTCCCGCTGCTGGCCAACCGCAGCCTCAATGTCGCCCTCCAGCTGGTCAGCACCGGCTCCGGGGCCGACCAGGCGGTCAAGAACGCCATCGTCGCGGTGCCGAGCGGCAAGCGGCTGATCGAGCTGAGCAAGGGCAGCGGTCGGCTTGCCCTGTGCGAGGACGTGGTGATGGCCTTCCTCGACAGCCTCTTCCCCGGCTACCGCATCCTCAACCGCTGCCTCTTCCGCGTCACCCGTGACGGGGCGCTGGAGATCGATGAGGATCAGGCCACCGACCTGCTCAACGAGATCGAGCAGGAGCTCGCCAGCCGGGAGCACAGCAACGCCGTCCGGCTCGAGGTCGCGACCTCCGGCGATCCCAGCCTGCGGCTTTGGCTGGTGGCCGCCATGGACCTCGACCCGACCGATCTGGTGCAGGTCGATGGGCCCCTCGACCTGACCCTGCTGTTCACCCTCAGCGACAAGGTGGAGCGTCCCGATCTGCGGGACCAGCCGCTGCCGGTGGTGGCATTCCCGCGCGAGTGGGACGACCCCTTCGCGCGCATCCGCGCGGGCGAGATGCTCATCCACCATCCCTTCCAGAGCTTCTCGCGCATCGTCGAGCTGGTCGAGCATGCCGCCGACGACCCGCGCGTGCTGGCGCTCAAGCAGACCCTCTACCGTGTCAGCGCGATCTCGCCGATCGTCCGTGCGCTGGTGCGCGCAGCCAAGGCCGGCAAGCAGGTGACGGTGCTGATCGAGCTCAAGGCGCGCTTCGACGAGGCGGCCAACATCCGCTGGGCCAGGGCCCTCGAGGAGGCGGGCGCGCATGTGGTCTACGGCCTGGTCGGGCTGAAGGTCCATGCCAAGCTGCTGATGATCATCCGGCGCGAGGAGGACGGCATCCGCCGCTACTGCCATCTCGGCACGGGCAACTACAACGACCGTACCGCCAGGCTCTATACCGACCTCAGCTACCTCACCTGCAACGAGGCCGTCGGCCGCGATGTCAGCGCCCTGTTCAACATGCTCACCGGCTACAGCCAGCCGCCGGAATGGGAGCGCCTGGCAGTCGCCCCCCTGACCCTGCGCCTGCGCTTCGTCGAATGGATCCGCCGCGAGGCCGATCATGCCCGAGCCGGCAAGGGCGGGCGCATCATCGCCAAGTTCAACAGCCTGGTCGACGAGGGCATCTGCGACGAGCTCTATGCTGCCAGCCAGGCCGGGGTCCGAATCGACCTGATCGTACGTGGCATGTGCATCCTGAGGCCTGGCGTCCCCGGCCTGTCCGAGAACATCACCGTCCGCTCGATCATCGGCCGGCTGCTGGAACACAGCCGCATCTACTACTTCGCCAACCGCGGCCAGGCGGTGATCGCGATCGCCTCGGCGGATTGGATGACGCGCAACCTCGATCGCCGGGTCGAATGCCTGGTGCGCATCGAGGACGAGGCGCTGCGCGCACGGCTGACCGGCATCCTCGACATCTGCCTCGAGGACACCGTGCAGGCCCGGATATTGCAGGCTGATGGCATTTATCGCCGTGTGCACCCGGCCCCGGGAGCGGACCCGCGCTCATCCCTGACGGATCTCCTGGCCGAGGCGGCGGGAATCGAGCAGGTGGTCGGGGATGACCCCCAGGCCGGCCTGCGGCTGACCCCCCGGCACAAGGGTGATTGAGCAGCTGGCCGATTGCTCGAGCGTTGCAAGCGCTGTGTTGGCAAAGCCCTGACGGCCGCTATCCAGCGCTCGGGGGCGAGCGAGCCGGCCTGTAGACCCCACGCCGCCGGCGCGCGGGACCCCGGCAGCGCCACTGGCGCATCAGCCGAGTAGGGGGGATCGCCAACGAGGGTCTTTGCAACCTGGAACCGTTGTATAGGACTAAGACATAGGTTTCGCCCACACCAATGGCCAACTCTCCTTCCGAAGACCATTTGCGCTCACAGCGGAGTGATGATCCGGCGCTCGCCGCCGCCACCAAGCGCATCGTGGGCCTGGAAGCGGACATCAATAATCTTCGTAAGGGCATGGTGCAGCAGTTGACCGTCTCCGGGAAACTGCTCAAAGCGGTGTTCGCCCTGGACAATGATTACTTCGGCCAGCGCTTCCAGAACCAGGCCAAGGACCAGGATAACATCGATCCCTTCCGCGACCTTACCGTGGCCACCCAGGTGGTCGAGGCGGTCTCGGAGGAGCTCCAGGGGGCGAGCGCCTTCGCCGACAGCCCGGTGCTGCGCGACGGCATCGCCAACCTGATCACGGCGCTGGAATCCGCCCGTTCGGTGGCAACGGAGATGGACAAGACCGGGACCGCCTCGGTCGGCCTCCCGGTCAAGGCCGAGGCGCTGAAGACGCGCACCTTCCCCGAGAACAATCCGCCTGGCTGCCTGGCCGAGGCCGCCGGTAGCGTGCATGACCTGGTGACCATGATGCGTCGCACTCGCGACCGCTTCAGCGCCATGAAGATGATGATGCAGGAGGCCGAGCGCGCGCGCAGCGAGGCCGAGGATGCCGTCACCCCGGTCAACGTCGAGAAGATCGCCAGCGCCATTGCCGAGGAGCTCAAGGCCGTCCAGAACGACCTGACCACCACCCGTGCGCAGCTGATGTCGACCCTCGACAGCCATGCCGTGACGATAAAGTCCGTCCGCGCCGAGTTGGAGCGCGCGCGCCGCGAGGCGGCCTCGGAGGCGGAGTCCCGCCGCACCGATCGCGCGGAGGCGCGCAGCCTGGCCGCCGAGATCGCCCGCCTGGTGGGCGAGACGCTGACCACCGGTGAGTCAGACGACCTCGAGATCACCCTGGCGGTGCTGCGCGAGGCCCTTGCAGACGATCAGGAGGTCTCCGCCCTGGCCGCCGCCACCGAGGGGGTGGTGGTCGATTGGGTGCGCGTCACCAGCGAACGCATCACCCGCCTGAGCAAGGAGATTGCCGATCTGCGCAAGCCGGCGGTTCCGGCTGCCAGCGATGCGGCTGCGCTCGCGGGACGTGAGCGCGAGATCGCCCGGTTGGGCGAGGAAGTGCGCGGCCTGGAGGCCAAGGCCCGCCAGCTCGACGCGACCGCCAAGGAGCTCCAGGCGCTCAAGGCCGCCAACGCCGCAGCCACGCAGGAGGCCACGGCCCAGGGCGTGGAGCTGACGCGCGTGCGCGCCGAGCTCGCCAGTGCCACCCAGGCGCTGGCCGCCGAGCGCGCCGCTCGCCCGGCTGTCGCAGCGTCGGCGCCGGCGGTACCGGCCAGCGTGTCTGCTGAACTCGACGCACTGCGTGCACAGGTACGAACCGCAGAGGGCGAGCGCAAACGGCTGCAGGACGAGGCGGTCACGCAGAAGGGCCAGCTGGAGGCGGTCAATCGCGATGTCGCCGCACTGCGGGCGCAGCTGCTGCAGTCGACCACCACCTTACGGCTCAAGGATGAGGAGGCCAAGCGCATCCGCGAGGCGACGCTGGCGGAGCAGCACCAGCACAATGACGCCCTGCAGCAGCTCACCCGCCAGCTCAACGGGCAGAACCAGAAGCTCGCGGTGAGCACCAGCGAACTGCAGAACGTGCGTACCCAGGCGGGCGAGGCGGCGCGCCAGGTCACCGAACTCAAGGCCCAGCTAGCGGCCGCGAGCGTGGCGGCCAAACAGGAGCGCGAGGGCGAGCTTGCCGGCCTGCGCCAGGAGCTCAGCGCGGTGCAGTCGCAGCATGCCCAGGCGATCAAGGGCGCGGAGGGCGCCGGCTCGCAGGCCGCGCGCCTGGCAGCGGACGTCGCGCGGCTGACCGCGGAGCTCGGCCAGGCCAAGGAAGCCGCCGCCCAGACCAAGGAAGCCCAGGCCAAGGCCGCCAGCGAGCGCCAGGCCGAGCTGACCCAGCTGCGCGAGGCGCAGGCCGGCGAACTGTCCAAGCTGCGCCAGGAGCTCAGCGCGGTGCAGTCGCAGCATGCCCAGGCGATCAAGGGCGCGGAGGGCGCCGGCGCCCATGCCGCGCGCCTGGCAGCCGACATCACCCGGCTGACCGCGGAGCTTGGCCAGGCCAAGGAAGCCCAGGCCAAGGCCGCCAGCGAGCGCGAGCAGCAGCGCCTCCAGCTGGAGACCCGCATCCAGCAGGCCGATGCGTCGCTCGCACGCCTGACCTCCGAGCTCGCCGAGGCCAAGGCCAGCGCGGGACGTGAACGCGGCGAGGCCGAGACGCGTGCACGCGAGAGCGAAGCCGCCGCCAAGCTGCGCGACGACAAGCGCCTCGGCGAGATCGGCGAACTGCGCCAGGCGATCGCCACCGCCACCAGTCGCCATCAGGAGGCGGTCAGCCGTGCCGATGCGGCCCAGGCCGAGATCTCACGCATCAAGGCCGAGATCACGCGCCTCAGCGCCGAACACGCCAAGCTCAGCGCCAGCATCGAATATGCCAGCGCCCGAGAGCGGCAACTGGGTGCCGAGCGCGATCGCATCGAGCGTGAACGCGCTGAGCTGCAGGCTCGTCTGGACGCTGCACGCAAGAGTTCAGAGGCGGTGATAGGGCAGGCCGAACAAGGCCAGAACTCGCTCAAGCGCCAGCTCGCCGAGTCCAAGGCGGCCGAGACCGAGATCCGCGCACAGATCGCCAAGCTGGGAGCCGAGAATACCGGCTTGAACGACCGCGTCGGCCAGCTCGACAAGGAGCTCGTGACACTGCGCCAGGAGCGCGAGCGCACCCTCGCCAGCATCCAGGCGCTCACCGCCGAACGCGACCAGACCGCCACCCGGTCCGCCGAGCTCGAACGCGAGCGTGCGCGCCTGGCAGAGGCCGCGACCAAGGCCGAAACCCAGCTGCGCGCCGCCAACCAGGAGGGTGAGCGGGTGCGGCGTGCCGAGGGCGAACTGACCAGCCGCGCCGAACGACTCAGCACCGAGCTCAATCAGGTGCGCGAGCAGCTCGGCGCCGCGCTGGCGGCGCGCGAGCAGTCGGCCGTACAGCAGGTCTCCTGGCGCGAGCAGGAGGCCCGCCTGAGTGGCGAACGCGACGCGGCGCGCAGTTCCGCCAATGCCGCGGTCAACGATCGCGAGCGCTACAAGGCCAACCTCGAGCGCCTCAAGCTCGATCATGAGGCACTGGCCCAGCGGCTGGAGGAGCGCGAGTCCCAGCTGACCGCCCGCCTGACCGAGGTCAGCCGGCAGCTTGGGGAGCTCAAGCAGGCGAATACCCGCCTTGCCGCCGACGGCGAGCGGCTGCAAGCGGAGCTGGCACGCGCTGGCGGCAGCAGCAGCGATGCCATCCGCGATGACGCCAAGGAAGCGCTGGAACGCAAGGCGTCCACCAGCATGTGGGCCAAACGCCTGTCGGATAGTGCCGCGGCCGCCGACCAGGCGCGTCAGCGATCTGCCGAGATGGAACGCAAGATCGAGGAGCAGCGCCATCAGCTGGCGCAGTTCGAAGACCGCCTGGCCCGCCAGGGCCAGAGCGATGTCCACCTGCGCGAGCGTCTGGTCGAGGTCGAGCGTCGCGAGAGCACGCTGCAGCAGCAGCTGGCATCGGCACGCATCGAAGGAGAGAAGATCCAGGCGACCCTTGCGGGCCTGCAGCGCGAGCTCGCTGCCGAACGCGTCAAGCTCACCGAGGCCGAGGCCGCCAAGACCCGTCAACGGCAGCGCTTCGAGGCGCTGATGGTCGAGGCCCGGGATGCTGTCGCCACCGCCAAGAAGCGCCAGGAGCAGACCGACAGCGACGATCGCGCGATCATCGCCGATCTGATGAAGCAGGTCCAGGATCTGCGCCTGCGCACCGGGACGCGCGCGTGACCGCCACGCGACGACTCGTGGCGCTCGGGACGCGCTAGCGCGTTCCTGACGCCCGGACCGCCCCATGGCTGAGATGCGAGAATGGACTCTGACGCGTGGCGTCCAGCCGCCGGTGGTGTTCACCGGCAGCCTGATGGCGCACCAGGACGGGGTCTCAGGGATCTCCCTGTGGCAGTCGCTCATCAGCTCGGGTCGCTGGCATGACCTGTCGCTCTTCCGCACCCGCGAGGGCCGCTTGGTGGTCTACATCTGCTACCGCACCCGCATCACCGGCGAGCTCGACAACCGCGAGGTCTTCACCGTCGATGCCCCATCGGATCTGGCCGCCGTCTTCGCGCAATACCAGCAGGTCGCCTTCCCGGTGATCGCCGCCCGCATGATGGGGGACGCGCGCAGCCGCCAGCAGGCGCTCGGCTCGTTGATCGCCCGCTTCCAGGCCCAGGTGGCCAGCCTGCTTGCGGCGCTCCCGGAGAGTGCGAACAAGCTCGCCTGATGCGCTCGCGACCCCGATCGGGCACTGGGCGGGCGGCGCCCTGGGGCGCGGGCTATTCCTCGCCGCCGCCCTCCGCCTGGGCAGGCAGATGGCGCAGGAGCTCGAAGCGCTGTCGCCCCAGCTGGCCCTGGCTGAGCCAGCCGGCAACAGCCTGGGCATCGCCCTGCTCGAGCAGCACGAGCAGTTCGTGCAACCGTCCGGTGGTGGTGCGGATCGCCTGCGCCACCTGCAGACGATTGCTCAGCAGGATATCGGCCCACAGGGCGGGATCGCCGGCGGCGACCCGGGTGGTGTCGCGAAAGCCGCTGGCGGCCAGCGCCAGGGAGGCGTCGGAGACGCCGGCAGCGACCGCGGCGGCGGCGATGTGCGGGAGGTGGGAGACCTCGGCTACCGCGCGATCATGCTCGTCGGGAGGCAGGCGATGGATGCGGCTGCCGACCGCCTGCCAGCAGCGTTCGATCAGCGCGATGCCGGCCTGCGGGGTGCTGGGAACCGGGGTGATCACCGTGGTGCAGCCCTGGAAGAGGTCGGGGCGGGCGTGCTCGAGCCCCTGCAGGTGGCTGCCCGCCATCGGGTGGCTGCCGATGAAGCGCCCGGCGCGGCTGAGATCGGCCAAGTCGCGGCACAGCGGTCCCTTGACGCTGCCGATATCGCTGATCAACGCCTGGCCTGGCATCGCCACCAGCTGGCGGACGAGCGGGACGATGGTGCTGACCGGGGTGCACACCACCGCGATCTGGGCGCGCCCCATGCCATCGGGCAGCGCCAGGATCTGCTCGCCATACCCCAGGGCCGCCGCCCGTGCCGAGACCTCGCTCCGGCGATGGTGCAGCAGCACGCTCCAACCTGCCTGGACCAGGGCGCTGGCCAGGCTTCCACCCATGAAACCGAGACCGACGATCAGCACCGTGGGAGGGGGCATGCGCGGCACCATCCGAGCGCGCAGCGGGCGTGCAAGCCGTACCCCCGTACGGCCGATGGCAGCTCGCAAGACAGGCCGCGCCCGCTGCCCCAGGACGGCCCTGGCAGGGGGCGTTCCGGTGTCCAACCCTCGCCGATCCGGCGTTGGAGGGCCTAAAAGGGGCAGTGCACGCCAAACTCGTGGTTCTGACGACCACCCGGCAAGCGAGAACAGGGTGCTTCCCATCACAACAGCCACCTGGAGGGGGGGGTCGGCACCCCCGATTCGGCTGTCTGTGGTTCTATGTCAGCTTTCCAGGCATTGACCGCTGCGCCTGGCGGTCTATGGTGCCCGCCCCGCCCGAGCATGTTGCCAACAGGCCTTCCGCTGCTTACGAGGTCCCTCCCGTCATGTCGACTCGCACCCCCTTCATCGCCGGCAACTGGAAACTCAACCTCTCGGGCGAGGAGGGCATAGCGCTGGTCCAGGCGCTGGCAAAGCCGGCCGCCGTCAGCCGGGCCGAGGTGGCTGTCTTCCCGACCGCGCTGGCGCTGCAGGCGGTTGCCAAGGCAGCTGCTGGGAGCCGCATCGGCGTCGGTGGCCAGAACTGCCATTGGGAGGAGAAGGGGGCCTTCACTGGCGAGGTCTCCGCCAGCCTGTTGAAGGCGGCCGGCGCCCGCTATGTGATCCTTGGCCATAGCGAACGCCGCCAGTTCTTCGGCGAGACCGACCAGACCGTCAATCGCAAGCTCACCGCTGTGCTCGCCCAGGGTCTGGTGCCGATCGTCTGCATCGGCGAGACCCTGGCCGAACGTGATGGCGGCAAGTTGGAGGAGGTCCTCAGCCGCCAGGTGCGCGGTGCCTGTGCCGGTTTGAGCGCCACCCAACTCGGGACCCTGGTCATCGCCTATGAGCCGATATGGGCGATCGGCACCGGTCGCACGGCGACCACCCAGCAGGCCCAGGATGCCCATGCCTTCGTCCGCAGCCAGGTGCACGCGCTGTTCGGCGGCCTCGCCGACCGGGTGCGCATCCAATACGGCGGCTCGGTGAAGCCTGACAATGCCAAGGAACTGCTCGCCCAACCCGATGTCGATGGTGCACTGGTCGGCGGAGCCAGCCTCAAGGCCGGGGATTTCGGCGCCATCATCGCTGCCGCCTGAACACCTTACTCTGGAACCAGAAAGCCCTTCCCTGTGACCACGACGACTCTCATCCTGGTGATCCTCCTCTGGCCTCTGTGCCTGTTCATCATCGGCTTGATCCTGCTGCAAGGCGGTGCGGGTGACATCTCGAGCGCCTTCGGTGGCGGTGGCCAGCTGGACAGCACCCTGGGTGTCGGTGCCGGACGCAAGATGAGCAAGCTCACCGCCTGGCTGGCAGGAGCCTTCCTGCTGGTCGTGCTGATGCTGTCCCTGCACTCCAAGGTCGACCTCGGCAAGTATGCCGGAAGTCCCGTCGCCACGCCGCCTGCGACCCCAGCCAGCCCGAAGGCCCCGGTGGTCCCTGGCGCCCCGGCGATCCCGATCCAGGAAGCGCCGTCGGCCCCTGCCTCGGCACACCCTCCGGCGGTCGCGCCGAGCCCTGCCCCTGGTGCTCCTGCACAGGCTGTTCCGGCTCCTGCCGCTGCTGCACCCAATGCTCCTGCGCAGGCTGTTCCTGCCCCCTCGGCCCCTCCGGCCCTTCCGGCCCTTCCGGCCCTTCCGGCCTCAGTTGCTCCAGTTCCAGCCACCCCGGCCCCGGCCTCGCCGGCGCCCGCTGCGGTGCCGACGACCAGCGCTCCGGTCATCGTCCCGACGCCGGTCCCGGTCTCGAGTGCGCCGACCCTGGAGACGACGCCTGCAACGGGGGCGACCGTCGCTCCAGCGGCGAACGCCCCGGCTCCCGCCCCGTCTGCCGGCCAGGCCCAGCCGGTCAAGTAGCTCGCACGATCGCCACGCGTCCAGCGAAGGGAACGACGATGCCTCCACCTGCCAGCCCTGCACCGACCCCCGCCGCGACGTCGCCTGGCAGCGCAGCTGCACCGCAAGAGGCGCATGCGGGTGTGATCGCCATCGACCGTGCGGCGGTGCGCTCGGAGATCGGCAAGGAACGGCTGCTGGCGCTCTACCGGCGCATGCTGCTCATTCGCCGCTTCGAGGAGGAGGCCGAGAAGCAGGCAGGTCTGATGCGCGAAGGCACCCAGATCAAGCGCATCGCCGGCTTCCTGCACCTCTACATCGGCCAGGAGGCGGTGCAGACCGGGTTCTCAGATCATCTCGATGCCCGCCGCGACGCCACGCTCACCAGCTACCGCTGCCATGCCCTGGCGCTGCTGGCCGGGCTCGATCCGAAGGAACTGATGGCCGAGCTGTTCGGCAAGCAGTCCGGCAATGTCCGCGGCAAGGGCGGATCGATGCACTTCTTCTCCAAGGAGCGCAACATGCTCGGCGGGCATGGCATCGTGGGCGGCCAGATCCCGGTGGGCACTGGCGCGGCCTTCTCGGCCAAATACCGCAAGACCGGCGGCGTGGCGGTCACCTATCTCGGCGATGGCGCGGTGCCCCAGGGGACCTTCCACGAATCCCTGAACATGGCTGGCCTGTGGAAGCTGCCGGCGGTGTACGTCATCGAGAACAATCAGTACGGCATGGGCACCGCCTGCACCCGTGCGGTCGCGGTCGAGCAGATCGCCGAGAGCAAGGCTCCTGGCTACAACCTCAAATCATTGACCTTCGATGGTCTCGACCTCCTCAGCTCGTGGAAGGCCGCGCAGCAGGCGATCACCTGGGCACGCGCGTTCCAGCCGGTCCTGGTCGAGGCCAAGACTTACCGCTATCGTGGGCACTCCGGCTCCGACCCCGCGCTCTACCGCGCCAAGGAGGAGGTCGAGCGCTATCGCAAGCTCGATCCGATCGAGCGCGTCAAGCGCGACCTGCTCGAGGCAGGCTGGATCACCGAACCGCAGATCGAGCAGGAGGCCGAAGCGGTCGCGCTGCGAATCGCCGAGGCGGTGCGGTTCTCGGAAGAGAGCCCAGAACCCGCCCTGTCCGAGCTCTCCAGCCACGTCTACGCCGAGTGACCATGACCACCGCCCTCGCACCTGTACTGCTCAAGGCCGCTCGACCCCTCAGCACCAAGAACGGCGAGCCGCTCAATGGCCATAAGGGTGTGCCGCTGGGCAATGGCCTGCAGCTGGTCAATACGCGCATCGCGCTGTGCCAGGCGCTCTATGAGGAGATGAAGCGCGACGAGACGATCTTCATCCTCGGCGAGGAGGTGGCGCAGTACAACGGCGCCTACAAGGTCACCAAGGGGCTGCTCGACGAGTTCGGCGCCGACCGCGTGATCGACACCCCGATCACCGAGAGCGGCTTCACCGGACTGGCGATCGGCGCCGCGATGACCGGACTGCGCCCGGTGGTCGAATTCATGAGCTGGAACTTCTCCTTCCCGGCCTTCGACCAGATCATCTCCAATGCCTCCAAGATGTCCTACATGACCGGCGGGATGTTCTCGGTGCCGCTGGTGATGCGCGGCCCCAATGGCGCCGGTCCGCGCGTCTCATCGCAGCACAGCCATGCGGTCGAGGCGCTCTACAGCCACTTCCCGGGCCTGATCGTGGTCTCGCCCTCGACGCCCTATGATGCCAAGGGCCTTTTGAAGACCGCGCTGCGACAGTCCAACCCGGTATGCTTCCTCGAGAACGAGATGCTCTACGCCTATGAGCAGGACATCCCCACTGAGGAGTACCTCATCCCGTTCGGCAAGGGCGACATCAAGCGCGCCGGCACCGACTGCACCATCGTGGCGGTCAACCGCAGCGTGCATTGGGCCCTGGAGGCCGCCGAGACGCTCGAGCGCGACGGCATCTCCTGCGAGGTGGTCGATCCGCGAACGGTCAAGCCGCTGGATATCGAGTTGATCGCCGAATCGGTGCGCAAGACCAATCGCTGCGTGGTGGTCGAGGAATGCTACCTCACCGGCGGCATCGGCGCCGAGGTCAGCGCCCAGCTGATGAGCCGCTGCTTCGACGATCTCGATGCACCGGTCGGTCGGGTCACCACCACCGAGAATCCCATGCCCTATGCCTCCAACCTCGAGGATGCGACGCTGCCCAAGCCGGTGCGCATTTGCGCGGCGGTGAAGCAGGCCTGCTACCGCTGAATCGCCCCTCCCCCGCCACCACGGACACCCGGATCGCGCCAGCAATGATCATCGAACAACTCTTCCCCGCCAAATCCCCGACCATGACCGAGGGCACCCTGGTGTCGTGGCGCATCAAGCCCGGCGACCAGGTCGCGGTCGGCCAGGTCATCGCCGAACTGCAGACCGACAAGGCGGTGCTGGAATGGGAGAGCAGCGACGCCGGCCATGTCGCCGCCCTGGTCATCCCCGCCGGGGCGCAGATCCCGGTCAATACCATCGCCCTGCTGCTGACCACCAAGGCCGGCGAGGATGTCGCTGCAGCGCTCAGCGCGGCGCAGCAGAAGAACGCCAAGCTGCTTGCCACCAGCAGCGCCCCCGCCGTCTCCCCTCCGCCGCAAGCGAACGCCCCCGCCACGCCCGCCATTCAGACGACCAGCGCCCCATCCCTGCCCGCCGCCAAGGCCCTACCCAAGGGCGTGCGGATCAGCCCGGTGGCAGCGAAGCTCGCCGCCGGTTCCGCCATCGACCTGCGTGCCATCACCGGCAGCGGCCCGGACGGACGCATCGTGCGCCGTGACATAGAGGCTGCAGTGCGCAGCGGCGCAGGTCGCATAGGCAGCGTTGCGGCGAAGAGCGAGAAGCCGCGCCTGGCGGTACTGCGTGCCGATTCCCAGGCGACCACGGATGTGCCGTTCACTCCGATGCGTGCGGTGATCGCCAAGCGGCTGCTCGAGGCCAAGACCACCATCCCGCATTTCTACGTCTCCGAGACCATCGATGCCGGCGCCCTGGCGGCGCTGCGCGAGCAGATCAACCTCCTCGATGGCCTGCGAGTCACCATCAATGACCTGATCGTGCGCGCCACGGCCCTGGCGCTGCGCATCCATCCGCGCCTCAATTCCACCTTCCTCGGCAACGCCGTGCGCCTGCACGACAGTTCCGACATCAGCGTCGCGGTGTCGATCCCCGACGGCCTGATCACCCCGATCATCGCCAGGGCGCACGCAAAGAGCGTCAGGCAGATCGGCGACGAGATCCGCGCCTTGGCCAAGAAGGCCGCCGAGGGCAAGCTCAGGCCGGAGGAGTTCCAGGGCGGGAGCTTCACCGTCTCGAACCTCGGCATGTTCGGCATCAGCGACTTCTCGGCCATCATCAACCCCCCCCCAGGTCGCCATCCTGGCGATCGCCGGGATCAAGGATGAGCCGGTGGTGCGCGCCGGTGCGGTGGTTGCAGGCAAGGTCCTGCGCGTGACCCTCAGCGCCGACCATCGCGCTGTCGACGGCGCTGCCGCGGCCGCCTTCATCAAGACCCTGCGCGAACTCCTCGAGCATCCGGCGACCCTGCTGGTCTGAGAGCATGCCCCTCTGGCAGGGGGATGCCGGCCTGAGCGCCGCATCTTCCCGTGCCGGCCTTACACCTCGATTCACGAAGGATATCCCATGGCAGATTTCGACGTTCTGGTCATCGGCGCCGGCCCCGGCGGCTACGTAGCGGCGATCAAGGCCGCCCAGCATGGCAAGAAGGTCGCGATCATCGAGAAGGAGCAGCTTGGCGGCATCTGCCTGAATTGGGGCTGCATCCCAACCAAGGCCCTGCTCAAGAGCGCCGAGATGCTCGACGGCATGCGCCATGCCAAGGAGTTCGGCCTGAGCGCCGAGAACGTGCGCGCCGACTTCGCCGGTGTGATCAGGCGCTCCCGGGACGTTGCCAACGGCATGTCCAAAGGCATCGAGTACCTGATGAAGAAGAACAAGATCACGGTGTTCGCCGGAACCGCCACCCTGGTCAACGCCACTACCGTCACCCTCGCCAAGGCCGACGGCTCGCGCCAGCAGATCAGCTCCGACAACATCATCATCGCCACCGGCCACAAGCCGCGGACCTTCCCGCACCTGCCGGTCGACGGCAAGCAGGTGGTCAATTACCGCCATCTCCTCGCCGCCACCGAGCAGCCTGGCTCCCTGCTCGCCATCGGCGCCGGGGCCATCGGCATGGAGTTTGGCTACTTCTTCTCGACCCTCGGCACCAAGGTGACGGTCGTCGAGGTGCTCGATCAGGTCCTGCCGCTCGAGGATGCCGAGATCGCCAAGGTGGTCGAACGCCAGTTCGTCAAGGCCGGGGTGGTGATCAAGATCTCGACCAAGGTGGTCAAGCTGGAGCTCAAGACCAATGGCGTGACGGTGCACCTGGAGAAGGATGGCAAGAGCGAGATCGTCGAGGTCGACAAGGTCCTGGTTGCGGTCGGATTCCTTGCCAACACCGAGGGCCTCGGCCTGGAGCAGGCGGGGGTGAATCTCGATGAGCGGGGTTTCATCAAGGTCGATGAGAACCAGGCCACCAGCACCCCGGGCATCTACGCCATCGGCGACGTCGCCGGCAAGCAGCTGCTGGCCCACAAGGCGAGCTTCGAGGGCGAGGCGGCGGTAGGCGCCATCGTCGGCCATCCCGCGCCAGTCAATTACGCCCAGATCCCCGGCTGCACCTACTGCCAGCCCCAGGTCGCCTCGCTCGGGCTGACCGAGAAGAAGGCGCTCGCCGAGGGCCGCAAGCTCAAGATCGGTCGCTTCCCCTTCGCCGCCAGCGGCAAGGCCAAGGCGATCGGGCATCCCGAGGGCCTGGTCAAGCTGATCTTCGATGCCGAGTTCGACCAGCTGATCGGCGCCCACCTGGTGGGTTACGATGCGACCGAGCTGCTCGCCGAGCTGAGCCTGGCGCTCAAGCTGGAGTGCACCGCGCGCGAGATCATGGAGACCGTGCACGCCCATCCCACACTCTCCGAGGCGGTGATGGAAGCGGCGGCGGATGCCCTGGGCGTCTGTGTCCACGGCAGCTGATCCTGGGCCGATGATCGGGACGGACTGCCGGCGGTGAGCGGCTTCATCGAGCCCCATCCCGACCTGGTCGAGCCCAACCCGGGCGGTGCGGACGATCCCCTGTGCGAGTCCGTGCTCGATCCGCTCAGTCCGTGGCTGCGTCTGCACGAACCGCACGACGTGCGCCTGGTGATCGGCCGCCACCAGGACCCCGAGCGCGAGCTGCAGACCGGGGTTGCCCGTGCAGACCGCATTCCCATCCACCGGCGCGTGTCGGGCGGCGGGGCGGTGGTCCTGGCGCCCGGGATGCTGCTGATCGCCCTGCGCCTGCGCAACACCCTGCTTGGGACCTCCTGCTGGTTCGACCTCATCAATGGCGTGCTCGCGCCAGCCATCGGGACGCTGGCTGGCCATCTGCCCACCACCCGCGGCCATGGCGATTTGACTCTCGCCAGTGCGGACGGACAGCCGCGCAAGATCCTCGGGGCATCCCTGAGGCAGACCGCGCGCGCGGTGTACTACCTCGCCGCCATGCTGGTCGAGGACCAGTCCGCGCTGATGGAGCGCTATCTCAAGGCCCCGAGCCGCGAGCCGCAGTACCGCCTCGGACGGCGCCATGGCGATTTCTGCACCCACCTGTCGCACTGGGGGGTGACGGTGCCGCGCGCGAGCGCGGCCATCGGCCAGGCCTGCCGTGCGCAGCTTGCGCCGCATGCTCTATGAATCGCAGGTGACCTGACGGTCGAAGGTGCGGGTGCGACGCTGCTTGACCTATTCATCCCCGCGGTTGTGCTGCTGACTTCCCACCAGCAGGATCAGCCATGCAGAATCTCGCCATCATCGGCTCCGGCCCGGCCGGTTACACCGCCGCCATCTACGCTGCCCGAGCCAACATCGCCCCCCACCTGTTCACCGGCCGGCAGGCGGGTGGTCAGCTGACCACCACCACCGAGGTGGAGAACTATCCCGGCTTCCCCGAGGGCATCATGGGGCCGGAGCTGATGACGCGCTTCGAGCAGCAGGCGTCACGTTTCGGCACAGTGCTCAAGCAGGGCTGCGAGGTCACCCGCATCGAGCGCGAGGATGGCGGGTTCCGCCTCACCTGGAGCGATCTCTTCCAGGGGACCGACCAATCCGAGCTCTTCACCGCGGTCATCATCGCCACTGGCGCGAGCGCGCGCTACCTGGGCCTGCCCGAGGAGGCTGAATTCCTCACCGACGGCCCCAACCGCAAGCATGGGCTGACCGCCTGCGCGACCTGCGACGGCGCCTTCTACAAGCAGGTGCCGGTGGCAGTGGTGGGCGGGGGTGATACCGCGTGCGAGGAGGCGAACTTCCTCACCAAATTCGCCAGCAAGGTCTATCTGGTGCACCGGCGCGGCGAGCTGCGGGCCTCCAAGATCATGGCCGAACGGGCGCTCAAGAACCCCAAGATCTCCCCGGTCTGGCACAGCACCCTGGGCGGCTACCACGTCGATGGCAAGCACCGGCTGGAGGCCGTCACGCTGGTGGACACCCGCACCGGCGTACCATCCAAGCTCGATGTCAAGGGGGTGTTTATGGCCATCGGGCACACCCCCAACACCGCCTTCCTCAAGGGCACCGGGCTGATCATGGACGAGAATGGCTATCTGGTCGTCACTGAAGGCTGCCACACCAACATCCCGGGCCTGTTTGCCGCCGGCGATGTGCGGGACCACCGCTACCGCCAGGCGGTGACGGCGGCCGGGATGGGCTGCATGGCGGCGCTCGAGGCCGAGCACTATCTGCAGAATCACTAGAAACACAGGGGTCAGGGGCCCAGGATGGCGAGCGGTGTGATGCAAGGTGTCACGCTGGCCGTAAGTATCTTCTCCGACGCTTGTTTTAGCGACTAGGCAGGTCTACACTTCGGGCAGGAACCCCGCACCGACATGGCGATCGCCGACGACAGTAAAGCGCCGCGGGATCTACCCAGCCTGCCCGATCTTCCGGGCATGCGTGGCAATCCCGCGGGTGAAGCCCCGACCAACATGACGCGCATGACCAGTTCGCCCGATTTCCAGCTGGATGATGGCGATGCGGCCAATGACAGCGACCGTCAGCCGTTGCAGGAGCTCCCTGACGTCAAAATCGCCGCCGCCGATCCATCAGCGACGCAAGCGCTGGGCAAGGATCCCTATCTCGGCCGCCAGTTCGGCGGCTACGAACTGGTGCAGAAGGTCGGCCAGGGTGGCATGGGTCTGGTCTATAAGGGCCGCCAGGTCAGCCTGGACCGCGTAGTGGCGGTCAAGATCCTCAACAAGGCCCTGTGCGACAACGAGGAGTTCATCAAACGCTTCGAGCGCGAGGCCAAGTCAATCGCCCGCATCAACCACCCCAACATCATGGCGGTCTACGATTTCGGGCAGACCGACGGCATGTGGTACATGGTGGTCGAGTACATCGAGGGCTCGAGCCTCTCGAAGCGCATCGCCGACCAGCTCATGCTGTCCCCCGAGGAGATCGTGCCGATCCTGGTGCAATGCCTGGCAGGACTGGCGCATGTCGGATTGCAGGGCATCGTCCATCGTGACATCAAGCCGGACAACATCCTCATCACCAAGGACGGGGTGGCCAAGATAGCCGACTTCGGCCTAGCGAAGGATGTCACCCGCAATGACAGCACGGATCTGACCACCGTCGGCATGGCCATGGGCACCCCGGCGTACATGTCACCCGAACAATGCATGGGGCGCAAGCTCGATGGACGCTCGGACATCTATTCGCTCGGGGTTACCGCCTATCTGGCCCTGACCGGGGAGAAGCCCTTCACCGGCCAGTCCTCCTTCGAGATCATGACCAAGCAGAGGGAATACCAGCCGCCACCACCGGCCAAGCTCAATCCCGCGGTGCCACGCGAGTTATCCGACCTGGTCATGCAGATGCTGGCGAAGAACGCCAATGATCGCTTCCGCGATGCCGAGGCGTGCCGCCAGGCATGGGTGGAGCTGGGCGTGGGCCTGGGCGTCCAGGGAGGGGGGGCCGCCAGCAAGGATTCCGGAGTGCGCTCCAACGACTTGCCGATGTCCTCGCGCAAGTCCTCGCCGCTCATCCCTGCCCTCCCCAGCATGCCCATCCCGCCAGCGGGTCCACCACAGGTCGTCATCCCGCCGGCCCTGCCGGTGGCCGGGCTTGCGGTACCGATGCCGCCGATGCTGCCGTCGCGCGATTCGGCACGCACCTCAGCGAACGAGCAGGCTGGCAAGAGCAAGAGCCGTCCGGGCACCGATTCGCATGGCCAGGACGGCGACAACTCGAATAAGCATGGCAGCGAACGCCTGAACAACGATCGGCAGCAGCGACCGACGACCGAACGCCGGTCCTCCTCGCGCGCTCCAGTCGAATCGCTGAATTGCTCCCGCTGCGGCCTGCTCAACCGCGCTGGTCAGACGGCCTGTGCGCGCTGCGGCCATGAACTGCGCGAGCCGGCTCGCGACCAGCAGTCGATCAAGGATCAGGAGGGCGAGGCGCAGCGGCTGTTCGCCTCCGGCAATTTCCGCGTCTCGGCCGAGATGTACAAGCGCCTGGCGGATCGAGAGACCGACAAGCGCGCTCGCGCCATCCTGCGCAGCAAGGAGCGCGAAGCGCGCACGCTTGAACAGGTGCAGCAGGTCGATGCGCTGCAGAACCGCAGCAAGGACCTGCTCGAGCGCGGGGATATCAAGGCCGGCATCGATCTCCTGGAGCGCGGTCTGCGCGATGTGCGCGACACCGCCGCCTCGAGTACCGGGGCCGAGAGCCGCCTGCTGCTCGAGATCACTGGTCTGCGCGCCAAGCTGCGGCGGCGGCAGCAGATGCGCATCATCCTCATCGCTGCGCTGATCGCCGCGGTCATCCTCGGTGGCGTGCTGGCCAAGGTCTACCTGCTGTCTGGAGCGCCAGCCAAGACGGCGTCGCTCAGTTCAGCGACCAGCATGTCAGAGAGCTGATTGGTCCGGCCATGACCTCCCTGTTCTGTCCACGCTGTCGCGAGCCGAATGCTGGGCCTCCCCTGCCATCGGGTTGGATGAGCTGCCGGCGCTGCAACCATCGCTGGCTGCCGTCGACGCGTGAGGACGCTGCGCCCGTACCTGCGCCCGCCCCCGAGGCGCCGGCCCTTCCTCCCATCGCGATTCCGGCGTTGCCTCCTGCCGCGGTCGCCGTCGACCTGCCGCTGTTGGCACCAATTCCGCCGCCCCCCCCGATCATTACACCGGTGCCCGTGGCCATGGCACCAACAGCACCTCCGGTGGCGGAAGCACCCAGTGCGCAGAACGTGCCTGCAGCACCGCACATGTCCTCGCCGCCCCCGCCGCCAGCGATGCTCCTGCCGCCGGTCGCGCCAGCAGCGGTTGCGAGCCAGAGCGAGCCGGCGGCAAATATCCCCGTACTGCCGGTTCGGGTGCGGCATGATTCCAACGAGTACCCTCCGGATGAGACCTCCGAGCTGCGCCAGCGCACCAAGGCGCTGACCTCGCGCAGGGACGGTCCGCTGGCGGGCCTGGCAGCGCCTGTCCCGGCGGTACGCCCGGCCTCGCCCAGGCAGGGGGTCTCGCCCGCATCCAGCAGCGTCCAGGAAGCGGCGGCGAAGGTCGGTGTGGCCAGCCCGATTTCAGGCGACCCCTTTGACCCGGATCTCTTCGATCGCATGGAACGTGATGCGCAGCAGCAGCGCGCCCGGCAGCACACCGTTGCCGATCTCCCCGCCCCGACGCCTGCCGAGCAACTGGTCAGCCGGCAGATCACCTGCCCGGTATGCGGCCACGGCTTCCTGAGCACCAAGCTCGAGAACGATCAGCAGGTCTGCCCGCAATGCCATACGTCGTTCAACATCGCCAAGGGGCATGTGGTTTCGGGAGGACCGCGCCAGGCCAGCGATGATCCGCTCATCGGCCGAGCGCTGCGCGGCTGCCTCATCGACCGCAAGATCGGCGAGGGTGGCATGGGATCGGTCTACCACGCCCGCCAGCTGAGCCTGGATCGCAGCGTCGCAGTCAAGGTGCTGCCGCCTGAACTGGCGCGCAACCGCAACTTCATCTCGCGCTTCGAACGCGAAGCCAAGAGCCTGGCCAAGATCAACCACCCGAACATCCTGCACATTTACGATTTCGGCGAAGAGCCGCAGCTGGGCGTCTACTTCATGATCATCGAATTCGTCGAGGGCAAGGACCTCGGCGAGATCCTGCATGAGCAGTTCAGCATGGGCCAGGTGGAGGTGCTCGACATCGTGCGGCAGGCGGCGCTCGGCCTGGAGATGGCGGCCCAGAAGGGCGTGATCCATCGCGACATCAAGCCGGACAATCTCATGCTCACGGCGGAAGGCATCTGCAAGGTCTCCGATTTCGGCTTGGCCAAGGGGCACGGGGCGGAGCGCGATGTCACCAATGTCGGGGTCAGGGTCGGCACCCCAGCCTTCATGAGCCCCGAGCAGTGCGATGGCATCGATGTCGATTTCCGCTCCGATATCTACAATCTCGGCTGCACCGCCTTCCTCGCCCTGACCGGCAGCCTGCCTTTCGATGCCGACACCCCGTTCGCGATCATGCTCAAGCACAAGAACGATCCGGTTCCCAAGCTGAGCTCCTTCAATCCCAACATCCACCCGCGGGTCGATTCGCTGGTCCAGCGCATGATCGCCAAGGCCCCGGCCGATCGCTTCGCCTCGCTGCGCGAGCTGGTCGAACTGGTCGAGGAGCTCGAGGTCGAGATCGCCGGGACGACCAATGTCCTGCGCAAGTCGCGAGGCCCATTCCGCGCCATGTCCGACCTCGAGGCGGTTGAGCACGCGCGCATGACCAGCAAGGGCCAGCGCGATGACCAGTCCGTCGATGCGAACGGTCGCGGCACGGCGCTGCCGGCCGCCGCGCGACCGGTGCTGCCGGCCATGCCTGCTGCCCGCGCACCCCTGCCGCCTGCGCCATTGCCGACCGAGGTGCCGGATTGGCTCAAGCCGGTCGAGCAGCCCACGGTCAAACGGCCAGCGTCGTCGGTGACCCATGCCCAGCCCGCCCCCATGACGCCGCCGCCGGTGGCCCCCGGCGGCAGCGGCTCGGGCCTGCGCGACCTCAGGGTCAAGCTCGCCGAAGCGCGCAACCGCAATCTCCAGGAGGAGGCCGAGTCCATGGCGGCCTCTGCCAACCGCCTCGCCGCTTCGGGCCAGCACGAGGAGGCGGCGGTGATCTGGCAGCGCGCGGCGGCGCTCAGCCCGAACATGCGCGAGAGCCAGGAGCTCCAGGCCCGCGCCCTGCGTGCCCGGCAGTACAGCGGTCGCAGGCGCACATTGCGTACCGTGACGCTGCTGTTCGCGGTGGTGGTGGTGGCCGGCCTGAGCGCCTGGCAGGGGGTGCCGGTGCTGCACAACCAGTTCGCCGAGCGCGAGCTCGCGCCAATCGAATCTATCATCGTGCCAGACGCACGGCTGCGCGAGCTGGAGCATTTCATCGATGCCTACGGCCAGCCGTACACCTGGTACTCGATGCTGTTCCAGCAGCCCTACCAGGTCGCTGCGGTGGTCAAGGCGCGCCGTGAGGCCGAGAGCCTGCGCCGGCAGCTGAATCTGCCATCGACCGCCATCCCGCCCCGCAGCGCTCAGGCGCCGACCCCCAGCCGCACTTCCAGCGTGGGCGTGCCGCTAGCCACCCCAACCGCCCCGTCCCCCGTCGCCTCCCAGGCGCCGGTGCCAGTGGCTGCACCCATTGCCGTACCGGTGCCGAGGCAGGCTCCGGCGCCAATGCCGGCTCCGGTAGATCCCAGGCTTACGGCGCTCGAGAAGGCCGCCAAGGACCCGGGCACGCCGTGGCCGGCGGTCGCCAAGCAGGCCACCCTCCTGGCAGCCCAGGCGGGACCCTCGGCGGAGCGCGCGCATGAGGTATGCGCCGAGGCGCAACGCGAGATCCAGGCGAGCGAGAAGGACCTCGCCGCCATCCGCAGCGCCTGGACCGCCGGGCAGCAGGGTCGCGTCCAGGAGCTGATCGCCCAGTTTCGCCAGGCGCATGGACGCAGCGGCCAGGAGCTGCCGGTCATGCTGCCGGGTCGCCTGGAGATCATCGATGGCGATTGCGGGCGGAAGATCCCCGATGCGCGCATCACCACCAGCTTCGCCACTCCGATCGCAAGCGGTGGCTTTGTCGCCGGTGCGGTGCAGCTGGCGGCTGGCGAACGGCGCTTCTGCCGCTTCGCCACCAGCGATCTGACCATCGAAATCGCTGTCCCCGGCTATCGCCAGGAGGTGCTGCACCTGGCGGCAATCGCCGATGAGCAGGAGCAGCATGTCCAGGTCGTGCTCCATCCGGAAGTGCGCTGGCAGCGGCAGATCGGCACCTCCCTGGCTTGGATACGCCTGCGGGACATCGATGAGCACCTCCTGCTGGTGCGCCACAACGAAGGCATCGCCACCCTGCATCTGAGCGATGGCACGGTGGCGTCCACCCTCGGCCGCAATCAGCTCCTGGCCACGCCCCAGGGCGACAATGCCCCGGCCCAGTTTACCACCGTATGGACGCCCACCCAGCAGGGGGTGATCGTCGGCACCACCGACGGCTTGGCGATGCTGCTCGGGAATCCGGGCACCAGCGGCTTGGCGGTCATCGACACCCTGTACCGCGGCCATGGTGCGATCACCGCCGTCAGCGAGCACGAGCTGACCTTCGAGGCAGGCCGGCATGCCATCTTCGTGGTCGAGGCCGAAAGCAGCGGCGCCAAGCTCACGGCCCGTACCAGCGAGCACGAGCTGTGGAAGGTGACCGGCCTGGTCGGGCAGCTCGAACCGCAGCTGTGGTTCCATGACGACAAGGTGGTGGTGCTCGATGACCAACGGGTGCAGGCGATCGACGAGACGGACGGCCACCTGGTCAGCAGCGTCGTGCTGTCGGCCAAGCGCTCCGGCCCCGGGATGCTCATCGATCAGGGGGGCATCATCGCCATCCCCGTCGCCTCCGGCATCGAGCTCATGCGCCCGGCGGGCGCAGCCGGCGATCGCCTGGAGATATTCCATGATGCGCAGCTCGATCAGGCCGATGGCCGGCAGGTGGTCGCCGCCGATAGCCAGCTGCTGGTCGCACGCAGCGACCGCAGCATGCGCCTGCTGGGCTGGAAGGATGGCCATGCCGAACTGGTGTGGTCGCAGAACCTGCCGGCGGACAGCGCCGCCATCAGCTTCATGGGCTTGGCCGGGGAGCATGCGCTGATCGCCGATGAACAGGGTGCCATCTACGTCTACGCGCGCTCGACCGGGGCGCTGCAGCGACGCTTCGCCAGCGCCTCGCCGCTGCTTGGTGCGCCGCTCGAGGTTCATGGGCTGCTGATCTTCGCCGACCGCGCGGGAGCCATCTCCGCGATCTCGCTCCCACCGCTGCCGCCCTAGGGTGCCTGCGCGCTGCTCGCCGACAGGAAGCGGGCGAACTTGGTGAGCGGCTGCGCCACCGGCGTCATGCCCCAGGCGGTGAGGGTGGCGCGCCAGCGGTCGCCGGCCTCCTGCGGCTGAGCGGTCTCGATCTCCAGTTCATGGTCGATGCGATTGCCGGGGTACACCGTGCGGTCGAGGCACAGCAGGGCGCTGGCTCCGGGATGGTGGTCGTCGTGCTCGCGCCGCAGGTTGCTGAACCCGCCCTGCGCCTGCAGCGGCGCCTCGCCGAGGGAGGCGATGATCGGCGCTGGCAGCGGGAGCACGTGGGCCAGCTCGACCTGGGGATCATCCAGCCGCGACCACAGCCCGGCATCCAGCCATTCCTCCCATTCGTCATGCTGGTGCAGCCCATGGGCATCCGCGGCAGCCAGGCGGCGCTTGCAGGTCAGCAGCAGGCGGCCGTTCTCATGGCGGAGGCGGATGTTGAGGCCGTGCTGGCGCAGGCAGTGATCAGGGCTGTCGAAGAAGCGGTTGTCCTGCCTGAGCAGGCGCGCGGGCCCGAGCTCATGGTCGAGCCGGCTGCACAGCTCGGCATACTGGTCGGCGCGCAGCGCCCATTTCAGCTCGACTTCGCGATGATGGCGCATGCCCGCACGCTATCTGGTGGATGGGGCAGGCCAACCGGCACGCTGCCCAGGGTGATGGCTTCCTTCGCCGCGAGGAGGCCTAGGATGGCGCCGGACCGCATGGAGACATCGTGAGCAATCCCTTTGACTTCCTTGAGCCGCTGGTCGAGCTCGAATCGAAGATCGTCGAACTCGAACGCCTGAGCGAGACCACCGGGCTGAGCATGTCCGGCGAGGTCCAGTCGCTGCGCGAGAAGCTGTCGGCTGAGACCCGCAGGATGTTCTCCTCGCTGACCCCGTGGCAGCGGGTGCAGCTCTCCCGCCATCCCCTGCGGCCGCAATCCTCCGACTACATCGACCAGATCATCGAGGATTTCGTGCCCCTGTCGGGCGATCGCGCCTTCGGCGACGATGAGGCGATCATCTGCGGCCTGGGAACCATCGGTGGCCACCAATGCATGCTCATCGGCCAGCAGAAGGGAAAGGATGTCCATGAGCGCCGGCGCTGCAATTTTGGCATGCCGCATCCCGAGGGCTACCGCAAGGCGATGAGCAAGATGCGCCTGGCCGAGAAGTTCGGACTCGGCGTGCTGTGCCTGATCAACACCCCCGGCGCCTTCCCCGGCGTCGATGCCGAGGAGCGCGGCCAGTCGATCGCGATCGCCGAGAACATCCGTGACATGGCGCTGCTGCGCACTCCGGTGATCATCGTGGTGATCGGTGAAGGCGGCTCCGGCGGTGCGCTCGGCATCGGCGTCGGCGACCGCATGCTGATGCTCGAGAACAGCTACTTCTCGGTGATCAGCCCGGAAGGCTGCGCCGCCATCCTATGGAAGGATGGCAACAAGAAGGATCTCGCGGCCCAGCGCCTGGGCCTGACCGGGCAGGAGCTCAAGCGCCATGGCATCGTCGATGAGATCATCGAGGAGCCGGCCGGGGGGGCGCATCGCCAGCCGGTCCAGATGGCGCACCTTCTGCGCGATGCCGTGGTACGCAACCTGGTGGAGCTCAAGGCCCTGGACATCGAGGAGCTGCTCGAGCGCCGCTACCGCAAGCATCGCTCGATCGGCATGGTGATCGACCAGTCGGTTGCGCAGGCCTGAGGCGGTCGTTCACGCATGATCAAGGCGATGATGGTGGTGCGTCCGCAGCGCGCCGAAGTGCTGTGCCAGCGGCTGAGCGCCACCGGCTGGGTCGAGGACCTGGTCGCGGCCGAATGCCGGGGCTACGGTCGGCAGAAGGGCCATCTCGAGAACTACCACGATGCCGAGTACGCCATCGACTTCCTGCCCAAGGTAGAGGTCTCTGGATTCATCGCCCTGGAGCGCATGGATGAGCTGGTCGAGCTGGTGTGCGCCATCTGCCGGACCGGGCGGATCGGCGATGGCAAGATCCTCTTCCAGGAATGCGGCGCCGATCTGACCTACTGAACCGGGTCGGCATCCGCTGTCCGACCGCGGGCGAACCGTCCTTGTCGTCGCGTGATCCTCTCCCACGCTGGAGCTTCCACATGCCCGGATCTGCGCCCATCATGCGACCCGCACCCATGATCCTGCTGCTGGCCCTGTGCGCCTCCCCCGTCCTGGGTGCTGCCGATCTCGTTCCGATCAATTCGATTTGTCCGGTCACCGGCCGGGCGGTCGATCGCAGCATCCCGCCGGTATTGATCAGCACCGGCAAGGGCGAGCATGCCGTGCGCCTGGTCATCGCGGTGGCCGATGCCGCGGCAGCCGAGCGCGTCAAGGCCAATCCCGAGGCCTACATCGCCGCCGCCAAGGCCAATCGCCAGGCCGACATCCACGACTAGCCGTGCCTTCGCTGCGGCGCCCTCACGGCTGCCGCCGCCAGGCATCGTGGAAGGAGATCCACTGCGCCGGCGCCGCGACGATGAAGCGCACCATCACCGCAGCAAGCTGGTGCGTCAGGGCGACCACCTGGTCGGCCTTCGAGCAGGTGGGATCGGCGTGGATCGGACGACCGACCACCAGGGAGAAGCTGGTGTGCGTGCGACGCGCGAGGTACAGCGGGATGATCGGGGCATGCGTCTGCACCGCCAGGGCTGCCGGTCCCAGCGGCAGCGACATGGCCTCGCCGGCGAAGGGCACGCGCAGGCCGTTGCCGGTATAATCGCGATCGCCGACGACCCCGAGGATCTTGCCGGCGCGCAAGGCGCGCAGCGCACCCAACGGCGCCTGATCGAGGTTCAGGCTATGGGCGCCGACGGCGTTGCGCATGCGTTCGAACAGCGCATCGATCGCCCGGTCGCCGCTGCTGAGCGCGATCACCTCGACGCGCTCGATCAGGCCGAGATGATAGATGGCGGCTGTGATGAGCTCCCAATTGCTGTGCACGGTGACCAGGATGGCAGGTGTGCGCAGCGGCCGCTGCGCGAACACCCCCCAAGGGTCGGTGATGGTCAGCGCCGGGGGGCGGAAGAAGGCCGGCGGCAGGCGGTGCAGGCGGAAGGATTCGTAGATGTACCAGCTGAAGGCGATGTAATTCCTGCGCACCGCTCGCGCACGCGCCTCAGGGCAGCGCACGGGGATGAAATGGGCAAGATTGCGCGCGACCACCTTGCGTCCGCGGGCATCGAAGGCCCACAGCACCGTACCCACGCCGTACGCGAGGATGCGGCCCAGCCACAGCGGGCTGGTGCGGGCGATCGCCGATTTGCAGCGGTACACGAGCAGCCTCAGCCTCGGATAGCCGGCGAGCACGTCGCGGCTCATGGTTGGCAGGTCCCGCTGTCCGGTCGCGGCGGGAGGCCGCCGCCGGGACGGGCCCAGGCGCTTGGCGGGGAGGCAGCCCGCACCGCAGCGCCAGTCCAGGCCAGTGGCGGATGTCGGCGGTTCACCGTCCAACCTGCATCGCTAGACCGTCTTGCCATCGACGAAGACCAGGCGCGGCTGCAATCCCCCCCGCCACCGGCCAGCTTGCGGGCGGACCAGCAGATCGAAGCGCGAGCCGCCGGCACAGAAATCGGTGAAGTGCTCCTTGGCGCGCCAGGCGAGCATCTCGCGCATCCCGCCGCCGGCATCGCTGATCGCGGCGCGCATATGGTCGCCATCCTTGCCGAAGAGCTTGGGCCGGGAGACGAACAGCGCACCGCGGACCTGGAGCACGGGCTCCGGATTGGCGATGCCGAAGGGCGCCATCCATTCCAGATGGGTGAAGAAGTCGGCGTCCAGGGCGCTGATCGATACCTCGCCATCATATTCGGTCCGTGGGACCAGGTGGCTCGATGGTACGCGGCCGGAGACATGGCGCTCGAAGGCTTCGCTGAAGGCCTGCACCTGATCGTGGCGGATCGAGATGCCGGCCGCCATCGCGTGGCCCCCGCCCTTGATCAGCAGGTGCCGGCACGCGTCCACCGCCTCGCCGAGATGGATGAGGGGCACGCTGCGCAGGCTGCCCTTCCCCGCGCCATCCTGGATGGCGATCACGGCGCTCGGCTTGCCGAAGGCCTCGACCAGCCGGCTGGCGACGATGCCGACCACTCCGGCGTGCCAGCCCTCGCCGGCGAAGACCAGGCTGGCTCGCGAGGCGTAGGCGGGATTGTGCTCGACCTCGGCCATCAGGTCGGCGGTCAGCATCTGGGTCAGCCGTTTTCGCTCCTCGTTCTCGGTGACGATGGTCCCCAGCACCTCGCGGGCCTCCTGCTCGGTATCGGCGGTCAGCAGGCGGATATTGGCCATCGCGCTGCCGACACGCCCGGAGGCATTCAGCAGCGGACCCATCTTCCAGCCCACGTCGGCGGCGCAGATGGCGCCCTCGAGGCGGGTCTGCTCGCGCAGGGCGCTCAGGCCTGGATTGGCGCTGCGCTCCAGCGCCAGCAGGCCATGGTGGACGAGGATGCGGTTCTCGCCGACCAGCGAAGCGCAGTCGGCGACGGTGCCGATGGCCACCAGGCTCAGGCTGTCGAGCAGGAAGGCGCGTAGGCGATCCGTCACCTTGTCGCCGCCGCTGAGGACCTTGGCGGTCGCCCAGGCGAGCTTCCATGCCACGCCGACCCCGGCGAGATGCTTGTCAGGGTAGGTGCACTGCGGGTGGTTGGGATTGCAGACCGCCGTGCAGGCGGGCAGCTCGCCCTGGGGCAGATGATGGTCGGTGATGAGCACCGTGCAGCCGGTCTCCTGCTCGATGCGCCGGGCGATGCCGTGGTCGGCGATGCCGCAGTCGACGGTGATCATCAGATCCGCGCGGTGCTCAACCACCGCCTGGAGGCTAGCTTCGCTCAGGCCATAGCCATCGATGCGGCGATGGGGTATCCAGGCGATCGCCTGGTGGCTGCAGACGCGCACGAAATGGCACAGCAGGGCGACCGAGGTCGAGCCGTCGACATCGTAGTCACCATGGATCAGGATGCGCTCCCGCTTGGCGATGGCGTCGGCGAAGCGGGCGGCGGCCACCGCCATGCCGTGCATCAGCTCGGGTGCATGCAGATCCTTCATGCGCTTGCCCAGGAAGGCCTGCGCCTGCTCGGATCCCTGCACGCCACGCAAGGCGAGCAGCCGGGCAGTCAGCGGACCCAGGCGCAACTCGTGCTCGAGTTCGCTGATGATGTCCGCCGGAGCCGGGCGGCACTGCCATGGCCGGGCCGCTGTCAGCATGGGCAGTCCGCTCCCTGGTCCGGCTGGCGGCGGAGGGTGGCGGATCGCATCTGGACAAGCGCGCTAAGCTGCATGTGCTGGCTTTCTAGCCGTGTCTGCTGCCCAGTCCAACTACGTTGCCGAACCCGGGCGTAAGCCGTCCGGGCCACTGCCGTCAGACAGCACAGAGGATTGCACATGAGCCAGCGCCTGCCACCGATCTTCGCACTCAGCCTCGGCCTTGCCCTCGGCCTGCTCCAGGGGGGGGCCGTGCTCTTCGGCGCGGCGGACGGTGTGGTGGTGGCGCCGGAATTCCCGCAGGCGGTCAGCGACCTGCATCCCGACCCGGCGGTCACCTGGGGCCGGCTCGACAATGGCATGCGCTACTGCCTGATGCCCAACCAGCAGCCCCTCGACAAGGTATCCCTGCGCCTCCTGGTGGAGAGCGGCAGCCTGCTCGAGCGCGAGGAGCAGCGTGGGCTGGCGCATTTCCTCGAGCATATGGCCTTCAATGGCACCACCCACTTCCCACCCGGCAAGCTCATCACCGTACTCCAGGGACTCGGCCTGGCATTCGGCGCCGATACCAACGCCCATACCAGCTTCGATGAGACCGTCTACAAGCTCGATCTGCCCGATCCGCGGGCGGCGACCATCACCACCGGGCTGCAGGTGATGGCCGATTATGCCGGTGGCATGCTCATCTCGCCCATCGAGGTCAATCGCGAACGCGGCGTGATCCTGGCGGAGATGCGCGATCGCGACAATCCCGGTTTCCGTGAGTGGCTGACCATCTATCACGCCTACTATCCCGGCTTGCTCATCCCCGACCGCTTCGCCATCGGCATCAAGTCGGCGATCGAGGATGCCGATGCGAGCCTGCTGCGGGACTATTACGACACCTGGTACCGGCCGGAACGCATGGTCCTGGCCGTCGCCGGCGCCATCGACCCCGCCACCATCAGCGAGCGCATCCGCACCGCCTTCTCGGGCCTGAAGGCGCGCACCCCCGCGCCCCAGCCTCCCGCCATTGGCCAGCCCAAGAGCGACGGCTTCGATGCCAGCTACCACCGCGAGCCGGAGGCGGAGGGCACCAGCCTGAGCCTGATCCTGGTGCGCGGCCGGCCCCGCCCGCATGACAGCCTCGCGGCTCGCCAGGAAGGCGTCCTGCGCACCCTGGGGGAGATGATCGTGTCGCGCCGCTTCCGCGATTCCATCGCCAAGCATCCCCAGGGGCCGCTGATCGAGGCGGAGGCGGAGTCGTACCAGTGGCTCGACCTCTTCCACGCCGGCATCCAGGCCAAGCTGCGCCAGGGCGGCGCGCTCGAGGCGGTAGCGGTGATCGAACAGGAGGTGCGCCGCTTCCTGCACTATGGTCCCACCGAGGCCGAGCTCACAGTGGCGCGCGCCGAATTCGGCGCGCAGCTCGACGAGGCGGTCGCGCACGCAGCCAACCGCAGCAACAGCGCGCTCACCGACGCCCTCTACCGCTCGGTGCATGCCGATGAGGTGTTCCTCAGCCCGGCGCAGGAGCGCGACCTCCTGCGGCCGATGATCGAGCATGCCGATGCCGCCCAGGTGCAGGCGATCTGGGCCAAGACCTGCCCGGATGGCCATGGCGCCCTGGTGGTCACCGGGGCCGATGATCTCGGTGCCGATGGGGCACAGAAGCTCGCAGCCGCTTACAAGGCCTCCCAGCTGGTCCAGGTCGAGCCGCCGCTCCAGCAGAAGACCGCGACCTGGGCCTATGGCCAGGCGCCCGCCCCAGGCCGCTGGCTCGACGAGCATCCGGCGACCCTGCCTCTGGCAATCTGGCCGGGCACGCTCGCGAATGGCGTGGCGGTGCGGCTCAGGCATACCGAGGTCAAGCCCAACGAGGTGCTGATCCAGGTGCGCATCACCATCCCAGCGGCGCCACACCAACCGGGACTGCGGGAGTTCGCTGAGCGGGCCTTCCTCGCCGGCGGCCTGGGCAAGCATTCGGCGGACGAGCTGCACGATGTCCTGGCGGCCAGCTCGGTGCACCTCAGCGGTCCACGTTTCGACGAGGATGGTTTCGCCTTCACCGCGACCTGCCTGCCCAAGGAGCTCGAGCTCTGCTTCCAGGAGATCCGCGCCTTCCTCACCGATCCGGGCTGGCGCTCCGACGGCGAGGCTATCGCCAAGGCGGAATGGCACCAGCAGCTGCAGAGCATCGCCACCAGCCTGGATGCGCAGGTAGGCCGCACCTTCCAGGCGCTCGCCGTCAGCGGTGCCCCGCAACGCCGGGCGGCTACCCCGGAGGAGGCAGCTGGCGTCGGCTTCGCCGCCGTCCGTCCGTGGTTGACGCCCTACCTGGAGAGCGCGCCCCTTGTCGTCAACGTGGTCGGCGATGTGCAGCTGGAATCCACCGCCAGCCTGATCGCCCAGTACTTCGGCAGCCTGCCGACGCGCCAGCCGGTCGTCGGCCTGGCCACCAGGGCCGCGCCTGGGCAGCCGATCGACACCTCCCACCTGGCCGAGAGCCCGCCCCTGCCCGCCGGTCTGCACCGCATCGAGGTGCCGGGGACGGTGGCGCGGGCGCTGATCGATGTGGCCTGGCCGACCGAGGATTTCTATGACATCTCCAGGACCCGCAGGGTCGGGGTGCTGGCGGGCGTGCTGGACGAGCGCATGCGCGTCAAGATCCGCCAGGAGCTCGGGGATTCCTACAGCCCCTTCGCGATGCGCACCGCCAGCGAAGCCTATCGCGGCTTCGGCTACCTCATCGCCCAGGTCGGGGTGGCCCCGGCCAAGGTGGAGGAGGGACGCTCCGCGATCCTGGCGATCGCCCAGGAGCTCGCTGAGAAGGGCGTCTCCGATGAGCTGCTCGCCCAGGTCATGACCCCCATCCTCAAGAACCTGGCGGCCCAGCGCCAGCAGAACCAATATTGGCTGGCATCCGTGCTCAGCCGTTCCGCCAGCCAGCCCTTCCGCATCGAGTGGGCGGAGCGGATGGAGGCGGACTACGCCTCCATCACCAGCGCCGAGATCAGCGCGCTGGCGAAACGCTACCTGATCAACGACAAGGCCCTGCAGGTGGTGGGGGTGTGTGCCGGATCCGCCCTGCCGGCAGGCAAGTAGCGTCAGGCGCTTGCTTCACGCGCGCCTGTGGCAACCCTGCATGGCACATGACGCCCGCCGAACTCCTCGATGACCACGCGCGCCGGCCCCGCAATGTCGGCAAGCTGCTCAACGCCAGTGCGGTGGGGGACGTCGGCTCGATCGTGGTCGGGGATGCGCTGCGCTTCTACCTCAGCGTGGATGCGGCCGGCAAGCGCATCGTCCAGGCCAAGTTCCAGGTGTTCAACTGCGCTGACCAGGTGGCGGCCACCTCGGCCATGGCCGAGCTTCTGCTCGGCATGGAGCTTGACGAGGCCAAGACGGTGGGGCCGCTCGCGCTGACGCGCCACCTCGGCGGGCTGGACCCGGCGGCACTGCCGCCGCTCCTCTGGGGGAGGGTCGGCTTGCACGCCGCCCTGGCCGCCTACCAGGGTGGCGAGAGCGAGCACGACCAGGATCTCGATCCCCTGCTGTGCCGCTGCTTCGGGGTGCTGGATGAGACCGTGCGCCAGGCGGTCTCCACCCTGGGATGCACCACCCCCGAGGAGGTCGTCAATGCCACCGGCGCGGGCACCGGCTGCGGCAGCTGCCGCAGCGACATCCCCAAGATCATTGACGAGATGCTGCACGCGCCCGCCGCGGCACCCGCCGCGCACGCCGCGCCGGCCGGTCCCAAGGGCCGCATCCAGACCCTGCTGCGCATCCAGCAGGTGGTCCAGTCCAAGCTCATGCCCGAGGTGCGTTCCGCCGGCGGGGATCTCGAACTTTGGGATTTCGATGGCCGGGTGGTGAAGGTGCGGGTGAAAGGCGGGCTGGTCGGCGATCTGCCAGGTCGCGGCGCCGTGCTCGCTTCCCTGGAGCAGCTGCTGAAGTCCGAGATCGATGCCGGCCTCGGCGTCGAGGATGCGCCCTAGGACGGCGCGTCGTGCGGCGCCGTCCGGTTCAGGGCGGGGCTGAAGCGTCCCGGCTGAGCGAGGAGCGCACCGTACGGATGAGCTCGTCGATGGTAAAAGGCTTGGCGAGGAAGGCCGCCTGGGCGATCTCGCGCTTGGCGGTGAAGGCGTCGGCGGGATAGCCGGACATCAACATGATGCGCAGGTCCTGGCGGCTGATGAGCAGCTGGCAGGCCAGCGAGGGTCCGCTGATCTGGGGCAGGACCACATCGGTGAGCAGCAGGTCGATATGCCCGCGGTGCGCCTGGGCGACCGCCAGCGCTTCGGCGCCGCCGGTCGCGGTCAGGACCGAATACCCCTGGTGGCGGAGCGCATCGCGCACTAGGCCGAGCACGGCCGGATCGTCCTCGACCAGCAGCACGGTCTCATCGCCCCCGAGCGCTTGCAGGCACAACGGCGTGACCGTGGCCTTGTCGGAGGAGACTGCCACCGTCGGCAGGGAGATGGTGACCGTGGTGCCCTGCCCCGGCTGGCTGTCGATGGCGATGAGGCCACCGTAGCTGTGCACCAGCCCATGCGTGCTTGACAGGCCGAGGCCGTACCCCTGGCCACGCTGCTTGGTGGTGAAGAACGGCTCGCAGGCGCGCTCGATTGTTTCCGGCGGCATGCCGCGTCCGGTGTCGCTGACCCGGATGGCGACATAGACGCCGGCGGGCACGCCATGGCCCTGCGCCATGGCCTGGTCGAGCGCCAGCAGGGAGGTCGCGATGGCCAGGCGGCCGCCCTCCGGCATCGCCTCCCGGGCATTGGTGGCGAGGTTCATCAGCGCCACGGTGAGCTGGTTGCCATCGGCGCGTACATAGATCGGCTGGGGCGGCTGGATGGAGGCCACCGCGATGCGGTCGTCGCGCCAGCCGGCCATCCAAGCGGTCAGGCCGGCGATCAGCGCGCCGATCTCGACCAGTTGCGGATTGCGCGGCGGCGGTCGGCTGAAGGCGTGCAGCTGGCTGCTGATCAGGCGCGCCCGGTCGATGGTCTTCAGCAGCTCCAGCGCATGGGCATCGACAGGGCCGGACAGCAGCTGCTGGTCCGCCAACGCCTGCGCCTCGCTCGATATGCTCGCCAGGAGGCTGCCGACCTCGCGCGCCACCCCGCCCGAGACGCGCGCCATGGCCTCCAGCCTCTCGGCCAGGCGCACCCGCTTTCCGCGTTCGCGCAGCTCGCTGGCGATGCCGATCTTCTGCAGCCCGATGGAGACCAGGTTGGCCATCGAATCGAGGAAGCGCCGCTCCTCGCCCTTCCAGGCGCGCCGATGCGAGACCTGGTTGAAGACCAGGAGGAAGAAGCCATCGCTGCTGAAGACGATCGGATGCCACAGCAGGCTGTTGATGTCCATCCCCTCATGCAGCAGAGGCGCGCTGCCCTCGCTGGCGAGGCGGGCGTTTGGCTGATCGCGATGGCTCTCGAGGGGCGAGCGCATCTCCCACAGGTAGCGCAGGCTCTCCGGGAAGAGTTCGAGCGGGTAGTCGCGCCTGATCGAGGTCGCGCGTGGGCAGGCGGGGTTCAGCCATTCGCACAGTGCGATGGCCTGCCTCTTGGGCAGGCGTACATCGAAGATCAGGCAGCGGTCGACCTCGAGCGCCCGGCCGAGGATGCTCGCCATGGAATCCAGCAGGTGGTCGCGGTTGTCGCTGCCGGTGACCGCCTGGGACATCCCCAGCAGGGTATCTGCGAAGCGCAGCTCGCGCTCGAGCTGGAGGCAGCGGTCCTGGATCGCCGCCTCGCCATCTATGGCGTCGGTTATATCGCTGCAGCAGGCGATCAGGCCGGCGAAGGTGCCATCCGGATGGCGCATCCCGGTGATGCGCTCCTCCACCCAGCGATAGACGCCATCCTGGCGGGCCAGGCGGTAGCGTCGTACGGTGGGCTCGCGCGACACCGCGAAGTCGCGCAGCTGGACACTGCAGTGCGGGCGATCGTCGGGGTGGATGAGCTCGTCCCACTCCGGGCAGCTGCCCGGAGTGGCTCCGGTGAAGGCGCGGCCCGCCTGGTTGATCCAGCCCACCGTCAGCTGGACGTCGGCGGCCCACATCACCGCCGGTGCCTGGTCTGCGTACTGCAGGTGCAGGCTGCCGCCATCCGTGGGTCCCGGCAGCGTCTGCGTGTCGCGGCCGCAGTGCTCATGCAGCGCCAGGGCGCCGCCCACGGGCTGCGCAACCGGGGTGAGGACCAGGCGGAAGGGCCGTTCGGCGACCGAGTTGCGCACCACATAGGGCAGCACGAAGTGCGCAAGCGCACCGGCCAGCACCTGTTCGAGGCCGCGCGTCACCTCGTCGAGGTGGTCGTGGTCAGGCCCGTCGGCGCCGGCACACACCTCCAGGTAGCTGTGCCGTTCGCTGCCGCTGTCTTCCCAGGCGCCGTTGTCCAGCTCAGCGCGCTTCCACGCGGCGTTGGTCGAGACCACCACGCCCCGGGCATCGAGGATGGCGAGCGGCGCCGGCAGCCCATCGAGGGTTGCCTGCAGGACCGCGAGGCATGCCGCAGGCCCGCTCACGGCGCTGACCGGGCCGATTGCGCCGGGTAGCACCGTGGCTGCAGGTCCTGCCGCGCAGCGCCCAGCTGGGGCGGGGCGCTGCTGGGGCGATAGTGCGGTTGGGACGCCAGGATCATGTCTGGATACCGCACCTGGGGGTTGACGGGACGATGCAAACAGCGGACTCAGGCATGGGGGACGCGCGAGACGCTGTTATGCCATTTCAGCTATGGGATGCTGGCCATCCATGCTGCGAAGGGATGGCGACCAGGCAAGGGCGGTGTCGATTCGCTGCGCAAGCGCGTGCGTGCTACACCGACCCATGGCGGGAGCGTTCGCTGCGCGTGGCGCGGCGGGCCTGGTTTGGCGTCGGTTCCCATGCGAAGAGGGCGGCCCTGAAGGCCTCCATGGTCGGAGTCCGGCTGCGGTCGCGCCGCTCGATCACGGCGAGCTGGCGTTCGAGCGTGCGATCGGCGCAGCGCAGGGCGTGGGCGAGGGGCACCGCGAGACGCGAGACGAAGCCCAGTCCGATGCCGGCGGCGACCATGTTGGTGATGGTGCCGATGGCGCGCAGCTCCATGACCACTGACGGCCTGACCTCATGGTGGCTGAGCTGGCGATCGAGCAGCTGACGCACCGCCGAGCCGCTCTCGAAGGCGATCAGGGGCTGGTTGTGTAGATCGCGCCAGGTGAAGCGCCGCCGGTTCCGCAGCGGGTGATGCGGCGGGACGAGCAGCACCAGCTCGTCCACCACCCAGGGCTCGACGGAGAGACGTGTCGCGTCGACCGACGATGGCACCGGCAGGGTCACCAGGCCGAGGTCGAGCTCGCCAGACAGCACCGCCTCGACCACCGTGCGCGAGGTCGCCTCGCGGATGCTGAAGCGGATGCCCGGATAGCGTGCGTGGAAGGCGCCGATGATCGCGGGCAGGATGCAGGTGGTGCTGGTCGCCCCGCCGCCGATCGAGATGGTGCCGCTGGCCAGCGAGCTGAGCGAACCGAGCGCAGTACGTCCGGCATCGATCTGGTTCAGGGCATCGGCGGCGAAGCTCCTGAAGGTCTCCCCGGCCTGGGTCAGCGCCACGCCGCGGCCCTGGCGGTGGAAGAGCGTCGCGCCAAGGAGATGCTCGAGGCGCTTGATCTGCCCCGAGAGGGCAGGCTGGGTCAGGTGGACGCGCGCGGCGGTCTTGGTCATGTTCCCCGATTGCGCGAGGAGGAGGAAGTGCTGCAGGTGCTCGGTGTCCATGCCGTTGATCCTGTGGTGTGGCGGACGCGCGTAGCCCGGGGCCGGCCGAGGCCCCGGTGCACCCTGGCATGTTACTGATCGGTAAAAAAACTCGATAAGTTTTTCTTATGGCTCGACCAGCGTCGCTCGCATTGGTAAGGCCGCTCGCGCGTCCTAGGCTGTGCCCAACCACCACCCTGAGGCCGACCATGCTAGCCGAATACCGCACCGCCGCCGCTGAACGAGAGAAGCTGGGCATCCCGGCGCTGCCGCTGACCGCCGACCAGGCCACGCAGGTGTGCGCCCTGCTGCTCAAGCCGCCTGCCGGCGAGGCGGAGGTGCTCAAGCGCCTGTTGGTCGACCGCGTCAGCCCCGGGGTCGATCCGGCGGCCAAGGTCAAGGCGGAGTGGCTGGGCGCGGTCGAGCACGGCGATGTGGCCAGTCCGGTGATCTCGCGTGAGGAGGCGGTGCGTCTGCTGGGGACGATGATCGGCGGCTACAATGTGCCCTTCCTGGTGCGCGAGCTGGAAGGGGCCTTGAGCGCCCAGGCCGCCCAGGCACTCAAGCAGACGGTGCTGATCTTCGACAACTTCCAGGTGGTCAGCGCCCTTGCCGAGGGCGGCAACGCCACCGCCAAGGAGGTGATCCTCAGCTGGGCCGAGGCGGAATGGTTCACCAGCCGAGCGGTGATCGAGCCCGAGGTCAGCGGGGTGGTCTACAAGATCCCCGGCGAGACCAATACCGACGATCTGTCGCCGGCGCAGAGCGCGGGCACGCGCTCGGACATCCCGCTGCATGCGCTGGACATCTACAAGACCAAGGACCCCGGTGCGATCGCGGCCTTGAACGCCAACCGCAAGGCCGGCAAGAGGACCATCATCATCGGTGACGTGTTCGGCACCGGCTCGTCGCGCAAATCCGCGACCAACTCGGTGATGTGGTATTCCGGGCGGGACATCCCGCACGTGCCCAACAAGCGCACCGCCGCCTTCCTCCTGGCCGGCATCATCGCGCCGATATTCCTCGACACCTTCCGCGATGCCGGAGGCATGGCCTACACCGCCGACATCTCCGCGCTGGCCACCGGCGATGAGATCACCATCCGCACCCAGACCGGCGAAGTGCTGAAGGGCGGCAAGACCATCGCCGTGGGGACGGTCAAGTCGCCGACGGTATTCGACGAATACCGGGCAGGCGGGCGCACCAACCTGATCATCGGCCGGGCGCTGACGTGGAGGGCACGCGCCTACCTCAAGCTCGGCGAATCACCGCTGTTCGCCAAGCCCGACCTGCCGAACGACGATGGCAAGGGCTACACCCTGGCGCAGAAGATCATCGGCAAGGCCTGCGGCGTCCGCGGCGTTCGCCCAGGTATGAGCTGCGAACCCCGGGTCACCACCGTCGGCAGCCAGGACACTACCGGCCCGATGACCGCGGACGAGCTCAAGGAGCTCGCCTGCCTGAGCTTCTCCGCCGATCTGGTGATGCAGAGCTTCTGCCATACCGCCGCCTATCCGAGCTCCAAGGATGCCAAGATGCATCGCTGGCTGCCCGAATTCATCGTCGAGCGCAACGGCGTGTCGCTGCGTCCCGGGGATGGCATCATCCACAGCTGGCTGAACCGCATGTGCCTGCCCGATACGGTGGGCACCGGTGGGGACAGCCATACGCGCTTCCCGATCGGCATCAGCTTCCCCGGCGGCTCCGGGCTGGTGGCCTTCGCCGCCGCCATCGGCTACATGCCCCTCGATGTCCCGGAATCGGTGCTGGTGCGATTCACCGGCGCGCTGCGTCCCGGGGTGACGCTGCGCGATCTGGTCAACGCCATTCCCTGGATCGCGCTGCAAAGCGGTGATCTGACCCTGGAGAAGAAGGGCAAGAAGAACGTCTACAACGGTCGCATCCTCGAGATCGAGGGGCTCGAGCATCTCACCGCCGAGCAGGCATTCGAGCTCTCCGATGCCAGCGCCGAGCGCTCGGCGGCAGCGTGCGTAGTTAACCTCTCCGAGGCCTCGGTCGCCGATTACCTGCGTTCCAACATCGCTCTGCTGAAGGACATGCTCAAGGACGGCTATGGCGCCAGGCCGACCATCGAGCGGCGCATCTCCGCCATGGAGGCCTGGCTGGCCAAGCCGACCCTGCTGCGTGCCGATGCCGGGCTCGAGCTGACGTCGACCGTCGACATCAGCGTGGGCGGTCGCCGGATCGGCTCGGCCAGCGCGGCGGCTGACAAGCGGTACGCCCGCATCTTCGTCATCGACCTCAACCAGATCGATGAGCCGCTGCTCGCCTGTCCCAACGATCCGGACAAGATCAAGACCCTCAGCGAGGTCGCCGGCGAGAAGATCGACGAGGTCTTCGTCGGTTCGTGCATGACCAATATCGGCCATTTCCGCGCACTCGCCAACGTGTACAAGAACAGCAAGGTGGAATACCTGACGGCCACCACCTGGATCTGCCCGCCGACCCGCATGGACGAGGCGGTGCTGCAGCAGGAGGGTCACTACGGCCTCTTCGGCGCCATCGGCGCCCGGCGCGAGATCCCGGGATGTTCACTGTGCATGGGCAACCAGGCGCGCGTGCGCCCGGGCTCAGCAGTGTATTCGACCTCGACGCGCAATTTCGACAACCGCATGGGACGTGATGCGAAGGTCTATCTCGGCAGTGCCGAGCTCGCGGGAGTGATCTCGATCCTCGGCCGCATCCCGACCAAGGAGGAATACCTCAAGACCATGAGCACCTGCGTGAATCCGTTCGAGAAGTCGATCTACCGCTATCTCGACTTCTCCCAGCTCAGCGCCCGCGTCCCCGATTTCGCCCTCAAGGCCTGACCGGCTCGAGGCTGCGCCGACCCCTGTCGCCTGCGCTCATCGCTGGCTGGCGAGCGCTTCGGCGCTATACACAAGGGGTGAGGCGGTTCCCCTCCTGGCTGCTCGTGCTTGTGGGCGTGGCATTGGGCGCATCAGCGCCGGCCGCGGAAGCGGCATTGCCGCCCTCCTCGCCGGGGGATGCCCCGGCGCCCTCCGGGCAGCTCACGGATGAGGCCGGGTGGATCAAGGAGGCATCGGCGCTGACGCAGGGTGTGCAGCTCGACCAGGTTCGTCGCGCCCTCGAGGGGCTCATCCGCGACGACCTGCGCGAGCCGGCGCGCATCGAGCCGACCGCTCACCAGATCAGGCTGGTCGCCGCCGCCAATGCCGGCTCGCTGAGCGCAGCTGCGCGCCTGGTGGATCTGGGCTGGTGGAATGGCATGCAGCGCGTCGATTGCCTCCGGCCGGTGGTCGCGGCCTGGGAGGGCGATGGCCAGGCGGTCGGCCTGCTGACTGCCGGCCAGATCTTCGCGCAGCTCGCCTTGGCACGTCGCCAGGGCGAATCCCGCCCTGGAATGCCGCATGCGGCGGCGCTGCGGGCGCAGTGGCAGAACCGCGTGCGCCAGTGGCCGCTGCGCCATCCGATGCTCCTGGCCGAGGACGCCTACCTTGCCGCCAGCATCGACCCGGTCCAGGGCGAGCGCGCCGACCAGTCGGTCGACACGGCGTTGGCGGCCTGCGCCAGCGATCCGCTCTTCAGCACCGACGATGTGCTGGCGATCGAGGGTCGCGGTGCGGCGCTGTCGCAGTGCGCCTGGTGCATGGATGCGGATGCGCGGAATGCCGCGTGCGCGATTTTCGCCGGCGGTGCGGCGCGCAGTGTCGAGCATGGCTCGATCGCCGCCGAGGGGGTCAGCATCCTGTACCTGGGCATGCTGCGCATGGACATGTCCTCTGCCGGCATGGAGCAGTGGCGCACCTGCCTCGATGAGGCGGAGACCCTGTTCGCCGAGGCCGGCGACATCGATCGCCAGGGTCGCTGCCAGGGTCTGCTCGCCAATCTCCGGCGCTGGGGGAAGTTCGGCATCCAGGTCGAGGAGCGCGATGTGCTCAGCGGCTCCTACCGCAGTGCCGCCGAGCTCTGTCGGCGCTCGGGCGATTGGCGGGGATATGGGCGCATCATCAAGGACATGGCCAGCTGGCTGAGGATCGGCCAGGAGCGCATGGCGGGGGATTGGGGGCAGATCGCGGCGGCCTATGGCGATGCCGCCAGCGCCTTCCAGCGCGCGGACGAGGTGCAGGAGCGCGCCGAATGCCTCTACTGGCAGGCGGTCTGCGCCAGCCCCGACCATATACCCGGGAGCGATTGGCGCCTGATCGCCGGTCTCCACCGGGAGGCGGAAGCCTGCTTCGCCCACATCGACGGGGTCGATGGCGCCGGGCATGTCCAGGTGGCCATCGACGGGGATGGCCTGCGCTTGTTCAACCTGTGCGGTCTGGGCGAGGCGCTGGGCATGCTCGATGACCGAACCGCCGCCCTGGAGCAGTTCACCCGCGCCGCGGGGCTGGCGCGCGGATTCCAGGGCAGCCGCCACCGCGATCTGCAGCGGCGGCTGCGCAACGGCATGCGCGATTTCGCCCGCTGAGGAGGGTGCTGCTCGCCATCCTGGCCGCTTCGCTTTGCTCCCCGGATTGCGCCGTCAGCGGCAGGCGAGACGTATCCGCAAGGAGGGCAGATCCACCACCTCGCCGATGAAGGGGTCGGTTGGATCGAGCAGACGATCGAGGTTGTGCGTCCCGCCACCGCCGGGTGGCGGCCAGGAGGGCGGAGGCTGCCGGTAGGCTCCGGATTCCGTGCGCATGTGCGAGCGGTCGCTGCGCAGCGCCGCGACATATGCGGCGGCCTGGATCAGGCGGAACTGCGGACGCAGCATCGGTGCGAGGTGCTCCTGGCCGGGGAAGGTGGCGGCGAGATAGGCCGCGGCGGCGACCGGCGCCCCGAGATCGCTGTCGAGGTCCCACACCTGCCAGGGGCCGGCGTCGGCGAGCAGCACGACATGGTAGTCCCACAGCAGCGCCCCGCCGGGGTGGGGTGCCAGGCGCTGATGCCATAAGGCGCAACGGCGCTGGCGCTGCTGCCGCCCTGATCCGGTGATCACCGCGACCAGGTGGGCGCCGACGGGCAGCGTGGCATCCTGGCAGAGCTGCCAGATGTTCTCCTCGCAATAGAAGGGTTGGTACCTGGGGGTGGACACGGCCGCATCACATCATCCCGGGCCTGGCGGTCGAGCGCTGTCGGCCTGCGGGCGCTGCACCGTCGAGCGGGCATGGCGCAGTGTGGCAGGGGCACGGAAACCCAGTTGCGCCGCGCCCGATGCTGTGAATGGTGTTGCCCCTGCTCTATGGCGCCCTCGCCCACCGGCCACGGGCGCGGCTCCAGCGACGAGGTTGTGCATCGATGTCCGAACTCCCCAGCGCCCCTGAACTGCCGGCAGAGACCAGCCGTCGCCGCACCTTCGCGATCATCGCCCATCCGGATGCCGGCAAGACCACCTTGACCGAGAAGCTGCTGCTCTACGCCGGCATGATCCGCACGGCGGGCATGGTCAAGAATCGCAAGACCGGGCGCATGGCGACCTCGGACTGGATGGCGATGGAGCAGGAGCGCGGCATCTCGATCACCGCTTCGGCGATGCAATTCGAGTACAAGGGCCACATCATCAATGTGCTCGATACCCCTGGCCACCAGGATTTCAGCGAGGATACCTACCGCACGCTGACGGCGGCCGACAGCGCGATCATGGTCCTGGATGCCTCCAAGGGCGTGGAGACCCAGACGCGCAAGCTGTTCACCGCCTGCAAGCTGCGCGGCATCCCGGTCTTGACCTTCATCAACAAGTGCGATCTACCGGGCCGCGATCCCCTGGAGCTGATGACCGAAGTCGAGGAGGTGCTCGGCATCCAGGCGAGCGCGATGAATTGGCCGGTGGGCATGGGGCGCGAATTCGCCGGGATCGTGGATCGTGCGAGCCGCGACCTGCTGGTCTTCCGCAAGACCGCGGCCGGCGGCGCGCAGCGCGCCGAGATGATGCGCATCCCCCTCGCGGATGCGCGCGCGGCGGCGCAGCTCGGGGAGGTGCTGGCGGCGAGGATGCGCAACGACCTCGAGATGCTCGAGGTGGCCGGCAACCCGTTCAGCCATGCGGCCTTCCTCGCCAATCAGGTGACCCCGGTGTTCTTCGGCTCGGCGCTGACGAACTTCGGCATCGAGCCCTTCTATGACGCCTTCATCGCCCTCGCCCCCGCGCCGGGACCCCGGCAGGCGACCACCCTGGCAGGTGCGACCATCGAGATCGACCCGATCCGCTCGCCCTTCAGCGCCTATGCCTTCAAGATCCAGGCGAACATGGATCCGCGCCATCGCGACAGCCTCGCCTTCGTACGCATCGTCAGCGGCCGCTTCGAGCGCGATCTGGTGGTCAAGCATTACCATCGTGGCGAATTCGTCCGCGAGGTGCGCCTGAGTCGACCCCAGACCCTGGTCGCGCGCGACCGCACGACGCTCGATCTCGCCTACCCCGGAGATGTGGTGGGCCTGGTGAATTCCGGGTTCGCCATCGGCGATACCATCATCAGCCAGGGGGGGCCGGCGAAGGACGGCTTCGAGCATGCGCCGCTGCCGCAGTTCCCCCCCGAGGTCTTCGCCCGCGTGCGTCCCCTCGACCTGACCAAGCGCAAATCGTTCGACCGTGGCATGGCTCAGCTGGCTTCAGAGGGGGCGGTGCAGGTGCTGCGCAGCTGGGAGAACCCCCTGGGCGATCCCTTCATTGCCGCCGTCGGACGTCTGCAATTCGAGGTCTTCCAGTACCGCCTGCGCGACGAGTACGGGGTCGAGACCGAGCTCAGCGACCTGCCCTACCAGTGCAGCGGCTGGCTGGTCGGCGACGTCGATGCCTTCAAGCCCACGCATGGCACCCTGCTGGCCAAGGATCATCGCGGCAAGCCGGTGGTGCTGCTGCCCAGCGAATGGGACAAGCGCTATTGCCTCAGCCAGAACCCCGGCTTCCAGCTGGTCGAGATCCTCTAGGTGGGCTGGGCGTGCGCTCGGGCGATCCCCCCGGAGTCACGCCGGGGGGCGGAAGGCGAGCAGGACCGCTTCATCGGTCTCCAGGCGGGCTGCGCCGATGAGATCGAGGCAATAGGGCACGGCGGGGAACACCGCATCCAGGCACTGGCGGATGCTCTTGGGCTTGCCGGGCAGGTTGATGATCAGGCTGCGGCCGCGGATACCGGCCGTCTGGCGCGACAGGATGGCGGTGGGCACGTAGCGCAGCGAGGTCGTGCGCATCAGCTCGCCGAAGCCGGGCAGGAGCTTGCTGCAGACGGCTTCCGTGGCTTCCGGGGTGACATCCCGCGGTGCCGGACCGGTCCCCCCGGTGGTCACCACCAGATCGCAGCCCTGCTGGTCGCAGAGCTCGCAGAGCGTCGCCTCGATGACTTCCTGCTGGTCGGGGATGCAGCGGTAGACCTTCCGCCATGGGCTGCGCAGATAGGCGCTCAGCGTGTCGCTGATCGCTGGACCGCCCAGGTCCTGGTACTGTCCGGCGCTGGCGCGATCGGAGACGGTGAGGATGCCGATGGTGGCCGGCAGGGTATCGGACGGGCTCATGCAGGCCGATGTAGCCCCTTCCTGGAGCGCTCAAGCGCCATTGCCCGATGGCCTCAGAAAAGGCGATGCATTGACAGCGGCGGGCGGAGCCCTACGTCCGGAGTCATCGGCAGGCGATGCGGCGCCACCGGGCCGGAAGGGTCCGCCTTCAGGCGTGATCAGGACAAGGCTCTGGCGTTCGCCAACCCTCCTGCTAGGAAACCGCCACAGCCGTCACCGTAAGGAGTTCGCCAATGGGCTTGGAAGAGGATATCATCAAGCTCCTCAAGACTGAGGGGTTCAAGGTCAACGAAGCAATTCGCGACGCGCTCGACGAGTTCGTCGACATCGTCAACGAGGAAAACGAGGACATGGAGGAAAACCTCGATGAAGACGAGGAGGCAGCCGAAGAGGAGGACGACTGACGTCGACCTCCCCGGCAGCGCCTCCGCCTCCAGCCGCGGCATCGTGCACCAGGTGATGGGGTGCCGCGGAGAGGATTGGCCATGCACCGTCGGGGCAGGCTGCTGCGCGCCTGCCGGAGTGGCTGCGGGCGCGCTAGGGCACCGGCTGGGCGATCTCGCTGGATTCGGCTGCCGGAGAGGGGTGGGCCTCGACATCGGCCTCGCTGCGACCGCTCTGGAGCACTTGCAGGAGGTGCTGGGCGAAGGGTGACGGCCAATCATTTGCCGGGCCCATGTCGACGACGTGCTGCAGACGTTCGAGGAACTGCTCCGGATGGCCGCGCAGCAGGGCGAGGCGGGCATTGAAGTACTCGATATCATTGGCGTGGAAACGGTCATCGCCGGTGGGCATGGGCACCTCGCCGTTGAGCATGTGGCGCATGATCATGCCGGCCAGGCTCTTGTCCTCCTTCGATTTTCCCCAGCAGGCGAGCGCACCGGCGGTATCGCCCTTCTGCGCATAGATGTCGCCGAGCCAGAGACGCGCTTGGGACTGGTAGTCCTCGACCGGCTGCGGATGCGACAGGATCACCTCGTAGGCGATCTCGGCGGCTTCCAGATGGTCGCGCATGCGCTCCGCCTCCGCCACCTTGAGCAGGGCCTTCATGCGCAACGGCACGGGCAGCTCCATGTTGCTGCTGACCGCGCGGTAGCGCTCGAGCGCGTCGTTGCTGCGATTGAGGGACATCAGGATGTCGCCGGCGGCGGTCTCCGCCAGGCCCGCCGCGTCGGTCTGCTTGAGGTAGGTGGCGATCTCCGCGCCATCGGTGTACAGCTTTACCGCCCGCTCAGGTTCCGCGGCTGCGATGGTGCTGGCCCTGGTGAGGTAGTCCTTGACCAGGTCCTGGATCATCGCCTCCGAGACGGTGGCCAGGACGGTGCTGAGGTCGTTGTCGCGGCGCACGGCATCGAAGAACTCCTCTGCCTCCTCGTAGCGCCCCAGGCGCAGGGCGCAGCTCCAGGCATGCACGGTGGCGGTGAGGACGTAGCGCGGATCGTCGCGATTGGCCGAGGCCACCTCGATGAAGGTGTTGAGCGCCTGCTCGTAGGCCAGCGGATTGTCCATCGCCTCGAGGCACAGCCCGATGCGCAGCTGGGCGTCACGCACCTGCGGCGACTGGGGGTGATCATGGAGGAACTCCTCGTACTTCTCCTTCGCCAGGCCGAAGTTGTTCTCCTGGCGCTCGTTGTCGGCCAGCTCCAGGGCGCTGATGAACAGGGTGCTGCGCTGGCGGTCGAGCTGGATGTCGCTGATGCGCACCTCACCGGGGACATAGGCGATGTAGACGCCCGAGGCGTTCTCGCCCTCGATGGGCACCAGGTCGGGCAGGCGCAGCGGCTCGCGCTTGCCGATCAGGCCGATGATGGTGTTGTCGTTGCGCTCGATGGTCATGCGCATGGTCTGCCCGCGCGACAGCTGACCGAGGTCGCGGCTGGTGACCACCCGCTTCTCGCGCAGCAGTTCGAGACGGTCGTTGTTCTTGCTGCCGATCAGCCGTAGGCGGTATCCGCGGCCGATGTCGCGGTCGTTGATCATCAATTCGACCAGGAAGTTGACGTCGCGCAGCTCGATGTTGACCGAGAGCCGCACCGAGCCGCTCACCCGCTTGATGGTCTCGGTCCGGACCGCGTCCTTGCCGAAGGTCGGTGCGGGCTTGATCTTCAGGGCGCTCTTCGGGTTATCGAGCGCTTCAGCCTGTTTGAAGGTCGCGACCCACGGATCGGAAGGCGAGGGATCGTCCTCCGGAGGCTTCTCGGTGGTGGTCAGGACGGGGCTCGGGCTGGAGTTCTGCGCCTTCGCCCGTTTGAGGCCCTGGACCACCATCAGGGTCGCCAGGGAGGCCGAAACGAACAGCAGCAGCCCGAGGCCGGCAATGGTGCTGCGGTGGTGCCAGGCGGTGCGCAAGAAGGGCAGCAGGGTGCCAGGACGCCCGGTACGGATGCGCACGCCCAGGCGGAAGCGGCGCAGGTCGGCGGCCATCGCCTCGGCGCTCTCATAGCGGTCGCGGTAATCCTTCGCCATCGCCTTGAGGATCACGGTCTCGAGATCGCGGTGGAGGTCCTTGCGCAGCTGCGAGGGCGGCACCAGCGGCTCCTCGATGATGCGGCGCAGCAAGGCGACCGAGTTGTCCGCAGTGAACGGCTGCTGGCCGGTCACCAGCTCATAGAGGCATGCGCCCATGCTGTAGACGTCGGAGCGCCGGCCCACCTCGTTGCGCCGTCCGGCAGCCTGTTCCGGGCTCATGTAGGCGGGGGTGCCGACCACTGCCCCGGTGGCGGTCAGATGCGATTCGGCGTCCATGTACTGGGCCAGGCCGAAATCGACCAGCTTCACCTGGCCCGACGGGGTGATCATGATGTTGCCCGGCTTGATATCGCGATGCAGGATGCCGGCTAGGTGGGCCACCTGGAGCGCCTCGAGTGCCTGGATGGCCAGATCGGCCACCCGCTGCTCGTCCAAAGGCTTGCCCGGCACCAGCAGGTCGTCGGCATGGCCGCCCTCGACGAGCTGCATCACCAGATAGGGCTGGCCTTCGAATTCACCAGCATCCAGTACGCGCACAATCCCCGGATGCCGCAGCGCCTGGAGGTAGCCGGCCTCGCGTGCGAAACGCAGTCGTTCCTTCTCCTCGGTCTCGCGCAGAAGCTTTATCGCAACTTCCTGCCCGATAGGCACTTCGCAAGAAACGACGACCTGTGCCCGGTACACCGTCCCCATTCCCCCGCGTCCGATGACGCGGATGATCTTGTAGGGTCCGATCTGGGTTGGCTGGCGGAGGTAGGTTCCGCCCTGGCCCATGAGTTCGGAGGTCTCATCGCGACGGATGGGAGCATCCACGCTGATAGGCTCTGGCTTCATGGGAAGATGGTCCGCTGGCGGGCGATGCTAGGAGAGTATGTCGGATGGGCCATGGACATTTCGTCGCCATGCGACATCGAGCAACGCCCCATGCTCATGCGTGTGACATTGACGACCGGCTGCCGGTACGCCATTAGGACTGCATGCGCCTGAGCCATTCTTCGGTGGGGATGATCTCGCGCGCCACGATGTCCGCCTCGAAGCGCTTCATCAGCAGCTGCACGAGGGGATGATCCTGCGCCTGGCGGTAGCGGTCAGTGCGCTCATCGCCCGCCTGGCCCTTGCGCGGACGGCCGACCACCCGCAGCCGTCGTCCGGCGACCGCCTGCAGCACGGCCTCGAACTGCTGGGTCATGTCGGGACGGATGGTCAGCTGGGCGCAGAAGGGGGCCGGCAGCTCGACGGTCAGCAGGTCGCCCGCGAGCGCCACCGGCGCGCTGTCGGTGAGTGCTGCGGCGAGGCTCACCTGGCCATCGCGCATCGCGTTGCGGGCCAGTTCACCCCAACGGCTCTGCAGCAGGCTCAGCAGGGCCTGGGGGGCCAGCTCGGCTGGACGTGGCGACGAGGCTGGCGCGGCCGGGCTGGGAGCGGCTGGCGCAGCGTCGGCCTGCTGGGTGAGCGGCCAGGCAGGGGCGCCCTCTCCCTGGCGCGCCGCGGAAGGATGATGCTCGGAGGGGAGTTCGGTGCGGGCCGGTGACCGTGACGGGGACGGTCCCGGCCCTACCGGGGGTGCGGAGCAGACGCTCCTGCCGGCGCGCTTTCCAGGCGCTCGATGCGGCGCAGCAGGGTGTCGGCATCCAGCAGCTGCCCGAGTCCGGCGATGCGGACGAAGGAGAGCTCGAGCTGCAAGCGCGGGTCGGCTCCCTGGCGCAGCGCCAATTGGCTGCCGATGAGGATCTGGCAGGTGCGCATGGTCTTCTCGGGGGTGGCCAGCTTGGCCTGGGCCTCGAGGGCGGGCGTGCAGGTGCCGAGGCGGCGGACGGCCGGCGATTCCCTCCCGCAGGCCTGCACCAGCAGCACGGTGCGGGCGTGATCGATGAGCTGTTCGAGGAAGGTCGTCGGCGCCACCCCGCCAGCGACGATGCGATCGAGCGTCTCGATAGCGGCGCTGGCATTGCCCGACAGCAGGTCATTGACCACCAGATCGAGATCGCCGCCGCGGGCTGCCCCGAGGAGCAGGTTGAGGTCCTCCTCGATGACCTCGCCGTCGCATACCGCGATCAGCTGGTCGAGCAGGGTCTGCGCGTCGCGCATGCCGCCTCCCGCGGCGCGGGCGATGCGGTAGAGCACCGCATCGGTCAGCTGGACCTGCTCTTTGACGCAGATCTCGCGCAGGCGCTTGACGATGGCATCGAGGTCGATCGAGCGGAAGTCGAAGCGCTGGCAGCGCGACAGCACCGTCGGCAGCACCTTCTCGACCTCGGTGGTGGCGAAGATGAAGCGAACGTGGGCCGGGGGCTCCTCGAGCAGCTTGAGCAGGGCATTCCACGCCGAGGTCGAGAGCATGTGCACTTCGTCGAGGATGTAGATGCGGAAGCGCGCCAGGGTCGGGGAGAAGCTGGCATTGTCCGAGAGCTCGCGGATCGCATCCACGCCATTGTAGCGCGCGGCGTCGATCTCGGCGACGTCCGGATGCCCGCTGTCGGTGATCATGCGGCAATGCTGGCAGACGCCGCACGGCTCGGTGGTCGGCCCGGTTTCGCAGCACAGCGCCTTGGCGAGGATGCGCGCCATGCTGGTCTTGCCCACCCCGCGAGGCCCGGTGAACAGGTAGGCATGGGCGACGCGCTGCGACTTGATCGCATTGGTCAAGGTGCGCGCCACGACCTCCTGGCCGGTCACCTCGGTGAAGGTCTGAGGGCGGTATTTGCGGGCGATGACGAGGTAGTCCACGCTGACGATGATGGGCGGAAGGTGGCGCTGGCAAGCGGGGGGAGCTTCGGGCCTGCGGACCGGGGGCGTATTAGCGATGGCATGGCCCAGCGGACGGTGAAGCTCCCATCGGACTATGTCGAAACGCGAACTGCAAAGAGCCGATGACCCTGCGATGGGCAGCGTTGAACCCGCCCTGCACCCGCCGATCGCCTTCGGCGATGAGCATTGGCGCTGGTTTTCCGTGCGTTGCCGCGAGCTCGGCATCCCCGACGCCGATGCCAGGCGTACGCAGATGGAGGCCCTCTATGGCCATTTGGTGGGGGTGAACCGTTGGCTGAACCTCACCACCATCATCGAACCGCGCGATTACCTCAAGCTCCATGTCCTCGACAGCCTGGCCCTGGTCGGCGACACCCGCCTGCGCCACCTCTCCCAGGGGGCGGCATGCGTCGACCTCGGCTCGGGCGGTGGCTATCCGGGGCTGCCGCTGGCGACCTGGCTGGCGAACATGCCGTGGGTGATGGTCGATGCGCGCCTGAAGAAGGTCGAGTTCCTCTCCGCCGCCTGCACCTTGACCGGCAATGCGCAGGCGCGCGCACTGCATATGCGCGGATCGGAAGCGGCGATCAAGGCCAGCGGGCTGCGCCGATCCTGCCAGCTGGTCACCTGCCGGGCCATGGGCCAGGCCTCGCTGATCCTCGAGGAGGCGGCGGATCTGCTGGAGAAATCCGGGCATCTGGTCATCTACAAGGGGCCGGCGTTCGCCGGTGATGAACGCCAGGCCGCGCTGGCCGCCTGTACCGGACTCGGCTATCGCTTCGTCAGCGAGCGGCGAGTAGTGCTCGAGGATGGCGATCCGGAGCGCGTGATGGTGGTGTTCGAGCGCAACCGCTGAGAGCGGCGGTGGTGCCTCTGCGCACAGCTGACGCCAGCGCAGCGTCAGGGTGCTCCGAGCACCTGCTTCTGGCCGAGCAGAGCGATGATCCGGGCGATCACCTCGGCTTCGGTCTCGGTGCCGCGGATGCGCAGGTCGCAGGGGGCGGTGGAGAGGCCGCCGGGATCGACCTCGACGGCGACCGAGGCATAGGCGCCGATCAGGGCCTGGACCGAACTGTGATCGGCCAGACCGATGGCATTGGTGGTGGAGACCAGGATCACGCCGGCGGAGAGCAGCAGGTAGGCGACTTCGCCGAAGCGGCGCACCAGCTCGGCCTGGGTGGCGTCGACGGTCAGATCATGATCGACGCCCATCAGGACGTTGGTGCCGTCGATGAAGTAGCTGAACGTACCGCGATCGAACAGCGCGCGCTCGAGCGCGCGGGCATAGCGGTGCTTGCCGGAGTTCTGCTTGCCGACGAACATCACCAGGGCCGGGCGGTGGCCCAGCCGCTTGGCGCGCTCCTCGACGGTGATGCTGCCCTGCACCCAGGAGAAGTCGCGAAGGCGTGCCTCGCTGCGCAGTTCATCCTGGTCGTCCGGCACAGCCTGGGTGATGATGCCGCCGCCGGCGACGTCGTAGCCGTCGACGATGACGAAGCGGCCGGTCCCTTCGATGTCGGTGGTGAGGTCGAAGGCCACCGGCTGGCGGGTCTCGAGGATTACATCCGCGACGTCATGACGGCCGATGGAGTCTTTCTCCAGCACCCCGTCGAGCTGGGACGCGTCCAGGACCTTGAGCAGCCTCTGAATGCGCACCGGTTGGGTGCAGGTATGCAGCTTGAGCTTGTAGTCGCGGCCTTGGGCCATCGGCTTGCGGCCCAGCCAGATGAGGTTGGCGCGGAAGCGCGTGCCGACCAGCGGGGCCTGGGACTTCCGGCTCATCACCTCGCCGCGGGTGATGTAGATCTCCTCGCTGAGGGTGAAGCCGGTCGACCAGCCGGCCGTTATCTCGCTCCTCGGCTGGGTGTTGAAGCCTTCGATGGTGCTAATGTGCGCACTCTTGTTCGAAGGGCTGAAGACCACCTCGTCGCCGACCTTCACCTGGCCGGATTCGATGCGTCCGGCGACGATGCGCCGCTCATCGCCATGGCTGGTGAACTTATAGATGGCCTGGACCGGCATGCGCAGCGGCTGGGCGGTCTTGGGCGGCTGCTTGGTGAATCCGTCCAGCAGCGCGAGGATGCTCTCGCCACGGTACCACGGCATGTTGGGGCTGGTCGTGATGAGATTCTCACCGCTGAGCGCGGCGATGGGGACGAAGTTGCGCGGGCTGACCGCGCCGATCCCCGCGAGGAACTCGCGGTACTCCCGTTCGATGCCATCGAAGACATCCTGGCGGTAGCCGACCAGATCCATCTTGTTGACGCACACCACCACCTGCTTGATGCCGAGCATGCCGAGGATGTAGCCGTGCCGGCGCGAGTTCTCGCGCACCCCTTCCTTGGCATCGATCATCAGCAGCGCGGCTTCGGCTCGTGCCGCACCGGAGATCATGTTCTTGAGGAACTCGATATGCCCCGGCGCATCGATGATGATGTAGTCGCGGCTGCTCGACTTGAAGAAGCAGCGCGCGGTGTCGATGGTGATGCCCTGGTCCTGCTCGTCGGAGAGCGCATCGAGCAGGAAGGCGTACTCGAACGGCTTGCCGGTGCGCTCGCATTCCCGCCGGACGCCCTCGAGCTTGCCCTGGGGCAGCGAACCGGTGTCGGCGAGCAGCCGCCCGACCAGCGTGCTCTTGCCGTGGTCGACATGGCCGACGATGACGATGTTCATCTGGTCGCGATCGGCTTCGACGCGATCCGCGATCGGTGCGGATGGAGTCATGGCATCCTTCCCGGAAGCGCGGCTCGGGCCAGGCGGTGGGTGGTGCGGGCCGCCGCGCACATGGAACGGGCGGGCACGGCGGGTGCGTGCGGCGGTCTGCAGCGGCTGATGGCCATCACATGTATCCTTCGCGGCGCAGTTCTTCCAAGCCGTGCTTGCCATCCTGCATGCGGCCCGAGCGCTCGGCGATGTTGTGCAGGCGGCCGCTCTTGAGCTCGGCGATGATCTCGTCGACGTTCTTGGAGGTCGACTCGATCGGCTTCTGGCAGGGACCGCAGCCGAGCGAGCGGTAGCGCGTGCCCTTGCCCTGGTCGTAGTACAGCGACACGGTGGGGATGGACTCGCGCTTGATGTACTCCCAGATGTTCAGCTCGGTCCAATCCAGGAGCGGATGGATGCGCACGTGCGTACCGGGGGCGAAATCGGTCTTGAACTGGTTCCATAGTTCAGGCGGCTGATCACCGACATCCCAGGCGTTGTTCTTGTCGCGAGGCGAGAAGTAGCGCTCCTTCGAACGGCTGCCTTCCTCGTCCGAGCGGGCACCGCCGATCACCCCGTGGTAAGGCTCGTGATCAGGGTCGATGTCGTAGACGCCGGTGGTCAGGTTGAGCCGGCGGCGGATGCCAGTGCCCTGGAGCGTCGCCTTGAGGGCGGACGATTTCAGCAGCGAGCAGCACTCCTTGCGCGCGAGCGCCTGCTCGGCTTCGCTCATCGCCGGATTGGCCTTGAACTTGTCGGGGAAGGTGTTGCGGGCCTTGATCGTGGCCTCGTCCTGTCCGACTATCATGGTCAGCCTGTATTCCATCGCCAGCCGGTCGCGGTACTGGATCATCTCCGGCAGCTTGTAGCTGGTGTCGATGTGGATGAGCGGGAAGGGGATGTGCCCGAAGAAGGCCTTGCGTGCGAGCCACAGCAGCACGGTCGAATCCTTGCCGATCGACCACATCATGCACAGCCGCTCGAAATGGCGGAATGCCTCGCGGAAGATGAAGACGCTCTGCTGCTCGAGCTGATCAAGGTGATCCATCGTGGGGGCCTCGGCGGCGTTAGGGGAGGGCGCATTGTTGGCCTTCCTGCGTTGTGGCAAGTGGTGGCTCGCTCTAGGCTTCCGCACACCCAGTAGCGTCGACCGCCGATCCTGCCCGAACAACCTGCCCCGGAGAGACCATGCCCTGAGAGCGCTGTCCGCCGTGCCGGAGCGCGGTCCGTCATCAGTCCGTGCCGACCCCCTGCGGTGGGCCGCTAGGCGCCGCCACCGCTGTCGGGTACCTGCAATTGCCAGCCGGGCGCGCAGCGGTACGGTGGATGGCTATGGTAAAGCACCGCTGCGGCTGGCTTAATCGGGCCTTGGGCCTGGTTTTGCCCTTGATGCTAGCGGCCTCCGGCTGGGGTGTGGAATGGTCAGGTGTCATCACCGTCGAGGAGACCCTGGTCGGCCCGTCGTCGGTCGGCGGTTCCGACCGGGTGGAGCTCGATGACTACTCCCGCATCCTGCGCGATCGCCTGCAGAAGGCCCAGCAGGACATGCACAATGCCCCCCTGACGGTGCGGCGCATCCTGCTTGAGGATATCGGCACCTACGAAGCCGAGCTCGAGCGGATCGTACTGGCCAGCGGCAAGCCCATCCAAGTGGGCACCAGCGTGTTCACCATCAAGGGCGGCCGCATGCAGGTCACCGGTGACGGCCCGCGCCTGCTGGTCGATCGCGCGCATGCGCAGGAGCTGCTCTATGTCGGCGGCAAGCGCGAAACCGTCCCGCTCGCCGCCTTGCCGCCGGTGCGCGAGCTCGATCACGATGCGCAGGACGTCGTGCTTGAGGGCATCCCCGCCAAGCGCTTCGCCATGCGCGCAGACGGCAAGTCCTGCACCGTGGTGCTGGCCCAAGGGCTGCCGAACCTCTATGCCATCGGCCTGCTCAGCAGTTCAGCCGACGACAAGGATTCGCTCGCCAGCAACCTGGCCACGCTTCCCGGGCTGCCGCTGGTGGTCGAATACCGCAGTGATGAGGTCACCCACCGCTGGCAGGTAATCAGCATTGCGCCCGGGGCGGTGGACGATGCGGTCCTCAGCGACGAAGTGCTCCAGCGCTGAGCGCTCGCCGCAGGGTGGGCACCCGCGCTTCACCCGACCATCGGCGGCCACATGCCAAGCGGTGCCAGCAGCGAGCGCAGCGTGGCGGGAAGGCGCTCCAGCACGCTCTCGGCGTCATAGCAGGGCCCTTGTTCCTGCCACAGCTGGTCGGCGGCGCTGGTGATCCACAGTGCGGCCATGCGCGCGGCATCGAATGGGCTCGCGCCGCGGGCCATCAGTCCGGCGGCCAGGCCGGCCAGCACATCGCCGGTGCCACCGACGGCCATGCGCGGATTGCCACGGGGATTGCGCTGCCAGCGCCAGCCATCGCTGATCAGGTCGACCACCGCCTTGGCCAGCAGCACGCGATCGGGACGGGCGAAGCCGTGCAGGGTCTCCTCATCGATGGGCATGCCGAGGAGGTTGCGCGCCTCGGTGCGATGCGGGGTGATGAGGATGTGGGCATCGCCATCGGGAAGGTTGCGCAGCTGGTCGGTGAGCGCGGCGATGGCATCGGCATCGACGATCACCGGCACCCCCATCTCGACGGCCAGGCTGAAGGCCTGCTGGGCCGCCTCATGGCAGCCCGGCTCGCGGCCCAGGCCATTGCCGATCAGCACCGCGCTGGCGCGCACCAGCAGGGGGGTGAGCTCCTCCGGGTCGGCCGGGCTGAGGGTGCGGTTGAATTGGCGGTGGTAGACCACCGTCGGCGGCAGCTTGGGACCCTCGCCGGTCCAGGCGCGCACCAGGTCGCAGCCGGTCATCACCGCCGCCCGGCACGCCAGCTCCAAGGCCCCGGGGAACACACCGCCTCCGACCACCAGCAATTCACCATGGGTGCCCTTGTGCCCTGTCCGTTTCAGCGGCGGGAAGCGCCGGAAGCAGGTCGGCTGGACATCCTGGTAGGCAGCCGGCAGCACCCCGATGTCGACCGTCTTGAACTCGCCGATGCCGCTCTGCCGCAGGAGCTCGAGCTTGGCCACTTGCAGGCAGACCGTGAGGGTCGCGGGCAGGCAGAGGTCGCTTCCCAGGCCGCTCGGCACGTCGGCCGCCAGGATCTTGCACGCGAGCGCCTTCAGGGCCACTAGCCCCGAGGCGATCGGTTCCCTGGGTCGGCCGCGCATGCCGGCGCCCAGGACGGCATCGATGAGCAGTGCCGGGGGCTCGCCCGGCACCGCCGTGAGCAGCTCGACGGATGACGGCAGGCGCTGGGCCTGCGCCTCGCACAGCTCGCTGCGCGGCTTGACCACCGGCCACACCTGCACACGGCGACCAGACTGGGCGAGCAGCCGGGCGCATACGTAGCCGTCCCCGCCATTGTTGCTCGGACCGCAGGCGACCAGGATGGTGCCGTCCGGGGCGAGCTGCTGCGCCTCGCGGGCGATGGCGGCGCCGGCATTCTCCATCAGCACCCCGAGATCCTGGCCGAGCAGCACGGCCGCCTCGTCGATGAGGGTCGCCTCATGGAGAGGTACGAGAGGAGCTGGGAGCGCCATAGACGACGATAGTGGCGACCTCGTGCAAGCTCTGCAAGCGGGACTCGCTGTGATCCGCCCCAGCCATTGAGCCATCAATCGCCCGCGCCGACCGCCACCAGGACCGCCGGCTGACGGTGCTGGCCCCCGGCCTCCGCCCTGCCCAGCGCAGCTTCAGGAGCTGCGCACCATGCGCCAGCAGCGGTGGATGCGGCGGTTGCGGAAATCCTCCGGGATGCTGCTCTCGCTGATGTCGGTGATGGCGAATGGCGGAACGCCTACGCTGGCAAGCTGGAAGCCGCGGCAGTTGGTGCTGAAATAGAGCACCCCGCCGGGACGCAGCACCGCATGGCACTGGGTCAAGAGCGTCGGATGGTCCCTGGAGACCGAAAACGAACCGGACATCGACTTCGAGTTGGAGAAGGTGGGGGGGTCCAAGATCACCAGATCGTAGCGGGGAGTGCGGCGTGCCAGGCCGTCGAGGAACTCCAGGCAGTCTGCGCGCACCAGCGCATGATCGGCGTGCGCGGCGTAGCCATTGAGCGCCAGATTGCGGCCTGCCCACTCCAGGTAGGTGTGGCTCAGGTCGACGGTGGTGGTGGTTGCGGCACCGCCGGAGCGCGCGGCGCAGGTGAATGATCCGGTATAGGCGAAGAGGTTGAGCACCGCCAGGCCCGCGGCCTGGGCCCGCACCAGCGCGCGTGTCGGTCGGTGATCGAGGAACAGCCCGGTATCGACATAGTCGGAGAGGTTGACCTCGAAGCGCAGGCCCTGCTCGGTCACCACCTTGGTGCAGTGGCGGTGCTCGAGCCGATGGTACTGCCCGTCGCCGGACTGGCGGTCCTTCTGGCGGAACCGGCGCTTGAGGAACACCTGCTCGGCCGGGAGCTGGAGGGCGGCGCAGACGGCATCAGTGACCTGCGCCAGCCAGGCATCCTCCAGCGCGCTGGTGTCATTGCGGGTGCGCTCGAAGGCCCACACCACCGCCGAGCCGTCGTACCAGTCGACGATCAGCGGCTGGTCGGGAATGTCCTTCTCGTATAGGCGGTAGCAGGTGGTGCCGGTGCGGCGCGCCCATTTGCGCAGATGCCGGTGGACGCGGGAGAGGCGGTTGGCGAGTTGCTGATAGGCACTGTCCACGGCGGACGATCATTGCGCCATCCGCCCTGGCGCCAACTGCCCATGCCGGTGAGCCGGCAGTTGGCTCGGCACGGCGCTTCAGCCGCCTGACGGCAGGTTGGCGGGGTGGCCGCCGGCAAGCAGGCGTGCGAGACCCCGATGGTGGCTGTCGCCAGCAGCTCCTCGGCGCTGCGCCTCCTCACGGGCCCGGTCGAGGAGATCGGCATCGCGCACCAGGTCGGCGATGCGCAGTCGCTGGTGGCCGTGCTGGGCGGTACCGAGGAGTTCGCCGAGACCGCGCTCCGACAGGTCGTAGGCGGCCAGTTCGAGACCGTCATCGTGGGTGAGCAGGACAGCGAGCCGGGCCGGCGGATCGGCTCCGCGGTGGAACAGCAGGCAGCGTCCGGGCAGCGCCCCGCGCCCCAGCCGCCCGCGCATCTGGTGCAGCTGGGCGAGGCCGAAGCGCTCGGCATCGAGCACCACCAGCAGCGTGGCGCGTGCGACATCGATGCCGACCTCGACCACCGAGGTGCTGATCAGGATGCCCAGGCGACCGCTGGCGAATTCGCCCATCACGCTGGTCTTCTCGGCTTCGCCGAGACCGCCATGCAGCAGCCCGACACCATGCTCCGCGAAGCGGCTGAGCACATGGCGGTGGGCAGAGCGGACATCCACGGAGGCAGTCTCCCCGTCCCCCTCGATGCGGGCGCAGATGATGAAGCATTGGCCGCCGCCGTCGAGGGCGGTCTGGATCGGTCTATCGAGCTGCGACAAGGCGCTATAGGCGGCCAGGGCGCAGGATACCGGAGCGCGTCCAGGCGGCCGGCCGGCCAGGCGCGTCAACGCAAGATCGCCGTACAGCGTCAGCGCCAGGCTGCGCGGGATCGGGGTGGCGGTCATCAGCAGCAGATCGGGGCGGTAGTGCTGCCGAGCGGAGGCGCGAGCGAACAGGGCGGTGCGCTGGGCGACACCGAAGCGGTGCTGCTCGTCGATGACCACCAGGCCGAGCTCGCGGAACCGCACCTCCTCCTCGAGCACGGCGTGGGTGCCGATCACCAGATCGATGCGCTGCGCGGAGATCTCATCCATCAGCGCCTGGCGCTCGCCCTCTGCGATGCCGCCGGTGAGCAGGCCGTGGCGCAGCCGCAGGCGCGAGCATCCTGTGGCCATGATGCGTTCGACGAGATCGGCATGCTGCCTGGCCAGGATCGCGGTGGGCGCCAGCCAGGCCACCTGACCGCCGCCGGAGACCACCGCGAGGGTGGCGAGCAGGGCGATGGCGGTCTTGCCGCTGCCGACCTCGCCGTGCAGCAGTCGGTACATCGGTTGCGTCAGCGCCAGATCGGCGCGCACCTCGGCGCAGGCGGCCGCCTGCCCTGGGGTCAAGGCGAAGGGCAGCAGGCGCAGGGCCTCGGCGTGGAGCTCGTCGCTCCACGGCCAGGCGCGCCCTGCCTGGCCGCACCAGGAGCGGCGGCGCGCGGCGAAGTGCATGGCCAGGGCGAGCAGCTCGCGCTCGGCCAGCTGGCGGCGGGCAGCTTCGTGCTGGGCCGGCGATGCCGGGGCATGCAGGTGGCGCAGGATCAGCTGGTAGGCCTCGTCGGCGAGCATCCCGGCCGGGTCGGTGATGGCGGCCAGGCCGACCTCCATGGCGTTGGCCACCAGCCTGGCGAACAGCGCCTGCGAGAAGCCCTCCGGCAGTTCGTAGGCGACCCGGCAGCCGTGCTCGACCGGCAGCGGCTGCGCCGGTCCACCCGCTAGGGGGTGGAAGGAGGGGTGGAGCAGCAGGTCGCTGTGCTCCCGGTCGATCATGCCTTCGAAGAGCAGCCAGGTGCCGGGTACCAGCACGCGCAGCAGCATGGCGGCACGCCAGAAGCGCGCCCGCATGATGGACTGGTCGACACGCCGCAACGTCACCTCCAGCCCCAGCCCGCGGCCACGGGTGAAGCGCTTGCGCACGGCGATGATCTCCGCCCGGATGCGCGCGCGCGCGCCGACCGGCGGAGGGCCGGAGTCGTAGACCGGAGGCGGCTCGCCCAGGCAGCGCGGGAGAGCATGCAGGAGGTCCCAGACGGTGTGCAGCGCGCTCGACGCGAGGCTGCTGGCGCGCGCCTGACCGATGCCAGGCAGGTCGCGGAGCGGTGTCTCGCTGGCATCCATGCGCATACGCTAGCGCCAGTGGACCATGCCCACAATGCGTGCTGGAGCGCCTGCCAGGGCCGCGCCTGGTTGCCCTTGGCATCGATAGCTCCAGCCATATGGTGCGCACCATCACCTGCCGGGAGCACCGCCATGGCCGTTCTCACCCTCCGCAATAGCAAACGGGTCATCAAAGAGCGCGCCCAGGTCGAGCAGGCGTGCAAGAGCGCCAACGTCATCTACGAGGTCTGGGGCACCGAGCGGCTGCCGAAGAACCTTTCGAGCCGCAACCTCTCGGATGCCGAGAAGCAACAGCTGCTGAAGGCATTCGATCCCGAGATCCAGCGCCTGTACAAGACCCGCGGCTACAAGACCGCGGACGTCGTGACGCTCTATCCAGAAACCCCCAACCTCGACGCCATGCTGGCCAAGTTCGACAAGAAGCACGTGCACAGCGACGACGAAGTGCGCTTCGTGGTCCAGGGCCGCGGGGTCTTCACCCTCTTCCCCCCCGGCGGGGAGATCATCGATGCCGAGCTGCATCCGGGCGACTTCATCACTGTCCCGGGGAACTATAAGCACTTCTTCACCCTGTGCTCCGACAAGCAGATCACCGCCATCCGCATCTTCACCGATCCGGCAGGCTGGGTCGCCAACTACGTCGATTAGCGGTCGATGAGCGCGGCGTCCGCGCTCGCCGCCATCATTCCTGGCCGCCTCAGTCGGTTTTGCGACGCTTGCCGGCGAGCTGACGATAGTAGGCGCGCACCAGGTGGTTGTTGGGTGCGAGCAGATAGGTGAAGCAGATGATGCGATGCACTTCGCCGCGGGTGATCTTCACCTTGTGGCCGGGATCGAGCAGGCGCGCATCCCGCTCGGCGCGATAGAGCGTGCGTGCGGCGAAGAACAGCGGGGTGAGGCAGAAGAGCCTGATGCGGTAGGCGCTGCGCGGCAGGGTGGTGCAGTAGTCCAGAGCATCCATCAGATGGCCCTTGGCCTTGGTGATCAGCAGATCCATGACCAGGCGCGCCTGGTGCTGGCAGTTGGGTGCGAGCAGCTCTTCGGGGGCGATACCGGCGAGATGGCACAGCTGGCGGGGGATGAAGCTCCAGCCGCGCTGACGGTCATCGGCCACGTCCTTGATGATATTGGTCAGCTGCAAGCCGATGCCGAAGCTGGTCGAGAGCTCCTTGAGGCGCGCATAATGGCGCCTGGTGAGGCGTGGGTGGTGAAGGCGGAAGAGCTCGGTGAGCAGGTGCCCGACGGTACCGGCGACGAAATAGCAGTAGCGGTCCAGATCGTCGAGGCTGGAGAGCGCCTCAAGGCGGTCCGGTCTGGCGCGGCTGTGCATGACGGCGAACTCGGCCATGCCGCTGCACATCTCCTGAACCCACGGTCGGATGGCGTCCTGCTGCGGGGCTCCGAGCCTGGCAAACTCGCGCATCACCGCATCGGCCTGGGCGGCGAGCTGTTCATCATCGCAGTGCCAGCTGGCATCGGGCCGCAGGCCGATGAAGGCCCGGCATACGGGCTCGATGCCCGGCCCGCCTGCATCGAGGCAGCGCCGGAAGTGCAGCAGCAGCCGCTGCTTGTCCTCGACCGGGAGATCGGCGGTGTCCTCGATGGTGTCGGCGATTCGGCAGAGCAGGTAGGCGAGCAGGACGGCGTGGCCGACGTCGGGAGGCAGCAGGCGGATGCAGGCGGCAAAGGTCCGTGACACCCGTGGCAGCATGTCGCGGCAGAAGCGGCGGTCATCGGCGCCGTCCACGCCTTGGCTGCTGGCGCGCACCGGGAGCTGCGCTCGCCGACGCACGGGCGGGGCGGGAGCCGGACCTGGCTTCGCGGCGGGCCCGCCGCCATCGCCGGGAGCGTTCATGGCGAAGCCGGCCAGATGACGATGGGTAGACCCTTGGATGTGTCGCTCTTGCGGTCGAGCATCAGTGCCAGGTGGGAGCCGCTCTGCACGCTGCGGTATACCGTTCCGCTGGCATCGCACCACAGGCTGGAGTAGGGCTTGCCGTCGACCTCCAGGTCGACGCGCAGGAGTTCCAACTCGCCATGCAGGGTGCGCACGGCCTCCCGGCCACGCACCTGGAAGACCGCGATGGCACGGTGCGCCGAGAGCTTGAGCAGGTCCGGATTGACCATGTGCGAGGTGAATCGGTCGCCGGGCGACAGTCCCGGAGGAAGGCTGATCGCGACATCGAGCCCCTGGGTGGTCAGCGGGGTGATCTCCGGCAGGAGGTATGGCGTCGGGCTGGTGTCGTCGAGGCTCCATGTGCCAGCCAGGCCCGTGGCGCCGACGTGCCCGGTGGCGCTGACGGAGTGGCCATGGGCGCTGCCAGTGGCCTGCACCTCGTCGAGGTGGAGGTGCTCATCGAGGGTCTCTTTGACCGTCAGGCGCAGGCTCTTGTCATGCGTGGAGTTCTGCATCTGGGGCAAGAGGGCGTCGAGCATGACATCGATGGCATGATCGGTGAGCCGCAGTTCGGTGGTCAGCAAGAAGCGGCTCTCGTCGCGCGTCAGGGAGAGTGTGCAGGTGCCCATCGGATGGTGCATGCCAGGCCCCTGCTCGGGAAGCAGCTGGTAGGTGAATTCGCGGTCGAGGTTGGCATTGACCACGGCGGCGAAGTCGTGGCGATCCTGCAGCCCCAGATCGGGGAGGGCGTAGTGCAGGGCATGGTTGCCGAAAAGCACCAACCAGCCGATCACCAGGCTAGCACGGATGGCGTTGGCGAGGCTCATGCCGGTAACGGACCACCATCGCTCGCCCTGGGCTGGCGACAAGTGGCGAGCGGCCTGGGGTGGGAGGAGCGAATCCGCCCCACCCCGGCGTCTGGAGTGGACGGGTGGGCGCGGTGCCCCGCCAGGGGCTAATGGAAGTCGATGCCGCTCGAATGCGCCGGTCTGATCGCCTGATCGGGATTGCCGGAAGGCAGCGAGGTGGAGAAGCCGATGCCGACACGCTGATCGAAGGCGCCACCGTCGGGGTTGAGGATCTCCTCGTAGAAGACCGTCAGCAGCCCATCGACCATGCGGCGGGACGCCTCGATGCTGATGCCGGACAGCACCCGTCCGGAACCGGGCTCGAAGGTGAGGTCGAAATCGTAGCGGTAGCGGTTGGCGACCACCGTAATGCCGGGTGTCTGCTGCCAGATGTTGCCGTGATCGGTATCGGCGGGAATCAGGGCGCCGGTATAGCGGAACATCAGCGAGCGATCTGCGATCCATAGGGCGGTGGCGTCGAACTGGGTCCAGGTCTCGTTCTGACCATCATAGACCGCATCCCCGACGATGGTGACGGTCGAGATCGGAGAACCCTGTGCATGGCCGATCACCGATACCAGGCGTGATGATGCCACCTGGGGATTGCCGTTGACGTCGATGTAGTCCTTGTCCTGGCTGCGGATGCCCAGGGTAGCCTGCAGGCTGGCGGTGAAGAGGGGGCCGGTCTTGAAGAAGGAGGTGTCGACCCCGAGCAGCAGGTAGCGCTTGTCCTCGGTCAGGACGTCCCGTTGGTCGCCGAAGCCGTAGAACGGCAGCGTATCGCCATGGCCGGTCCCCAGGGCCTCGAAGCCGATGCGCGGGGTGATGATGTTGGTCAGGCCCTGGTCGAAGGTCCCGACGAAACGCAGGCGCAGCCCGACGCTCGCCTCAGGCAGCCAGCGGCTCTGCGGCTCATCGAGATCGACGCCCAGCAGGCGGCCGTTGTCGTAGCGCAGACCCTGGATGCCCGCTCCGCCATCAAGGCCCCAGGGCCCGAACCAGTCCATGAAGTTCAGCCCGCCGATGTAGCGGGTGCGCAGCGCCGAGGTGTCGGAGAATTCGCGTCGCAGGTCCTCGGTCCAGACGTCGCCGGAGACATGGAAGGGCCCGGCGATCTGGACCTGGGGTACCAGCGCCTCGGCGCCGAACAGGCGGTCGGTGGTCTGCAGATCGACCTGGTCGCGCTCCTGATTGTCGATCACCAGGCTGGCAAAGGGCAACGACCATGCCCCGGTCACCCCGCGGCGCGCCAAGGGTCGGCGATCGAGATCGTCGCGCAGGTAGTCGGAGCGATAGCGTTCATCAGGAGGGATGCCTGCAGCCGACTCGCCGACGCCGGGTGGGTCGGCGCTCGGTACGGTCAGCCAACGGGCATAGAGGGCTCCGGCGCCCAAGCCGTCTATCCCGTCGTGCAGCTTCTGCTCGGCATCCAGGACATGGGAGCTGCGCGTTTCCAGTGGCTGGTCGTCGCTGGGCCCACCCATGACCTGCTCGCGCGGGGTGTCGAACCATTCGAACAGGCCGGCGCCGATCGACGGGTTGATCCAGTGCGCGTCGGCGCCATAGCCAGGCCCGGTTCGCGAATAGAGGTCGCCGCGCGCCTCGAGCCGGGGCACCCAGCCATCGAGGGCCGGGAGGTCGCTGGCGATCCAGCCCCGGCTGAAGGTGCCGAGGCGGGTGGTGCTGCCGACGACGAAGCGCGTCCATGGGTAATCGTAGAGGAAGTCCCGGTAGACATACGGCACGTACAGCAGCGGGAAGCCCATGAAGCGCATCGTCGGGCCGATGAGCTCGACCCCTTCCACGTCGCGGCGGAAGCCGGACTTGTCGGCATCCGGATGCTCGCGCAGGTAGACATGGGCAGAGGTGGCGGTGACGCTGAGCAGTCCGCCATGGCCGGCGTCGGCATGGATGCCTTCGAGGACGATGTTCAGCCGGTCGAAATGCGCGGTGTCGGCGGTGAGCCGGATGCGCCGTCCCTCGCGCTCGATGTAGGCGGTGACCGTCCAGGCATCACCGCTCTCGGTCTTGGGGTGCATGCCCAGACGCTGGGCATGGATGCGCACGCCGGGCATGACATAGACCACCCGTCCGGTGGCATAGAAATCATCGTGGTCGCGATCGAAGCGCAGCGCATCGCCCATCACCACGCGTTCGCCGAAGCGTGCGACGAAGCCCCGCGGTGCGAGCAGGGCCCCATCGTGGAGGTCGAATTCGACGTTGGGGGCTTCGATCTTGGGGTCGCTGGCGTCATCGGCAGCGACCACGGTTGCACCGCTCCAGGCGATGAGCGCGGGCAGTAGCGTCGTCTTCCGGCGCAATGGGCGAGAGGCAGTCATGCGTAGCGCCGCCTATGGTGACCTGGCGGACGGCGGTGGCTAGAGGCCAGCCTGCTGCTGCCGCTCGCGGGCGGATAGGCAGCCGCAGGTCCGGTTGGGCATGACGGGCGTCAGCCCAAGGGATAGCCCTCGAGATCGGCGGTCGTCAGCGAGCCGCGCAGTTCCCGAGCCTTGAGTTCGCGGGCAGCGGCGCGGGTCAGGGGCCCGACCCGGCGACCGAGGACGGTGATGTAGAAAGCCCGCTCCTCGCTAGTCGGGGGCTTGGTAGTCGCAGGAGGGGGCGGCGGTGTCGCTGCCGTTGGTGCGACTGCGTCTGGCGCGTGTGCAGTCAGGGCCGCGGTGTCCTGGCGGAGCTTCTGGGTCACTTCCGTTTCGGGGGGGGCGTTGGCAGTCTGATCTTCGCTGCGGAAGACAGCCGTCGGGCGCCGGGGCTCGGGATTCGCGCGCCGTGAAGCGGTCCCCGGCTCCTTGGTTGCGGCTGCAGGAGTCGGACGCTTAGTGGCTGGCGGACGCTGATCCTCGGTACGCCGGTTTGGCGTCAGCGCATCGGTCTGGTTGAGAGGATCGACCTCGGGTTCGGGCTCCCAGACATTCGATTCGTCATCCTGCTTTTCGGCCGCAGCCCGGCCCGTACCATCCTCCGGCAGGCTTTCCTGCTGGAGCGGTTTGGTCGTCTCGGTGTGGTCGTCGCTGACGTCTTCGCTCGGCGTGTCGGTGTCATGGGCAGGAGCGCTGACCGGGGCGGCGCCCAGGCTGGCGACCGTCAGCAGGGTCTGCCCCGCTTCGATGCGGGAGCCAGCCTGCAAGGGGATGGTGCCGACGATCTGCTCGCCGTTGAGCTTGCAGCCGTTGGTGCTCAGCAAGTCGATGATCTTCCATTCATTGTCTGAGAATTCGATCGCGCAATGCTTACGGCTGAGCTTGAGATCCAGGATGCGCACTTCGCAGGCGGATCCACGACCGATGTGGTAGCGGCGACCAGGCTTGAGGTGGTAGCTATCGATTTCACCATCAGGGCGTTGGTGCTGCAGGAGCAGGATCATCGGTACGACTCCGAGTTGGGCACCTTGGGCGGGACCGCCCGTCAGGCAAGCCAGCGGTGGTGGAGAGCCGGGGAGTGTCTGAGCGAGTGGACCCCGGGCAACATCAAGAGGGCCCAGCATCGCGCAGGTGCTGGACGCAGAGCGGGGGTACAGTGCCCGGGTGCGGCGCGTCGGAACTGCTGCGCTGTCTGTCTGCTGCCATCTCACGCCTGCCTGCGGGGTGAGGAGGTGCTCCCGCAGGAGGCGGGCTCGGCGGCCACTTATAGGTCAAAAAAGATCCATAACGGGGCATGGGCGCCAGCTGCGAGGCAGGCGACGGAATGACCGAGGGCCCGATGCGGGGTGATCGCCGCCTCGGTGCGAGCCTCCAGCGATGGCAGGGCGGGTATATGAGCCCAAAAAGACCCATGTCGGTGCTGGGAGCCGGAGTGCGCGTGCCCGGGCTGTTGCTGGTGACCTGGGAGATCGCAAAGCTAGGATGGCGCCATGGTGATGCGACTCGATCTCGACTTCTCGCGGCCGCTTGCACGCGGCGACAAGGTGCTCCTCCTGCTCGCGCTGGCGACCTTGGCCAAGAGCCAGCGCGTGCGCTTCGCCCGTGGCGATTATGCCGCGGTGGTGACCGGCGAAGCGCTGAGCGTCAGGCGCGTGCGCGAGTCGCTCAGCGAGCAGGGGCTGGTCTGCGAGCAGATCCGCAGCAGCCTCGACGAGGACGAGGATGCGCGCGCGGATGATCCGGTCGGCGATGAACGGGTGCGGGCCATCGGCCGCTGAGCTGCTGGAGCGGCAGGGGCGGATGGCGGTTGCACACCGCACTCATGAGGCACAGTCAGCCGCGCAGGGGTGCAGCATCCGGCCCCGATGCGGAGGGCTGAATGCCCACGAGCGAGCCAGAGCACGAACGAGCGCCAACCACCCCGGCGGCGGCCGGGTCACCACCTCCGGCCTCCGAAGCCTTGCTGACTGGCGAGGATCTCGGACTGGTGAGCGCTGCCCCTCCGCTGCGGATCGGCGGCTACCGCATCGTCGGTAAGCTCGGCGAAGGCGGCATGGGTGTGGTCTATCAGGCAGTACAGCTGTCGCTCGACCGACCGGTCGCGCTCAAGGTGATCAAAGGCGCTTTCACCAGCGATCGGCCGTTCGTCGCCCGCTTCCTGCGCGAGGCGAAGGTGGCAGCGCGCATCGACCATGCGAACGTCGTTGCGATCTACGATACCGGAGAGGCGGATGGCCATCTCTTCACTGCGCAGCAGTTCGTCCCCGGCGGGGATCTCCAGCAGCGCATGGTCACAGGCGGCCCCTTCCCCGAGCAGGCGGCGCTGCGCATCTCCGCCGAGTGCTGCCGGGGGCTGCGCGCCATCCATCTCGCCGGACTGGTCCATCGCGATATCAAGCCGAGCAACATCTTCATCGCCGCCGACGGTTCGGTGAAGATCGGCGATCTCGGCCTCGTCCGCAGCGTGCTGGATGATGAGCGGCTCACCTTCAGCGGCGACTTGGTCGGGACCCCGGCCTACATGTCGCCCGAACAGGCGCTGGCCGAGCACGATGTCGACGCGCGCACCGACCTGTATGCCCTGGGTGCCAGCCTGTTCCATCTGCTCACCGGCCAACCGCCCTTCGGCGGGCGGTCGCCCTTCCTCATCGGCCACCAGGTGCTGGCCGAGATGGCTCCCGATCCGCGGGAGCATCAGCCGCAGATCTCGGCCGAGACCTGTGCGATCATCCACCATGCAATGCGCAAGGAGCGCGCCCTGCGCTACCAGTCCGCCGATGAGATGGTCGAGGACCTGACGCTGGTGGCCGCCGGAAAGCCGCTGCGCTACGCCCGGGTGTCGACCATGCGGGCCGAACGCCGGGCCACCGTCATGGCGGATGGCGATCGCCCCGGGGGCATGCACCGCCTGCGTGCTGGTCCAGCGCTGCTGGCGCTGGCAGTGGTCCTGAGCGTCGCTTGTGCCCTCATCATCGGCCTGCATCTGTCAGGGGGGCCCGCGATTCCCGCTGCCACCCCAGCCGTGGCTGCCGATCGCGCCGCACCGGCCTTCCCGCCGGACGCCTCCGCCCCGCCTGCCGAGCCGATCATCCCGCTTCCCGAGGCCATCCTCGATCATGACGTGGTCGAACACGGCGCCGGCGCACCTCCAGGTGCGCCGAGGTCGGCGCCGACCATCGAGCCGCCTGCATCGGCGCCGGTGATCGAGCCGACTCTCGCCAGCACCGTCCCGCTGAAGGACGCCGGTGCCCCGACGCTCGGCGAGCCGCCGGCTGCGCCAGAGCCGCCAGCGCAGGCAGCCGTCACGCCTCTGCCGCAGGTCAGCCAGGATCGGCGGTTGGCGCCCGCCGATGTCCAGCCACCCGCCAGCGCTGCAGCGCAGGGCGTCCCGCAAGCGCTTGGACGCACATCGGCACTCAAGGCGTCGGACCTGCCTGCGGGGGTGGCGGACCCGGCTGCCGACGTCGCGCCGGTGGCCGCGGCAGCTCCCGCTCCCGCAGCGGTGCATCCGGCTGCTGCGCCTCCCCCGATGGCCGGCCAGCCATCCCTTCGCTCCGTTCCCTCCTGGGCGAGCGCCAGCGGGCTGGATGCCGCGGGCCCGTGGGTCGAGATCGTGGTCGGTCCAGCACGGCAGCGCTTCCGCATCTGCCCGGCAGGCACCTTCCTGATGGGCAGCCCGCTTGATGAGGAGGGCAGGGCAGCCAATGAGGGGCTGCACCGCGTGGTCATCAGCCACCCCTACTGGTTCGCCGACACCGAATGCACGCAGATCCTCTGGACCACGGTGATGGCGGCAAATCCCAGCAGTTCGCGTGGATCGGATCTCCCGGTCGACCAAGTATCCTGGCAGGCGGGCCAGGAATTCTGCCATCGGCTCTCGCAACGCGTGGCTGGCTTGCATGCCCGGCTGCCGAGCGAGGCGGAATGGGAATCGGCCTGTCGCGCGGGCAGCCGCGGACCCTTCTCAGGCGGCGCGGATCCGGCCAGCGTGGCGTGGTATGCCGTCAATGCCGATGGCCGGCCGCACCTGGTCGCGACCAGGCAGGCGAATGCCCTCGGCCTGTTCGACTGCCAGGGCAATGTCTGGGAGTGGTGCCAGGAGCCGGATGCGGGGTATCCCGGACCTGATCAGGTCTCCGGCATGCATGTCTTCCGCGGTGGCTGTTGGTCGGGCGAGCTGCGCCTGTGCCGCGCCGCCGAACGCGGCCTGAGCGATAGCGGCGAGGGCTTCACCGGCTCTGGAGTGCGCGTGGCGGTGGATGCCGAGGATCGCTGATCCGTGCCAGGGCGACGGCGCGGCCTGGCGTATCTCAGGGCTTGTTGCCCTTGTCCGTTTTCTTGTCCATATCCTTGCTGCTCGGCATCGGGATGCTGAGCGCGAGGCGGTCAGCGACATAACGAGTGAAGAGCAGCGGGCTCTGGAGCACCGAACGCCATCCGCTGATGTTGGCGTTCTCGGCGCCACTGTTTCGGTCATACCAGGAGGAGATCTCGTCCTGGACATCCTGGCGATGGCCATCGAAATGGCCGGTCGCGCTCCAGGGAACGGTGCCATCGAGGCAGGAGACCAGGTGTGCCGAGACGCCGATGGAGATCGGATCGAAGGAATCGTACTGCTCGATGCGCCCGATCATCACCGCGTCGCAGTGCAGCGCATCGCGCAGCTTGAGCAGCTGGTCGGTGGTCAGGTGGTTGGCGAGCACGGGGTCGTCGGGCAGGAGGAGATCGCGCTGAGCGACGCTGACCGAGACCACTTCGTGCAGTCCGAGCTCGCGCAGGGCGGCCGACATGCTGGTGTTCATCGCGGCGGCCGAGCGCCCGACGTCCTGGCCGAAGTAGAATGGCAGGACCGCGACGCGGCGCACCGCCGCTGCCTGCGGGGTGGTGTGGCTGGACAGCAGCTCGTGATGCTCGGGCTTCGCCCGCGCCCAGGGCCAGTCGCAACCGGGAAGCGCGAGCAGCACGAGCAGGGCGAGCAGGGCGCACGCAGGGCGCCGCATGCCGCAGCGGGTAGGGGTCCAGCGGGTCATTTGCCGCTTCCGGCATCGGCAGGCTTGAGCTCCTTGACGTGCTGGCGGACCAGCTCCTGCAGATCGACGAGCTCCTGCGTCTGGCCGGGTGCGAGCTTGATCAGGCCGCTGGCAATCAGGTAGTACGCGCGTTCGGCGCGCAGGCGCGCGAGCTCGCTGAGGGCGAGCTGCTCGCCGAGGGCGGTGAGCTTCGACTGCCGGTCGGCAAGCTCCTGCTGCGCCGTGACCAGGTTGTCACGGATATGGCTGAGGGCGTCTGCCCGTTCAGCCAGGCCCTCGCCGCGCCGCGTTGCGCCGGTGAGATCCTGATGCAGGTCTGCGATCAGCTTGTCCTTGGCCTCGATCTCGGCATGCGCGGCCGCGAGTTCGTTGGCCAGGCGCCGCGAGCGTTCGAGGATGGTCTCCTTGCCGCCGCTGTCGACGGTGAAGGTGGAACCCTCGCGCAGCGCCCCGTGGCCGGAGCCCAGCTGATGCTCGAGCTGGTTGATCTTCTTCTCCAGCTCGTCGAGGTGATGCGCGATGTCTGCCTGGTCGCCGCTTGCAGGCCCTGCCGTAGGCGCGGGTGCCGTTGCCGGAGCGCTGCTGTCATCCGCCTGGCCATCGGTGGTTTGCGGACGGGGAGGGCCGATGGCGCAGCCGGCCAATAGCGATGCGATCAGGGCGCTGGCGCCTAGGGCGCCGAAGGAGCCGCGGGCGCGCATCATGGCGTGGTCTTCGGGGCCGGTACGGCCTTGCCGTTCTCCACCGGCTTGTCGTCCGGTGCGCTGCCCCCCGGGGTCAGCACATCGCGCAGGCGGGCCTGCAAGGCGACGGTCTCGGGGGATGAGCCGGCGAGGCGCAGCACACGTGCGGCCAGATCGTACAGGCTGCGCTCGGCCTCGAGGCGCTGCAGCTCGAGGGCATCGCGCTGCTGCTGGGCCTGCTGCAGCTGGGCGCGCGTGCCTTCGAGCTCCTTGGCCAGGCTGACCGCGCGTTCGGCATCCGGCTTGAGCTGGTTGAGCATGACCTCGAGGGATTTCTCCTCTTTCTTGGCCGCCTCCAGCGCGTTCTCGAGCTCGGTCGACGAAGTGGCTATATGCTTGCTGTGCTCGCGTTCGGCAGCGAGCTCCTTGGTGATGCGCGAGAGCTTTTCGAGCACCGTCTCGTTGCGCTCGGGATCTGTGCTCAGCACGACATTGGCCGGCACCGGCTTGCCCGCTACGCGCGCCTCGAGCTCCGCGATGCGACCGGCCAGGACCTCCCTGGTCTCGACCTCGGCGCGCAGCTCCTCGCCATGGGTCTGGTCATGGCTGGCGAGCTCCTTCACCAGGTTGGAGATGCGCATGGACAGCTCGCCCTGCTGCTTCAGCAGACTGTCGACCTGCAGTTGCAGGGTCGCCTTCTCGGCATTCAGTTCGGCGATGCGCCGTTCGCTGCTCTGGTGATCGGCGGCGATGCCGGCTGCGACCTGCTCGGACATGGTCGCCTTGATCGCCGTGAGATCGGTCTGGTGCTCGAGCTTGGCGAGCTCAAGCTCATGGGCGTGGTTGGCCATGACGGCGCTCATCTGGGTCGCGAGCTGGGCGCGCAGCTGCTGCAGCTCCGTCTGGTGGCGCTGTTCGGCATTCGCCAGCTCGCGCTGATACTCCTCACGCAAGGTGGCGAATTTCTGCTGGTCCTTGCTGTCGAGCTGCTGCTGGTGATCGGTTTCGGCGCGCGCCGTCTTCTCGATCTCGGCACCATCGACGAGCTTGCTGAGATCGGCCACCTCGCGGGCATGATCGCCCGGCTTGAAGGGATTCTTGCGGTCGGTCAGCGCGATCTGTCGTGCCACCGAGCGCTGGGAGTCGATGACCTCGGTGATCTGCACCATGCCCTTGAGGCGTCGGGCATCGGCAGCCTCGTAGACGCGGAAGAAGGTCCCGGCAAGCACACCGGCATCGGAGCCGATCGGCATCTCGACCAGCACCCGGCCTTCGGCCTCGCTGACGCTGACCAGGTCAGCGGCGGCCTCATTGACCACCTCCCCCTGGTGCAGCGCCGGGCGGGCCGGGTGGAGCTGTGGGACCGTCGGCGTCGAGCGCGCGGTATCGTCCTGGCATCCGCCAAGGACGAGCAGGGAGAGCGTCATGCTCAGACGAAGGTGATGGCGCTGGCGGGGAAAGTCCATGGTCCGGCTCCGGGTGTTCAACGCATCGAACGTGCCAGCAGGCAGGTGGGCTTGCGGCGCGCATGGGGGTGCTGGTATGTGGAGTTATACATCGGATGTCGAGGTTTTGGACGTCCAGGCAGTCGGGGATGGGCGATCAGCACGGGAAGTGCACACTGCGTGCCGATGGCTGGCGGGCCGCTCCCGCCACGACGGCACCCTGGATTCAGGTCGGGAAGAGGCTAGGACGTGGCCTTTCCGTACTCTCCCGGAGGTTGGTCATGGGTCTGGCTTTGGTATTTCCCGGTCAGGGAGCGCAATATGTCGAGATGGGGATGGACCTCGCCCAGCAGTATCCGGTTGCCAGGGAGGTCCTCGACCAGGCCGATCGCACGCTCGGATTCGCACTCTCCGACTACATCGCCAACGGCCCCGAGGACGACCTGACGCGCACGGATATCAGCCAGCCTGCCATCCTGGTGGTCAGCCTGATGGCCCTGGCGGTGCTCAGGACGGTGGTCAAGCCGCTGCAGTTCACTGCGGTCGCGGGCCTGAGCCTGGGGGAGTACTCGGCCCTGGTCGCCGCCGAGGCGATCGATTTCGCTGATGCCCTCAAGCTCGTCCGTCTGCGCGGGCTGGCGATGCAGGCGGCAGCCGACCTGCAGCCGAGCGGCATGATCGCCCTGATCGGCGCCGACGAGGCGAGCGCCGATGCGCTGTGCGCCGCCGCGGCCAAGGGGCCGACGGGCACCCAGGTGCTGCAGGTCGCCAACCTCAACAGCACCGGCCAGGTGGTCATCTCCGGGCATCGCGATGCCTGCGCGCGAGCCCTGCTGCTCGCCAAGGATCATGGCGTGCGCAAGGCCATCGAGCTCAAGGTGGCCGGCGCCTTCCATAGCGCGCTCATGGAGCCGGCGGCACTCCAGTTGCGTGCAGCCCTGGCGACCACCGCCTTCCGCAATCCCAAGGTCCCGGTGTATGCGAATGTGCACGCCCAGCCGGTGCTCCAGGCGAGCGAATTCCCCGCCCTATTGGAGGCCCAGCTGACCAAGCCGGTGCGCTGGGCGGAGTCGGTGATCGCGATGAAGAAGGCCGGCATCGATGATTTCTGGGAGATCGGCCCGAACAAGACCCTCTGCGGCATGATCAGCCGGACGGTCAGCGGCGCCACGCTCAAGAACCTGGATAAGCTCGGGGATGTGCTGACTTTCGCCCGCGCCCGCGCCTGAGCGCGACAGCGGCATCACGGTCGCGGGCCCAGGCGCTGTTCGACCCACTTCCGGTCGGCATAGCGCGCGTGGTGGATGCGCTCGCGCAGCGCCATCTCGCCGGGGGTGAGCTCCCCATCGCCTAGCGTGGTCCCCAGGGCCTGGCGGCAGGCCTCGATGATGACCGCCGCTGCCTGGTCGAAGGACAGTCCGCAGCCCACCACATGCTCGCCGTCCCAGGGATTGGAGGCAAGCTTGAGGCTGCCATGCACCAGGACCTGCCGGCCGCGGACGCGCGCGGCGCTGCCGAGCACCTTGGCCCCATCGGCGGTCACCAGGTCGTCGGCCGCCGGCGAGGCGAAGCAGCGGGGCTCCTCGGCATAGCGGCGATCGCCCTGGGCGACCTGCTGGCGCCGCAGGGTGGCTACCCGGGAGCTCAGTCCGGCCAGAACCGCCGCATGCAGGAGGGGGTAGATGTCGCGCACGCGCTCGGGGATGCCGTCGCTGCCCAGGGTGGCGACCAGGCTGTAGGTCGCCTCGTGCTCATGCCAGATCGCCCCGCCGCCGGTGATGCGCCTGACGATCGGCGGCAATTGGCCGTCGATCCGCGGTAGTTGGGCGGAAATGGTGGCGAAATCCTGGAAATAGCCCAGGGAGACCGTGGCCGGCAGCCAGCGGTAGAGCCGCAGTGTCGGGGTGAGCGCCGCCTCCAGGAGTGCTTCATCGGTCACCATCTGGGTGGGGCCGTCGGCCTGGAGGCAGGGGAGCAGGCGCAGCATCCGGTGGTTGTGGCCTGCCGAGCGGGCACCGCAAGCAGGGTGCAGGGGCGGAGGCGGTCAGGTGGGGAGGAGGCAAGACCAACCGTGGACTCCGGTTGTGTTTTAGGGGAGGGGGGATAAAACCCAGGCGCTTCCGACTCGGCGGTGGCGCCGCATGATTCCGGTCTCATGACACGCAGCGGTAGCAGGCATACCGCGCCCAAGTCTCTCCTAAGGGAAGGTCTCTATGTCCAAGGATGTGGTCATCGCCGGCGCGATTGTCGCCGCTTGTTTAGGTCTCGTCACGGTCGCCTTCGTGCTGCCCAAGCACAAGGGCTCAGCCAAGCCGGTTGATACCAGTACCACGCTGGATTCCCCGGATGCCGGCAACGGTCCGCCCGCGCCCCCGCCGGTGCCTGACTCGCCGTCGAACCCTCCGGGGGACTCGTCCGCGATCGCCTTCAACACGCCGGGCCAGCCTGGCTCGGGATCATCAGTGCCCGGCAATCCCTCGTCCGCGCTGCCGAGCTTCCAGGGTACGCCGCAGAACCCGCCCGGATTTCATCCGCCGACCAACCCGTTCCCTGCGCCTGTGTCGCTGCCGCCGCCGATCACCGATACGCCTTCACCGGCGACGACCGAGGTCAAGACCCACCTCGTGGTCGCCGGCGAGACGCTGGGCGAGATCAGCATGAAGTATTACGGCACCTCCAAGAACTGGAAGAAGATCGCCGAGGCTAACAAGGTCGATCCCAGCGATCTCCAGCCCGGCCAGAAGCTGACCATCCCGGCCATCGACGGAGCCGCCAAGCCTGGCAAGGAGGCCGCTGCTCCCGAGGCCGCCATGGCCGCTGGCGAGCATGCCTACAAGGTGAAGGTCGGCGATTCCTACTACAACATCGCCAAACGTGAATTGGGCAATGCCAACAGGTGGAAGGAGCTGGAGAAGCTCAACGGCATCCCCGCCGAGGAGCTCCATGCCGGACAGACCATCAAGCTGCCGACCAAGGAGGCCACTGCCACCGCCACTGCGCCCACCACCGGCAGCGAGCCGGCACCTGGTGCCGGCAATGGCCACGTCCACATCGTAGCGGCCGGCGATACGCTAGCGGAGATCAGCAAGAAGTACTTCGGCACCACCACCAAGTGGAAGGAGATCGTCAAGGCCAACCCTGGCGTCGACCCGGAAGCGCTGAAGGTCGGGCAGAAGCTCAATCTCCCGGAAGGCGCCTCCACCAGCCCCTCCACCGCACCTGGCGCAGCTGTGAACGGCGCTCCGGAGACCAGCGGCGGGAGCAGCGACTATGTGGTCAAGGCGGGCGATTCCCTCGAGCAGATCGCCCAGAGCGAGCTCGGCAGCAGAAAAGCAGTCAAGCGTCTCCTTGAGGCGAATCCGGGACTCGATGCCAAGCACATGCGCATCGGCCAGAAGCTCAAGATCCCCGGCAAGGCAAAGGCTCCCGAATCGACATCCCCGGCTCCGACCCCTGGCGCCTTCGGCTCTCCCGGCAGCAGCACGCCGCCGAATGGCTTCGGCCCGCAGCCCAACGGCTTTGGTACGCCTCCCGGCCTCGGCCCCACCCCGTCGCTCCCGCCTGCGCCCAACGCCCTGGCCCCTGGTGGCGCCTTCGGCACGCCGACTTATCCAGCTCCTCCGCCCGCCGGCGCGGCCGGCCAGCCTGGCTTTGGCAATCCGACGCCCCCGGGCCCGCCCAAGCCCGCCTTCTCGCCCTGAGCTCGTTGTCGATGCCACGGCATGTGGGCGGGCGGATGGCCGCCTGACCTGGGCAGCGCTGGACGCAGTGGGAGTGACGGCGATCACCCTGAGGATGGATCGATGGACCAAGACCCGGTCCGCCTGGCCAGGGACCTGAAGACGATCCTGGGCATAGCGAAGGCCATGAGCGGTGAGCGGGATCTCGACCGCCTCCTCGATCTGATCATCGGTGCCGTCAGCGAGCTGTCCGGCGCGGATCGCACAAGCCTGTTCCTGGTCGATGCCGAGCGCCAGGAGCTGTGGACGCGCATCGCCCAGGGCGGAGGGCGGATCCGCCTGCCGCTTGGCAGCGGCATAGCCGGAGCGGTCGCTGCCAGTGCGATCAGCATCAACATCCCCCATGCCTATGCCGATCCGCGCTTCAATCGCGACATCGATCGGCGCAGCGGCTACATCACCCGCAGCATCCTGTGCATGCCCCTGGTCAACCACCAGGGTGCGGTGGTGGGGGTGATCCAGGCGCTCAACAAGCGCACGCTCGAACCATTCGGCACCTACGACGAGCAGGTGCTGGCGGCGCTGTGCGGGAATGCCGCAGTGGCGATCGACAACGCCCAGCTGGTGACGCGCGACCGCGAACGCCAGCGCATGGAGCGCGATCTCGAGGTGGCGCGGCAGATCCAGCTGGGACTGCTGCCCGCAGCGCCACCAGAGAACCCCGGCTGGAGGCTGGCCGCCTGGGCGCAATCGTGCGATCAGACGGGTGGCGACTACTATGATTTCATCGAACTGGGCGATGGCCGCCTCGATGTGGTGGTCGGCGACGTCAGCGGACATGGCATCGCGGCGGCGCTGCTGATGAGCACCGCACGCGCCTTCCTGCGCGCATTGCATGAGCAGGAGGAGCCTCCCGGGGCGATGATGACGCGCCTGAACCGGCTGCTCGAGCGCGACCTCAGCGATGAGAGCTTCATGACCATGGTGCTGTGCCGGCTCGGCGTCGACGGCTCCTGCAGCTTTGTCGCCGCCGGCCATGAGCCGCCGCTGGTGTGGCGTGGCAGCCAGCGCAGCGATGAGCACGAGAGCTCCGGACTGCCGCTCGGCATGATGGCCGACAGCGACTATGCCGCCACCGACATCGAGCCACTGGCGCCGGGCGACCTCCTGGTGCTGTATACCGATGGCATCAGCGAAGCGCAGGCGCCGCCGGATTTCGCCAATTTCGGAACAGGGAAGCTGCGTGCGGTGGTGGCCGCGCATGCGCAGGAAGGGGCGTCAGGGGTCTGCGCCGCCGTGGTCGCCGCGGTCCGCTCCCATCTCGGAGCCCATCATCCGCATGATGACATCACCCTGGTGGTGGCCGAATACCGTGGAGCTGGGGGTCGGGGATGAAGGAGCTGCGCATCCTGCCCGGTCCGCCGCCCGCCCTGGAGACCTGCGTCTTCACCGCCCACTGGCCGTCGCGTCTCGACCTCAAGCAGGAGATCATGGATGCCATCAGCGCCCAGCTCCTGGATCGCGGCTGGATTTCGCCTGCGGACTGCCCCTGGGTCTCCCTCTGCCTCGATGAGGTGCTGGTCAATGCCATGATGCATGGCAATGAGGGCGATCCGCGGCTCGACATCGAGGTCTCGGTGGCGACCGATGGCAAGCGCTGGGTGGTGCTGGTCAGCGACCAGGGTACCGGATTCACCCAGGCCGTGGTCCCCGACCACGATCTGCCGCAAAGTCTCATGCTTGAGCATGGCCGTGGCATTCGCATCATGCAGGAATGGCTCGATGAGCTGTCGTATTACCGCAATGGTTCCTGCGCCTGGCTTGCGCGCCAGCGGGATGATGTCACGACTTCATGAGTAGGGGATGCTCAGATGGCTTGCGATTTCCTCATCGTTCAGCGCTACGACAACCTGGTGCTTGCCAAGGTCACCAAGGAGCGTCTGCTCGATCCGGCCTCGATCACCTCCTTGTCGGATGCCCTGATCGCCGAGGTCAACCGCTCGGCGATGCGTCCCAGCATCGTGCTCGATCTGGCTGAGGTCGGCTACCTCTCCTCGGCGATGATCGGCAAGCTGGTAGCGGTCCTCAAGGCGGTCAAGGCGGTCAAGGGACGCATGGCGCTGGCCGGGGTCAAGCCGTCGATCATGCCCTTGTTCAAGATCACCCAGCTCGACAAGCTCTTCGATTTCTCCGAGGATGCGGAGCAGCTGATCCTCGCCTACCGACGCAAGCCGCTATGATCCGCCCGGTCGGAATTGCGGCGCACCAGGTTTACCGGGCGGGCGGTTGAACGGCTCCGCCACCGCCCCTAGGGTGCAACCGTGCGCCTGACCCTCGAGCCCCTGGCTGCCGGCATCCAGGATGCCCAGGTTGAGGTCCATGGCCCCTCCGGCATCGTCGGTGCGCTCTGGACGCGGGTGCTGGAATGGACGTGCCGCGATCAACTCGTGCAGCTGCAGGTGCTCTCGGCCGACGAGATCGTGCTGCCGGAGAGCGAAGCCAGCGAGCCGGTCATCGGCGCCATCGCCCGCCTGAGGCAGGCGCTCCATGGCAGCGGCGGTCTGCTCATCCTGCGCAATCCGCATGGCACCTTCGGCCTCGAGCGCATCGCCCTGGCCAGCGGAGTGCGGCTGTTCGCCATCGCCAGCTCAGCCGACGAGGCCTGCTGGGATGCGGCCCTGTCGCTCGCCCAGCCGGTCTACGGGCTACGCGGCACCATCGCCTGCGACACCACGCGCGTGCATCCGGCGGCGGTCATCTCGGCGCTCGCCTACGGTAATTTCGTCTGCGAAGAGGGGCTGCGGCTGGAGCGCCTTGATGAGGATCGCACCGGGGTGCGGGTGATCGCAGGCCAGCCGATCGAGGCGACGGTGATCGTGCGCGGCGGCTTCGAAGCGGCACGTCTCAACGGCAATGACCTGCGCTATGATGATCGCGGCACCGAGGCCTATGTGCGCCTGGTGCTGCACTCGGCCCAGGGCCGCTGCTGGACCCAGCCGCGTTTCGTCCAGGCGCGCCCGGGGCCAGGGAGGAGCCATGCAGGCGCCTGACGGCATGATCGGCAAGGTGGTGGTCATCCAGCGCAAGGTTCCGAGCCAGAATGCCAGCCAATACTCGCATTGGAGCGGCTACTGCAAGGAGCGCGACATCTGGTTCGTGCTCATGCGCGCACAGCTGCCGCCGCGCATCCCCGTCGCTGAGCCCGTCCGCCTCGTGCTGCGCAGCTACCGCGGCCGGCTGGTCGACTACGCCAATCTGGTCGGCGGTGCGAAGATGATCCCGGACATCCTCACCCGCCTGGGCTACATCCGCGACGACAGTCCTCGCTGGTTCTATTGCGAATACGTCCAGTTCCAGGTCGCAGCGGCAGAGCAGCGCACAGAATTGGAGTTCCTGCCCTGGTCTGGGGTGAATGAGGAGGGCGAGCGTGGGTGAGGCGGACGATCACCTGGAGGGCAATGCGCGTACGCGCGTTGGCGATCGGCGGCTGGCGGCCACGCCGCAGACGGCACTGCTCGCCTGGTATGCGCGCAGTGCGCGCGACCTGCCGTGGCGGCGCACGCGGGACGCGTACCGGATACTGGTGTCCGAGGTGATGCTGCAGCAGACTCAGGTCGATCGCGTGCTGCCCTTCTACCAGCGCTTCCTCGGCGCTTTCCCAGATGAGCATGCCCTGGCCTCGGCCGCAAGCGACACCCTCCATCGTGCCTGGAAGGGCCTCGGCTATCCCAGCCGGGCCGACCGGCTGCAGGCGGCCTGCCGTGCGGTCATCGCCGGCGGCACGGGGTGGCCGAGCACCGTGGAGGGTCTGCTCGAGCTGCCTGGCATCGGGCCCTACACCGCAGGCGCGGTGGCCTGCTTCGCCTTCGGCCGCGCCGTCCCGGTGGTCGACACCAACGTTGCGCGCGTCTATGCCCGACGTGATGGCCTGGCGCTGCCGCTCGCGCGTGAGGCGATCTGGAACCATGTCGCAGAGCAGCTCGAGCGCCAGCAGCCGGTCCCCTACAATAACGCCCTGATGGATCTCGGAGCCACGGTCTGCACCGCGCGCAACCCGCGCTGCGGCGTATGCCCCTGGCAGAGCCTGTGCGTCAGCCGCGGCCAGAGCGAGCGCCTGGCGGCCACCGCCAATCCGCTCAAGGCGGTCGCGACCAGGAAGACCTATGGCGACGCCATCGCCGATCGCAACCGGCCCCACCAGCGCATCGTGCTCGCGCTCGTCCACCATGATGGGCGCTACCTGGTCGCCCGCCGCCGGCAGGACCAGCACCAGGGTGGGCTGTGGGAGCTGCCTGGCGGCAAGCGCGAGCCGGGCGAGGACGACCGCACCGCGCTCGCCCGCGAGCTGCTGGAGGAGGTCGCCGGCGAGCTGCTGGCCGCACGTGCGCTGATGAGCTTCGCGCATGATTATGGCGACCGCTACCTCACCTTCCATGTCTACCGCTGCCGCCTGTTCAATCCCGCCGGGCTGTCCGCACGGGCGAGTACGGCGCTGGCCTGGGTCACGCCCCGGGAATTCCTCGCCCTGGCATTTCCGCCGGCCAACGCAGCGATTGCCGAACGCATTAAGCGCTACCATCGCCTCGCCTGAGGCGAGGCCCCGCACGCATGGCCCGGGCCTGCCTCACGTCGGTCACCCTGGTGCGAGCGCCGGGCCGAGCACGCCCCACATGCCTGGCCGGCAGAGGGCGATGTCGGCATGCGACAGATCCCACGGTCGGCCATCCCAGGTGCGCAGCTCATAGCCGAGCGCCAGCGCGACCGCTGCGCCCCCGGCCTGGTCCCAGGGGAAGATCTTGCTGATGGCGTAGGCATCGACGTGGCCGCGCACCACGGCAGCGAAATCGAGGGCTGCGGAGCCGAAGGTCTTGTACTGCCTGATCACCGGCGCGAGTCGTTGGAGCAGGCGGTTGGTGCGCGCGCGCTCCTGCAGGTCCCAGGGCCAGTCGGTGGCGACGATCCAGGCCTTGGTCTCGCCCGCCGCGCTGGCGATCGGCAGGGGGGCATCGTGGTCCCAGGCGCCCAACCCCAGCGCTCCCATGACCGAGATGCCGCACGCCGGGCCGTGCACCAGGCCGAGCACTGGCTGGTCGACATAGGCCAGACCGATGCTGATCGCCCAATGGGGGATGGCGCGGCTGTAGTTCGCCGTGCCATCGAGCGGATCGATGTGCCAGACCCACGGGCTGTCGGGGGGGCCAAGGCGCGTGCCCTCCTCCCCGGCGATGCGGTGCTCGGGGAAGAGTTGCGCCAGGCGCGTGCTCAGCGCCTTTTCGCTGAAGTGATCGGCCTGGGTGACCAGGTCGACCCCGGTCTTGCCGGTGGCGGCACGCAGCGTCGCGGAGAGCTCGACCATCGTCGCCCCGACCTCGGTGGCGAGGTCGCGGATGGTCCTGAGCGTCCCGATGGCGAGCTCGGCGGGGAGTTGCATCAGCACAGGCTGGCCCGCAGGACCGCGAGTGCAAGGGCACCGGCCCGTGCAGGGCTGGAAGCGTGCCCTAGGGCGCAGCTGCCATCGGCAGGTAGCGGTACGGCACCTGCAGATCCAGCAGGGTGACGCTGGTGGCGAAGATGTCGCCTCCGCTCTCGCCATAGCGGATGCGTCTGGCATCGACGTGGGAGGTGGTGCGCCCTTCCTCATGGATCAGCAGCGGCAGCAGGCAACGCTGCAGGGCGGTCGACCAGTGCTCCCAGTGCTTGCCGCCCGCTTCGCGCATCGCCAGGGTGGCGAAGAACCAGCCGAGCGGGTCGGTGCGGCCGGCATGATCGGTGGTGGGCAGGAGCTCGTCGAGGCGCTCCACCTGATGCAGGGTGCTGGCATTGTCGCGGTGGCCGAGGATGAAGCGGGTGAAGGCGGCGACCCCGAGGCGGCCGGGATCGTCATCCTGGGCCGGCAGGCTGCGGCCGATGTTGCTGCGTGATTGCTGCAGCAGCCGGCCAGGAACATGCAGGCCGCCCTGCTGGGCGGTCTCGAGCGCGAGCAGCAGGAACCCGCCCAATCCGGCGGCGCCTGCCTGCAACGGGATGCCGCGATCAAGATCGGCGAGGCGCTCCTCGGCTTGTTGCTGGAGGGCCGCATCATTGAGGATCAGCCCGCCTTCGACCAGGGCCAGGCAGACCATGCCGGTGCCGACCAAGCCGATGTCGTGGAGGTTGGCTCCCCGGCCGGCGACCAGCTGCTCGCACAGCCAGTCCAGGCCGCGCCGCGCCGCGCTCAGGCGGTCCTGATCGCCGAAGCCCTCGCCCAGGAGCGCCAGGATCGCCAGGCTCTGGGTGGCGAAGTCGCGCTCGGTGTTCCCGCTCGGCGCGCCGAAGCAGCCGGTGGCGGCATTCTGCTGGCTGACCAGCCACGCCAGTCCAGTGGCGATCGGCTCGGCGCTCTCGCTCATGCCGTAGAGCCGGAGCGACTCCTGGCGCAGCTCGGGAAACCGGCGCAGCAGGAACAGGTCGCTGCCCAAGCTGCGCAGGTCCGGCCAGGTGGCGGGGAGGTGGGTGGGCAGGGACGCGGCGGGGACGCCGCCGGTCTTGTCATGATCGCCGGTGGCCAGCTTTGCCCCAGGGATGGCGGTGCCGGGGAGCTCGGTGGTGGCGACGTCAGTGCCCGTCGGGCGGGCAGCGGTGGGGCTGCCGAATCCGATCTCGAAGATCGCGAAGGCCAAGAGCGCCGCGCAATGCCCGGCGATCACCGCGCTCCAGATGCGCCAGCGGCGCGTGCGCTCGAACACCGCCTGACTGTCGGAGGCAAAGGCCGAGAGGCGGGAGGAGGCGCGGATGCGTGCCAGCACCCGGTCCTTGAGATCGACTGGCCGAGGCTGGATGCCGCGCATCAGCTCGCCTAGGCGCAGCAGTGCCGGGTCGGCGTGGCCATCCCGACGATCGTAGCAGGCATCGATCAGCTCGCTCTCCAGATTGTCGGCATCAGACAGCCTGGCGAGCACATCGTCCGAGACGTCCGTCGAATGGCGCCGCAAGGTGCTGTGGCGGCGGATCAGGCGTCCGAGAGCGACCAGGACACGGCCATCCGGGCAGGCCGGATCTTCATCGGCCACGGCGCGCAGCAGAGGATCGGAATCGCTGCTCATAGCTCGATCAGGTCCTGGAGGTCGTCCCGTAGCGTGCGCACCGCATTATGCATGCGGCTCTTCACCGTGCCCTCTGGGATGCCGAGGACTTCCGAGATCTCCTGGTACTTCATCCCGTGGCTGTTCGCGAGTACGAAGACTTCACGCTGGCCTTCGGGCAGGGCATCGAGGGATTCCTGGATGCGCTGCCGGATGGTCTCGTCGCGATTGACCGCATCGGCATCCTCGCCGCTGGGCGCCTTGAGCACATCGGAGAGCTTGAGCGAGCGCTCCCCCATCTCGGCATCGAGGCTGAGATGGTGCTTTTGGCGGCGCATGTGATCGATCCACAGATTGTGGGCGATCCGGTAGAGGAAGGTGCGGACCTTGGCCGTCGGCTGGTAGCGGCTGCGCGAGCGGTAGACATTGACGAAGACGTCCTGCACCAACTCCTCGGCCACCAGCTGATCCCAGCACAGGTGGTAGAAGAACCCCATCAGCTCGTGCTGGAACCGGTCGACCAATTCGACCACTGCGGTCTGGTCGCCGTCGCGGATGCGCTCCATCAGCACGATGTCGCCGTCGTTCATGCTTCGAGCTGCTGCCCCCGCAGGTGAAGGGGGGAGGATAGGGGCGGCAAGGCTCATTGCACGGGGGTAAACGCGGCAGATGAGGCAAGGTTCATCACCCGATGGCACCGCAGGAGAGTCGTGCTCGGCGGGTGCCGAGCACGTGCCGCGGACCGGGGAAGGAGCATATAGTGGATCGTAACCACCTGCATCATCTGTTATTGCGACTTCCGCTTCACTCCCACCGTGCGCCAGCGGTCGGGTAACGTGATATGGTGCCGGGGGTGATCGCTCCCTCGCCACGCTCGCCATGCGAATGGGATGCCGCTGCCAAGACAGCGGCTCGACCAGGCGGTGGACAGGTTTGCACCGGGGTGCACCTCCCGGCCCTGAAGGACCAGGATGCACAGGTCATCGAATCGCTTACGCGGCGTCTCCCTGGGCTGCCGCCGCGATTCCTGCGGCCAATATGTTGAAGCGGCATCGTGGTCAGCGCCGCCACGATGACCACGGACTACCGAGACCGTCGCCAGGGCGATGCGGGCAGACAAGAAGCTGAGGGCGGTGTGCATCCAGCGGATTGTTCGAAAGCATATGCGCATCATCGCATGGTCACAGGATTGATGGTTGAGATGATGCCCTGCTAATCGCATCTGCGGCCATTCCGAATCCGCGTATCCGATATCAGGTGCGGCTCCTGCCCGGACGCCTGTTACCGCGCCGCCTCCGTTCCAGGCTCCAGCCATACCTCAGGCGTACATCGCGTTGCCGACGGAATTGGCCCGGCCCTGGCACACGCACGCATGAGAAATGGGTGGTGAATATGGGTTGACCCACGTGAAATGGCATTCATGAAGGCGCGCTTGATCATGGATAAGGCGGGCCGTGTGGTCATCCCCCAGTCTCTTCGCGACGAGTTGCATCTGGAGGCAGGTGACGCCTTGGATATGGAGGTCGCTGGCGAGCGGATCGCGCTTCGGCCGTTCCGGGGCTCTGGACCGCTCGGCAAAGAGCAGGGTGACTGGGTGCTGCGCACCGGGCTGCCCATGATCGCGTCCACGACGGAGGATCTGCTGCAGCGGATACGGGAGGGGCGCGATCTCGGCAATCTGGGGAATGTCGAGTGAAGGCATTCCTCGATACGTCGGTGCTGGTGCCGGTGTACTACGGAGATCAAGTCCACCATCACGCGAGCCTGGCGATCTTCATCAAGCTTGGCACATCCACTGGGTGCTGCGGAACGCATAGCCTGGTCGAGGTCTATGCCACATTGACCAGAATGCCCGGTAAACACCCGATCAGTGGCGAGCAGGCCATGCTCTTCATCGGCGACATTCGTGAACGCCTATCGATCGTCCCGCTCGACGGCGACGATTATGGTGAGGCTCTGAAGTCCGTTGCCGCTCTTGGCATCGTTGCGGGCAATATCTATGATGCGCTGCTGGCGCATTGCGCCAGCAAGGCCAAGGCGGAAACGATCTACAGATGGAATAGCCGTCACTTTGCTCAGTGCGGATCTCACGTCACCAAGCGCCTTCGGACACCCTAGCCCCCGTCCACCATCTGACGCAACGGCGGCGACGGCTGGCGCGAGGGAAGACCGGTCCGGTTGAATGGCGGAATTCGCGGTCAGGGGGGCGGAGCCGTGCATACCCCGAGGGACAGTGCTTGCGGATACACTGGAAATGGTGGTCGGACCGACTGAACGCCAATCGAACTATTCCTGACCGCAGTCAGGAGCGCCAACCCCTTCGTCCTGCAGTTCCAGACGCAGGCTGGGTGATGTCGCGACGCTCGGGCATCCACGCCTTTAGGCCCTAACTCGCTATTGCTCGTAGTCAGATTATATGATAACATACGTTATCAAAAGGATGCGCCATGCCGCATTCACTGTCCTTCAAGCCAGCACGACCTCTCGTGGTGATCTTCGCCATCGGCATCCTGGTTCACGGTGCTTCCTGGATCAGGCATCGATACTTTCCGCTTCACGACATCGGCGAAGGTCCAGCTGGACCCCCGGTCGCACGGGAATTCTTTCAGCGCACCTGGCGGGATGCCCCTGTCGTCTTCCTTGGCCTGGGGGACAGCGTGACGGCCGGGTACGGGAGCACCCGCGGCCATAGCTTCGTCCAGCGCCTGACCGCTCCGCCAGGCGACGAATTCAGCAACATGATGGGCAGGGATCTCACGTCCGTGTTCCCGCGCATGACGGGCCTGAACAAGGCGATCTCGGGATCGACCTCATCGGTGGTTGTGAGGAACGAGTTGATCCGCTTCCAGCCATTCACCGCCGATACAGTCGGCATCGTTGTCGTGAGCACGGGCGGCAACGATCTCATTCACAACTATGGACAGACACCGCCGCAGCAAGAGGCGATGTTCGGAGCGAGCTCGGACCAGGCCAGGCCATGGCTTGCCGACTACGGCAGGAGGCTGGATGACATCGTGACCCGGCCGGAAGGGCTCTTTCCGGGTGGGGCCGAAATCTTCATGCTCTCCATATTCGATCCCACCGATGGGATCGGCGATATCGACAATGCCGGGCTGCCGGCATGGCCAGACGGGCTGACAATCCTCGCGGCGTACAACCACGAGCTTGCTGGATGAGCTTAGCGCCATGCGCATGTCCACCTCGTCGATGTGCATGCTGTCTTCCTCGGGCATGGCATCCATTGCGACCAGCCTTGGCGCGCGACCTATCAGAGCCGCGATCCCGGTTACTGGCTGTACGGGAATCTTGAAGATCCGAATGACCGCGGATACGATGCCATCCGCCGATTGATCCTCCTGGCGATGTGCGAGGTCTTCGCGCGCGCGCCCGCCGATGGCGCCGGGAGGGTGCCTGGTGGATAGCGCGAATGCATGGCTCGTTGCGTCTGCTCCAGCCCGATACGCAGCGGGAGCCGGGCCAGCCACGGGAGCAGGGTGCCGGGGAGGCGACGACGGCCGGGATTGTGGGCCTGCCGGCTCGGGGGCTGAGCTGGGGATTGTTTTGGACGGACCGACGGGACGCCATTCGAACTCTTTATGGTATCAGTTCGAGACGCCGATCCCGTGGTCTTGCGGTTCCTGGAGATGGTCGGGTAGGTTCATGAAGGGCTGATGAATTGCCCGGGGATCGCCGGCGATTCCGGATGGGATCGGCGCCATCCTGGCAGGACCAGGCACTCCGAATGGGAATTGAAAATGGGTTGACCCACAATAATATGGCATTCATGAATGCCCGTCTCATCATGGATAAGGCTGGTCGAGTCGTCATCCCCAAGTCGCTTCGCGATGAACTGCATTTGGAGGCAGGTGACGCTTTGGATATGGAGGTCACCGGCGAGCGAATCACGCTGCGACCGTTCCGCGGATCCGGACCTCTCGGTATGGAACAAGGCGTCTGGGTGCTGCGCACCGGGCAGTCCATGCTCGCGTCAACTACCGATGAGATGCTGCAGCGCATTCGCGAGGGTCGCGATCTCGGTCACGTGGATAGCCGCGAATGAAAGGATTCCTCGATACCTCGGTCCTGGTGGCAGTATTCTACGGAGATCATGTCCACCATCACGCGAGCATGGCTATCTTCCTCAAGCTTGGCACCTCAACTGGAAGCTGCGGAGCGCATAGCCTAGCCGAGGTCTATGCCACCTTGACCAGAATGCCTGGTAAGCATCGAATCAGCGGCGAGCAGGCCATGCTCTTCATCGGCAACATCCGTGAACGTCTATCGATCGTTCCGCTCGACGGCGACGACTATGCGGAGGCGTTGCAGTCCGCTGCCACTCTCGGCATCGTTGGCGGCAATGCCTATGATGCGCTGTTGGCGCATTGCGCCATCAAGGCCAAAGCGGAAACGATCTACAGCTGGAATAGCCGTCACTTTGCCCAATGCGGCCCTCAAGTCACCAAGCGGCTTCGGACACCCTAATCCCCATCCAGCACCAGATTCGACGGAGGCGGAAGAGACTGCCGCGTTGGATAACCGGAGCGGTCGAATGGCTGAATAAGCGATCAGGCAACGGCGAGGCCGTGCGCACCCTGAGCGGCGGTGATTGTGCATGCATAGGGAATCATGGTCGGACCGACTGGACGCCTATCAAACTGTTCCTCGCCTCCGCTCGAGATGCCGATCCTGTTGTCTTGCGGTTCTTGAGGATGGCCGGCTGAGATCGCTATGGTCGAGTGCCCTCGCCCTTCGCCTGATCTCGGCATTGCATGATGTCGGTTCATATAGTAACATTCGTTACCAAATGGAGGCATCATGCCACCTGCCCTTGGCTTCAAGATGACAATCCGCCTCAAGTTGATCTGCGCCGCCGGCCTCCTCATCCTTTGCTCAGCCTGGTTTTGGAAACGCTATTATCTTGTTCACGATATTGGTGAAGGCCCAGCTGGCCCCCCTGTAGCTGCGGAACCATTTCAGCGGGTCTGGCGCGATGGGCCAGTGGTGCTCCTCGGCCTGGGGGACAGCGTGACGGATGGGTATGGCAGTACACCCGGACACAGCTTCTTCCAACGGTTGGCCGAACCTCCGAAGGATGAATTCAGTGGCATGAAGGGGAAAAATCTCAGCGCCGTTTTCTCGCGGATGAAGGTGCTGAACAAATCGATATCTGGCACAACCTCGTCATCGGTTGTCGAGAACGAGCTGATCCACCTCCATCCATTCCCCATGGACACGCTCGGCGTCATTGTCGTGAGCACAGGCGGCAATGACCTCATCCACAACTATGGCAGGACCCCGCCGCAGCCGGAAGCGATGTATGGAGCAACCAGGGCACAGGCGGGACCATGGATTGTCGACTATGCTAAGAGGTTGGATGGGATTGTGGAGAGACTGGGGGAGCTCTTCCCCGGTGGTGTCAAGATTTTCATCCTGTCCATCTTCGATCCCACTGACGGGGTCGGCGACATCTCCAATGCCGAGCTGCCCGTTTGGCCTGACGGCCTGGCGATCCTCGGTGCCTACAACCAAGTCATCGCTGGCTGTGCCAAACGTCATACAAACGTCAGACTGGTCGATGTGCATGAAGCATTCCTGGGGCATGGGATCCATTGCGCGCAGTTCTGGCGGCCATGCTATCATGCCGACGATCCCGCCTATTGGCTCTATGGGAACCTCGAGGATCCCAATGACCGCGGCTACGATGCCATCCGCAGGCTGATCCTCCTGGCGATGTGCGAGGTCTTCGCGAGCGCGCACGCCGAAAGTGCGGAGAGGGGACCCGGTGGATAGCGCCACGAACACCTGGAGTATCGCATCACATCCAGTCCACGGCGGAGCGGAACATTGGCTCGCCACGGGGTGGGGAGCGCGCGTCACCGGTCGGAATTCGGACCCTGCCGGAACGCATGCTGACAGGGGGCTTGAAGTGGTCGGACCGACAGGATTTGAACCTGCGACCTCCTGCGCCCAAGGCAGGCGCTCTAGCCAAGCTGAGCTACGGTCCGTTGCGTGCAGGACTATGTGAGGCAGATGCCTGGACGCAAGTCGCTGCGCATCGCCGAGCTGCGATCATGGCCATGATCTGGCCCGTATGTGACTGTGCGCAGAAACGAATGACCCATGACCTGGAGGGGTGCCACAGCTTGCTGGGCCCTGTCATGGGTGCTGCGCGCAAGGGCTAAGTCCGCTATCCTGGACGCTGTCATCCGCTATCTCGGACACTTGAGAGATTGACGTTGTGCTTGGATCGGCCGTATGAATCTGCGGTTTTCATCTTCCATGCCGGATGCGCGTTTGCTATACTGACGTCAACGAGGCAGGACAACCACCATTGCACCAGGGGAGCGGACGGATGCCAGGGAAAGCCAGGGAAATAAGGAGTCGTGATCAGGTGCTGACGGCCGGCCCGTGAAGGGTCGACCGCTCACCGGGAGCGGTACGTCATGAGGAATAGGACGCTTATCTGGACAGGAGTTACGACATTGGCCATGGTGCTGGCCGGGTGCGATTCCTACCGCAGCGAGATCATCCAGCCGCAGAAGGAACTCGCCGACCTGAATGCCCGTTCCGCCACCTCGGTGGCAGCCCAGGTGCATGCCTACCAGCAGGGTCCGGTGACGCCGCAATACAACCCGGATGCGCCGCTTAACGAGGCCGAAATGGTCATGGTGGCCCTGGCCTTCAATCCCGATCTGCGTGGTCGCCGCATTGCTGCCACCCAGCTCGGATCGACCAGCATCGGGGCCATCATCAATCTCTCACCGGAGCTGCACGTCAACCTCAACAGCGTCACCGCCGGTGTCGGTACCGACACCGAGGTACTCTATACGCTCCTGGTGCCGTCGGCCCGGGCAGCATGGTACGATGCGGATCACGCCCGCACCGAGCAGGCTCGTGCAGAGATCCTGGCTGCTGAGAGCGCGGTCGCTTCTGACGTCCGTTATGGGCACATGGCGCTACGCATCGCCTGGTCTCAGCTCAAGCTCAGCGAGAGTCAAGTGGTCCGTTGCCAGGACTTCCTCCTGGATGTGGAGCGTGGACCGCGCCAGGCCGGCGATGAGTTGTCGCCGGCGCTGGTGATCTGGGAGGTCGCTGAACTGCATGCCCAGCTGAGGGCGACTCAGGCGCATCTGGGCGTGGTGCGCAGCAGCCTGAATGCGCTGCTCGGCTTCAATCCCGACTATCCGCTGAAGGTCGATGATCTCGAGATCCCCTTGCCGATGCCAGCAGCGGCGGAGCCGACCGATGCCGAGATCGATGCCGAGATCCTGGCGGGCCGCTTCGAACTCAAGGCTACCGAGGCCCAGGTCCGGCGGGATGACTACGAGGCCCGGCGCAAGGCCTTTGAACAGTATCCCGTGCTGCGGCTGGGTCCGGCGATCACCTATAATCGCGGTGAAGGCAGTTCCTTCACCCTGGGCGCGAGCATGCATGTCCCCTGGCCGGAGCATGCAGAGCAGGAGTACGACAATGCACGCGTGCAGCGCAGCCATGATCGCGCCACCTATGTCGAGCGCCTGCACAATTACCGGGTCGATGCCCATGCCGCATGCGATCGCATGCGCACCGCCCGTCTTGAACTGGAAAGCGAGAAGGGGGATCTGATCGTGGCATCGGCCCATGCGCGGGAGCTCCTGGACGAGGCTTGGAAGGGCCATGCCATCAGCGCCCGCGACTACCTGACGGCCATGCGTCAGCAGTCGGAAGATGAGCGGCGGCACCTCGCAGCCCAATCGGAGTGGCTGCTGGCTCGGATCGACCTGGATCGTTCCACTGGACGTCTGAATACGATCACCACGCCTGGAAGTGCCACACCGTGACCGCCGAGAGGCCGTGCGCGCGTCCGCCACTGGTTCTTATGACCGTGGCCATATCATGGAGACATGTCAGCACATAACCCCCATGTTCCCGATCGCAAGGTCACCACCCTGCGCTTGCAGGAGATGAAGCAGTCCAAGGAGAAGATCTCGGCCCTCACCGCCTACGATTTCCTGACTGCCCGCTTCATCGATCAGGCCGGCATCGATGTCATCCTGGTGGGAGACTCGGCCTCGATGGTGTTCGCCGGCAACGACACCACCCTGCCGATGAAGATGGACGAGATGCTCTACCATGTCCGGGTGGTCACCCGGGCGGTCAAGCGCGCCCTGGTGGTGGCCGATATGCCCTTCATGTCCTATCGCAAGGGGGCCGATGAGGCGCTCGGCAATGCTGGGCGCCTGATGCAGGACGGGATGGCGGAATCGGTCAAGCTGGAAGGCGGCAAGAGCGTCAGCCACATCGTCGAGCGCCTGGTCGATGCCGGCATCCCGGTGATGGGCCATGTTGGGCTCCAGCCGCAATCCATCCACAGCTACGGCACCTACAAGACGCGTGGGACCGATGAGGGAGAGGCCGAGACCATCATCGAATCCGCCCGCGCCTTCGAAGCCGCAGGCGCATTCGCGGTGGTGGTGGAGAAGGTGCCGGCCTCGCTGGCGCGCAGGCTGACCGACCTGCTGCGCATCCCGACCATCGGCATCGGCGCCGGCCATGATTGCGATGGCCAGATCCTGGTCACGCCTGACATGCTCGGGATGAATACCCAATTCCATCCCCGCTTCGTGCGCAAGTATGCCAAGCTCTCCGAGGAGATGACGCGCGCCTTCAAGCATTACCACAAGGACGTCAAGGAGCGGAAATTCCCGACCGATGCGGAGAGCTATTGAAGCCGATGGTGCGACGATGAGCCAGAGCGATCGCCAGCGCTTCGTCAAGGTGCTGCGCGCCCGCCACACCAGCGTCACCATGGTCACCGGCGAGGAGGATCACGCGCTCAACTGCGTGGTCGGCGCTGCAGTGGATGTCGGGCGCCCGGTCATGGTGTGGTCGGTGGTCAGGGGTCTGAGCGAAGGCCTCTTCAATGAGGAGCAGAAGCCGGTACCCGAAACCCAGCAGCCGGCCGCCGCGCTTCGCAGCTTCGCCCTGGGCGGGCAGGCGCGCGTGCTCGTGCTGCTGGATCTCACCGACCACCTGGGCAGCGAGGTCGTCCTGCGCACATGGCGCGAGACCCTGGAATCGTGCCATCGCAGCGGCAGCACGCTGGTGCTGATCGATCACCGCGATGCCCTGCCGCCGGTGGTGGCCGCCAATGCCCTGCGCTTCGAGCTGTCACTGCCCGACGAGCAGGAACTGCTCGCGCTGTCCAAGGAGGCGCTGCGGCGACTGAAGGCCGATGAGCGCATCGCCATCGACATCACTGCCGGTCAGTTCGCCTCGCTGGTGCGCAATCTGCGCGGGCTGACCCGGCGGCAGGCCGAGCAGGTGATCCGCGACGCCGCGGTCGCCCATGACCGGGTCGATGCCGCCACCGTCGATGCGGTGGTGGCGACTCGCCATCGTCTGCTGGATGGGCATGGTCTGCTCGAAGTCGTCGAGATCCCGGTCAAGCTCGACCAGGTGGCTGGCGTGCAGCGGCTGAAGCGCTGGCTTCATATTCGCTCGGCGGTGATGGCATCGCATGCGCTCCCGGTTCCCGGCCTCGAGGCGCCGCGCGGCGTGCTGCTGCTCGGCGTTCCCGGTTCCGGCAAGAGCCTCTGCGCCAAGGCCATCGCCACGGCCTGGGGGCTGCCCTTGCTGCGCCTGGATGCCGGGGTGCTCTACGATCGCTATGTCGGCGAATCCGAGCGGCGGCTGCGCGAGGCCCTGCACCAGGCGGAGTCGATGGCGCCCGCGGTTCTGTGGATCGACGAGATCGAGAAGGCGTTCGCATCCGCGTCGAGCCGCAGCAGCGATGGTGGGCTGTCGCAGCGCATGTTCGGCAGCCTGCTGACCTGGATGCAGGAGCGTCCAGCCCGGGTATTCCTGGTGGCCACTGCCAATGACATCGAGGCGCTCCCGCCGGAACTGCTGCGCAAGGGGCGCTTCGACGAGATCTTCTTCGTCGATCTCCCAAGCCAGGAGGTGCGCACCGAGCTCTTCCGCATCCATCTGGCCAAGCGCGGATTCGAGCATCAGCAGTTCGCCATCGACGATCTGACGCATGCCGCCGCGGGGCGCAGCGGGGCTGAGATCGAGCAGGCCATCGTGGCCGCCTGCTTCGATGCACATGCCGAGGGGGCGGCCCTGGCAGGCTCCCATGTGCTGGCGGCGATGCGTTCCTCGACGCCCTTGTCGGTCACCATGGCCGAACGGATCGCACAGCTGCGGGCATGGGCCAGCACCCGCTGCCTCGATGCGGATGCGGGAGGATAGCCCGATCGCCAGTCGAGCTCATCGGCGTCGGGGGTGGACGTGGCGAATAAGCGGGTGTATGCTCACATCATGACAAATAGTGTCACCCAGGAGCGCATTCGCCGCGAGGGCCATCCATGCGTAGTTTGATCGTCGATGACGATGAGACCTGCCGGAAATTCCTGCTCAAGGCGCTCGAGAAGCACGGTCGCTGCGAGGTCGCCATCACCGGAGTCGAGGCGATCGAGGCGGTGAAGAAGGCGTTCCAGAGCGGCGAGCTCTACGATGCCATCTTCCTGGACATCATGATGCCAGTCATGGACGGGCGTCGTGCGCTGAGCTTCATTCGCGAGATGGAAGTCCGGGCGGGCCTGCTGCAGGGGTGGGGGGCGAAGATCGTCATGACCACCGCCCTGGGCGACTATGAGAATGTCCGCAGCGCCTTCCACGGACAGTGCGATGGATACCTGGTCAAGCCGCTCAAGATGTCGCGGCTCGAGGCCCTGCTGCGCAATCTCAAGCTGATTCCGCGCGCTGAGTAGGTCTCACGCCGGCAAGCTGACCGGCAGCCGGAAGAGCAGCTGCGCATTGCGCGTGGTCCATGCCGCCAGGTCCTCCACCCGCTGGCCACGCACTTCGGCGATGCAATTCAGGGTATGGGTGATGAAGGCAGGTTCGCAGCGCTTTCCACGCAGGGGGACGGGCGCGAGGTAGGGACTGTCGGTCTCGATCAGCAGGCGGTCGTTCGGGGTCACTCCGAGCGCGGCGCGCAGGATGTCATTGGCCTTGAAGGTCACCATGCCGTTGAAGCTCAGATACCAGCCCAGGGCCAGAAAGGCCTGCACGTCCGCAGGCGTCCCGGTGAAGCTGTGGATCACTCCGCGGCAGGCAGGGTGGCGTGCGAGCACGGTCAGCATATCGGGATGGGCATCACGGGAATGGATCACCACCGGCAGGTCGAGGCGCTCGGCGAGGTCGAGTTGGGCCTCGAGGTTGGCGATCTGGCGGTCCCTCTCGTCGAGGCGGTGGTAGTATTCCAGACCGATCTCACCGAGGGCGGAGAAAGAGCCGGTGCGCAGCAGTGCTTCCAGTTCGGTGAGTTCGGCGGCGAAGCCGGCCCCGGCGCAATGGGCGGCATGCGGATCGATGCCGGCGGCGCAATGCAGGAAGCCGGGATGCGCGCTCGCCAAATCCAGGCAGCGGCGCGCGTCGGCAACACTGGTGCCGATGGTGATCGCCTGCGCGACCCCGGCCGCCCGTGCGCGACCGATGGTGCTCTCGAGGTCATCAGCGAAGCGCGGGTGGGTGAGGTGGCAGTGGGTGTCCACCAGGGCTGGCAGCATGCCGGCATGATCGCCGGGGCGGTGCCCATGCAATCTCCGCCCGCACCCACCCCAGACCGCTGCCACCGGCCGTGCCAACTGCCTGCGCTTGGCCTGGAGTGGCGGCGTCTGACGCTACGATATGGGCCATGGCACACCGCCGGACTCCCGCGCAGCTGCTGGTCCTCTCGGTGACCATCGGCTGCGGCATCCTCATCGGTGCGGTGGCGGTCGGATGGCACCTCTCTGGCGATGCCTCCGGCCATGGCCGCAACCTCCTGCCCGACATCCTCCTCGAGGGGGTCTCGCCTGCCGAACTGGAGCGGCATGGCTTCCATCTCTCCGGCAAGGAGCCCCACAGCTGGAGTGCCATCAGCGTGCGGGTGTTCCAGGATGAGCGCGGAACCGTGACCTTTGTCCGCTGCCATGTTGCCCCCGAAGAAGTGGACGCGCTGTTCCGCTTTCCGGTGGGGAGCCGACGTCCGTTGCAGGACGTGCCGCCTGAAGATTGGCCGTGGGGGAGGACGGCGGGCGACCCCTTCGCGGTCCCGGCCTGGTGGCATCCGACCGGTCTGCGCAGCCGCATCTACGAGCACCTCACCGGTGAGCAATCAGCCGGACTGTTCGCCAATTACGATGCGGCGACCATGACGCTGCACTTCTGGCAGTGGATGCGATCCGACGTGCACCCTGCGCGCCCGGCGCCGGTGGCGTTGGCGATGGCCGATGAGTTCGCCACTGCCATGGAGATCGCCTGCCGCACCAGGCCGGCTACCCTGGGTTCCGATGGCTGGATACGCGCGGTGGGCATGCCCCCATCGGCCTGCGGTCTGCCCCCTGAGCGACTGCCCAGCGGACTCACCTCCATCGATGCGGCGCTCTACCCGGTGAACCACCGCCATCGCTACCTCCTTGTCCTTCATGGCCTGACGGCCGATCAGGCCTGGGCGGTGGCCGGCGAAGTCCCCTTGCGTCGGCTTGATCCCGACGCCCCTCCCCCGCTCGGGCGCTGGGGATTTGCGGCTATTCCGGGCATCCCGGCGAGCCTGCCCGTTTGGTTCTCGCCTGGTCCCGGGCAGCGTCGGGCGCACTGCCTCCTGAACCTGGGTGCTGCGACCGTCGAGGCAGGCCGCTGGGCAGCGTATGACGAGCACGACCGTGCGCTCTACCTGTGGGACTGGGCTGGGCCGGAGTCCCAGGCCCCGGTGGCCGATCTGTGCCCCTGATTCGTGGTGCTCGGCTGGGCAGCTTGGCATCCCGATTGCATATGATGCCAATGCACGGCCAGATCGCGTCAGTTTGACCCGTATCGCCGCCACAAGGAATCCCATGACTCAGCACACGTTCCAGACCGAGGTCACCCAGCTCCTGCACCTGATGATCCACAGCCTCTATTCGGAGCGCGAGATCTTCCTGCGCGAGCTGATCTCCAATGCCTCGGATGCGTGCGACAAGCTGCGCTTCACGGCCTTGACCAAACCCGAGCTCCTGCGCGGCGACGACCAACTGCACGTCGATGTGCGGGCGGACCAGGAGGCGCGCACGTTGACCATCACCGACAATGGCATCGGGCTGAGCGAAGGCGAGGCAGTCGAGCACCTGGGGACGATCGCCAAGTCGGGGACCAAGGCGTTCCTGCAGGGCCTCGGCGGCGAGCAGGCCAAAGACGCCAACCTCATCGGGCAGTTCGGCGTGGGTTTCTACTCTGCCTTCATGGTCGCCGACCGTGTGGTGGTGGAGAGCCGTTCGGCGAGCCTGGGCAGCGATGCCGGGGTACGCTGGGAGAGCACCGGGGATGGCAATTTCAGCACCGAGGCCATCAGCCGTGCCGCGCGCGGGACCTCAGTCGTCCTGCACCTCAAGGAGGATGCCAAGGACTTTGCCGAGAACTGGAAGCTGCGTGAGCTGATCAAGAAGTACAGCGATTATGTCGCCTATCCGATCACGCTGCCCAAGTTCGTGACCGATGAGGATAAGAAGAAGGGGATCACGGCGGAACCAGAACAGGTCAACGCCGGTCAGCCCTTGTGGACCCGGGCCAAGGACCAGATCACCGACGAGCAGTACGAAGCCTTCTACAAGTCGGCCTGCAAGCAGTATGATGCTCCGGCGACGCGCCTGCATTTCACCGTCGAGGGCACGCTGTCGTTCACCGCTCTGCTCTTCATCCCGAAGGAGAAGCCCTTCGACCTGTTCGATCGCGATCGCCGCGGACTTGGACTCTATGTCCGGCGCGTCTTCGTGATGGATGACTGCAAGGATCTGCTTCCCGATTACCTGCGCTTCGTCCGCGGCATCGTCGACAGCGATGACTTGCCGCTGAATGTCAGCCGTGAGATCCTGCAGCAGCAGGATACGGTGGCCAAGCTGCGCAAGCACCTGGTCAAGCGGCTGCTCGACCACCTGCTGAAGCTCGCATCCTCGAACGACGAGGCCGAGAAGCAGGCGTGGGCGTCGATCGATGAGAGCTTCGGCGCGATCCTGCGTGAAGGACTGGTCGTCGACCAGGAGAACCGCGATCGCATCCAGCGACTTGCCCGCCACCAGTCCACCTGGACGATCAGGCCGGCTGCAGAGGGCGAGTCGGCCAAGCCGGCGAAGACCGGACTGGAGGACTACGTCCGCCGCATGCCGGCGGGTCAGCAGGCGATCTACTACGTCACCGCCCCGTCGCTGGACGCGGCCAAGGCCAGTCCTCATCTCGAAGGCTTCGTGCGCAAGGGCTTCGAGGTGCTGTTCCTCATCGATCCGGTCGATGAATGGGTGGTCTCCCATGTGCATGAGTTCGACAAGCACAAGCTGATCAGCGTCGCCAAGGGCGGCGACGACCTCGCGAGCGAGGACGAGAAGCAGGCCATCGGCGAGAAGAGCAAGAGCTACGGGGATTTCCTCGGCTTCTGCAAGCAGTCCCTCGGGGAGGAGGTGGATGAGGTACGCCTCTCCCACCGGCTCACCGACAGCCCCTGCTGCCTGGTCGGCGAGGAGCATGGGATCTCGCCGCAGATGGAGGAGCTGATGAAGCGAATGGGTCAGCCGGTGCCGAAGCAGAAGCGGGCCCTCGAGCTCAATCCTGATCATCCCCTGATCCAGCGCCTGCAGGCACTGCATGCCCAGGGCGATCAGGCCCAGCTGGGCGGTTATCTGCAGATTCTGCGCGACCAGGCGCTGCTCGCCGAGGGCAGCAAGATTGCCGATCCCGCATCGTTCGCACGCCGGGTCCAGGATCTGCTCGCCAATGTCGTTGGTGGCGACGGAGCCAAGGCCCAGTCCGGCCGCGCCTGAGTGTGCCAGCAGCGGCGCCACGCACATGGCTGAGCCAGGTGTGGCGCCGCGCGCTATTGCTGGGCGTTCATGGCAGTGGAGATTGTGAGCACCCGCCACTCCTGCGGCCAATCCTTGCCGACAAAGTGCAGCAGCACGCCCTGATATTGCACGGTGCGCTGCTCGTAGCTTTGCGAGCGGCTGATAACCAGGCTGCCTTTCCGCCCGGCGAAGGAGACGATCTCGATGGCATCGGGCAGCTTCCCGGCCAGGAAGCGCGCGGCATAGATGTTCTCGCCGCTTGCCTTGGTCCGCCCGCGCAGCAGCAGATCGATGGCATCGGCGCCTTCGGTGCCGAATCCGGCAGCCTCAAGGCGCGATTTCCAGTCGCGGTAGTCGATCGCCCCCTTATTGAGCTGGAGGATGGCAGCGACCTGCTTCTGCACACTCAGGCCTTCGACCAGCCTGGCCTCCAGTTCGGCCTGCGCCGCCTTGGGCATCCACAGCGGCACGCGCGGGCTGATGACCATGCCGTTGACCTGATCGAAGAGCGCCTTGGCGACGCTGAAGCGGTAGGTCCGTACTGGGCCGATATGGGCATCTGAGAGATCTGACATTGCCGGCACGCCGATATTGGCCGGCGGCAAGCCGATCAGCCATGCACGCTCCTGGATGCCGCCGATGCGATCAGTGCGATTGCGTGCCCCGGTGACCGCGCTGCTGTAGAAATCGAGCGCCTGCTGGCGCGGATTGCGGTGCATTATCAGCCAGCTGCAACCGCCTATGCTGGCGATGAGTCCGATGGCGATAAGCCACCAGGCGAGCCGCAAGCGGGCCATCCGCACCCCTTCTCCGGTGAGGATCGCTGGTCCGATCTTGCCGACCCGGCCTTCGCTGGGGGTCTTGGTGGGCTTGGCGCTCTGTTGCTCGTTCTTGAGCGTTTCGGCCTGCAACGCCGCAGTCATCGAGTTCGCCAGCGTGGCGGCCATGGCCCGGCGGACATCCTGCTGCTGGGCAGTCAGGATCTCCGAGCCGCGCGTCTTGCCCGGTTCGCCCGAGCGGGAGACGGTGGCGGTTCCGGCACCACCCGCCTTCGCCGCCGACGGTTTCGCCTTGAGGGCGGCGGGCGGCGGTGCGGGCGGTGCCGGTCGCTCGTCGATCTCGACCACCTCGACGTCCCTTTTATCGCTGGCAAAGGAGGATGCGGCCGGCGCTGCGGACTTGGCCTTCGGCGGCCCTGCCAGCCCTGGTGGCAAGGTCAGGGGGATGATCGGTCGGCTCGGTACTGCTGCAGCGGGTGGCTTGGCGCTGGGCGCCAGCGGGCTGCTCGCGGCTGCGGGAGGAGGGGGCTCGGGCGTCTGCTGTGCGGTTGAGCCCGGCATCTCAATGGCATCGGCGATGCCATCTTCACGCAGGCGAAAGGCATTCTTGCAGGTCGTGCAACGCACCGCCCGACCGACCAGGACGGGCTTGCGCGGATAACTGGCATTGCAATGGGGGCAGACGAACGTCGCGCTCATTGCTTCCACTGTCCGGCCGTCGTTGCAGGGATGCAAGCCTGTACAGCCGATGGCACTCCCAACAGTGTGCGATCCCATGCGTGGCGCAGATGTGTCATCGTCCGGGTCGCCACGGTGGGCTAATCGGACCAGTCCAGATCGCCGAGTGCGCGGAAGCGCGAGATCGGCAGCAGAACCCCGTGGGTGAATACCGCGAGGGTCGCCGCGCTCGGCTCGATGACCGCGGCATTGGCCAAGGAGAGGGGGGTGGGATTGGCCGCGAGTGCCAGGTCGGCTGCGATCAGCACGCCGCTGCGCGGGCCGTGCGCGATCACCAGCACCTCGACCGGCGGCAGGGCCAGGGGGACCGACGGATCGTGCCAGAAGGCGCCGCTGCGGACCACTGGGCCGTCGTTGTCGAGCAGGGCGAGGGCCTCCGGCCACTGCAGCGCCGGGTGATCGCGGCTTCCAGCGGCGCGTTCACGGCGATAGCGCCAGACGCAGACACTGGAGAGCCGGTTCATGCGCCAGGCATCGGTGCGGCCGAGGTACTGCACCGCATGCTGCCGCTCCCAGCTGGCGAGGACGCGTGGACGGTTCCAGGTTCCCGGTCCCTCGGCCGTCCCGCGCTCGGTATCCTCACTGTCGAGGGCGCGCAGGTGTGGCAGGTGGTGGAGGATGGCTTCGACGAATTGCAGCGCCTCGACGCACAGCCAATGGGGACCTGAAAGCGGGATGCCGATCGTCAGTCCGGCCTCCCGCCAGCCATCATAGGTGCGGGGCGGATGCAGCGGATCGTCGTCTATCGGCGGGTTGCCCAGGTCGATGGTGCATGAGGCTCCGGTCGCCGGATCGCGCCAGCGGCCTGAACGGTAGGCAGCCCGCCAGGCACCATCGAGCTCGACCCCCGGTGCGGCCGCGAGGTGATCCTCGAGCCCATCGCGGGTGACCGTCGGACCTGCGTCCGCGGTCGATTCGTAAAATAGCAGTGAGACCATTCAGCGAGACAAGGTGTGGAGATAGGCGCGGAACAGCAGCACCAGGTTCGCGTGGCCGAGACGTTGCAGGATGCCGTCAGCGCTCAGCCATGCATGGCTGAGGTGCTCATCGCTGAGTTGCACATGGGTCTCGCTGGTCAGGGCGGGAAAGTAGACGACGCGCTTGGCACGGCCATTGGGCAGCAGATAGGTCGCCTCAAGCGGTGGGCCTTCGATGGCGACCAGGCCGATGCCGCATTCCTCGGCGCATTCCCGGATCGCGGTCTGCAACGGCGTCTCGCCATCGTCCTGATGGCCCTTGGGGAATCCCCATTCCCCGTGCTTGCTCGCCTTCAGCAGCAGCCAGCGGCTCTCGCTGTCCACCAGGCGGCGCAGCAGGAGTCCGGCGGCACCAACCGTAGCGCATGTCGGCTGCTCGGGAGCGGCAAGAATCATACCGGATTATACATCGCGTAGAGGTCTCCTGCCTGCCTTTTTCGTCTGAGCTTTGACATTGTGATCCGTTCTCTGCCGATTTCAACCCTCAATGGCGTGATGATGTCGATAAATGATGCCTAGCAAGTCACCATCCCGTGGCTGGACCGGGGATACGGGTGGTGCTGGCATCGGGGCTCCAACGACGCTGGATCACCACGTCTGACCGATGCGAGCCTGATCGACGCACCCTGTCACTGGCGGCTGGCTGACCAGAGCGCCATGGGTTGGCTCTAGTCCTGGCAATCAGGTACGGCGACTCATGCCCGTCTCGACCACGTGGCCACGCTATCGGACGCCGAGACTGGCCGTGGCCAGGTTGTGATCGCAGTCTGGGCGCTAGGCTCCTGACATGAGTGACAAGCCGGCCTTCCTGGTCTTCGATGTCGAGACTGTCGTCGATGGACGCCTGGTGCAGCGGGTGCGCTATCCGGAGGATGTCTCGCTCACTCCGGCTGAAGCGGTCGCGAAGCAGCGCAGCGAATTGCTCGACAAGAGCGGCGGGAAGAGCGATTTCATCCCCCAAACATTCCATGTCCCGGTGTCCGTGGCGATCGCCAAGGTGGCTGCTGATTTCGCGCTGATGGAGGTCACCACCCTGGATCGGCCCAAATTCCGGCCGCAGGTCATCACGCGCAAGTTCTGGAAGGGCTGGACGGCCTACGGCCAGCCGACCCTGGTCACCTTCAATGGCCGGGGCTTCGACCTTCCGGTGCTCGAACTGTCCGCGTACCGCTATGGCGTCCCGGTACCTAACTGGTTCAATGCCACTGGCAGCCAATACCAGCAGCCGCGCAATCGTTTCAATACCGCGGCGCACCTCGACCTGCAGGATTTCATCGGCAATCAGGGGGCAGCCCAGGTCCAAGGTGGACTCAATCTCTGCGCCATCCTGCTCGGCAAGCCGGGGAAGATGGATACCAAGGGCAGCATGGTCCAAGACCTCTGGGAGCGTGGGGAGCGCGAGCGGATCGATGATTACTGCCAATGCGATGTGCTCGATACCTATTTCGTCTTCCTGCGCACGCGCGTACTGGCTGGACAGATCAGCGTCGAGCGGGAGCGCCAGCTGGTTGAACGCGCTCACGCCTGGGTCACTGAGGCCTCTGCCCACAACCTGGCATTGGCGGAATATCTGAGGAATTTCCACTTCTGGGAATCCCCCGGGGATGACGATGACCCATTCATCCACTAGCGCAGGCTAGCCTCTGCATCGCCGCCGCCCGGGTCGGCATGGCCGGGCCAGAGCGGATGCACGACCACGCCACGGGCGACCTCGGCCCACCAGCCTTCGCTGTCGCTCTGCACCTCGGCGATGATGGCGCCGTGCACATGCTCGGCAAAATGGCGAGCCAGCGCCGCCTGCAGCTCCCGCCCGGAGAGGAGGCCGGCATGGCGCCCGCGCGGGCAGCGCGCGGGCGACAGCCAGGCCAGCCGTGGCAGTACCAGATAGCGGGAGGCGCGCGCGGCTTGCGGCGCATCGGCTGTGCCATGCCGCAGCCACCAGCCTCGCCGATGCCGCGGATGCGCATGCGCCGGCGCCGACGGGCAGGAGCGCCAGTTGAGCTCGGCCGGGTAGAAGAGCCAGCCCTTGAGGAACGCTTCGGAATGGGTCGCCTGTGCGGCGCCCTGGTTGGCGATCGGGTGGCGGCCGAGAGGCAGTTGATGGGCGATTATGCGCTGCAGCTTGGTTGCCAGGTTGTCACGTGGATCGGGGGCGATCCAGTGCTCCCATGCCGGCTGCGGCGGGGCGCCCAGGTAGAATTTCACCGCCATCTCCCAATGCACGCGCTGGTGTCGGCTAGCGCAGCTGAACAGCAGGTCGAGGTCTCCGCGCGTTACGCCACGGTCACCGACCGCCACCCGCAGGCCATGGACGGTGATGCCGGGATGACGCATCAGCCAAAAAGCGACCAGGGCCTCGGCATGATGGCCGAGGCGGCGGGTGCGATGGCGCCCCATCCAGGCGTCGAGCTCAGTGCAATCGCGATCGAGGGCGTCGAGCCATGGCAGGGTTTCGGCCGCCACCTGCTCGAGCCAGCGTGGCGGAGGCTGAGGCAATCCGGGAACGCCATCATCCAGGAGTGGCGGACTGGAGATCAGCCACTGGAGATCGCGCACCAGTTGATGGCGGTAGGCCTTGTCGGGCATGATAGATCCCATCAGTCGGGGAGGTCCGCTGATGCCGCAGCGGACGGTGCACCGGCCGCGTCAGTGAGAGGAGGAGGTCGCTTCAGGGCACTGTCCCTGGCGGAGGCGAGCCTGACACCGGCGGAGGATGGCCTCGGCCATCGGCAAGTCTGATGGTGCGTTCGCGCGACACCAGGAGCAGCACCGAAGGCAGCGAGAGCAGGACCAGGAGGGTCGAGGAGCACAGCCCGCCCATCACCGCTATGGCGAGGGGAGCGCGCAATTCGACCGCCTCCCCTGCCGATATCGTGGGCGGCCAATCATAATGTATCGACCATCCGACGGCCAGCGGCAGCAGGCCCAGGACGGAGGTGGCGGTGGTCATAAGGATCGGACGCAGCCGTTCGCGACCTGCACGCGCGATCGCCTGCTTGGGGCTGAGACCCTGCTCCCGTCGCAGATTCACCGTCGAAACCAGGACGATGGCATTGGAGACCGCGACACCGACCAGGACTACCAATCCAATGCCGCTCATCACATCCAAGCCATGACCGAACAGCCACAGTGCCGGGAAGGCACCGGCTGCGGCCATGGGAACGGCGAGCATGACCAACAGCGGCTGCCCGAGGCTCTCGAATTGCACCGCCATGACCACCAGCACCAGGAAGACCGAGAGTGCGAGCATGCCCGCCATGGCGCTGAGGCTGTTCTCTGTAACGGTTTCGACCGAGCTGCCGACCAGCTCATACCCGGCAGGGAGGGGGGAGGCGCGCTGCAGCTCCGCGATCAGCTGATGAGCGCTTCGATCGGGAGGCAAGGCGGCGGCGCTGAGCGTCGCCACCCGGCTGCCGTTGTGCCGCACGATCAGCCCGTCGCCTGGCGACCGGGTGATGGTGGCGATGCGCGACAAGGGGATGGGCTTGGCGGCAGTGCCAAGGTTGAGGTTCTCAAGGGCTTCCGGAGCCCCCTCGCGAAGCGGTCCACGTACGCGTATGGGCAGGGTCTTGGTCGACACTTGCTTGTCGCTGAAGCGGGGGATGAAGCCGGTGATCTCATGGATGTCTGCGGCGGCAGCGATGGCAGCCTGAATCTGATCGAGCGTCAGACCGGCTTCCAGCAGCTTGCCGTCATCAGGGATCACCAGGACCTCGTCGGCGGAGGCGGTCGCCGATGTCTGAACACCTCGGCATCCGGCGACCCGCAGTCGCGCTGCGTAATCGAGTGCGATGTGTCGCAGGGTCTCGGCATCGGCTCCGCGTATGGCGATCGAGAGGGCGTCGCTGGAGCCGAGACCGAGATTGATCAGGGGGGGAACAGCGGCGGAGGCGGCGACCGCCCCGCGCGCGAGCGCCTGATGCTCAAGCTCGTTGAGGAACAGGCGTTCGCCCGCTTGGTCGTGGGCGCGCTCCCGGATGGTGATCACCAGCTGCATCTCATAGGCCTGTCGCCGGGTCAGGCTGGGTGCGTAGCGTTCGTCCTCGCCGGCCAATGCCACGGCATCCAGGTCGTGTCGCCGGCCGCGCAGGTAGGCGAGGAAGTCGGCGGCCCAATTGGCGCTCTGGTCGACGCTGCGACCCCGTGGCAGTTCGATGGTGAGGGTGAAGCGGGTCGACAGGCTCGGCGGCATGACCCGCACCGGGAGGCGTGGGATGAAGGCCAGCCCGAGGGTCAGCGCGATGGCGAAACCGATGAGGCCGAGGGCGGGCCTGGCGAGCACGATGTCGAGCATGACGCTGTAGATCCGCTCGATGGAAGACAGCAGGACGGCGCAGCCGTAATCGACGAGCCTGATCGGCACGCGCAGGATGATGGCCAATCCTGACAGCAGCACGGAGGTGGCCGCAGCCGCAGCGCGCAGCAGCAGCACCAGGAGCCATGGCACCAGGGCGACAACGGCTAGGGTCAGGCGCGTCACCATGCGGTGATCGCTTTCCCGCCATAACGGCCACCAGTAGGAGAGCGGGCGATGATGACGCGTCAAGGATGGCAGCGCCAGCAGGGTCGGCACCAGTCCGAGTCCCACCGCCAAGCTGACCACATGGCTGGAGGACACCGTAAAGGCCTGATCATAGAACAGCCTGCCCAGCACACCGGGCAGGAATGCCAGCGGTACGAACACGGCGACGCTGGTGAGGCATGATGCCACCACCGCGCCTGCGACCTCGCCAACGCCGATGGCGATCGCGTTGGTGCGGGCTGGCCCGTCGTGATGCCCCGGTCCACCCACCCGATCGGCGGCCTCCAGGACCACGATCGCGGTATCCACCAGCATGCCGACACCGAGGGCCAAGCCGCCGAGGCTCATGAGGTTCAGCCCGACCCCGGTCAGCGACATCAGCAGGAAGGTTCCCACCACTGAAAGGGGTATGGCCAGGAAGACGATCAGGGAAGGTTTGATCGCCCGCAGGAAGACCAGGATCACCAGCCAGGCCAGGATCGCCCCCTCGATGGTGGCCGATTTCACCTCGCCGATGGCATTGCGAACGGCCTCGGAGCGATCGGTAAGCAGGGTGAGCCGTCCGCCGCTGTAGTTCCAGCTGCCCGGACCGGTGGGGTGGGCGATCAGCCCGATGCGCTCGCGTACCGCATCGGAAGCCGAGACCAGGCCGGCATCGGCCTGGGTGAGGATCTCCACCAGGATGGATTCGCTGGTCTGCAGATCGTTGGCGCGACCCTCTGCTGCCGAGTCGTTCCGACCACGGCTGGGCTGGAGGGAAACCGCGAGCTCCTGCGGCTCGGCGAGGACCTGATCGACCGTGGCCACATCGCCGAGGGTGATGCCGGGAGCGATCAGGATGCGGGTGAAGTCATCGGGACGGATCGTCGACCCGCGCAGGCGCACCTGCCTCAAACCCTCCTGATCAGCGACGGTACCGACCGAGCGGCTGCTCACCGCGCCACGCACGGCAGCCTCGAGACTGACACCGGTCAGACCGGCGGCGATCATGCGCGCGGGGTTGGGGATGATCCGCACTTCGACCTCTCGCCCTCCCCGCAAGCGGACCGAGGCGACCTCGGAGAGGCCTTCGACTTGGGGCGTGAACTCATCGCGGGCGATCGCCGCCAGGGTGGTGGAGTCCGGTCCGCCGGGGACCGGCTCTAGTATCATGCGCATCAGGGGTTCAGTGCTCGGATCGTAGCGCAGCACACGGGGTGGATCGGTACCGACCGGCAGGGGGATGCCGGAGAGCCGCTCGCGCAGGCGGTTGGTGATGGCCTCGAGATCGGCATCGGCGCGGATCGACAGCCGCACCTCGACTGAGCCGGTATTGGCCAGGCCTTCCATGCTGGTCAGGCTGGGCACGGTGCTGAGCGCCTGCTCGAGCGGCCGGAGCAGCTGATCCTCCAGTTCGATGGCCGAAGAGCCGGCCTTGTCGCAGCGGACGGTGATGACCGGAAGCTCGACCGGTGGCAACAAGGCGACCGGCAGCTGGTGCAGGGCCATGACGCCGAGCAAGGCCATCGACAGGGCGATGAAGCACGCACCGATGGGGCGGCTGATGATGCGCTTCAGCATGGTATGGGCCGGTGAGGCTGCTGCGTCAGGGCGCACCAGGCGCTGCTGGCCATGGCCGTCATCACTTCGCTGGCTCCACTCCGTGCGGCAGTGCAGCGGCTGCACTCACCTCATCTGTGCGCAGCACAACCGGAAGCCCATCGCTGAGTCCGGACATCCCTTCCGTTACCACCTGGTCGCCGGGGTTGATGCCCTTGATGATGCTCACACGGCTGGGATCGCCAGGGCCTTGCTCGACCCACGCCCTGCGCACCACCAGCTTGCCTTCGTGCTCCTCTGCAACCCAGACATACGGGCGGTTCTCGCGAAACAGCACGGAGTCGCGAGAGACCACCAGATCCGCGGCGGTGGTGCCCAGGACCAGGCGGGCGGTGACGAATCCGCCAGGGCGCCAGCTCGACGGCGGCTTGGCGATATCGACCAGGACGTGGCCGCTCCCCTTAACGATGTCGATGGCATGGGGCAGGATCGAGATGACGCCATCGGCGACCACGCCGTCAGCCAAGGCGGTGATTTCGACCGCCTGGTTGTCCTTCATCCGCCGCAGATTGGTTTCTGGGACATCGAGGCCGAGCCGGTAGCGGCTGGTATCGAGGACCTCTCCGATCAGGAATCCGGCATCGACGCGTTGCCCGACGGTGCCGGTCAGGTTGATAAGGACGCCATCAAAAGGCGCAACCATGCGTCGTTTGATCTGCCGCTCATGGTACATCGCCTGGTCGAGCACGGCATCGGCGAGCAGGTCGCGCGCGGCATCGAGGTCGATGGAACTGATGGTTTCAGGAGCGCTCTTGGCGAGATTCTCCCTGCGCATGAGATCTCGCCTGGCACGTTCGAGCTTTGCGTGCGAACGCGCTTCGCCGTCCTCATCCTCGGGTGTCGGCGAGAGCTGGGCGATGACATCCCCGGCCTTCACCGATTGGTTGGACTGGAACGGGAGCTGACCGATGATCCCGGCGGCCTGTACGGTGAGCAGCTCGTGGCGCCACACTTCGAGGCGTCCCTGGACCGAGAGCGCCTCGACCACCACCCCGCCCTTGGCGACGGTGGTGCGAACCGGCAGCGCGACCGTCGGACCCTTCTTCTTGTCGGTATCATCGCCAGCACCATCGGCCTGAATGCCGCAGCCGGAGATGAGCGCATACATGATCGCCGCCGCACCTGCCAGGGCGACGCAGGTGATGAACGCAGGCTTGGTTCGGGAAGGCATGGGATGGCTCATTTGGGCAGGAGCTCCAGCAGGCTGTCTTCCTGGGCGCGCAAGCGCAGCTCTGCCCGCAGCACATCAATACGGGCCTGCAGGACGCTGATCTGGGCATCGGTGACCTGCTGCTCGATGTCGAGATAATCCTTGACGCTGATCAGTCCGCTATCGGCCTGGATATGGGTCAGCCGCGCCTCTTCATGATAGGCGGCGTAGATCCTCTCCTGCTCCTCGACGGTGGCCTTGGCATCCTTGAGGGCGAGCCGCAAGGCGATATCCTGAGTGTGCCAGGCGCGTTCATCGGCATCGCCCTGGAGCTTGCTCTGCTCCAGGGCAAGCATGGCACGTGTCAGTTCAAGGCGGTTGAGGTCCGCGCCGAAATGGTGGATATAGTTCAGTCCGACCGTCCATTCATAGGTCTGATGGTTCGAGATATCGCTCCAGGCGCGGTCCATGGTAGGATCGGTGCCGATCTTGCCGAGCGTGACGCTGAGGTCGAGCCGGTCGAGGGCGTTGTTCTGGGCCACACCGAGAATACGGGCTGCCAGCGAGATCCGCCGCAGGGTCGCGTGACCGGAAAGGGTCTGGGCGTAGCTGACGGCAGGCGGTTCATAGGTCATGGGTGTGGCTGGCAGGTCCTTGCCGTCAGGGACATTGAGCCCCGGCCAGCTCACCGCCAGGCGCTCGAGGACGGTCGACCGGGCCCGTTCCGCGGTGCTCAAGGCGGCATCCTGGATGGCGATATCACGGCGCAGGGACAGCACGCTGAGCTTGCGGTCAAGTCCCTGCTTGACCCGTTCTTCGCCGGTCTCGAGGTTGTGCTGTGAGGACGCCTGGCGGCTCTTGCGCAGTTTGACCTCGCTCTCCCGTTGGGCGTAATTGAGCCAATCCTCCCCGAGTCCCTCGAGCTGGCTCTCGATGTTCTGCAGCGTGACCTCGCGATTCCCGGCCAGCTGATCGCGGGCGGTATAGAGATCTGCGAGATTGGCTTCCCTGCTATTGCCCTGGAGCAGGGACTGGGTGACCATCAATTGCACGCTGCTGGTGTAGAAGGTGTCATAGATGGCGCCTGCGCTGGTGGTATCGGCGCGCGAGCTCCCGCTCTGGATGGTCACCGCGGTGCCGGTATCGAGATTCTGGGTGATGCCTGCCGTGGCGGTGGTCGTACGATCGCGGACGATGCCGAAGCCGTCGACGAAGCTGTTGCTGAGCCGGTGATCCTCATCGACGGTGGTATTGAGGTTGAAGGTCGGTCCCCAGCGCGATTCGACCTGGGCCACGGCGAGTGAGCTGCGCTGCTCCTCCCTCAGGGCGATCACCACCAGCGGCTGCTGCCGAGCCAGGGTGAGCGAGGAGGCGATCAGCGGCGAGAGCCAATGCTGCGGGACCGGCGCCGGAGGTGGCTGGTCTTGGCTCGCCGTGCGAGTGACCGGGGCCAGCGCCAGGAGCGCGACGATGAGCGGACAGGCGGGAATGCGCGTCACGTAGGGAGTACTTTCGGCTGATGTCATTGTTGCCGGCATCTTCGTCGCTTACAGACTTCGCGCCAGGCGCAGGAAGCCCGCGCGGGCCGCCCCGAGCCAGTGGTAGACGATCGGCACGATGACGAGGGTGAAGATCAGCGCGCAGGTCAGGCCGAGCGCCAGGGCCCTGCCCAGGCCGCAGATCGGCGTGCTATTGAGCCGGCCATGGCTGAAGGCCATCGGCACGGCGCCAGCGATGGTCGTGAGGCTGGTCAGCAGCACCGGGGTGAAGCGGTTGCGGGCGGCGGCGGCGATCGCAAGCATGGGACGGCGCTGCCATACGGCCGACGACAGCCCCTGATCGAGTCGGGGCATCGGGACGCGCTTGCGTATGCGGTCGACAAGCACGACGCCGTGATTGACCACGATCCCGACGAGCAGGAAGAGGCCGAGATAGGCCATCTGGTCGACCGGCATCTTGACGGCCTTGAAGACGGCGATGACGAAGACGATGGCCAGTGGCACGGTCAGCATCAATGCCAGGGGCGCCACCACGGATTCATACAGGATACCCATGAGCAGATAGATGATCCCCACCGAGATGTACATGGTGAAGATCAGGGACGCCTGGCTCTCGCGCATATGCTGATCCCAGTGGCTGAGCGTCACCGAGGTGCCCGAGGGCAGATCGGCCTGCACGGCCAGCAGCGGCATGCGTTCAATCAGCTTCTCGCGTGTCTCGCTCTCGACCAGGCACCAGACGATGCGCTGGCTCATGCCATCGCGACGGCGGATCTCCAGCTGGTTCGGCGTCGTGCTGCGGCTCACGATGCTCTCCAGACGATCGATACGGGCATCGTCATTCTGGCGGATCTCGGAGGACAGCAGTCGATCGATGGTCCTCGATTGGTCGGCTACCGGTCCCACGCGCAGGAGCCAGCCATCGCTCAGGGTCGTGAGCAGACGAGTGCCACCATAGCGGGTCACCTGTGCGGCGACCGAATCGGCCCGCCATCCCTTCTCCTCTGCGTCCGAGCTGAGTGCGAGCTCAAGCTGCTGCGGAGGATCGTTGAGCTGCGGCCCCGGGTTGATCACGCCCGGGGTCTCGGCCAGCATCGCGCGCAGCCGGGTCCACGCCTCATCGCAGCTCGCCTCATCGGGGGCATTGATGCGGAACTCGAAGCGGTTCTCCCCCCATTGGTTCTGGGATTCCGCCTTCTTGGCCGCGGTCGTCGCCTTGGCGTCCTTGCCTGTGACGGCTGCGCTGGTATCGGGGATGTCGACCGCCTGGCTCAAGGCGCGGTCGATGTGCTCCTCGAGAGCTACGGCGATGTGCGGGGTGAGCAGGCTGATGATCTGCTCCTGGATCACCGTGCTACTGCGGCCCAGCGGATCGATGGGCTGGAGGTAGACGCTGATGCTGCCATGCTCAAGGGTGAAATCCTCGACCGTCGAGACGATGCCCAATTCCTGGGCATGGGCCTCAAGCTGCGCGTGCCAATCGGCGAATGCGGCGGCAATGGCGGTCCGTCCGGGCGAGCCCCTGATGCGTGCCTCGAGTTCCAGCTGGCGCTGATCCTCTCCGCTATCCTCCGGAGCCTTCGGAAGGTACCACCAGCCGATAACCCCGGGTACCACCAGGAACAGGAGAAGCACACCAGCGAGCAACGGCCTGAGCAGCAGCCAAGCAAGTCCGCGGCCATAGGCCTTCTCAGCCGCTATCAGCCAGGGGGCATGCCCGCGAGATGGACGCCGAGCGGTCGCCAGGCCGCGAGGATAGAGGCGCGGGAAGGCCATCGGCACCACGATCAGGGCCACCGCGAGGCTGCCGAAGAGGCTCCAGATTATAGGCTTCCCGATGGACATCAGCAGTGGTCGCATGCCTGAATCGCCGATTACCACCATGGGCAGGAACATCGCGATGGTGGTCAGGGTGCTCACCACGATCGCCATCGCCACCGCCGCCACCGCCCGCCGCAGCACCACCGACCTTTCGATCGGATCGCTGACGTCGCGAGCACGCAGCAGTGATTCGCCCACTACGATCGCATTGTCGATCACCATGCCGGTCGCCAGCAGGTAGCCCATCAGGGTGAAGAGGTTCATGCGATTGTCCTGGCAGGCGATCACCAGCAGCGCCAGGGCCATGGAGAGGGGCAGGGCGCAGCATATGATCAGGGCCAGGCGCACCCGCCCGAGGAACACCACCAGGAAGATCACCGAGAACAGCCCGCCCCACAGCCCGGCGACCAGCAGCTCATGCGCGGCGGCCTCGATCTCTCGGTGGTTGGCGGACTGGATCGTCATCGGCAGGCCGAGGCGACGGCTCTCGCTCTCCAGCACCCTGGTCACCTCCAGCGAGGTGCGGTAGGCATTGGCATCCGGGGCGGCGAAGACCCTGAGCGAGGCGCCCGGCCGCCCATTGACCATGATCCAGTGGTTGAAGGAGGGCGGTTGGCGGGTGACTCCCGCGACGTCGGCCAGCTGCGCACCGTCGGTGATGGCCAAGCCGTTGAGCCCGGTGGTGCTCAGGTCATTGCTGCGCACGCGCACGATCGATTCGCGCCTCATGCCATTGCTGATGGTCGGGACCGTGAATGCGGATGGCGCAGCGGCCCCAAGGTGGGTCACGGTGGACTCGACATCCATCCGCGATGCGCTCGTGCGGATGGGGTCGAACGAGACCAGCAGGTTGCCATTGCCGTCGAGGTTGTGGCTCGCATTCGCCACGCCGGGGACGCGGGTGACGGCTGGTATGATTTCCCGATCGAGGATATCGATGAAGGCTTCGATATCGAGTTGCCCGGCACCAAAGGCGGCGGCTACTAGCGGTTCGGAATCGCTGTAGGACCAGGTTCCAACCGAGGGCCTGCGGATCAGCCCGACGAAGCGCTGGCGATTGGCGTCCAGGGCGTCGGAGACGCGTGTCGAGAGCACCGAGAGTGGGGTTTCCGGGTCAGGCCAGATCATCAGGCGCACGTTCCCGCCCATGGTGCGGGAGTCGATGGCATTTACTCCCGGGAGGGTGCGCAGGACCTCCTCAGCAGGACGGGTCAGGGCCTCGAGCGATTCGCGGCTCGATTCCGTGTCCATGTTCATGGTGACGAAGAGCAAGGGTGCCTGCAGACCCGGCGGGATCAGGCTGATGCGCATGCCCGGCAGGGTCAGGGCGCCCAATACCAGCAAGGCGGCGAGGACCGACAGTATGCCGATCGGCCGATCGACGAGATGGCGCGCTTGGTGCGGAATCTTCGAGCCGGCCGGATGTTCAGCGGGAAGGTGGCTGGTCACGGAGTTTCGGCGGACGGATGCGCCGGCGATGCGGGTGGGGACGGAGGGAGAGCACTGGTCAATGATATACGGCCGGGAGGCGGGATCGTGTCAGGAAATCGTCATCTTGCAGCCCTCAGGGGCTTGCCGGCTGCCGTGACCAGAGGCGCTGCGCGTGGGAGGTGAAACGGGCGAGGGCGATCGCCCGTAGCGGCAGCTCGGACCTACGCTGACGCAGATCGGAGGTGACCCCGTGGGCGAATGGCCCGATCGGCACCCCCATCTGGAGGAGGCCGGCGCAGTGAAAGCCGGCAAGCTGCTGGCCCCACAGATGGGCAAAGCGGACCAGATCGCCAGCGTCGAGGCGTGCAATGGGGACGGAATGCTGGGCATGGCAGTAGGTCCTCGCCTGGAATGCCCGCTCACCGATGCGGATCGTCAGGTTAAATGGATCGTTCGACAGCGCTACGACTCCGGGGATCGCCGCACGTGGTGGGAACGGGATACCGGGAAGCACCCGCGCGATAGCGCTGAGCGGTCGTTCCTGGACCGCCAGAAGACGTAGCTGCGGCGCTCCAGAACGGTCCATTTCGCGGACGAGCGCCAGGTAGCCAGCACGGGCGGCCTCCCGCAGGGGGGAGGTTGGCTGCGGGGCCATGCCGATCACGGCGGGCGATCCCGCCAGGCGCGCATCGAATTGATCCTGGAGCGCTCGGCCCAGCACGGCACACGATTGACGCTCGCTGTCCGATCGGCTTGCCCGGCGGAGCCGGAGTCGGGCGCCGTCTCCGACGCAGTGCCGCCTGAGGTGGGCGTCGAAGGCTTCGGGCGCACTGTCGCGCTCGATCAATCGCTTCAGTGATTCCGGTAGTCCATTGATGTCGATGCGGCAGGCCTCTGCATCATCGTCGGCGATGCGTGCGATGGTGCTCGAATAATCGCTGATCAGGGTTTCTCCCAGGGACCGCATCTGCGACTGCTGGAGGGGCCGAGTATTCAGCAGGCTGGCAAGCAGGCGAATCATATCCCAATGCCACGGCGAGGGATGTTGGTGGTCGTGCTGATTGATGCCGAAGCTGACGGCAGGTCGACCGTCCCGCCTCAACCGCCCGTGGGCGAGCGTGGTGAAATGCCGGTGATGGGCATCCCCGATCGACCATGCCCATGGTGCATCGAGCCCTGCATTGGCAACCAGCCATGGTGCGATGAGGGTCATGGAGCGACGTGAGAAGTTTGCGGCGCCATGAGCCAGGGAGCGGTGGCGGCCTGCTGCCAGCGATGGCAGCAGAGCCTTGGTGGCCGACCATCCGGACCAGCGCAGGAAGGTGATGGCGTCGCCAGGTTTCATGTCCTAGGCAGCCTATCGCCTTGCACGCCCTCGCCAGCGCGGTTCGACGTCACCAGAGCAGACAGTTGTAAGACCTATGCCATTCGCTATTTACAGAACTTACCGGTCGTCCCGCTCTTGACCGGGCCATTCCTCGCGCCATATACCGGCGCGCTACCGCGTCACTTAATTGAGGTCACAGGGCATCATGGGCCGATCATTGGTCATCGTCGAATCCCCGGCCAAAGCAAAGACCATCAACAAGTACCTCGGCAAGGACTTCGTGGTGAAGTCGAGCTTTGGCCATATTCGCGATCTGCCTTCCTCCGGAGGAGAGGAGGCTGAAGGCGAGAAGAGGCCCAAGGCCAAAGCTACGGCGAAGAAGGTCACCGAGACCCAGCGCATCGCGGCCAAGGCGATCCGCGCCCATGCCGCCCTCGTCAGACGCATGGGTGTCGATCCAGAGCATGGATGGGAGGCACGCTACCAAGTCCTCCCGGGCAAGGAGAAGGTGCTGCGCGAATTGCAGGAATACGCAGCCAAGGCCGACACGGTCTACCTGGCGACCGACCGTGACCGCGAGGGCGAGGCGATCGCCTGGCATCTGCGCGAATGCATCGGCGGCGATGCAAAGCGATTCAAGCGCGTGACCTTCTCGGAGATCACCAAGACGGCGATCCAGGAGGCGTTCAGGAAGTCCGGTGAGCTCGACATGAACGGCGTCAATGCGCAGCAGGCGCGACGCTTCCTCGATCGCGTGGTCGGATTCATGGTATCGCCCCTGCTGTGGGCAAAGGTCGCCCGTGGCCTATCGGCCGGTCGTGTCCAATCGGTGGCGGTGCGGTTGATCGTCGAGCGGGAAAAGGAGATCCGCAAGTTCATCCCCGACGAATATTGGGAGCTCTTTGCTGATCTGACCGCAAGCGCACCTTTGCGCGCCCAGGTGGTACGCTGCAAGGGCGAAGTCTTCAAGCCTACGGCAAAGGCGCACATCGATGAGGCGCTGGCTATCCTCGCAAACGCGGCCTTCACGGTCGTCGCGCGTGATGACAAGCCGGCGCGTTCATTCCCCAGTGCACCCTTCATCACCTCGACGCTCCAGCAGGCCAGTTCCGTCCGCCTCGGATTCTCGGTGAAGAAGACCATGACCCTGGCGCAGCGTCTCTATGAGGCGGGCCATATCACCTACATGCGTACGGATTCCACCAATCTGAGCGCAGAGGCGGTGGCGGCATGCCGGAGTCTGATCGCGGAGCAGTTCGGGGCGCGCTTCGTCCCCGAGGCGCCGATATCATATAAATCGAAGGCCAATGCCCAGGAGGCGCATGAGGCTATCCGGCCCACTGACGTCGCGCACCGCGAGATCGACGGGCTCGAGAACGATGAGGCCCGCATTTACGACCTGATCTGGCGGCAATTCGTCGCCTGTCAGATGCCGCCGGCGGAATTCGAGACTTCGACGATCACCATCGCGGCTCAGAACTACGAACTGGTCGCGCGCGGCAGGGTGCTCCGTTTCGAAGGCTACCAGAAGGTGCAGCCGCCGATCAAGCAGGAGGATGTGGTGCTACCCGAGGTGGCGCTGAAACAGCGCCTCGGCCTGGCCAAACTCGATCCCAGCCAGCATTTCACCAAGCCGCCAGCCCGATACAGCGAAGCTGGCCTGGTCAAGGAGCTCGAAAAGCGCGGCATAGGGCGTCCATCCACCTATGCGGCGATCATTTCGACGATTCAGGACCGCGGCTATGTCAAGCTCGCCAACCGCCGGTTCTACGCTGAGAAGCTTGGCGACATCGTCACCGATCGGCTGGTCGAATCCTTCCCCGATCTGATGGATTACAATTTCACCGCGGGGATGGAGGAGGATCTCGACGAGATCGCCGATGCCAAGTCGGAATGGAAGGGTGTGCTCGACGATTTCTACCATGGGTTCAAGGCCAAGCTCCAGGATGCGAGCCAGACCATGCGCACCAACGAGCCGGTGCCGACCAAGATTATGTGCGAGAAGTGCGGACGCCCGATGGCCATCCGCACCGGCAGGACCGGCGTCTTCCTTGGTTGCACTGGCTACAACCTTGACAAGAAGGAGCGCTGTACCAATACCATGAACCTGGTGAGTGGAGATGAGGCGGTGGCGGTCGCGCCAATAGGGGAGGAAGATGAGGCCTCGGATGCGGAGGCCAAGGCGATCTTCGCCAAGAAGCGATGCCCGATCTGCGAAACGGCGATGGATGGCTACCTGGTCGATGAGCGGCGCAAGCTGCATATCTGCGGACGCAATCCCGATTGCTCAGGGACGCTGGTCGAAGAGGGCCAATTCAAGCTGCGCGGATATGACGGTCCGATCATCGAGTGCGACAAGTGCTCGGCGCCGATGCAGCTCAAATCGGGGCGCTTTGGCAAATACTTCGGCTGCACCCGCTATCCGGAGTGCCGTAATACCCGCAAGCTCCTGCGCAATGGCAGTGCTGCTCCACCCAAGGCGACCCCAGTCCGGATGCCGGAGCTGGCATGCGAGAAGGGCGGCTATTTCGTCCTGCGCGACGGCGCTCTCGGCGTGTTTCTCGCCTCCAACCTCTACCCCAAGGTGCGAGAGACGCGCGCTCCGAAAGTCGAGGATCTACTTCGTCATAAGGCCGAGTTGGACCCGAAATTCCTCTATCTAGCCGATGCGCCGAAAGTCGACAATGCAGGCCATCCGACGCTGGTGAAGTTCAATCGCAAGACCCGCGAGCATTATCTTGCCAGCGAATCAGGTGGGGAGCCCACCGGCTGGACGGCCTTCCTCGTCGATGGGTCATGGGTGGTGCGCAAGGGGGAAGACGTTGGAACCGGGACGACCCGGCGCAAGCCCGCGAAGGTCTAGCTGCAGGTGCAGGGTGCTGACCATGGGAGCCAGGCGTGTCACGTCAGGGTTGTTAGGCGATTGCCTTCCTGAGGCAGCCACGGCAGACTGGCACTAGGACGATTCTTCTATGAGCGAAGCCCCTATCATCGATGCCCCGCAGACTCTCGAGGGTCATTATGTCCTCCATGACATCTATGCTGTATCGTGGTCGTTCTGGCAGGCACAGCCGAGCGCAGAGCGGGAAGCCGTCATCGGTGAGGCCTCGACCTGGCTCCAGGACGTGGCAGGCGTAGGCGAGACCCATAGCGCCCTCTACAGCATGCTCGGGCAGAAGGGCGAGCTGATGTTCCTGCATTACCGCAAGAATGTCGATGCGCTCAATCGGACCGAGCGGTCGTTCCGGCGCTTGCGCCTATACAATTATCTGCGACCGGTCTACTCCTACTTCTCGGTCATCGAGGCGAGCCTTTATGAGGCAACGGCGATCGCCCAGCGGAAGGCTGCGGAGAAGGGGGCCAAGCCGGGGTCCGCAGCTTATGACGAGGTGTTCACCGAGGTGATGGCCAAGGAATGCAAGGTGCTTGAGGCACGGGTTTTCCGATCCATCCCGGACCAGCGCTACATCTGCTTCTATCCGATGAGCAAGAGACGTGGAGAGCAGTTCAATTGGTATGCGCTGTCGATTGAAGAGCGCCGTTCGCTCATGCGCGGACACGGCAAGCTGGGCCATAAGTTCAGTCGCGAAGTGACGCAGGTGGTCTGTGGGTCCATCGGCCTCGATGACTGGGAATGGGGGGTCAGCCTGCACAGTGCCAATCCGCTGGCAATCAAGCGTTTGGTCACAGAGATGCGCTTTGATCCGGCGAGTTCGCGCTACGCCGAGTTTGGGCCCTTCTATTTCGCCATCCGCCAGCAACCGGATGATCTCGGGACCCTGCTCGCAGGTGGGCTGGCCTGAGCCTGCGGGCTGTATGCGTGGCGGGAAGGCTTAGCCGCTCTGGCCTGTTATCATACGTCCGTTACCACTGGTGCACTGGGAATGCTCGGCATTGCTGCGTGTGCCGGTACGCACCTGGTTGGCGTGGCCGGGGCAGCCGTTGAGGAGCTTCAGGACGCGCCGGCGAATGAGATGCGGAGAGCGCTGCGTTTTGCAGGTGCACGCCCTGATGAATGAGCCGAAGTGACCGCGGGTGCCGTCATAGCCATCGATGACGACACGATGCTCATCTGTCGCGCTCCCGCTCCACCGAGGCATCGATGCCGGCATCATGCCTCGCCGTTCGGGCTGGTTCATCACAGGCATGATCGACGACTACGTGCAGTGCGAACTCTTGGCCTGGCCCGCACGCATGTGCATGCTCCGTGTCCTGTACTCGCTCGCACTGCCTGATCTTCGGCCGCCCAGCAGCGCCGTGTCGTGTGCGGGGTGGTGCCTGCGTCTCTTCACCAATCCTCATGCTCGCGGACGCTTTCGAAAAGCCAGCGCATGGTATCTAGCAGGGCCGTCATCCCCTGTGCGCGCCACGGGCTCAGGACGCGGTAGAAGGCGTAGTCCTCGAGATGGGAGTAATCCCTCCGAGCATCGAGATCGGCAAGCGCAGCGAGGGTCACCTCTGCGATCTCGGCGACCGTCACGAGATCGGTGATGATGTCGGCGGTCATCGCCTCCTGGTCATGGTCGAGGGCGTTCTCGATGCGGCGATAGGCAGTGTCGATATGCTGCGCGGAGAACCACTGTTCGAGGCGCTCGCGCCAGGCACGGGCCACCGATCTGCGATTCACCACGGGCGCGGGCGGCAGGTCGAGATCAGGCTCTCCGCTTCCAGAGACATGCAGATAGTGCTGCAGCCGGTGCTCCATGCGATGGAGCTGCAGTTTGAGCAAGGTCAGCCGTTCCTCCCAGCGGCGGAAGGCCGAGCTGAAGGCCGGATCACCTCGACAGGTCTGGACCAGATCGTCGAGGAAGGATTCCTCGGCATGGCGGAGCATGGCCATCGCATGCGCGAGCCGGCTTTCGACCTGCTCATCGTCAGCGGCGCTCATGGCAGCGGTCGCACCTGGATGCGTGACGTCGGTGGCAAGGCCATACTGCTTTGCAGAGGGCAATGAGCGGAAACGCTTGACAGATCGCTGAGGAGCACGGGGTTTCCAGTACGGGTGCACACGATACTCCTTCTCGGATGGCAAGTCCAGATGATGACCCCGGGCAAGTCGTCCTTGGCGGGCACACGAAGACGTGATAGGGTCCCAGCGTATGGCAGACGATTTGTTCAAGGGCAAGCGTTTCAAGCCCGGTCCAGCGCAGACCGCCGATCACGATTCAGGTCTTGCCTACCGCCAAGCGATGGCCGGAACCACCATTCGCATCTCGGAAGAGGAGATGATTGCAGCGATCGACCTGGTGCCGCCTTTGCCGACCGTCATCAACAGCATTCTCGCCCAGGTGGGCAGCCATCACAGCTCGGCGGCAGATCTCGAGGCTCTGATCAAGAAGGACATGGTGATCGCAGGCCGGTTGCTGAAGATGGTGAACAGCCCATTCTACGCCCTCACCAACCCGGTTGCCTCGATCACCCAGGCAGTGGCGATTATCGGCTTTGCGAGCCTGCGGAGCATGGTGCTCGCGGCCTCAGCTGCGAACCTGCTGGTCAAGGATCTGTCAGCGTACGGTTTCACGCCACAGGGCTTGTGGAAGAACAGCATCGCCACTGCAGCTGTTGCCCGCGAGATCGGACGCCAGACCGGGATGACGTCCCAGGAGTCAGAGGAGTACTTCGTCGCGGGGCTCCTGCGTGATGTCGGCATGCTGGTGATGGGCCCATTGCTCGCTACCCACGGCATCAGCCTGCGACGCGCTCATGATGTCGATAACGACATCCTGACCCGCGAGCGGAAGGCTCTCGGCTACGATCACTGCTGGGTGGGCGATCGCATCGCTGAGAAATGGCGTCTTCCCCGCAACATCGTCATCGCAATCAGCCGGCATCATCGCATCCCCGGCATCAATTCTGCCGGTGAACTACGGCAATTATCGGTCGTGCTTGTCGCTGAGAGGCTTGTCTACGCCGCCCTTGGAGGGGTAGTGGCGGACCACCCCTTCGATTGCCGTCTCGAGTCGAGCCTGATCAGGAGCGCCGGCATAGACGCAGCGGTTTTCCAGCAATTGGTCGATGTAGTGCCTGGGATCATCACCGCTGCGGATACTTCCCTGGCATAGATCCAAACATGAGAAATCTCCCCAGTCGATTGGCGCAGGCCCGGTATTTACTGCTCCATGCGCCCTGACTGGCCACACCATCCCATCATCAGCCTGACGGGGCTGGCGGACGCGCTCTTCGGTGTCGAGAGCAGCCAGGACCTCGTTGACCATCTCCATGCCGTGCTGGTGGCAGCCAAGGCGCTCCCGGCACGCCTGTATCTCTACGCTGCCGACCAGGGCCTCTTCTATCCTGCTGCCGGCTTCGGTTGCGAGACGGGATGCGAGGAAATCGCCGCACCGATTGCCGGCGCGGAACTGCCGCCTGGTGCGCATCTGCTGTCGAGCGGCGGCTCCTGGGTCGGCATCTTGGCGCTGCTGGGCGACGGGCCGTATGAAAGGAGCATCGTCGAGGAGCTGTGCCAGCTGCTCGGCCCAGCGCTGCTGATGGTGCATAGACGGATCGCGATGGCTGACGATCTGCGTCAGGTCAAAGCGGAGGCCGCCCAGCTGATCAACGCCGGGCA
>Ga0302154_10000012_pt1 | contig 161848 bp, 159 predicted proteins | sample I_Bog_N2_3_FD_193507 | JGI IMG/M metagenome (GOLD analysis project Ga0302154, IMG submission 193507) | Peat permafrost microbial communities from Stordalen Mire near Abisko, Sweden - I_Bog_N2_3 | ecosystem: Environmental > Terrestrial > Soil > Wetlands > Peat | place: Sweden: Abisko... | reverse complement strand
AAACGCTTCCAACTCGTGGATCCTGCGACTTCGCGCGGGATGACAGGCTGGCACTGCGCGTTTGTTCGCGAACACCGGGCACATTCATGGGCTTGGGATGCTCAGAAGACCAGCGCCTTTCTCATGGCTGGGAAGCCGCCTGAGCGGCTGCAGGCAGCGCATCCGATGTTGCGCCCACACGCGGCGACAGAACAAGTGTCGTACGTCCCCCGCCCGCGACGACTGTACCGGCCGCGGTGTCATAGGTGACGACAGGAGCGCTGGCAGAGTCCGCCAAGACGGTGCCATGCAGGATTCGCACGTGAGCATCCCCCACGAAACGGATACGGTTCACGGCGCTGTCGTACTCGATTCGGGAAGCCTCTCCCTCGCTCCACTCGTCGGGTCTGTCGCCCTTCTGGCGAAAGCGTGCGGGATTGCCGGGCGAACCGAAGGCAACTCCGAACGTCGGGCCCGTTGGGTCCTCGCTGATCTCGACCCGCTCTGCTTGGATCTCCAACGTACCCTGGGTGATGACGACGCTGCCCGTGAGCACCGCCGTACGCTTGTTGAGGTTCAAGACGCCCGGCTGCTCGCCGTTGCTCTGGATGGTTATCGGCTTGCTTCGATCAGCGCGCTCGGCATGAACGCCGCCGCAGCAAAGCATCGCTGCCAGGGCTACGACAGATCCAGCCGAGCGCGCTTGCCGTGGTCGATTGGCGGTGGGAACTTTGTTCATGCGGGCAATGATGGCATCTGGCAACCCCGGGCGGAAGTTCCGCGAACGCGCTCGGAGCACAACGGCTTCTCATGAGAAACAAAACAGTGTCGGCAGGTCGCCGACGCATCGGCCTCGTCATCCTGCGCGAAGTCGCAGGATCCCCCCGGGCGAAACGCTTCCAACTCGTGGATCCTGCGACTTCGCGCAGGATGTCAGGCTGGCACTGCGAGTTTGTTCGCGAACACCGGGCACATTCATGGGCTTGGGATGCTCAGAAGGTGGCTCGCTGCAAAGCCGTCGGTCGGATACGCCTGCTGTTGGGCCGGTTCCGGTCATGGAAGGTAGCGCTCCCACCGGTAGCGTTGAACCGCGTCCTGCATTGCATCGGCCCCCGGCCTACCGTAGGCGAGGGAGTACCCCAAGGCCGCGAAGACGCCCTCGTAGTGGCCACGCGCGAGGACGTCGATCCAGTGACGCGCAATGCGATCAGCAGCTGATTCAACTTCCTCCGCCGGCGAGTTCTCAATGAGAAACCGTTGACGGCGAACGACAGTCCTTTCGCAGATTGTCGACGCCAGCGCTTGGCATCCGCTCAGTGCGCGGCGTCGGCGGCGTCCGCGTCCGCGCGCGCCTTCTCGTTTATCGCCCGCATGCGCGGCAGCAGCGCTTGAATGTGGGCCTGAGAACTCGCCATCACAATCTGCATCAGTTGAGGCATCTTGGTGAGCGCAGCTTGGCCGCCCGGAGTCGCGTAGAAGTTGATCATCGCGGTGACCTCCTCCTCAGTGAAAGTCTTTTGGTAGGCGTCGATCATCTCTGGCTCCATGACCGCCCAGTTGTACTCGCTACGCACGAGCGCCATGACGTCGGTTCTCGCCTTTGCCTCGATCTGCTGGCGCGCGACCGATTCACCACGCTTGCCAGCGTCCTGTGCAAGCGTTTGCGACATCGACTTCTGCATGGCGTCGTAGACGTTGTCGATCATCGTGTCGGCGTGCGTCAACTGGAATAGCGCTTCCAGCGATGCCCGACTGGCGGGCGCGGCAGTGGCTTGGCCCATGAGGGCTACGGTAAGTGAGAGCGCCAGTGCAGCGCCTCGAAGCTTGGTCGACTTCATGTATTTTCCCTGCGGCATAGGGCAGTCGAGCGACTGTCGCTGGACTCCGGCTCAGCATCTTCGCCGACCTCGGCCCCTGCGGGATCCCCTGAAAGGGGGGGTAACAATCAGCAAGGTCATGCGCCGCGGAGCGGCCATTCGCGCAACTGGGGTCGTGCCCGGCACCGCCGGGCACGAGACGGCACCGGACGCCTTCGAAACCGACCACTGCATCCGCCAGCTCCTGGCCGAACGGAGCCTTCGACGCGCCGACCAGGCCGCTCGACGGGCTGTCGATCCTCGTCCGACCGCAACGAAGCATCCGCTCCACTCTGGCCGTGCTCCCGGCGCGGCTCTCCGAGCTGCAGATTGAGGGCCTCAAGGATGGATGGCATACGGCGTGGCGGAGCGACTGCCGGTGCCGGAATTCCAGCGGCCCCCGAGATCGAGCTGCCGCGCGCAATGCTCGAGTCATGAAAGAGCCAGACGGCGGCCGCAAGGCTGAAACGTTCCCGCCAGCGGAGGTGCCCCGGGCAAACGTTGCAACGCTTCGCTGGCATATGTTCGGTATCGAACAGACGGCACGGAACGGGTGGCGGAGCCTAAGGGGCCGTTGGCTGGCAGCCTGAAAAGCCGGGGGCGCGGCGATGCACTCCCCTGCGACGGCGCGCGCCTGGGTGACCCGGTCGCGCCACTTCAGGTGATCGCTTCATTGGTCGGTCCCTCGTTCCGGAGACTGGAGCATGTCATGACTGAGCACCTGAAACGACCAGTCACCCAAGCCAACAGACCAGGGCATCGAACGAAAGGAGACCGCGTGAGTGAGAGCAATGTGATCAAGCATGTCGACCGCCAGTACCACTTCTCGTCCACGTTCGGCATCCACACGGCCGACGGCGAGGTGGCCAACACCGCCTGCCTGGGCTTCGGCCTGGAACGCGCGACCATGGCGCTGTTCAAGGTGCACGGCTTCATGCCGGCCAAGTGGTCGCAGGAGGTCCGCGCGCACCTGTGGCACAGCAGTGCGCACGCATGCTGAGCCCGGGCATTGCCGGCGGCCGCTGGATCGCGCGTCCCGATTTCTCGCCGGCCTCGCTGCAGGGTTGCAAGCTGCATGCCGAGGCGCGCATGTGGCGGGAGAAGAACTGCTGCGCCGACGCCTGGATCAGCATGCTTCAGGCCGCCGGGCTTGAACCCCATGCCTGCCTCGGGCATGTCCTGTCGACGGACTTCGAAGGCGACCAATGGACCTTCTTCAAGCCTTCGCACGATGACCTCTACGACCTCTACCGCATCGAGGTGCAGGAACTCACGGTCTGGCGCCCCCTGCTGGAGCATGCCGCCGAGCAGCTGAATGCGGGCCGGCTCATCAGCACGGAGTCCGATGGCTGGTGGCTGCCCGACACGGCGGGCATCGACTATCGGCTGCGGCACACCAAGACCACCATCGTGCTGAACGAGGTGGACCTGGGGGCTCGCCGCCTCGGCTACTTCCACAACACCGGCTACCACTTCCTCGAAGGCGAGGACTTCGACCGCACCTTCCGCGTCGGCGAGCCGCCCGACCCGGCATTCATGCCCATGTTCGCGGAACTGGTGAAGCTCGATCGCTTGCGGCAGCGTCCGGCCTCCGAGCTGCGCGCCATCGCGCGCGCGCGGCTGCGCACGCACGTCGAGCGGCGACCCGCGTCCAATCCTTTCCTTCGCTTCCGCGATCGCTTCGTCAACGAGCTGCCTCATCTGCAGGAACTGGGACCCGACTACTACCACGCCTGGGCGTTTGCCAACACCCGGCAGGCCGGAGCGGCGTTCGAGGTGGCCGCGCAGCACCTGCGCTGGCTCGACGCGGAGCCGCAACCTGGCTTCGCGGAAGCGGCGGCTGCGTTCGAGCGGGTCGCAGCCCAGATGAAGTCGTTCATCCTCAAGGGCGCGCGGCTGGCCCGCTCCGGCAAGCCCGCGGACGACACCGATCTGCTGGTTCAGGCGGCCGACTGCTGGCAGGCCGGCATGCAGGCGCTGGCGAACCAAGGCGGTGACTGTCACCCAAGGCCCACAAACCAGAGCATCGAACGAAAGGAGACCGCGTGTGTGAGCGCTATCGGAGCAAGCATGTCGAACTGACGAATCGGGCTGCGACAGGATATGGATTGTTGCGGCCGACGTCGAAGTGAGCATGCGGGCCGGACGGCTGTTGACTTGTGCACGGCACCACCCGCGGCCGACCTCAGCGTACCGCGTACATGGCCGACCAGCGCACGCCCAGCGCCGCAACCAGATGAATGGCAGCGCAGAGGACAAGCAAAGCTGTCAGCGATTGCTGCGCGGCAAGTTGCCCCGAGACCACCAGTGCCAGCGGCATGCCCAGTTTGAACAGCGAGCCGGTCACGCCCGACACGCGGCCGATGTGCTCACTCGCCGTGCTCTCCTGGCGGTAGCCCCAGACGCACACGTTGCCCGCCACCTGCGCGAAGCTGTTCAGCGCCAGGCCAGCGACCAGCATCGTCGCACTGCGTGCCGTGGCCAGCACCGCAATGCTCAAGGCCTCGAAGGCCATCGCGGCCGCGAGCAGCCGCCCCAGGCCGACGTGGCGCCGCATCGTCCCCGCCAGCATCCCGGCGGCAATTCCACCGCCGGCTGCCAGCGCCACCATCGCGCCGAGCAGGGCCGGCGAAAATTGCAGCTGGTCCCGGGCGCGGAACAGGAACAGCACCTCGACCACCCCGGCGCTCCCGTTGGTCGCGACGATGATCCAGGCGACATGCCACAGCGGCCGGTTCGCGCGCAGCACGCGCCAACCTTCGCGATAGGCCGGCCAGAATGCGCCGGTGGACAGCGGCCGGGACGGCAGGTCGAGCCCGCGCAGCAGGATCGCAGCGGCAAGCAGCGCCCCCATCGATGCCCACAGGCAGGCACCGGGACGCCACGCGACCAGCACGCCCGCTAGCGCAGGCCCGGCAACGGCGGCGACCTGCGTGACGGTCGACAGCTGCCCTGTGGCGGGCAGCAGCAGCGCCGGCGTCAGCATCTCCTTGACCAGTCCCATCCTGCAGATGCCGTAGACGTAGTTGAGCGTCATGAGCGCGAAAGCAGCACCGAAGAACGGCAAGATGAACCGGTCGCCGCGTGCCAGCAGCAGTGCCTGCGCGCCCATCAGGATCACCATGCCTGCCATCGCGCGGCGCGCCCAGCGGGCACGATCGACGCGGTCGACCCAGACACCGATGAACATGGCCAGCAGCAGATTGGGCAGGAGTTCGACCGCGCGCAGGCCCGTCATGACTCCTGCGGATCGCGTGAGCTCGTAGAACGCCAGCGGCAAGGCCAGCTGATAGACCTGGACTCCCAGCGCGAAGCAGGCCGACGACGCGAAGAGACGGCGAAATCCGACGTTGCGCCAGAGAGCGTGCTCGGACATGGAGGGCGTGGCACCGGGTTGAGATGCCGCAGTTTGTGTCGAAATGCGGAAGAATAAAAGGTCAGAATTCAATCTATATTTCCGCCTTTACGGCGCACCGATGAAACTGCTGCATCAATACCTCCGCCTGGCAGACGGCCTGCCGCACGCCTCCAACCTGTCCATCGACGCGGTGGCAGGACGCCTGTGCTGCACGCCACGCAACGCCAGGTTGCTGCTCGGGCGGATGCAGGCCGAGGGGTGGCTTCGATGGACGCCGGGACGCGGGCGCGGAAAACTGTCCGGACTGACGCTTCGGCGCGAACCCGTTGCCCTGCGCGAGGCACACCTGCGCGAACTCATTGGTCGTGGCCGCCTCGAGGACGCGTTCGAGAGCTTGTCCGCGGCCGCGCGCTCGCGGCTGCAATCGGCCTTGCCGGCCTTTCTCGGGCCGACCGCCGGCGGCGGATTGCGCATCCCTTTCTATCGTCCGTTGCACGCGCTCGATCCGATCCACGTGACCCGCCGCACCGAGGCGCATCTCGTGATGCAGCTATGCGACGGCCTGACCAGTTTCGATCGCGGGCGCGACAGCGTTGCGCCCGCACTCGCGCACCAGTGGGAATGTCTCGACGGGGGACGCCACTGGCGCCTCTGGCTCCGACCAGGCCTGCGCTTCCATGACGGCCGTCCGCTCGGTGCCATGGATGCGGCCGCATCGTTGCAGAGGCTGCGCGACACCCCCGGCCCCCACCGCACGCTCATGTCGCACTTGCGCGAGGCCTCGGTCTCGGGCGACTGCCTGGAGCTGGTGCTCGCCGAGCCCGACCATCTGCTGCTGCATCGACTGGCCCATCACAGCGCCGCGGTGCTGCCGGTCGACGACTGGCAGCGGCCCGATTTCGCGAGTGCCCCGATCGGCGCAGGCGCGTTCAGGCTGGTGCGCAACAACGAATATCGCGCGACGCTTGCCGCCTTCGAAGGCTACTGGCGCGAGCGACCGCTGCTCGCGGAGATCGACCTCTGGGTCGTGCCGGCCGGCGCGCCGATTCCCGACGTCGACCTGCGCGTGGGCCAACTCGCCAGCGACGAACGCGCGCCCCCCGCCGACTGGCGCGAACTCGCCCAACCCGAGCAGGGCTGCGACTGCGTGCTGCTCAACCCCGCCAGGCCGGCCTTTGCCACCGCGCCTGCCCGGCTCGCTGTCGGCCGTTGGCTGCGGGCCGCCGTGGCGCGCCAAGCCATGCCAGCGCAATGGAGCGTCGCCCGAGGATGGTTGCCAGGCTTCCAGCACCTGCCGCCGCCACGCGCACGCGACGCGGCTACGCCTCCCCGCCTGCCGGCCACGGTGCGCATCGTCACCTACGAACTCGACCAGCATGTCGTGCTCGCAGGCGCCATCGCCGCCGCTGTCCGCTCTGCCGGCTCCCACGCGAGCATCTGTGTGTTGCCAGCGCCGGTCTTCGCGCGCTGGGAGTGGCGGCACGACGCCGACCTCGCCGTCACCGGAGAGGTGCTCTCCGACGACCTCGCCTTCGGACAGTTCAGCGCACTATCCGGCGAAGGCCAGTTCCACGCGTGGCTCAAGCCGGCCTTGCGCCGCTGGCTGGCTACACGCTGCCGCGAGATCGCCGCAGAGCCTTCCGCACCTCGACGCGCGACGCTCATGGAAGAGGCCTTCGCCCGCGTGACGGACGAAGGTGCGGTGCTGCCGATGCGCCACCTCATGCAACGGCTGACCCATGCGCCGCGCCTGGGGGGTGTCTCGCTGGCGAGGTGCGGCTGGATGGACTTTCGAACGCTGTGGATACGGCCGGCGGATGGGGTCGCTGCGACGAACTGATCGCGTTGGTCGTACAGCCGGGTTGGAGACCACCCCCACGTTCCGGCGCCCTGGTGATGGCAAGGCGCCGCCCCTCGTCCAGGAAGATGACGGGCAGCTTCCCGATGGCCGACATGCGCGTGCGTCTGCTGTTGGCCGACCCCGGCTGTCCAGATCGGGAACTCCTGGCCGCGCTCCGCGGTAGCGACACCGGGGCGTTCGTCGCGGAGTCTGTCGATTCGCCCCGCTTGCTGACCATTCGTCGCATCGGCCCCCAAGCGCGGTCGTCCGATCGGCACAATCGGCACGATCCCTTCAGACGATGCCGAGGCGTTCATGACTTCTTCTTCCATCCAGTCTGCCGCGCGCGCAAACCGCGGCATCGGAGCGATGTTCTTCTCGGCCTTCGGAGCCGCCTGGTTGAGCTGGGGCGACGTCGTCGCCCGCGGTGGGCTCGACTGGACGCTTCTGCCGATCATCGCTGTCGGCGGCGCCCTGTTTGCGGTTGCCTTGCGCCGCTTCCGTGCGAACAAGGGCGCGCGCGACGCTATCGACACCACCCCTCGAGCGCGCCGGATCGCGCGTGTGTTCCATGTCGTGAATGTCGGCCAGTGGGTCCTGATCTTCGTGCTGGCCAATGTACTGAACAACATGGGACTGGGATCCTGGATCGTGCCCATGATCATCGCGGTCGTAGGCGCACATTTCCTGCCACTGGCAGCGGTCATGTGTTATCGGCCGCACTACGTCAGTGGCATGGCACTGCTCACGCTGGCAGCTGTGTATCCGTTCGCGGCGCCTGCAGGGCCCCTCAGCGCGGCCGGCCAACTCGGCGCAGGATTGATCTTGTGGGCGAGTGCGGCGTATGCGCTGACGGCGGGCGGGGGCGACGGAGAAGCGGACGTCTCCGAAGCGCTGGTCGCGTGAGCTGGTGCGCACGCCGGCCCCGTGTCACGCCTGGATGACCGCGTCAACCGTCGAGATCTCCACGCCGCGTCGCCTTGTCGTCGCGGTATTCCTTGACGGCGAACCACACCACGCCGTCGATCAGCAGCAGACCACCGAGACTCATCTCGAGTTTGATGAAGACATCGGGGCTCCAGGGCGAGAACCACAACTGGCCGAGGCCCAACAACACGGCCAGGATGAACAACGCGACACCGATCGTCAGTCCGGATTTCATCGGCGTCTCCCTACCGTGGACGGGCGACGACGGCGGTACCGTAGCAAATGACTTCGGTGACGCCACGCATGACCTCGGTTGCGTCATACCTCATCGCGACGATCGCCGTCGCGCCATTCTTCTGCGCCTGTTCGGTCATCAGCATGTACGCATCCTTGCGCGCCTGCTCGCACATGTTCGTGTAGATCGTGATGTTGCCCCCGACGATGGTCTGCAGCCCGCCGAAGAACGAGCCGACGATCGAGCGGGAACGCACGACGATGCCGCGAACGACCCCGACATTGCTCACGATGTCATGGCCGGGCAATTCCAGCGCCGTCGTCACCATTCTTGCATCCAAGGCAATCTCCAATTCAAGGGTTGTTCGAGGCAGCGTGTCGATTTGCCGCGCACCTGCCTGACGCCGATGCTGCTCGCTGACCATCCATGCGGGCACAGCAGGCTGACTCCGCCGCGACGCGGCAGGTCAGCCGGGACGCCGCCGCGCGACCCAGTACGTCGCGCCCCGCGGCCCGTAGCGCTCCGAATGCGGCGTGCCGGCCGGCACGCGGAAGGTGTCGCCGGGGCGCAGGTGTTCGGTGACGCCCGCGCGCGTGAGCCACATCTCGCCGGCGCTGACCACCGCGTCGGCGTCGAACGGATGCGAGTGCTCCTCGACCACCTGGTCGGGCGCCCAGTGGCGCTCCAGCACCTCGTCGGCGCCGCGCAGCAGCGGGTGGGCGCGGAAGGCGTCGTAGGTCGAACCGCTCAGCGTGCCGTTGTTCATGCGTGCGAATCTCCTTCAGCGGGGCGCGCCGGCCTGGCGCATCGGATCGGCGGCGGCGAACGCCTCCAGCTGCTCGCACTCGGCCATGATGCGCGTACAGGTGGGGATGTCGTCGAAGGCGATCTTGAACACGCGCATCACCGTGAACAGGCTGGCCAGGCAGATGTCGGCCTGCGTGGGCTGGTCGCCGTGGCAGAAGCGTCCGGTGGCGGCCTCGCCGGCCAGGTGGGCCTCGACGGCGCGCAGCCCGGCGCCGAACCACTGGATCTGCCACGCGCGCCACGCATCGGCGTCGAAACCGCCGGTGGTGGTGAGGTACCTGCGCACCCGCGGCGTGATCAGGGGATGCGTGTCGGCCGTGAGCATCTGCGCGATCGAACGCACGCGGGCGCGGCCGTGCGGGTCGGCGGGCAGCAGCGGCGGCAACGGATGGGCCTCGTCGAGGAACTCGAGGATGGCCAGCGACTGCGTCATCGGCAGCGCGGACTCGCCCGGCTCGTGGTCGATCAACGCCGGGATGCCGCCCAGCGGATTGACCCGGCGGAAGGCCTCGCCGTGCTGCTCGCCGGCGTCGATGTCGACGTTGGTCTCGCGGCGCGCCAAGCCCTTCAGGTTGAAGGCCACGCGCACGCGGTAGGTGGCGGACGAGCGCCAGAAGGAGAACAGTTCGAAGCGGTCGGATGCGGTCATGCACGGACGATACCCGAGCGGCCCTCGTGCCGGCAGAAATCCACGAAGCCCGCGAGGCTCTTCGAGAACTGCTTGCGCCGGTGGTGCAGCAGCCAGAACCGGCGTGCGAGGCGCGGCAGCGTGGTCTGCACCCGCACGAGGCGCCCCAGCGCGACGAGGTCCTGCACCGCGAACAGCGACAGGCAGGTGAGGCCCAATCCCTCGACCGCCGCCTGCTTGATGGCCTCGGTGCCGCCGAAATGCAGGCCTTCTTCCAGTTGGTGAAGATGCGGCTGCAAGGCCTGCTCCACGGCCTCGCGCGTGCCCGAGCCCGGCTCGCGCAGCAGCCACTGCGCCTGGCGCAACGCGGCCACGTTCAGGCGGCGCGCCGGATCGCCGCCCAGCAACGGATGCGACGGCGCGCAGACGATGACCAGTTCCTCCTCGCGCCAGGCCTGCGCCACGACGTCCGGCTCGTGGCACGGCCCCTCGACCAGCCCCACATCCACCTCCATGCGCGCGACGGCCGCCGCGACGGCCCCCGTGTTGGCGATCGCCACGTCCACGTGCGCACCAGGATGCGTGCGCCGCCACGCCGCGATCAACGTGGGCAGCAGGTAGTTGCCGATGGTGGTGCTGGCGCCCACGCGCAACGACGACGGCGCGCCACCCGGGCCGAACTCGCGCTCGATGCCGGCCGCGCCGTCGAGCACCGCGCGCGCCTGGGGCAGCAGGCCCCGGCCGGTGTCGTTGAGCACCAGGCGCGTGCCCACGCGGTCGAACAGGCGCGCGCCCAGCTGCGCCTCCAGCTCGTTGAGGGCCGCGCTGGTGGCCGACTGCGACAGGGCGACGCGATCGGCGGCGGCGGTGGTGCTGCCGGCATCGGCGACGGCGGTGAAGACGCCCAGCTGGCGCAAGGTGATTCGCATGGACGTGGAATCTACCCGTTTTTCAGGTTGACATTACATATTCAATCCGTTTTACGAATACGAATGGAACAGTCACAGTCGGACTCATGACCACCGCCACCCGCTCGTTTCCGATCCCCGCCCCTGCCGCGGCGCTGCGCTTCGTGCCTGGCCTGCTGCTGGCCGCCGCCGTGGCCTGCGCCGCCACCGCCGCGGGCCGCCTCGGCTGGCTCCAGGCCCACGGCGTGTCCGCGCTGACGCTGGCCATCGTCGTCGGCCTGGTCGCCGGCAACCTGCTGCCCGCCTCCGCGCTTGCCGTCTCGGCCGAGGGCCTGAACCTGGCGAAACAGCGGCTGCTGCGCGCCGGCATCGTGCTGTACGGCCTGCGCCTCACCTTCCAGGACATCGCGCACGTGGGCATCGCCGGCGTGGTGATCGACGCCGCGGTGCTGTGCAGCACCTTCGGCCTCGCGTGCGCGCTGGGCACCCGCGTGTTCGGCCTGCCGCGCACGACGGCCATCCTGATCGGCGCCGGCAGCGCCATCTGCGGCGCGGCCGCCGTGATGGCCACCGAGCCGGTGGTGCGTGGACGGCCCGAGGAGGTGGCCGTGGCCGTCGCCACGGTCGTGGGCTTCGGCAGCGTGGCCATCGTCCTGTACCCCGCGCTGTATCACCTGGTCACCGTGATCCATCCGCTGTCGGCCACCGCGTACGGCCTGTGGGCCGGCTCGACGATCCACGAGGTGGCCCAGGTCGTGGCCGCCGGCCACGCGATCGGCGACGCCGCGGCCGACACGGCCGTCATCGCGAAGATGGTGCGGGTGATGATGCTGGCGCCCTTCCTGGTGGCCCTGTCGGCGTGGAGCGCGCACGCGCGCGGGACGCCCGCCCATGCACGCGCGCCGATCACCATCCCGTGGTTCGCGCTGGGCTTCGTCGCGCTCGCCGGGTTACGCTCGCTGGGCGTGCTGCCGGCGTCCGCGGTGGCCGCCGCGAACGGCGTGGACGTCGCAGTGCTGGCGGTGGCGATGGCGGCGCTGGGCCTGACGACGCGGCTGTCGGCGATGCGCTCCGCGGGGCTTGCGCCGCTCGCGCTGGGCGCCACGCTGTTCGCCTGGCTGGTGGTGGGCGGCGGCGCGATCAACGCGGTCGTGCAGGCCCGGCTGGGCTGAGATCCGGCCACGCGAGGCTCAGGACTTGCCGGCGTAGTCGCCGTACTCCCAGTCGTAGGGCACGCCCGTGTCGCCGAGAATGAAGCGCACCAGGCGGTCGAAGGCGAGCTCCGAGCGCACGTCGTTGGACAGGATCAGCACGCAGCGCTGCGCCGCCTCCAGGCAGACCAGCGTGTTGGCGGTCTGGCCGTCGTGGCCGCCCTTGTAGAAGAACGGCTGATCCAGATCGTCCTTCAGCGGCTTGTCCAGCGAGAGCCTGCCCTGGTCCACGAGCTGCATCACGGTGTAGGCGAACACGGTCTTGGTCAGCGAGGCGCCGTACATCACGGTCTCGGTCGTCAATGGATCGCCCTTTGCATCGCGCAGGCCCCACGCGCCCGTGAAGCCGACCCGGCCGTGGTCGATGACGGCCAGCGCGAGGCCCTGGGCGTGGGTCCGGGCCATCGCCTTGCCGACTTCGGCGGAGATGGCGGCAGCGTCGGGCAGGTCGTGGGCGCAGGCCGGCGCGCCCACGCAAAAGGCGGCGGCCAGCATGGCCCCGAGTCGAGCGGCGCGATTGAAGTCAACCATTGCAGAGCTCCCTTGTTGCCCGGCGCACCGACGCGGCTGGCCAGCATGATGACTCCACATGCGCTTCGTGAACTCGACAAGACGCCTTTTCATCAGTGCTCGGGTGCGTCAACCCTTGGCATGCGGGGCTTCGACACGTTCGCCCTGAAATAGCTGTTGTTGCAAGACATGTTGAAACTTGAACATCAGACCAACAATAGATTATCGTGGATCCCTGCTTCCCACAATCGACACCCTGATCGATATCGACCATGTCATCCAACATCAGATCAAAGCAAGTCAGCTCGGTAGCAGAGTACGTTCAATGCGTCATGGACATCGCAGACGATTTCGATTCATCCTACGGCGGAGTCTGGTTCCGGGGCATCAAGGACCGCAGCCTGAGCCTCGTACCGGGCACGATCTGGCGAAACATATCCGACGAAGATTCGCTCGTCGAAGACTTCTTGATCGAATCTCCCGCGTACGCAAGCCAGGAATATTCGGAACCTTGGCATCTATACGGCCTGATGCAGCATCATGGCCTGCCGACGCGTCTATTGGATTGGTCGAAATCGCCACTCGCCGGACTGTTTTTCGCCCTGGACTTCCAAGGCGAGGCTGAACCTGGTCACATGCCCTGTGTATGGATGCTGAATCCGTTCGACCTGAACAAGGAATGCCACGCCGCAAACGTAGTATTGATTGCAAGGTCACTTTACGGCCTGGAGAAGCAGTATTCCTTCTTGACAGATTATCTGCCCTATCCCCTTCGCCCATTGGGAAATATAGCAGCGATCCCCAAGCCGCCCGTAGCCATCGAACCGACATTCACGAACAAGCGCCTGATTGCGCAACAGGGCTGTTTCACGGTGCATGGCTCGGAGCAGCAACCAATAGATCAAATCGAGGGCTTGCAAAACTCAATCGCGCGTATAGACCTCAAGCCCGGTAAATGCAGCCGAATGCGTTTGGAGCTGGAATCGCTGGGATTCCGGTCGGATTGGATTTATCAGGATTTCGACAATCTCAGCGCAAGAATCGTGAAGGATCGGTGCCGGTAGCGACTCGCCATGGCCGAGCGCCGTGCGCGGGTCGGTCTCGACCGGGGACATTGCAAACGTGTCGGGCCGAAACGGCCGCTCCTCCCGTGCTCGGGCATCCATCGGATCCGCCACTTGAATCCGATTCCAATATGTTGGACACTAGATCCACCATGGAAGAAGATCCCGCCGGCTCCCTCAACGACCGCATCGCCCAACGCGTCCGCGACCTGCGCGCCACCTCCGGCCTGTCGCTGGACGCGCTGGCCACGCATTGCGGCATCAGCCGCTCGATGATCTCGCTCATCGAGCGCGGCGAGAGCAGTCCCACCGCGGTGCTGCTCGAGAAGCTCGCCAGCGGCCTGGGCGTGCCGCTGGCCGCGCTGTTCGACGCGCCGCAGCCCTCGGCCAACCCCGTCGCGCGGGCCGTCGACCAGCCCTCGTGGCGCGACCCGCATTCGGGCTACGTGCGGCGCAATGTCTCGCCCAGCGGCGTCGGCTCGCAGATCCAGATCGTCGAGGTGATGTTTCCCGCCAAGGCACGCGTGTCGTACGAGACCGGGCCGCGCGAGCCGGTGATGCACCAGCAGGTCTGGGTCCTCTCGGGCGCCATCGACATCACGGTGGGCCTCGAGCACCACCGGCTGGCGGCCGGCGACTGCCTGGCCATGGTGCTGGACAAGCCCATCATGTTCCACAACCCGCACAAGGTCGCCGCGCGCTACGCCGTGGTGCTGGCGTCCATGCCCTACCCCTTGCCCTTCCGGAGATCCCATGGCGACCAGCGCCCCAGCCTCTACCCTTGAGATCCGTCGCCTCGACGCCGTCGGCGCGGCGCAGTTGCAGGCCCTCGCCGACGTGCTGATCGACTGCGTGGAAGGCGGCGCCTCGGTGAGTTTCATGCTGCCGATGACGCGCGAGAAGTCGCTCGCGTTCTGGCGCAAGGTGGCCGACGGCGTGGTGCGCGGGGAGCGCGTGCTGCTGGTGGCCGAGGATGCGCAGGGCATCGTGGGCACCGTGCAGGTGATCCTCGGCCAGCCCGAGAACCAGCCGCATCGCGCGGACGTGGCCAAGATGCTGGTGCACCGTCGCGCGCGTCGCCAGGGCGCGGGCGCCGCGTTGATGCGCGCGGCCGAGGGCGCGGCGCGGCGCGCGGGCAAGACGCTGCTGGTGCTCGACACCGGCGACGCCACCGCGGCCCGGCTCTACGAACGTCTCGGCTGGCAGGCCGTGGGGGCGATCCCGCGGTATGCATTGATGCCGGATGGCGGCGACTGCGCGACGACCTTCTACTATCGCGACCTTCGGGACTGACCGCTCACCCCTGGGCGCGCTCGACGAGCCACGCGTCCAGCGCCTTCACCGTGTCGCCGTAGAAGATGCGATAGAGATCGTCGGCCACGTAGCCGATGTGCGGCGTGCCCAGCACGTTGTCCAGCGAGCGCAGCGGGTGGTCGGCGGGCAGCGGCTCGGTGTCGAAGACGTCCAGCGCCGCCAGCGCGATGCGCCGCGACGCCAGCGCCGACACGAGCGCCGCCTCGTCCACGAGCGGGCCGCGCGAGGTGTTCACCAGCAGGCTGCTGGTCTTCATCAGCGCGAGCTCGTCGGCGCCCAGCAGGCCGCGCGTCTTGGGGCTCAGCACCATGTGGAGGGTGAGCACGTCGGACTCGCGCAGGAGTTCCTCCTTGCTCACCGCCGTCGCCCCGCCCTCGGCGGCGCGCTCGGGCGTCATGTGCGGACTCCACGTGATCACCTTCATGCCGAACAGCGCGCCCACCCGGGCCACCGCGCCGCCCACGCGGCCCAGCCCCAGGACGCCCAGCGTCTTGCCGGCCAGGCCGATGCCCACGCCCTGCTGCCAGGCGCCGCGCCGGAACGCGAGGTTCTCGGCCACCACGTGGCGGCTGGCCGCGAGGATCAGCGCCCAGGTCATCTCGATGGTGGGCGCGGAGGTGTAGCCGGTGAACGCCACCGCCACGCCGCGCTCGGCGGCCGCGGCCACGTCGATGGCCGCGTTGCGCGCCCCGGTGGACACGATCAGCTTCAGGCGCGGCAGCCGCTCCAGCGTGGCCCTGGGCAGCGGCGTGCGCTCGCGCATCACGCACAGGACGTCGAAGCCCTTCAGGCGCTCCACCACCGCGTCGACGTCGGCCAGGTGGTCGTTGAAGACGCTGACCGCCGCACGGCCGTCCAGCACCGACCAGTCGGCCAGGCGCAGCGCCGCGTTCTGGTAGTCGTCCAGCACCGCCACCGAGACGGGCCTGTTGTGGGCTGCCATGGAAGTCCTCCTGCGTTGCAGACAACTGTAGTCGCAACGGCGCGAGCGTGCGTTGGCACGGTCTTGCAGCAAGCCCTGCGGACTGCCCGATCGCGTGCCCGGCCGCGCCATGGCATCCCGTTTGCCGTGGCGGAGCAGATGAACTCCCCTCACTCCCCAGGAAGGCCAGCCATGCCCGAACAAGCCAGCGCCAAGCACGTCCCCCTCCAGCTCGACCAGGGCGCTCTCGACGCCGCCAAGAACAATCTCGAGCAAGGCGCGATCACGCCCGCCTCCTACGGTCCGTGGCGCGACGACATCGTCAAGCTGCTCAACGACTCGCTCGCCACCGAGCTCGTATGCATCCTGCGCTACAAGCGCCACCACTACACAGCCAAGGGACTGGCCTCGCCGGCCATCGCCGATGAGTTCCTCGTGCATGCCAACGAAGAGACGGCACACGCGGACATGATCGCCGAGCGCATCGTGCAGCTGGGCGGCAAGCCCGACTTCTCGCCGTCCACGCTGCTGCAGCGCAGCCACGCCGACTACGACGAATCGAGCGACCTGAAGGCGATGATCCGCGCCAACCTCGTGGCCGAACGCGTCGCCATCGAGGCCTACACGCAGATGGTCAAGCTGATCGGCGACAAGGACTCCACCACGCGTCGCATCGTCGAGCACATCCTGTCGCAGGAACAGGAACACGCCGAGGAATTGAGCGACTGGCTCGACAAGTAACTCGCCAAGGGGCCAGGCCCCTGCCGGATGAAGGAAGGCCCCGCCGGTCGCGAAACCGGCGGGGCCTTCGGCTTGCCGACCGCTTACTTGGTCTGCGCGTTGATGTCCTGCGTTTCCTGCTTGTGGATCAGGTTGGCGTCGGCCTTGTCCTTCTTTTCCTGCGCGCGGGCGTCGGACTTGCAGGCACGTTCGACGGCTCCGTCAGAGCCCACCTTGCAGTCGGCCTTGTTCAGGTCGTGGTTGGCCTCGGCGATGTTCTTGCGCGCCTTGTAGTCGGCCGTGGACTCGATCTTCATGTCCTTGGCTTGCGACTTGGTGATGCCCGGGGCCGGAACCATCTTGGTCTCGGTGGTGTCGGTGGTGACCGTCGTGGTGGTCGTGGTGGTCCCGGGCGTGCCCGGAGCCGGTTGAGCGTCCTGGGCGTAGGCGCCCAGGCTGAAGCCGGCGGCAGCGGCGGTGACGAGCAGCGTGGTGAGGGTCTTGTTCATTGTGTTTCTCCAAATCAATAAAACGACGCAGAGAACATGGCAATCGAGGGTCCCGCCGACGGTCCTCGACGCATCGCGTCATGTCTTCGCCGCGAGCGAAGCCACCGCGTCGTCGACGCTGCCCGCCTCCAGCCGCGTGGCCGCCTGGCCCGCCATGGCCGAGTGCAGCAGCGCCAGCACCGGATCCTTCAGGCGTGCCAGCACCGTCACGCGGCCGGCGGCGCCCTGCTCCGCGGTGAACGCGGCGAGGGCCTCGATGGTGGTGCCGTCGAGATCGGGCGTCTCCTCCAGGCTCAGCACGAAGGCGCGCGGCGCCTTCTCGGCGATGCGCTTGCGCACCTCGCCCAGCATGCGCTCCACGTTGGCGAAGAACAGCGGCGCCTCCGGCCGCAGGATCAGCGTCCCGGCCACCGGAACCACCCCGTCGTGCTGCAGGCCGAGATAGTCGTGGCCGTCGCGCTGGCGGCCCAGCTCGCTCATGCGCGGCTCGGACAATCCGCGCAGGGTCATCGCCAGGCTGATCGCGATGCCCGCCAGCAGGCCATTGAGCACGCCCAGCGCCACCACCGCCACGCCGGCGGCCACGACGACGAAGCGGTCGCGCCGCCACGCGAAGTACGGGCGGAACGCGGACAGCGACAACGTGTGCGAGACCGCATGGATCACCACCGCTGCCAGCACCGGCTCGGGCGTCAGCTCGATCCATGGCAGGCACAGCGCCACCAGCGCGAGCACCACGGTGCCGGCGATCCACGCCGAGCGCCGGCTCGTGGCGCCCGCCGCCTCGTTGGCCGCCGTGGCCGAGAAGCCCGCCCCCACGGGCATGCCGTGGATCAGGCCCGACAACAGGTTGGACGCGCCGAAGGCGAGCAGGTCGCGATTCGGATCGACGTCGTCGCCGTGCTTCATGGCCATCGTGCGGATCGCGCCGTAGCTCTCGGCGAACACCAGCAGCACCAGCGCGAGCGACAGCTCCGCGAGGCTGGTCCATTGCGACTGCGACAACGCCGGCAACGACGGCGCGGCGAGCCCCAGGTCGATGCGCCCCACCACGGCGACGCCGCGCGCCCCGAGGTGCAGCAGATGTGCCGCGGCGATGCCCGACGCGATGACGACCAGCGCCCCGGGCAGCTTCGGCAGGCGCGCGAGCAACGCCAGCGCCACCAGCGCCGAGACGCCCAGCGCGATGGCGCTCCAGTTCCACTGCGGCACCTGCGCGACCCAGTTGAACGCCACCAGCGGCGCCGCGTCCGCGCCCGCCGGGGTGCCCGAGAGCTGGGGCAACTGCTTGGCGATGATCACCAGCGCGAGGCCGAACGAGAAGCCGCGCAGCACCGGCTTGGAGATGAAGCTGCAGATGCCGCCCAGGCGCATCGTGCCCGCCACGAGGAAGGCGAGGCCCGTGGCCAGCACCAGCCCCGCGGCCAGCGCCGCCCGCAGCACGGCGTCGTGCCCCGCCAGCGACAGCGTGGCCGCGCCCAGCACCGCGGCCGACGACGACGTGGCCGACACGATCGCGAAGCGCGAGCGCCCGATCAGTCCGTAGACCAGCAGCCCTGCGAACAGCGCGAGCACGCCGGCCTGCGGCGGCATGCCGGCGATGCCGGAATAGGCGACGGCCTCCGGCAGCAGCAGGCCCGCCATCGACACGCCGGCCACCACGTCCGCGGTGATCGACGCGGTGTTGCGCTCCGTCATTTGCCGAGATCGGCCATCGGCACCGACACGCCCGCCCATCCCGGCAGGTAGCGTGCGAGCGGGCTCTTCGCCAGGCCCTGCGCCTCGCGCAGCGCCAGCGAGATGTCCTTGCGGATCTGCGCGCGCGAGACGTGCGGGCGCAGGTAGTCGGCCCACAGGAACTCGGCGAACGGTGACGTGTCCTTGGCGAAGCCGCCGGCCGTGCGCAGCATGCCTGCGAGGCTGCGATGCGGATCGTCGCGCAGGTCGGTGATGCGCGTGGGGATGTCGGTGTACGGCCGGCGCTTGCCGGTCTCGTCGAACGGGTGCACCCAGGCGCGCTGCTCCATCACGCGCCAGAAGACGGTGGGCGCGAGGTAGGACAGGTCGTCGAGCACCGCCAGCTTCACGCTCTCCACGCCTTCCTCGTGCAAGGCCAGGCCCAGGTGGTGGTGGTCGACGATGTAGTAGCGACCGCGCGGCCCGAGCACCGAGGGAAACCAGTGCGACTGCAGCAGCTGCTTGCGATCCTTCTTCGACAACGTCGCCCAATCGCGGCGCTTGAGCGCCACCTCGGCGAAGCCCGCCGTCATCTGCGTGGGGCGCAGGGCCAGGATGTCGGATTCGACGAAATGGTGGTGCGCGGCAGGCGTCATGGCGAACGGCGGGCCGAGTCGCCGGGCGAAAGCCTGCAGCGCGAGCCCCGAAGTGGTTGGGGCATCGATTGTGCGGCCGTTCAGGGCGCGCGCGGGCGCGCAGCGATGTCAGCCGAAGAAGATCTGGAAGATGTCCGGCTCGCGCACCTCGCGCATCGACAGGCCCGGCAGCACTTCATGGAACGGCTCCGAAGGCTCGACGATGTCCAGCTCCGACGGCAGCGTCTCCAGCCAGGCCGGCTGCGTGCGCTGGCGCCGACCCAGCATGTTCAGCAGCGACGGCAGCAGTTCCCATTCGACGCGGGCGACGGGGGCGGAGGCGGTGTGCGTTTTCATGATGTTGGCGTTGGGACGGTGAGGTGGGCTGGCCACCGATGAGCCGTTATCGTCGCCCCCCGGTGGAGCTGTAACCAATTGCTGGACAGGATGTGACTTCTGCACACCTGCGGCCGTGGTTCAACAAGGCGTCAGCTTCGGCGGAACGAGAAGGTTCAAGGTCGAGCCCGCGACGTCCGATCACTGACCATCCCTTCTCCAGGAGTCTCAGATGATGATTTCATCGCCTTCCGCAAGCGACCCGCTCGCGGCCGCCGCGGCGCTCGATCGTTCGCAGCGATCCACCACCAGCCAGGGCGCCGCCGCCGGCCCGCCATCGGGCAGCACCCCGCTGCAATCCGATCCCGACGTCGTCGTGGCCTTGAGCCAGGGCGCCTCGCCGTCGGCAGCGACGTACGACGCTTCCGGTCGCATGGGCGGCGCGCCGACGCTGGACGACGCGGGCGCCAACGCGCCCGATTCATCGGCGCATGCCAGCGAAGCGCATGCCGACGACGACAACGCGCCCGACGCGACGAGCGCCCCTGCCGCCACCGCCGATGCCCCCGTAGCCCAGGACGCCGCGGTACCCGCGTAAGAACATCTCCGGTGTGACAATCGGCGCAGGTGGCCGCGTGGGCGTTCAGTGGCCCGCGCGGCCCGTCCCGACCGCCCCACCGAAGATCGTCATGCGACATCCGTTCAAGACCTTGCTGTGCGCGCTCGCGCTCGCGAGCCCCGCCGTCGAGGCCGCGTCGCCGACGGCCGTGCCCAAGGTGGTCACCATCGCCCGAGTGGCGCAGTTCGATTCGCTCGACCCGGTGCGCCAGCACGACGACGACTCGCGCCAGCTCGTGGCGCTGCTGTTCGACTCGTTGCTTCAATACCGCTACCTGTCCGCCACGCCGCAACTCGAGCCCGACCTGCTCGCGCGCATGCCCGAGCTCGGCGCCGACAAGCTCACCTACACCTTCACGCTGCGCAAGGGCGTGCGCTTCCACGACGACGCGTGCTTTCCCGGCGGCCAGGGCCGCGAGCTCGATGTCGACGACGTGCTGTTCTCCATGAAGCGCTTCGGCGACGCGCGGCTCAACACCAAGAGCTGGTTCGCGATCGAAGGCGCCGTGGTCGGCTATGACGCGTTCCACGCCGCCACCGCGGCCCCCGGCGCACCTGCCGACACCGGCAAGCTGGAGATCACGGGCTTCCACAAGATCGACGCAACGCACTTCACGCTGCGCCTGACGCACCCGAACCCGCTGTTCCTCACCGCGCTCTCGTACGCCAGCGCGGGCATCGTGCCGCCGGAGGCCCTGAAGATGTACGGCGACCAGTTCGCCAACCATCCCGTCGGCACCGGCCCGTACATCCTCAAGGAGGTCGACCGCAAGGGCGTGCTGCGCTTCGAGAAGTACGCGCGCTACCACGGCACCTATCCGTCCACCGGCGCGCCGGGCGACGGCGAACGCGGCCTGTTGAGGGACGCCGGCCGCCCGCTGCCGCTGATCGACGTGCTACTGATGCCGCTGATCGAGGAGGCCCAGCCGCTGTCCCTGCAGTTCCAGCGCGGACAGGTCGACGTGCTGCGCCTGGACCGGGCCAGCTTCAACAGGATGGTGGGTCGCAACGCGGACGGCACGTTCAAGGTCGCGGACGCCATGGCCGCGCGGTTCGACGTCTTCTCGTATCCCGAGCAGGCGATGTTCTACTACGGCTTCAACATGCGCGACGCGCTGGTGGGCCGCAACAAGCTCCTGCGCCAGGCCTTTGCGCGCCTGGTGGACACGCGTGGCGAGATCAACACGCTGCTCAACGGCCGCGGCGTCAAGCTGCAGAGCATGGTCTCGGTGAGCGTGCCGGGCAACGAACACGACACCGGCGCGAGCTTCCCCGATTTCGACCTGGCCACGGCGAAGAAGCTGCTTGCTCAGGCCGGCTATCCGGACGGCAAGGGGCTGCCGCCGATCACGGTCACCTACCCGAGGGCACGGCTGGAGGATCGCAACGCGTTCGACTACCTCAAGGCCCGCTTCGCCCGCGCGGGCGTGCAGCTCGCCCCGGAGTTCCTGGACAACGCCGACTTCATCAAGCGCACCGACGCCGGCAACTTCCAGATGATGTTCTACGGCTGGTCGGGCGACCCCGACGCCGCCGACTTCTACCAGCTGCTGCTGTCCAGGAACATCGGCGCCGGCTCCAACCTCACCGCCTTCAGCAACGCCGCCTACGACCGCGAGTTCGACGCCGCCCAGCTGCTTCCCAACGGCCCCGAGCGCTTCGCGCACTTCCGCAAGATGAACGCCATCCTGGCCGACGAGATCCCGATGATCTTCACCTACGACCCGGTCTACGTGGGGCTCAAGCAGAAGTGGCTGCTGAACTACAAGCCGAGCTCGCTGTCGTCGGAGTTGATCTATGTGGATGTGGACATGGCGCTCAAGGCCAGGCGTCCCTGACGGCGATGCGCCGCCCTCAGACCAGGCGCAGCCAGCGCTGCAGGCACTTGTTCAACGCCTCCGGCGACAGTGGCTTGGAAAGGTAGTCGTCCATGCCGGCCGCCAGGCAGCGCGCGCGGTCGCCCGGCAGCGCATGCGCCGTGAGCGCCACGATGATCAGGTTCGCACCACCCGGCATGGCCCGCAGCACGCGCGTCGCCTCCAGGCCGTCCATGTCGGCCATCTGGACGTCCATGAACAGCAGGTCGAAGCTGGCGCCGCCCTGGACCAGTGCGATGGCCTCGTGCGCGCTAGATGCCGGCGTGACCTGCACGCCGGCCGCCTTCAGGAACTCGCGCGCGATGAGCAGGTTGACCTCGTTGTCTTCCACCAGCAGCACGTGCCGGCCCTCGCCCACGGATGCCACGCGATCCCCCGCTCGGTCACCCGGATCGATCGCCCCGGCCGGGGGGCGATTGAGGCCCGCCAGGATCGCCTCCAGCAGCGACGAGGGCGTGGTGGGCTTCGAGACGAGGCCGGCGATGCGGGCGTCCCTGACGCGTTGTTCCACTTCAGGAAGCCGGTCCGCGGCCACCATGATGAATTCGGTACTCGCCGAGGGCGCCCGCTCGCGCATGCGCTGGATCACCTCCAGGCCGGTGGCCCCCTGCAGCGTCCAGTCCACCAGCACGAAACGGTAGCCGGCCCCGGTGGTCTCGGCGCGGACGAATTCCTCGACGGCGGCGTCGCCATCGGCCAGGGCCGCACAGGCGACGTCGAACGAGTCCAGGATTTCGCACAGCGCCCCCAGCGAGCTGGCGTTGTCGTCGACGACCAGCGCGCGCATGCCCCGCAGCAGATGCCAGGGCCTGGCGTCGGCGCGGCCGTCCGCCGGCGCGATCGCGCGCAGCGGCACCGAGACGCGGAAGCTGCTGCCCACCATCAAGGTGCTCTCGACGGCGATCGTGCCGCCCATCAGCTCCACCAGGTGCTTGCTGATGGCCAGGCCCAGTCCGGTGCCGCCGAAGCGCCGCGCCATCGAGTCGTCGCCCTGGCGGAAGGGCTTGAACAGTTGCTGGATCTGCGGCGGGCTCATGCCGATCCCGCTGTCACGCACCGTGAAGCGCAGCTGCACGCGATCGGGCGCCTCCGCCTCGAGCTCCACCTCGAGCAGCACCTCGCCCGTGGCCGTGAACTTGACGGCGTTGCCGGCCAGGTTGATCAGCACCTGCTCCAGGCGCGTGGCGTCGCCCACCAGCAGGTTGGGGACGTCCGGCGCGCGCCGCATCACCACTTCCAGCGGCTTGTTCTGCGTCATCGGGATGAGCAGGTTGGCCACGCGCTGCAGCATCTCGTCCAGCGAGAACTCCGTCTGGTCCAGGGTCAGCTTGCCGGCCTCGATCTTGGAGAAGTCCAGCACGTCGTTGACGATGTGCAGCAGCAGGCGCGCGGCGTCGTCCAACCGTTTGAGGTAGTCGCGCTGCGTGTCGCTGATGGGCGTCTTCAGCAGCAGCGTGGTCAGGCCCAGGATCGCGTTCAGCGGCGTGCGGATCTCGTGGCTCATGTTGGCCAGGAACGCCGCCTTCGCGCGGGCCGCTTCGTCGGCCGCCGCGACCGCCACCGTGAGCTGCGTCGTCCGGCGCTCGACGGCCGCCTCCAGGCCTTCCGTGGCCTGCAGCAGGCGCTGGCGCATCACCTCCTGCGCCCGCGCCGTCTCGGCGACCTCGCGCCAGCGCGTGGGCACGTGCACCGGCCCGGCCAGGTCGAGGCGGCCGATGCGCTCGCTCGCTGCCGCCAGCGCCTTCAAGGGTCGGGCAAACCGGCGCGCGCCGCGCAACGAGGCCCAGGCCGTGAGCGAGATCGTCACGAGCAGGATGGCAGCCAGCGTCATCCATTGCTGCGGACCCGCGATGGCGAAATCCGACTCGGGCGCCAGGACGCCGATGACCAGGGGCGTCGGCCCCTCGAGCGGCACATGCGCGAACGAGGCCAGCCACGACCGCCCGTCCACCGAGAAGCGCTGCACCGCATCCGCGCTCGCGGGCGCCGCCTTCCACTGCGCGAAGGCCGCGTCCAGCGCGGGGTGGTGCAGCGCGGCCAGGGGCTGCAGCAGCAAGCCGTTCGCGTGCGCGCCGTCCGGGCCCGCATCGCCTCCCGGCACGCCGATGAGGGCGCCGTCGCCCGTCACCACCAGCGCGAAGCCATGGCGACCGACCTCCAGGTCGCGGGTGAAACGCGAGATGTCGGTGAGCGGAATGTCCGTCGTGCTGATGTTGCGACGGCCGTCGGGCGAGGTCCATTGCACCACCGCCGACATGCCCGGCAGCCCGTTCGACTTGAACACGAAGGGCGCCGTCCACACCACGCGCGCATCGGCGGGCGCGTCGGCCACCTGCCGGAACCACGGCCTGCGCCGCGTGTCGTAGTCGCTGGCGAGCACCGTGCGCTCGAGGCGCTGGCCTTCCGCCGTCCAGGTGGTGTCGACCTCGGTGCCGCGATGCACCTCCGGGTCGGTCTGCCGCGTGACGAAGCCGCCGTTCGGCGTGCGCCGGATCAGCACCTCGCGCCCGGTCTCGTCGCCGATGGCCACCGACGAGAAGCTGGGCTCGTGCGTCAGCTCGGTGCCGATGACGCGCACGATGCCCTGCTCGTCGCCCGTCGACAGCATCCCGAGCGCACCCCAGTCGCGCTTGAGGCGCGAGATGGTGTCCACGCGCTTGAGCAGGCCGGCCAGCGACGACTCCACCTGGCGCGCCGTCGTGCCAAGTTCCGCCCGGGCGACGGCACGGCGCGCGGGCTCGTAGACCAGCGCCTGCACGCCCGCGAAAGCCACTGCCAGCGACAGGCTGGCCACCAAGAGCGCCGAGACCAGGAGGCTTCTCGAGATCGGGATGTCGCGGCGGTGCGATCCGGCCTCGTCCACAGCGTCGGATTCCATCGATTCTCCTGGTACGTGGCGCGGTCTCCGGCGCTGGCAGACGCAAGTATCAACCGATGGAGTCTAGGCGCGGTCGAGCCAGGAACGCCATACGCGGCAGCCCCCCGAGTTGCGGGAATCGAACGCTTGGCGATTCCGGGGGATGGCACGCGAAGCAGAACGAGAGAAGGACTCTAGACCATCCAATCGTGCTTCGCTGGCTCGTGCAGCGAGGCATCGTCGCCCTCGCCAAGTCCGTGCGCAAGGAGCGCATGCTGGAGAACCTGGCCGTGTTCGACTTCGAGCTGTCTGAATGCGAGATGCAGGCGATCGCGACGCTGGAGACTGGCAAGAGCAGCTTTTTCTCGCATCGCGATCCGGCGGTCGTCAAGTGGATGAGCGAGCGCAAGTTGGGGCTCTGAGGGCACAGCCGGCCGCGCCCAGGGAGCCCCGGTCCGGTTTGCGACGCAAACCCGAGAACGCGGGATCGTTCAAGGCCTCAGTGATCGAGCGACGAAGACAGCTCGCGGTAGGCATTCGCCTGTCTGAGCAAGGTGTTGGCCTTGGCCTCGGCCGCCGCCACGGCATCGGCACCGGCAACGAAGCGCGCGGGCGGCGCGTCGAATCCGGCCAGCATCACCAGCGCTGCGGCCAGCTTGGCCGGATCGCCACCCTGCTTCCCGTTCATGCCGCTCCACGCAGCGATGGTGGCTCTTGTGGTCGCGGCGTAGTCGTCGATCGACAATTCAGCCCACTCTGTGGAATCGGGGCTGAGCAACTCCGTGCGGAAGAAGCCGGGCTCGACCAGCATCGTCTTCACGCCGAAGGGCTCGAGTTCGGATGCGATCGACTCCATCCAGCCTTCGAGCCCGAATTTCGCCGCGGCGTACGCGGAACAGAAGGTCTGCCCAACGAGGCCAGCCGTCGACGAAATCGTCAGTACCAGGCCTGTGCGCTACTTGCGCATCGTCGGCAGCACCGCACGAGTGACGTTGACGGGGCCGAACATCAGAGTTTCGATCTGGTCGCGAAACTGAGCAGGACTGAGCTCCTCGAAGAAGCCAGCGTAGAAGTTCCCGGCGTTGTTCACCAACACATCGATCGCGCCGAACTTGGCAACCGCAGTCTCGGCAGCCACACGCGCTTCTTCCGGCTTGTTGATGTCGAGCTTGACCGTCAGCAGCCGGTCGCCTTCGCCAAGGGCGGCCCTGACCTTCGCAGGGTCGCGCCCGGTGGCCACGACCGAATGACCTGCCGCGAGGGCTGCCCTGGCGATGTCGGCGCCGAGTCCGCGCCCGGCGCCCGTGATGAACCAAACCTTTGTGTTTGCCATGGTGGCTCCTGGAGTTGATGTCGTCGACTCTAGGAGTCTTCATTGGAAAGAAAAACTGCCTGGCACTGAATACGCTATGAAGATATTCTTCACGACATGAGACTCACTCAACTGGACGGGCTGCTGGCCTTCTGGAAAGTTGCCGAACATCGAGGCTTCGCCTCCGCCGCGGGCGAACTGGAGGTGTCGCCCTCCGCGCTCAGCCAGGCGATCCGCACGTTGGAGGCCAGGTTGGGTACACAGCTGCTCAATCGCACCACGCGCAGCGTCAGCCTGACCGAGGCCGGCGAGGCCTACCTGGCACGGATACGCCCAGCGCTGACCGATGTTCTGGATGCCGGTGAGCAGTTGCGCGCCCAGCTCGGTCGTCCCTCAGGCGTCTTGCGGATCAACGCGGCCCGGATCTCCATCGCCATGGTGCTGCAGCCGCTGATCGCCGGGTTCCTGAAGGCCTATCCGGGCGTCCAGATCGAGCTGACGAACGACGAGGGCACCATCGACATCGTCGAAAAGGGGTTCGACGCCGGCGTGCGCATGGGCGAGAGCGTCGAGAAGGACATGATCGCCCTGCCTTTGGGTGACCCGTTGACGGTATACGTCGTCGGTTCGCCCGACTATCTCAAGCGCAATCCTGCGCCGAAACATCCGTCCGACCTGGCGCAGCACAACTGCGTGCGGTTCCGATTCTCGACAGGTGGCGGGATCTACAAGTGGGAACTCAACATCGATGGCCGCACCATCGACTATGAGATCGCCGGCAATCTCACGATCACCGATACGTTGTTCTCGCTCGACGCCGCTCTGGAAGGCGTGGGGCTGGCCTACACCTTCGACAAGCTGGCATTGCCTCATATCCAGGCCAAGCGGCTGAAGCGGGTGCTGGCGGACTTCTCGCCGACTTTCCCGGGGTTCTACCTGTACTACCCGAGCAGGCGAAATCAGTCGCCGAAGATGAAGGCGTTCGTCGACTTCGTCTTGACCAGCGCCCGCATATCGCCGTGAGCCGCAAAGTCCGCCATGCGCGCGAGAGCAGACTGTAGATGCTCTGTCGCCGGCAACCGCTGCAAAGCAGGGGCCCCATCGATGACGGCCAGCAGAGTGACCGTCCGACATTCGGATGGTTCATCAGGTGTGGCAGTGACGGGCACGAGACGGCGATGAGCTTGTTGCAGGGATTCGCAGGCCTGCTCAGTCGCTCGCTCTGCTGCTCGAATCTGCGCCTGCGGTCCCGAGCGGTCAGCCATCCAAAGGACGCAGAGGAGCATCGCGCAAACGCCCGCGACGAGAACCCACGGGTGGCGATTCGGGCTCGGAAGGAGTCATGCGGTCGATGGCGCCCTCGAATGTCCTGCACAGGCCTATCGTCGTGCGCACCTTGCGCCTGGAGACGTTGGCGATCGTCGCCGACAGGCAGGCGATCAACCGAAGCCTCGCCGCACACACGCGTGACGACCAACACGTAGCACGGCGCATGGTCGAGCACCTGCTTGGCCACGGACGCCGGTGATCACGAAGAGTCGCGCCTGTGACGCATGGCGCAAGGTTGAAACGCCTGACCCAGCCTTGATGGGCCGCTCCAGCTCCGGCCCCACATTCTCCCAGCCCGTCGCGGAACCACTAGCCCAACGCTACCTGCGGCTGAACGCGATTCGACCCAGGCCAGATCCGGACGAATGTTCGCTATCGCACGGACAGACGCGCTGTGTTGTCCTACCGTTGATCCATGAAAGTACCGAATCGTTCCGGCGAGGACTCGGGCCAGGGCGACGGTAGAAAGACTTTCGGCCAACCGTCGGTTCCTCCGGCGGCGGGACGGTCGAAGTCCGTGGACGACCCGGCGGCACAGCCGGCATCGACCGCGCGCGCGACCGCAGACGCGGCTGTCGTTGGGTGGAACACTGTCGCGGAAACGCTGGTGCCGATCATCGGCCAGTCGTCGGTGACGGTGTTGTATCGGCGGTGTCTTGTCTCCGTCGGAGCAACGCGCACCTGGCTGCCAGCCGTCACCGCCGCTGACCTGCCGCAGAACGACTGGACGGTGTTGCACGCCTCGGTCTCGCGCCAGACCGCGAACGAAGCCTCCGAGGCCTGCACTGCGCTCTTCGCCACGTTCCGCGACTTGTTGGGCTCACTGATCGGCCCGTCACTTACTGAGCAGCTGCTACAACCTGTTTCAGCCCTCCCCTCAACCGGCAGCGCCGAGCAGGACACTCTTCCATGAAGACAGAAAAAGCCATCATCCGGCGCCTTGCAACCGGCGTCCCAGGCCTCGACGTCGTGCTGGGCGGAGGACTTCCGGAGTTCTCGTTCAATCTGCTCGCAGGCGCCCCGGGAAGCGGCAAGACGACGCTCGCACACCAGATCATGTTCGCGCTCGCCACCGTCGAACAGCCAGCGCTGTACTTCACGGTGCTGGGCGAGCCGCCGCTCAAGATGCTGCGGTACCAACAGCAATTCAACTTCTTCGATGGCCGGAAGATCAACAAGGCAGTGAGGTTCATCAACCTGAGCGACGAGACTGCCGCGGGCGATCTGCAGAAGGTTCTGACCCGCATCGCGAGCGAGGTCGTGGAGCACCGCCCGAGCTTCGTGTTCGTCGATTCCTTCAGATCGGTCATCGTCGCCAGCAAGGGGTCTGAAACCCCCTCGCTGAGCCTTCAGCAGTTCGTGCAACAACTGGGCATGATGATGACGGGCTGGCAGGCGACCACCTTCCTGATCGGCGAATACACGAGCGATCACGACCCGGACTCCGTTTTCACGGTGGCGGACGGCCTGATCTGGTTGCGCCAGAGCATCCAGCGCAACTCGGTCGTCCGGAAGATGGAGGTGAGCAAGATGCGCGGGCAGCACACGCTGGCCGGCCTGCACACGTTTCGCATGGATGCCGACGGCTTGCACGTCTTCGCCCCGATGCAGGTCACTCAAGCCGATGCTGCCGGTGCGTCGCCGCTCGAGAACCGCGTGACGATGGGTGTTCCCGGTCTCGACGAGATGATGGGCGGAGGGGTGCCGCGCGGCTACTCGATCTTGATCGCGGGCCCCTCAGGATCGGGCAAGAGCATCCTGGCGGCGCAATTCCTGGTGGAAGGTTCACGTCTGGGCGAAACCGGCGTCATCGCCGCGTTCGAGCAGCGGCCGACCCTCTCGCGCGGCCGCGCACTCGCCGACCTGATCGCCTCCGGACGAGTCAAGGTCGTGGACACACGATCCGAATCCCTCTCCGTCGACGAGATCGCGATGATGTTGGTGCAAGAAATCCATCAGTCGAAGGCGACGCGCCTGGTCATCGACTCGCTGTCCGGCTTCGAACTGGCGCTTGCCCCCACATTCCGCGACGACTATCGGGAGTCGCTGTCCCGCCTGGTATCGGCGCTCGCGTCCACGGGGGTGACGGTGCTGATGACTTCGGAGCTGGAAGACCGTTTCACCGACCTGCGTTTCAGCCCTTACGGAACGGCCTTCCTCACGGATGCGATCATCGTGCAGCGGTATATCGAGATCGACGGTCGACTTCAGCGTGCCATGGCCGTGGTCAAGGTGCGGGCAAGCAATCATTCGGATGAGCTGCGTCGATTCCACATCGACGACGAAGGCATACGCCTCGATGGTTCGATGGCGGACCATGAAGGTTTGCTGAGCGGCCGACCGACTGCTCGAGATCCTGCAGTCGCATCCAAGCGCGTTGCCGGCAAGTGACGACTCACCGCCGCGCCGCAGCAACGGATGCCGGCGTTGCCCTGGATGCACAGATAGCCGATGCGGCAGATGTGCTCAACGCGATCCTGGCCCAGATCGATGCCGCGCGCGCAGAACTGCGCAGGGTGAACCTGGAGCTGGATGAAGCACGGGCGCTTTTTGGCAGCACCCACGCGGCAAGACTTCTCGAAGCCAACGAGCATTTGGTCCACGCGTCGCTGCGCGCGCGCGACGCAGCCGCGACTGCACGCGGCGACCTGGACGAGTTGGCTGAAGCCAGCGGACGGGATGCCCTGACGGGTCTGCCGACGCGCGCCCGATTCCTCGATCGCCTGGACGCGGCCGTCGCGGCGGCTCGACGAGGAAATCAGTGCCTGTCGGTGCTGTTCATCGACCTCGACGACTTCAAGCACATCAACGACACGCAAGGCCACGCAGTGGGAGACAGTGTCCTGCAGTGGGTCGGCGCCAGGCTATCGGAGAGCGTGCGGGAGTCCGATGCGGCGAGCAGGTTCGGAGGTGACGAGTTCGTCTTGCTCCTGACGAACGTCTCGAATCGAGCGGCCGTCGCTCTGGTCGCCGCCAAAATACGCACTTCATTGGCAATGCCCGGGTCCGTGGACCCTGCGGGAAAGGTCGTCGAACCAACGACGATCTCCGCCAGCATCGGGATCGCCATGTTTCCCGAGGATGCGACCGATCCAGCCCAACTCATCGTCGCCGCTGACACCGCCATGTATGACGCGAAGCGGCTCGCCCGCGGCAGTGTCGGGCTTCGACCGCCCTCCGACGAAGGAGCGACGCCGTCTTGAAGCGGGCTGCTCGATCTCGATCGCTGTCGTCCGAGTCGACGAATCGAGAAGCAAGAGTCCGCTCTCAAGAAACAAAACAGTGTCGGCAGGTCGCCGACGCATCGGCCTCGTCATCCTGCGCGAAGTCGCAGGATCCCCCCCGGGCGAAACGCTTCCAACCCGTGGATCCTGCGACTTCGCGCAGGATGACAGGCTGGCACTGCGCGTTTTTCGCGAACACCGGGCACATTCATGGGCTTGGGATGCTCAGAAGGAGAGCGTCATCTTGTCGATCACATTGCGCACGCCCGGACTCGACCAGGCAGAGTCGGTCGCGAGATCGCGCTCTGACCAGCTGTGCACCTTGCCCGTCAGCGTGACGTCCGTGCCTACTACCTCGACGAGGATTTCGCTGCTGTCGCGTGCTGCGCTGCGTTTGATCGCCGCGTCGATGTCGGCCTTCACGATGCTGGCCATCGGCTTGTGCTTGATGCCGATCTGGTCGCTGACGCCGGTCACGCCCATCAGGGCGCGCACCGCGTCCGTCGCCGCCTGCTTCTGGTACTGCCAGTCGACTTCGCCGCTGAGCGTGATCCAGCCGCCCTCCACCTGAACCTTGACGGCGCTGGATTCGACGGAGGTCGTCCAGTCGAGGACGTTCCTCGCCGACTGGCCGATGTCGCTGTCCGTACGCCGCGCCGAGCCCGCGAGCTTGACCTTCATCTCGATGGCCAGGGCCTTCACGCCGCTGACCCGCTGGGCAGCGCGTTCCGCGTACCACTTTTCAGAATACGTTGCGACCTCGCCAGCGAGCGTCACGATGCCATCCCTGACCTCGACACCGATCTGGGTGGCATGGATGGCCGGCTCCCAGTCGAGTTGGGCGATCACGTCTTTCCGGAGTTGTGCATCCGTCTTCATTTCAGGCTTTCGTAGTGAAGACAGGATGCTCCGCCGCTGTTGTCGCACGGTCTGTGCGTCACCGCGCAGACCGCAAAGATCGGGCCGGAGCTGCAGGCGCCGGGCGCCCAGCATCACGCGCCGAACGATCTGTCTGATACCGAACAGACCGCAGCCAAGGTCGAAGGTAAAACGACGCACGATGGCCGGAGTTCGCTCGCGACCTTGGAAGAAACCACGGCCGCTCCACCTGGGCGCCGTCTTCGGCACGCTCGATCCGACGCGGCAGCCGCAAGGTCAACAATGCCGAATCGCACCCATCCAAGACAGAACCATTTGCTGGCCTCCCTGCCCGAAGACGTCTTCGGGCGCTGGCTGCCCTTTCTGGAGCCCGTCGACATGCCACTGGGGCTGGTTCTCTACGAGGCAGGGTCGACGCTCTCCCACGTCTACTTCCCCACCACAGCGATCGTCTCGCTTCTCTACGTCCTCGAGGATGGCGGGTCCGCGGAGATCGCTGTCGTCGGCTTCGAGGGCATCGTGGGCATCTCGCTGTTCATGGGCGGTGAATCGACTCCGAACCGAGGCGTGGTCCAGAGCGCAGGTCGCGGCTTCCGGCTGAAGGCTTCCATGCTGAAGACCGAGTTCAACTTGCCCCCGGTGTTCCACCTGCTGCTGCGATACACCCAGGCGCTGATCACCCAGATGTCGCAGACCGCGGTCTGCAACCGCCACCACTCGCTCGATCAGCAGTTGTGCAGATGGTTGCTTCTCAGCCTGGATCGTCTCGGCGGAACGCAGCTGAACATGACGCAAGAGCTCATAGCAAACATGCTGGGCGTGCGACGCGAAGGCGTCACCGAGGGCGCACTCAAGCTTCAGAAAGCAGGCCTGATCCGCTACTCGCGGGGAAAGATCGTCGTGCTCGACCGGCCCGGGATCGAGAGGCGCGCGTGCGAATGCTACGCGGTCGTGAAGAAGGAATACGACCGATTGCTTCCCCCCAAGACTGCCACGTGACCTGTTCTCAGCGACGCGTGTGCACCGGTAGCCATCAGCTTCGCCTCAGGTCGATTCTGCAAATCGAACTTTGCGCCGCTATGTGCGCAGACGAACAGAGAATCTTCCGCCGCGGGCCAATGATCACCACGTCGACAACGCGACGTGTGCGGCTTGGATCGGACGACAGCGATCGGCGTGCCAAGGCCTCCTGCGCTCGCGCCACAACTCTCAAGGGTTGAACACCCTTCACAACCAAGGACGATTTCGATGCCCATCGAGCCGACGACGGTTTCGCTTCGCAACATTTTCCAGCGTGATGCCGTGGAACAGGTACTGTCGACTCGGCAGCGCGATCCCCATGCGCTCGTCCAGGTTCTCAGGGAGGTTCAGGCACTTCACACGTGGCTGTCACGCGAGATGCTCGAGCATGTGGCGCGGGAACTCGGGCTGACCCTGGCACACGTCGAAGGCGTCGCGACGTTCTATCGCTTCCTGCACACGTCCCCGGTCGGCGATTACCGGGTGCTCTTCAGCGACAACATCACGGATCGCATGCTGGGCAGCGCGGACCTGATGGCCCAGCTCTGCAAGGTGCTGGGCGTCGAACGCGGCCAGATGCGCGCGGACGGTCGAGTCAGCGTCGACTTCTGCTCCTGCACGGGACTGTGCGACCAGGGGCCGGCCCTGCTGGTCAACCACGCCCAGATCGTCACCGGCCTGGATGCAGCGCGCGTCGAGGAGATGGCCAGGCTGATCGAAGCGCGCGTGCCTGCCGCCGAATGGCCGTCGCAATGGTCAAGAGTCAACGACAACATCCGACGCGCCGACGTCCTGCTGGCCGAACGGTCGCAGCCCGGCGCTGCGATCTCCGCGGCGCTGGCTCTCGGCGTCCCCGGATTCATGCGGGAGATGCAGTTGTCCAACCTGCGCGGCCGCGGGGGCGCCGGATTCGTCACCGCGAAGAAGTGGGACCTCTGCGCCAGCGCCGCGGGCGCCGAGCACTACCTAGTCTGCAATGCGGACGAAGGCGAGCCCGGCACCTTCAAGGATCGGCTGCTCCTGTCGCACGACCCCGACATGGTGTTCGAGGGAATGACGCTGGGGGCGCTCGCCATCGGCGCGCGACACGGCCTGATGTATCTGCGCGGCGAATACCGCTATCTGCTGGATCCTTTGCGCGCGGTGCTGGATCGCCGTCGGGGCCAGCGGCTACTTGGCAAATCCATCCAGGGCCACGACGGCTTCGATTTCGACATCGACATCCACGTCGGCGCTGGCGCCTATGTCTGCGGCGAGGAATCCTCGCTGATCGAGTCGCTGGAAGGCAAGCGCGGTACCCCCCGCATCCGGCCGCCCTTCCCCGCGGAGCATGGCTACCTGGACCAGCCGACGGCCGTGGACAACGTCGAGACCCTGTGCGCCGCCACCCACGTCGCGTTGCGTGGCGGCGCGTGGTGGGCCGCCATCGGCACGCCGAAGTCGACGGGCACCAGCCTGCATTCGGTGTCGGGCGACTGCGACCGTCCGGGCGTCTACGAGTACCCGATGGGCACGAGCGTCGACCGCATCCTCGAAGATTGCGGCGCGCACGATACCCAGGCCGTCCAGGTCGGTGGCCCGTCGGGCAAGTGCCTCTCGGCGATTGAATTCGGTCGTCGCATCGGCTTCGAGGACGTGCCCTCGGCCGGGGCCTTCATGGTGTTCGACCGTTCACGCGACATGTTCGAGGTCGCGCACAACTACGCCGGATTCTTCGCCGAGGAGAGTTGCGGCTTCTGCACAACGTGCCGGGTCGGCACGGCACTGGTGCTCAAGGGCATGGACAAGCTGGCATCGGGCCGCGGCTCACGGCGCGATGTCGACTTGTTGTCCAGCATCGACACGCTGATGCACGACACCACCCACTGCGGGCTGGGCGCCTCCGCGTGCAACGCGCTGCACGACACCATCATCAAGTTTCGGCCGGCTTACGAACGGCGCCTGAAGTCGCTGCATTTCGAACCGGCGTTCGACCTCGACGCTGAATTGGCCGCCTCGCGCCGCGTCACGGGCCGCAATGACCCCGCGGCGCATCTGGAGCATGCCCAATGAGCACGTCGGACCCGGGCGGCCAGACAGCCGCCTTCTCGCTCGACGGCATCGACGTGCCGTTCACATTGGGCGAGACCATCCTCCAGGCGGCGCGCCGTGCCGGACGCTACATCCCTCACCTGTGCTGGCATCCGGACTTCCATCCCCAGGGTTCGTGCCGGGTCTGTACCGTGAAGGTCAAGGGCCGCACGGGTGCCGCGTGCACCCTGCAGGCCGCACCGGGCGCCGTGGTCGAGAGCAATACGGACGACCTGAACGGCCAGCGCAAGACCTTGCTGCAGATGCTGTTCGTCGAGGGCAACCACTTCTGCCCCTCGTGCGAGAAGAGCGGCAATTGCCTCCTCCAGGCCACCGCTTACGAAATGGGCATGCAGGACGTCCTGTTCGAGGAGTTCTACCCGCGCCGGCCCATCGACGCCAGCCATCCGGACATCCTGCTCGACTTCAACCGCTGCATCCTGTGCGAACTGTGCGTGCGCGCGAGCGACGTCGTCGACGGCAAGAACATCTTCGCCATCGCCGGCCACGGCATCGGCACGCATCTCGTGGTCAACAGCGCAAGCGGCACGCTGGGCGACACCCACATGGCGCTCGCAGATCGTGCGGCCAGCATTTGCCCGGTCGGCGTGATCCTTCCCAAGCGCCGCGGCTTCGTGATCCCGATCGGCGAGCGCCGCTATGACCCGCATACGGCGGCCGACACGCTCACGCAGGAGGCATCATGAGTGCGCTCTTGGTGGACGCAACGCACGAGCCGCGCAAGCTGAAGGTGGCCACCGTCTCGCTGGCCGGGTGCTTCGGCTGCCACACGTCCTTTCTCGACATCGACGAGCGCCTGCTGGGGCTGATCGAGCACATCGAGTTCGACCGCTCGCCGCTGACCGACATCAAGCAGATCGGCACCTGCGACATCGGCCTGATCGAAGGCGGTCTGTGCAATTCCGAGAACGTCCTGGTGTTGCGTGCGTTCCGCGCCCACTGCAAGACGCTCGTGGCCATGGGCGCCTGCGCGATCAACGGGGGGCTGCCTGCCGAACGCAACCGCTTCGACGTGGGTGTTCTTCTCGAGGAGGTCTACCACCAGCGCGAGGGATTGAGCGCCGACAGCGCGATTCCGGACGACCCGGAGCTCCCGCTGCTGTTGCAACAGGTCCGGCCCATCCATGCGGTCGTGCATGTCGACTACTTCCTGCCGGGCTGCCCGCCCTCCGCCGATGCGTTCTGGAGCTTCCTGAACGACCTGATGGCCGGGCGCACGCCGCACCTGGGCCACGCCCTGATGCACTACGACTGATTGCCGCCACCGCCATGACTTTCGATCTCGAGACTGCCGCCACCCCGCAGGGCTTGCGCCGCGTCGCCATCGACCCGGTATCGCGGGTGGAGGGACACGGCAAGGTGACGATCCTGCTCGACGAGCAGCAGCGCGTGCAGCAGGTGCGGCTGCACATCGTCGAATTCCGCGGCTTCGAGAAGTTCATCGAGGGCCGGCCTTACTGGGAAGTCCCGGTCATGGTGCAGCGCCTGTGCGGCATCTGCCCGGTGTCACACCAGCTCGCGGCCTCGAAGGCGCTCGACCTGGTGATTGGAGCGCAACCCATTACGCGCAGCGCAGAGAAGATCCGCCGCCTGATGCACTACGGCCAGGTCATGCAGTCGCACGCCCTGCACTTCTTCTACCTCGCCTCGCCCGACCTGCTGTTCGGCTTCGACTCGGACGTGAACCTGCGCAACATCGTCGGTGTCGCGCAGGCACATCCGGACATCGCCAAGAAGGGCATTCTGCTGCGCAAGTTCGGGCAGGAACTGATCCGGATCACCTCGGGCAAGCGCATCCACGGCACAGGCTCGGTGCCCGGCGGCATGAACAAGCACGTGAGCCGGGCCGACCGCGACCTGCTGCGTCCCCAGGCGCGACAGATGATCGCCTGGGCGCAGGAGGGCGTCGACCTCGTCAAGCGGCTGCACGCCCAGAACCCGGCCGTCTACGACACCTTTGGCAGCTTCCGCTCGAACATGCTGTCGCTGGTGCGCGCGGACGGGGCGATGGATCTCTACGACGGCGTGCTGAGAGCGCGCGACGCCGACGGCAAGGTCATCCTCGACGGCGCCAGCGACCAGGACTACATGTCGCTGATCGAGGAGGAGGTGCGGCCGTGGACCTACATGAAGTTCCCGCACCTGCGCAGCCTCGGCCGCGAGAACGGCTGGTACCGCGTCGGGCCGCTGGCGCGGGTGCAGAACTGCGATTTCATCCCGAGTCCGCTGGCCGAGATCGAGCGCAAGGAGTTTGTCGACCACGGCCGGGGCGCGCCGGTGCACGCCACCTTGGCGTACCACTGGGCCCGCATGATCGAGGTGCTGCACACGACGGAGGTCATCGAGACCCTGCTCGACGACCCCGACATCCTCGACGGTGCGCTGATGGCCGAGGGCGAGCGACGGCGCTCCGGAGTCGGCGTCATCGAAGCGCCGCGCGGCACGCTGATCCATGACTACAGCGTCGGCGACGACGACCTGGTCACGAAGTGCAACCTGATCGTCTCCACGACGCACAACAACCAGGCGATGAATGAAGCCGTGCGTTCGGTCGCGCGCGAGTACCTGGACGGCCATGAATTGACCGAGGGCCTGCTCAACCGGATTGAAGTGGCGATCCGCGCGTTCGACCCCTGTCTGTCGTGCGCCACGCATGCGATCGGCCAGATGCCACTCGACGTCACGCTGATCGGCCCCGGCGGCGAGCTGATCGACCACGTCCTCAAATCGCAGGACGGCGAGATGCTTCGCAGCGAGGGAGTGGCCGCATGACCGCCCCGCTGCTCGTGTTCGGCTGGGGCAACCGGAGCCGGGGCGACGACGCGCTCGGCCCCCTGTTCGTCGAACGGCTGCAGCTGATGGCCGAGGCAGCCGGCCTCGCGGGGCTGGAATTCCTCGACGACTACCAACTGCAGGTGGAGCATGCGCTCGACCTGGTCGGCCGTGACCGGGTGCTGTTCGTCGATGCCAGTCTGAGCTGCACGGCCCCTTTCGAAGCGACGGCTGTTCGCGCGGCGCGCGACGTCACCTTCACCACGCACGCGATCTCGCCTGCCTCCGTCCTGCAGGCGTACCGGGAAGTCGTGGGTGCCGAGCCCCCCGACTGCACGCTGGTGGCGATACGCGGCCGACGGTTCGAACTGGGGCAACCGCCGGGACCCGAAGCGCTCGAGCACCTCGAGCGAGCGCTGCACTGGACCATGTCCTGGCTGACGGCCACCCAAGCGCCGAAGGCCGGTGCGCTGGAGGTCTCGAATGCATGAACTCGGCCTCGCGGCGAGCATCCTGCAGATCGTCGAACAGGCGGCGCTGCGCGAGCACTTTCGGCGCGTCTCGCGGCTGCACCTCGAAGCCGGGACGTTGGCCGGCGTCGAGCCGCAGGCCTTGCGCTTCGCGCTGACTGCCCTCGCACCAGGCACTTGTCTCGAAGGCGCCGAGATCGCGATCGCAGAGCCGTGCGCGACCGCCTGGTGCGCCCGGTGCGCTGGCGCGGTCGAGATCTCGAGCCGGGCGGACCCCTGCCCCCGCTGCGGCGGCACCCGACTTCGCGCGACGGGGGGCACGCAACTGCGCGTGCTCGACCTCGTCGTGTTCGATGACTGAACGTTGAAGGAGCATGGACATGTGCGTCGTGTGCGGTTGCGGTGGCCCCTCGGTGCCAGCTGGCACGAACTCTGGCGGAGTCTCGGCACGCGCGACGCGCGGGGCAGGTGGGGCCGATGGGGGTGTCCTGCACTATGGCGCGGGCGCGGCGAGGATGTCGGTGCCTGGCATCAGCCCGACACGGGCCGTGCAGATCGAGGCGGACATCCTGGGCGAGAACCACCGGCTCGCGCGGCGCAACCGCGCCCACTTCCTCGCGCATGGAGTCACCGCGTTCAACCTGATGTCCAGCCCTGGGTCGGGCAAGACCACGCTGCTGTGCGCAAGCATCGAGGCGCTCAAGTCCCGACATCCCGGGCTCCCGCTGGCGGTGATCGAGGGCGACCAGCAGACGAGCGTCGATGCGGAGCGCATTCGCGCGTCAGGCGCCAACGCCATCCAGGTCAACACGGGCCGGGGTTGCCACCTCGACGCCCAGATGGTGTCGGATGCCTTTGCGCGCCTCGACCTGCATGCGGCGGCCCATCAGGGAGAATCGACCGAAGCGCTGCTCTTCATCGAGAACGTCGGCAACCTCGTCTGCCCGGCGCTGTGGGACCTGGGCGAGGCCGCCAAGGTCGTCGTCCTGTCGGTCACCGAAGGCGACGACAAGCCGCTGAAGTATCCCGACATGTTCGCGGCCGCTGCTCTGATGGCGATCAACAAGGTCGATCTGTTGCCCTACGTCAGCTTCGACGTCGAGCGGTGCATTGCCCACGCCCGGCGCGTCAACCCGGAGATCGATGTGCTGCTGGTGTCCGCGACACGCGGGGATGGCATGGCGGCGTGGCTGGATTGGCTTGTTCCCGGTCCGATCGTGTTCGGTGGAGCGCGCCCGTGACCAGCATCGCCACCCTTCCAAAGTCCACGCCGGCTCGGGTGCTCGCTTGCGGTGCCTACCTCAAGAACACCGCTTGCCTGATCCAGGACCGCCGCGTCCTCTGGTCCACGCCTCACGGAGACCTGACCAGCGCGGTCAATCGCCAGGCGCTCGAGGCCTCGGTGGACGAACTGCTGGAGCTGGCATCGGGTCCGATCGATGCCGTCGCCCACGACCTGCACCCGGACTTTCACAGCACCCACGTCGCTCAGGCGCTGGCCCATCGGCTGGGTGTGCCGGCCATCGCGGTCCAACATCACCATGCGCATATCGCGGTCGTCCATGCGGAGCAGGCCGTCGATGTCCCGGTGATCGGACTCGCACTCGATGGCGTCGGTCTCGGAAGCGACGGGCTGGCATGGGGCGGCGAGGTGTTGTGGGTGGACGGTGGCATTGCCGCCCATCAATGGAGCCGTCAGGCGCACCTGGCGCCGCTGGCCATGCCCGGTGGGGACGTCGCGGCGCGAGAGCCTTGGCGCATGGCAGCCTCCGTCCTGCACGCCGGGGGCCGCAGCGACGAGATCGAAGCACGCTACGCCCCGGTGGTCGGCGCCTCGGCGAGCAGGATGCTACGGCGCCAGATGGAACGCCAGCTCAATTGCCCGGCGACAACGAGCGCGGGACGCTGGTTCGACGCGGCGGCCGGTGCGCTGGGCATTTCCGTTCGGCAGAGCGTCGACGCCGAGGCCGCCATCGCCCTGGAGAAACTCGCGCGCGCGTTCCTGCTGGCTCACCCCGGCTTCGACGTGGCATGGACCTCCCTGGACCCGTCAGCACTCGTGGCGGATCTCTTCGAATTGTCGAAACTGGGTGAGGCGGAGCGCCAGCGCGGAGCGGCCCAATTTCACCTCGGCCTGGCCTCCGGCTTGGCGCACGGCGCCATCGACGCCGCTCGACGCCAGAACGTGCGCACCGTTGTCCTGGGCGGCGGTTGCTTCCTCAACCGCGTGCTTCGGGAGCGGCTGACGATGTCGCTCGAGGACGCCGGGTTGACGGTGCTGCGTCCTGACACGGTCCCTTGCGGCGATGCTGGACTGGCGCTCGGACAGGCGTGGATTGCTGCCTGTGAGGTCGGCGCACGACGCACACCCCAACCGTCCCGGACGCATTGACCATGTGCCTCGCACTTCCCGCCCGCGTGGCCGAACTGGTCGGCATGGATCACGCCATGATCGACCTGGGCGGCATCCGCAAGCGGATCTCGATCGCACTCGTTCCGCAGGCGTGTGTCGGCGACTACGTCATCGTTCACGTCGGCTACGCGATCGGCATGCTGGACCCGGAAGAAGCCGAGGCAACGCTCAAGCTGTTCGCGGAGATGTCGGCTTGAAATACGTCGACGAATTCCGCGACGGTGACTTGGCACGCCGCATCGGCGACAACATCGTGCACGAAGCCGATCCATCGCGCGACTACCGCTTCATGGAGTTCTGCGGCGGCCATACCCACGCCATCGCACGCTACGGCGTGGTCGACCTGCTGCCAGGCAACCTGCGCATGATCCATGGGCCGGGCTGCCCGGTGTGCGTGCTGCCCATCGGACGCGTGGACATGGCCATTCGCCTGGCATTCGAGCGGGGCGTCATGCTGTGCACCTATGGCGACGTCATGCGCGTCCCGGCCTCGGACGGCTTGTCGCTGATGCGCGCCAAGGCCCGCGGTGCGGACATCCGGATGGTGTATTCGCCGCTGGACGCGCTGAAGCTCGCCAGTGCCAATCCGGGACGCGAGGTGGTCTTCTTCGCCATCGGCTTCGAGACGACGACCCCGCCCACCGCCCTCGCGATACGCCAGGCGGAAAGCGAAGGACTCCAGAACTTCAGCGTCCTCTGCTCCCACGTCCTCACGCCGGCCGCCATCACGCACGTCCTCCGGTCTCCGGAGGTGCAGGACTATCGGACGGTGCCGATCGACGGATTCGTCGGACCCGCGCACGTCAGCATCGTCATCGGTTCGCGCCCTTACGAAGGGTTCGCGACGACCTACCGAAAGCCCGTCGTCATCGCTGGCTTCGAGCCGCTCGACGTGATGCAGGCCATCCTCATGCTCGTGCGCCAGGTCAACGAGGGGCGGGCAGAGGTCGAGAACGAGTTCACCCGGGCGGTCACTCGCGAGGGCAATGCCTGCGCGCAAGCCGCGATGGCCGATGTCTTCGAGGTACGGGAAAGCTTCGAATGGCGCGGCCTCGGCCAGGTGCCGGCCAGCGCGCTGAAGATCCGCGGCGACTACGCGGCGTTCGATGCCGAGACGCGCTTCGACCTGGACTACCGCCCGGTTGCCGACCACAAGCAGTGCGAGTGCGGCGCGATCCTGCGCGGCGTCAAGAAGCCGACCGAGTGCAAGCTGTTCGGCAATGTGTGCACGCCCGAGACACCGATGGGCTCGTGCATGGTCTCGAGCGAGGGCGCCTGCGCCGCGCACTATTCGTACGGTCGGTTCCGCGACATCCCCGTGGTGTCTGCGTGACCGCGCCGCGCCCGGCTCGCTCCAGTTGCTGACCGAGCACCCGCAGCCATGGCAACGCCGAAGCGAGACTACGTCCGTCCCCTGGATCTGAAGACGGGTCGCATCGACATGAACCACGGCGCGGGAGGCCGGCTCTCCGCCCAACTCATCGCCGAGGTCTTCGTCCGGGCGTTCGACAACGAGTTCCTTGGTCAAGGCAACGATGGTGCGCTGTTGCCCATTCCCGCCGGTGAGCGGCTGGTGATGGCCACCGACGCCCATGTGATCTTCCCGCTGTTTTTTCCCGGCGGCGACATCGGCTGCCTGTCGGTGAACGGCACGATCAACGACGTCGCGATGCTGGGGGCCACGCCCCGCTACCTCAGCGCGAGCTTCATCCTCGAAGAGGGCCTGCCACTGGCCGAACTCCAGCGCATCGTCGCATCGATGGCCCGGGCCGCGCGCGACGCGGGCGTGCCCATCGTGACGGGGGACACCAAGGTCGTCGAGCGTGGCAAGGGCGACGGCGTCTTCATCAGCACCACCTGCATCGGCACCGTGCGGCCAGGCCTGGAGATCGGCGGCGCCCGGGCGCGCGCCGGGGACGCCGTCCTGATCTCGGGCACGATCGGCGACCACGGCGTCGCGGTGCTCTCGAAACGAGAGTCGCTGGAATTCGAGACGGCCATCGAGTCCGACACAGCCGCGCTGCACACGCTGGTGGCCGGCGTGCTGGCGGCCGTCCCGCACGACGCCGTCCATGTCCTGCGCGATCCGACCCGGGGCGGCCTCGCGACCACGCTCAACGAGATCGCGAAGCAGTCCGGGGTCGGGATGATGTTGCAGGAATCCGCGATTCCCATCCTGCCGCAGGTCGATGCCGCGTGCGAGATGCTGGGCCTGGACCCGATGTACATCGCCAACGAGGGCAAGCTGGTCGCCATCGTCGATCCGGAGTCTGCCGGCGACGTCCTGGCCGCCATGCGTGCCCATCCGCTCGGACGGGATGCGGCACTCATCGGCAACGTCACGGCCGACAGCCATCGGTTCGTCCAGATGGCCTCGCGCGTCGGCGGTCACCGGATCGTCGACTGGCTCAGCGGTGAGCCCTTGCCGCGCATCTGCTGACGTCGTCGAGCCGGCGCAGGCTGCGCGGCCGCCACACATCTTTGCAAGACGCGCGCGCCCTGCGTGCGTCAACGAACAGACCCTTCGCCTTCAACCGCGCATCGTCGGTCCATGAGATCTGCAGCGCCATCGATGGAGCCCTTCGATTCCGCCGAATCCGCAGCTGGCTCACCCCCATACCGAGAAAAGGATCCTGAAATGAACTACCAAAGCGTGAATCCCAACGACGGCAAGCTCCTCAAGAGCTTTGAACACCTGAACAGCGCCCAGCTCGAACAGTCGCTGGCGACCGCGGAATCCTGCTTCCAGACCTGGAAGCACACCAGCTATTCGGATCGCGCGGCAATCCTGAACAAGGCTGCGAAGCTGATGCACGACCATGTCGATGACTTCGCCAAGCTCGCGACCCTCGAGATGGGCAAGCGCATCAACGAGGCACGAGGCGAAGTCAACTTCAGCGCGGACATCCTCGCGTACTACGCCAAGAACGGCGAGGAGTTCCTCGCGCCTGCCAAGCTCAATCCCAAGGTCGGCCATGCGCACATGGAGAGCAGCCCGTTCGGCGTGCTGTTCTGCGTGGAACCGTGGAACTTCCCGTTCTACCAGCTCGCGCGCGTGGCGGGCCCGCACCTGATGGCCGGCAACACGCTCGTCGTCAAGCACGCCGGCTGCGTTCCGCAGTGCGCGATCGCCTTCGAGAAGCTCCTGCTCGACGCCGGGGCACCCAAGGGCGCGTACACGAACCTCCTGATTTCGCACGCCCAGTCCGACAAGGTCATCGACGACCCGCGCATCAAGGGGGTCGCCTTGACGGGCAGCGTCGCCGCCGGTCGCTCCATCGCGGCACGCGCGGGACAGAACCTCAAGAAGTCGTCCATGGAGCTGGGCGGGAGCGATGCGTTCATCGTGCTGGAGGACGCCGATCTCGAGAAGACGATTCCCTGGGCCGTCTGGGGCCGCATGTACAACGGCGGCCAGACCTGCTGTGCCGCGAAGCGGTTCATCGTCCTCGACTCGATCGCAGACCAGTTCATCGCGAAGTTCCGCACGGCGCTGGAAGCGCAGACGGTGGGCGATCCGATGGACGAGAAAACCACGCACGGGCCGTTGTCCACGGAAGCCGCACTCGTGCAACTGCTCGCGCAGGTCGACAGCGCGGTCAAGAACGGTGCCAAGCTGCTGATGGGCGGCAAGCGAATCGCCAGGCCGGGCTCGTTCATGGAGACGACGATCCTGACCGACATCAAGCCGGGCAACCCGGCTTTCCGCGACGAGTTCTTCGGGCCCGTCGTGTCGTTCTTCCGCGTGAAGGACGAGGCAGCGGCCATCGCGCTCGCCAACGATTCCGACTTCGGTCTCGGCGGCTCCGTCTGGACGAAGGATGTCGCCCGCGGCAAGCGAGTGGCCAGTGCGGTGGACACCGGAATGATGTTCATCAACAACATCGACTGGTCGGATGCCGAACTCCCCTTCGGCGGCATCAAGGACTCCGGCTACGGGCGCGAACTCGGGAACATGGGCATCCAGGAGTTCGTCAACAAGAAGCTCGTTCGCACGGCGCACCTCGACGCGCCGGCTTGAGCATGGCCCGGGATTCGAAAGCGCCATCGACAACGACCAGGAGCCTCTCGTGAAATTCCTGGTCGAGATCGATCGCCCGAACCCGGGCTTTGCCATGACGAACGAGGCGGCACGTACGTTCATGGACAGCGTGATCCTGCCCACCCTTGGTCGCGGCGAACAGCTCGCGGCGGATGGCCTCATCCTCGCCGGTGGCCCGGTTGCCGGGCGCATCGCATTGCGCTTCATCGCAGACGTCGAATCGGCCGCCCGGCTCGACGACATATTGACGAGCATCCCGCTCTGGGGCGTCGCCGAGACGCGTGTCACCCCGTTGATCGAATTCAGTGATCGGCGTGCCCACGTGCTCACCCTGCTGCGCCACGTCACCCCCGGCGATGCATGACGCAGGGACCCCTTTCAAGCTGGCAACGAGAGAACATCGATGAACTCCACCGCTTCTCGCACACTCGTCCCCGAGCCGCCTGTCTGGCTCATCACTGGCTGCTCCACGGGTTTCGGCCGCGAAATCGCCACGTTGGCGATCGAACGCGGCTTCCGCACGGTGGTCACCGCACGCGATCCCTCCACGCTGCAAGACTTTGCAGCGGCGGACAACGCGTTGATTCTTGAACTCGACGTCACGAAGCCAGACCACATCACCGCTGCGTTGGGAGCTGCGGAGAAGCGCTTCGGAGGCGTCGATGTGATGGTCAACAACGCCGGGATCGGCTATTTCGGCGCGGTCGAGGAAAGCGAGGAGGCCGAGATCCGCAGGATGTTCGAAGTGAACTTCTTCGGCACGAGCGCCATGATCCATGCCGTGCTGCCCGGAATGCGACGACGTCGGCGGGGTGTCATCGTCAACTTCTCGTCCATCGGCGGCCTGCGCTCGTTTCCGGCCGTCGGCTACTACAACGCGACGAAGTTCGCGGTCGAAGGCCTGTCGGAGGCGCTTTGGCAGGAAGTCGAGCCGCTGGGGATCCGGGTGATGGTGGTGGAGCCGAGCGGCTTCCGCACGGACTGGGCCGGCCGATCTGCCAACGAGGCCACCCTGGAGCTCGCCGACTACGTCGCGACCGCCGGCCTGTGGCGCGCTCAGGTGCGCGAGATCTCCGGCAAGCAGGCGGGAGATCCCGCGCGCGCGGCGCTGGCGATTGTCGCCGCGGTCGAATCCGGGAATCCGCCGCATCACCTGCTCCTGGGGAACGCGGCCTTCGATGGCGCGATCTCCAAGCTCGCGGACTTGCGCAGCGACTTCCTCGCCGGCGAAGTCGTGGCACGCGGCGCCGACTTTCCCGTCGCCCCGGCAAAGCTCGGCCTTGTCGCCTGAGACAGCAACCCAACAGAGCCAGGTCATGTACGTCAACATCGCTGTCCTGAAAGAGACCCGTGCCCACGAGTGCCGCGTCGCCCTCATGCCCTCCGTGATCCCGAAGCTGGTCAAGCTCGGAGCTCGGCTGCACATGCAGGCGGGCGCAGCGGCAGCCATCCATCTCGACGACACCGCGTTCGCGGAGGTCGCCTTCCTCGCCGATCGTGCGGAACTGGTCAAGGACGCCGACGTGGTGCTGTGCGTGCAGCCACCGGCGCTCGACGTGATCGACGCGATGAAGGAAGGCGCGATCCTGGTGTCCTTCATCTATGCGCACAACGAGCCGGCACTGGTCAAGCGGCTGGTCGATCGGAAGATCACCTGCTTCGCGATGGAGCGCGTGCCGCGCATCTCGCGGGCACAGGCGATGGACGCACTCTCGAGCCAGTCGGCGTTGGCGGGGTACTACGCGGTGCAGATCGCGTCGACGCACCTTGCGCGCGTGGTGCCCAAGATCACGTCCGCCGCCGGCTCGATCGGGCCTGCGCACGTCCTCGTGATGGGCCTGGGCGTCGCCGGGCTCGAGGCGATCGCCACCGCACATCGGCTCGGCGCCATCGTCGAGGGCTACGACGTCCGGCCCGAGACCAAGGAGCAGGCGCTGTCGCTCGGTGCGACTTTCGTCGACACCGGCGTGGACGCGACGGGACAAGGCGGCTATGCGCGCGAACTCAGCGCCGCGGAACAGGCCAAGGTCGCAGCCGTTCTGACGCAACACATCCAGAAGGCCGACCTGGTCATCACGACCGCCGCGATTCCCGGCAGGCCGTCGCCCAAGCTGGTCAGCCACGCCCAGGTCGCCGGCATGAAGGCCGGGTCGGTGATCGTCGACCTGTCGGCCGAAGGCGGCGGCAACTGCGACGACACGCAACCCGGCCAGACCACCCGGGTCGGCCGCGTGACCATCGTCGCGCCCCTGAACGTGCCCTCGCTGCTCGGCGAGGACGCGAGCGATCTCTACGCGAAGAACGTCTACAACCTGCTCGCGCTGATGATGAAGGACAACGTTGTCGAGATCGACTGGAGCGACGAGATCCTGGCCAAGACCGTGCTCACGCATGCGGGCGAGAACAAGGCGGACACCGCCGACAAGGCCGCGAAGGCCCAGACGCTCCTCTCCCCTGCGGCGAACAAGGGCTCGCACAAGGTGCCCAAGTCGCCCCCTGCCAGCAAGCCGGCTGCCCCCACCCCGACCGCGGCGTGAGCCGTCCAGGAACCCTGCCATGACCTTCCAGATCGCCATCAGCGGCTTCGTCGCGCTCTACATCTTCATGCTTGCCGGCTTCGCCGGCTGGGTCATCATCGGCCACGTCCCGGCCATCCTCCACACGCCGCTGATGTCCGGCTCGAACTTCGTGCACGGCATCGTGGTCGTGGGCGGCATCTATGCGCTGCTGAACGCAAGCACGCTGCAGGAGCAGGTCATCGGCTTCGTCGCCGTGCTGCTCGGCGCGGGCAATGCGGCGGGGGGCTATGCGGTCACCGATCGGATGCTGGCGATGTTCAAGACCAGCGCGCCTGCGGGATCGCACGCGGCGCACGGCAAGTCCGCCAAGGTGAAGTCCATCCACGCGAAAAAGAAAGGTTGAGGCACGCACCATGCTCGACCTCCTCCCTCAACTGGGCATCGCGGCTGCCGACCTCGCGGCGGCCTTCCTCTTCCTGTACGGCCTGCACCGGATGTCTTCGCCGGTGACGGCGCCCTCGGGCATCTTCGTGGCCGGCATCGGCATGGCCGTGGCGGTGCTGGCCAGCTTCCTGTACGCCTTCGACGTTGGCAGCGCCGCGCGTCCGGACCTGATCGTCAACATCGCCCTGGCGCTCGTCGCGCTCGCGCTGGGAGGGGGCGTGGCCTGGTGGAGCGGCCGCACGGTGGCGATGACCGCGATGCCGCAGATGGTCGCGATCTACAACGGCATGGGCGGCGGCGCCGCCGGCGCCATTGCCGCGGTCGAGCTCTACGGCGACAAGGCCCAAGGCATGACGGCGCTCGGGGTGACGCTGCTGGGCGCCTTGATCGGCGCCGTCTCGCTGTCGGGATCGCTGATCGCCTGGGCCAAGCTCGACGGCGTCATCAACAAGCCCGTGCGCGTGAAGGGGCAGCAGGTCTTCAACGGCCTCGTGCTGCTGGCCACGATCGTCGTCGGGGGCTCCATCGTCGGGGCCGGACAAGACGGCTCCGGACTGCTCGCACTGCTCACGAAGCCAGGTTGGATCACCGTGTTCTTCGGCTGCGCACTGGCACTCGGCATCCTCATGACGCTGCCCATCGGCGGCGCCGACATGCCCGTCGTGATCTCGATCTTCAACGCGTTCACCGGCCTCGCCGTGGGATTGGAAGGGTTCGTGCTGCAGAACCCGGCGCTGATGATCGCCGGCATGGTGGTGGGTGCGGCGGGCATGCTGTTGACGCTGTTGATGGCCAAGGCGATGAACCGCTCGGTCAGCAATGTGATCTTCACCAACTTCGGCGACGCGCCCAAGCACAAGCAAGGCGCCATCAAGGGCAGCCTGAAGCCGATGGCCCCAGGCGATGCCGGCATCGCGATGCGCTACGCCGCATCGGTGATCATCGTGCCGGGCTACGGCCTGGCGGTGGCGCAGGCGCAGGGCAAGCTGTTCGAGTTCGTCAAGCTGCTGCAGGCCGGCGGCGTGTCGGTGAAGTTCGCCGTGCACCCGGTCGCGGGGCGCATGCCCGGCCAGATGGACGTGCTGCTGGCCGAAGCCGGGGTGCCCTACGACCTGATCTTCCAGCTCGAGGACATCAACGACCAGTTCGCCAGCACCGACATCGCGCTCGTGATCGGCGCCAACGACGTGGTCAACCCGGCCGCGCGCACGGACAAGTCCTCGCCGATCTTCGGCATGCCCATCCTCAACGCCGACCAGGCCAGGAAGGTCTTCGTCGTCAAGCGCGGCGAAGGCAAGGGGTACGCCGGCATCGTCAACGCGCTGTTCTACGGCGACAACTGCAACATGGTCTACGGCGATGCCCAGGCCGTGCTGATCTCGATGATCGAAGCGGTGCGAGGCCTCGGCCTGCCCGCGGCCGCGTGACCTTCACGCCCACCAGGAGACTCTCATGACCCGCCAGATGCACGCCGCCGTCGTCGAACACTTCGGCAAGCCCCTCGTCCTCAAGGAACTGGACATCCCGACGCCGGGTCCGGGCCAGATCCTGGTCAAGACGGAGGCCTGCGGCGTATGCCACACCGACCTGCATGCCGCCAATGGCGACTGGCCGCTGAAGCCCGCCCTGCCCTTCACGCCCGGCCACGAAGGCATCGGCATCGTCACGGCGCTCGGCGCGGGCGTGACCGCGGTCAAGGAAGGCGAGCGCGTGGGCGTGCCCTGGCTCTACTCCGCCTGCGGCCACTGCGAGTTTTGCCTCACAGCACACGAACCGGTCTGCGCCGAAGCGCAGTTCGGCGGCTACACGAGGAACGGCGGTTTCGCGGAATACATCGTGGCGGATCCGAACTACGTGGCCCATGTCCCGGCGCACCTGGCGGCCCGGCAAGCCGCGCCGCTCATCTGCGCAGGCATCACGTCGTACAAGGGCCTCAAGGAGACGCAGGCGCGTCCGGGCGAGTGGGTCGTCATCTCGGGCATCGGCGGCCTCGGCCATCTGGGAGTCCAGTACGCCAAGGCGATGGGACTCCATGTCTGCGCGGTCGACATCGACGATGGCAAGCTGGAACACGCCAAGCGACTCGGCGCCGATGCCGTGGTCAACGCAAAGAGCGTCGACGCCATCGACGCGGTGAAGAAGGCGACCGGCGGCGGCGCCCACGGCGTGCTGATCACCGCGCCCTCGCTCGCCGCGTTCAAGCAAGGCGTCGGCATGACGCGCAAGTGCGGTACCTGTGTGCTCGTCGGGCTGCCACCCGGCGAATTCCCGACGCCCCTGTTCGACGTCGTCGCCAACTGCATCACCATTCGCGGCTCGTTCGTCGGCAACCGGCGCGACATGGCCGAGGCACTGGCGTTCGCCGCCGAGGGCAAGGTCAAGGCCGACATCGAATTGCAGCCGTTGTCGGCGATCAACAATGTCTTCTCGCGGCTGGCGCATGGCGACGTGCCGTCGCGCGTGGTGCTCGATTTCGCGTCGCATTGAAGGCCGCCGCATGATTCCTGCGCAGGACACGGCCATGGCGCTGCTGACCTCGGCGCAGATGGCCGAGGCCGATCGACTGACGGTGGCGTCGGGGATCGACGGGCTCGCCTTGATGGAGAACGCCGGTCGCCCGGTCGCGCGCGAGATGATGCGCCGCTGGAGCCCGCGGCCCGTCGTCGTCCTGTGCGGGCCGGGCAGCAACGGGGGCGACGGCTTCGTGGTCGCGCGGCGGCTGGCCGAGGCGGACTGGCCGGTCCGGGTCGCCCTGATGATGCCCCGCGGCGGATTGCCGAGCGCCGCGGCGCATCACGCCTCCCTCTGGCGCGGCGAGGTCGAGTCGCTGGAGGCCGCTGCGCTCGGAAATGCCGAACTGGTCGTCGATGCGATCTTCGGCGCCGGACTGAGTCGGCCCCTGGAAGGCGTTGCGGCGCAGACGCTGCAGGCAGCAGCGGCCGCCGGGTTGACCATCGTCGCCGTCGATGTGCCCAGCGGCCTGATGGGCGATACCGGCGACAACGTCGGTGCGGTGCCGGCTGTCCTTACCGTGACCTGTTTTCGCAAGAAGCCAGGCCACCTGCTCCAACCCGGCCGCAGCCTGTGCGGCGAAGTCGTGGTCGCCGACATCGGCACGCCGGCATCCGTGTTCGAGCACGTGCTGCCCGACACGTTCGAGAACGGTCCGGCGCTGTGGGCCGCGGCACTGCCGACGCTGCAGTCGGCCGGCAACAAGTACGCGCGTGGCCACGCGCTGGTGTCCGGCGGCTATCCCGTCACGGGCGCGGCGCGCATGGCTGCGCGCGCCGCGGCGCGCATCGGTGCCGGCCTGACGACGATTGCCGTACCCGAGGTGGCATTGCCCATCTACGCGAGCGCGTTGACGAGCATCATGGTGGCGCCGCTCGCGCAGCCGGCTGGCTTGGAGCTCCTGCTTGAGGACAAGCGCTACTCGGGCCTGCTGATCGGGCCAGGCGCCGGCACTGGCGCCGCGACCCGCGAACGCGTGCTGGGCATGCTTCGCACCGGGCGGCCCACCGTGCTGGATGCCGATGCGCTGACCGCGTTCGAAGGCGAGCCGGCATCGCTGTTCCAGGCGATCAAGGGACCTTGCGTCCTGACGCCACACGACGGAGAATTCGCGCGCCTGTTCGACACCCGCGGCGACAAGCTCGCCCGCACACGCGCGGCGGCTCGTACCAGCGGCGCGGTCGTGGTGCTGAAAGGCAGCGACACCGTCATCGCCGCACCCGACGGTCGCGCCATCATCAACTCGAACGCTCCGCCGACACTGGCCACGGCGGGCGCGGGCGACGTGCTGAGCGGCATCGTGCTGGGCCTGCTCGCCCAAGGCATGGACCACTTCCTGGCCGCCGCAGCCGCGGTATGGATCCACGGCGCAGCGGCTGCGACGTTCGGCCCCGGATTGCTTGCAGAGGACCTGGCAGATCTGCTTCCGGCCCAATTGGCAGGCCTGTCAGCACGAGCAGGTGACGCATCCAAAGCCGTTCGATGATCGACCTGAAAGGAAACGCATGCACGCGATGGTGTTGAACGAGATCGGTACGCCGCTCGGGTGGACGGAGCTCCCGGACCGTCTACCGGGTCCCGGCCAGATCCGCGTATCGGTCGCCGCCTGCGGCGTCTGCCGCACGGACCTGCACGTCGTCGACGGCGAGTTGCCACACCCGAAGGTTCCCATCATTCCCGGGCACCAGATCGTCGGTCGCGTCGATGCAGTCGGCGCCGGAGTCGACGCATTGAAGGTCGGCGAACGCGTCGGCATCCCCTGGCTGGGCCGCACCTGCGGCGTCTGTCCTTACTGCAAGATGCAGCGCGAGAACCTGTGCGACGCCCCCCTTTTCACCGGCTACACGCGCGATGGCGGCTACGCCACGGCGGCCGTCGCCGACGCACGCTTCGCCTTTCCGCTGGGAGAGGCCGGTAGCGACGAATCGTTGGCTCCCCTGCTCTGCGCCGGCCTGATCGGCTGGCGCGCGCTGGGCATCGCCGGCGAGGGCACGCGCCTGGGCCTGTACGGATTCGGCGCGGCGGCCCACATCCTGGCGCAGGTCGCGACCTGGCAGGGTCGCTCGGTGTTTGCCTTCACGAGACCGGGGGATCGGGCGACGCAGGCGTTCGCGCGCAGTCTCGGGGCGACCTGGGCCGGCGGCTCCGACGAGATGCCACCGCAGCCGCTCGATGCCGCGATCATCTTTGCGACCGTGGGGGATCTGGTGCCGCTCGCCCTGAAAGCGGTGCGCAAAGGCGGTCGCGTCGTCTGCGCCGGTATCCACATGAGCGACATCCCGAGCTTCCCGTACAGCCTGCTGTGGGAAGAGCGGGAACTCCTGTCCGTGGCCAATCTCACCCGCCAGGACGGCCTTGATTTCCTCGCTCTCGTGCCGCAGATCGGCATCGTCACCAAGACCACCCGATACCCGCTTCAGCAGGCCAACCAGGCCCTCGCCGACCTGCGCGCGGGCCGCTTCGAGGGCGCGGCTGTCCTGATGCGCTGAGGTCGGCTGGCCGTCAGTCTGCGGGCCGGTGCGCGGTATCGCCCATCCGGTCATACCTCGCGAAGTGCTTGCGGGCCAATGCGACGAGCTGGTTCTCGGTCGGATGGTCGACCACCTCGTAGCCGACGATGCGTGCCGCGGTCAGGGGCCGGTGCTTGTCGACGAAATGCCGGAAGTCGGCGATCCCCGTGTGGCGGCCTGCCACCAGCACTTCGGCGATGCCTTCCATCGCATCGCAGACCGAACCGAAGAACTCATGCTCGTCGCGCACGCCGCTCGCATGCTGCCGGGTGAAATGCCGATGCTCGTGGAGCTTGCGATCGAGCACCGACTCCGAATCGAATTGCAGCACTTCGGCGCACTGGTGGTCGACGAAGGCGACTGCGTGGTAAAGGCTCATGGGTGACTTTCTTTCGGTGGGAGACAAGGGCCGGACCACGCAGCGTCAGTCGCCGCCCCAGTAGCCAGCGCGACCGTAGTGATCGTGCAGGACGCGCTCCTGCACGCGGTCGGGCAGCGGCTGGCCGTCGTACCTGGGCGCGTCCTTCACCGCCTGGCGCGTGAGTTCGACGTGGACAGTGGCGTCGATCCAGCTGATGTCGGCGATCCACGGCGGGGCGATCAGCACCTGGTGCCCCAGCCACCAGTCGCTGGTGTTGACCACCAGGTATCGAATGGCCCAGCTCTCGTCGTCCACGATGAAGCCCTCCACGTGCCCGACCTCGCCGTCGCTCGCGTGCAGGTGATAACCGGAAATCGCGCGACAGCTGCGCAGATGCGGGTCGTCGCCGCGCTGGCGATGGAATGCGGCCTGGGCTTCGACGAACGACCGCTGCTTGCGCGTCAGTCCCGCCGACTCGTCCCCTGCGCGTGCGGCCAGCATCAGGGCCGGCAGAGTGGAATTGCCCCACATGCCCGAGCCACCCCAGTAGAAGGGATAGCCGTAGTACCCGTAGTTCTCCACCTCGTGCTGGCGGGACACGGGCTTGCGGGTGTCGACGTCCGGACTCGTCCTGACCTGCTCCCGAGTCACCATTGCCGGAAGCACCCTGGCCGCCGCATCGGGTCGGCCGATGGCCAACGGAGAGATCAGCACCGTCCTGCCTTTGGCCCACTGATCGGTCCCGACCACCAGAAATCGGACAGCCCAGAACTCGTCGTCGAAATAGAAGTCCACGAGTTGCCCGATCCGACCGTCGGTCGCCTCGACACCGTAGCTTTCAAGATCCTGCACGCTGCGCAACATGGTTCCGCTCACTTCGGCAGGTGGGCCATCCAGTAGTCATCGACCTTCTGGCTTTGCGTCGCGAAGTCCGCCGGCGAGAAGGCCTGGTCTTCCTTGACCTGCGGCGCGGTGTCCAGATTCGCCTTTGCAGTATCGAGAACCAGCAGCTCCGCGCCGGGAGCCGCCTTGAAGTCGCCCCAGGGAATCGGGACGTACTTCTCGCCGATGCCGAAGATGCCGCCGCGCCCGATCACCAGGTAGGCGATCTTGCCGGTCTGCGGGCTCATCACGATGTCGTCGATGCTGCCGAGGTTGTCGCCGGCCGGATTGACGACGCCGGCGCCCACCAGTTCGTCCGATCGATAGGCGACTTCGCTGCCGGCCACGGGAATGGCGCTGGCGATCTGCTGGCGGCGCCAGCCGGGAGAGTCCACATGCGCTACCCGGTCGTTTCGCAACTGGGCGGCGTAGCTGGTGTAGATGTCGCGCGTCTGGCTCAACAGGCTCTCGCAGCCCTGCTGGTCTCCGCGCTGAGCCAGGATGTTGGCCGAGGCCAGGAGGGTGCGAATCTCGTAGCCGGGGCGGGCACGCGAGTAGCGGCCCGCCGTCGCCGTCGCCGACGTCTGCACGGGCAGGGGTGACTGTTCCGCGCCAAGCGCGGTCCCGAATCCGTACAGCGGGTAGCCATAGCCGTAGCCTGAACCATGGAACCAATACCCGTCCTTCTGCAACGTGCTGTCGAAGGCCGTCAGATCGCGGAGGCACTTTTCAGCCGGCTTTGACGCGGGGGTCGCTGCCTGGGCGTCAGCGAAGCCGACCGCGAGAAACGACAGGGCCGCCAGCAAGGCAAGCCGTGGGGCGGAGGTCAATGAAACGAGATGAGCGGACATGTCTTGACTTTCAGGTTCAATATTGGGATGCGATTGATTCGGCGCCGGCTCCGTACCAGGTCCGGCCGTAGTGTTCATAGAGCCTGATGTCGCGTTCGCGGCTCCACTCGTCGCCCGCGACGTAGGGCGGTGCGGTCTTCACCGACGCGCGGTCGAGATCGACCGACACCGTTTGTTCGCCCCAGCTGACCGACGTGAGCCAACGAGGGGCGATGAGCACCTTGTGGCCGAGCCACCAATTGCTGGTGTTGACGACGAGGTAGCGGATGGCCCAGGTCTCGTCGTCAAGGAGGAAGCCCTCGACGTGCCCGATCTCGCCGTCGCTGGCATGGAGGTGGTATCCGACGACCTCGTTGCAGCTGCGCAGGTGAGGGTCCTCGTTGCGACGACGATCCCGCTCCGCCAGCCCATAGGCCTGTTCCCCGCGTTCTTGTTCGCGCCGCGTCATGGCGCTGGCCACATAGCCGGGGGGCATGGCATACGGGTACATGCCGTCACCCCAAATTCCCACGCCGCCCCAATAGCCGGGCAAGCCGTAGTAGCCGAGATAGAGGCTTTCGTCCTGACGCGACACGGGCAGCTCCGTGTCGATTCCCGGGCTGTTCCTGATCTGCTCCCGGGTGATCGCCACCGGCAGCGTGCGCTCGATCCAGTTCGGCTCCCGCAGCGAGACCGGAGAGATCAACACTCTCCGACCCGTGAGCCAGGTGCCGGTGTCGACAACGAGATAGCGGATGACCCACGCGTCGTCGTCGAAGTAGAAGTCCTTGACGTGGCCGATGTCGCCATCGGTCGCGCCGATGGCGTAGTGCTCCAGATCCTTGGTGGTGCGCAACATTCTTGCTTCCTTTTGGATTGCCGCCCGACAGGGACAGGCGATATGGCGGGTAGAAGCCATTCGTCGAAGACGAGGCCAATCGAGAGCACACGCTGTGCTTGTCGTCACTGTGCGAGCAGGACCTGACCCTCGTCTGTGCGCTGACGAACCCTGGCGCGGGATCAAGGCGGCGTCGACGCTTCGTCGCCCGCATCGACGCCCCCGACAAGACGGAATCAGGCGTGCGTTGCCGTACGGTGCGGCAGTTCGGGAGCGACGCAGCAACGCACCCAGACCCACGCGAGCAACGCACCAATGCAGGCTGCCGCATCCCTCGTCTCCACGTCGCAGCATTCCGCGAGACGGAGGGCGCCTTCGGTGATCACCTCGCCGAGCAGCCCTTCCCGTCGGCGTTGTCCGCTGGCCAGGCGTGACTCCGCTCGGGATTGGCCCCTTTTCCGTGCCCGCCTTCCGTCTGCTGGCGCACAGACGAAGCGCTCGAAAAAACGAATGCTGCGTAGGTTCGCGCCTGTCACGGCTGTACACCTGTTCAGGGCAGCCTCCGATGGGCACACCTGTCTTCCACGAACTCACTCGAAGGACACCTTGCCCGACCTTGATGCCCCGCTGCCACTTGCCTATCCACTTGAACCCCGACGGCGAAAGACAGACGGAGCAGATCCACCTCGACTGCAGGCGGAGGCCTTGCAGAGCGCCATCTTCAACAGCGCCATGTTTTCGAAGATCGCGACCGACGCGCAGGGCGTCATCCAGATATTCAACGTGGGCGCCGAGCGCATGCTGGGCTACGCCGCCTCGGACGTGACGAACAAGATCACGCCCGCGGACATCTCGGATCCCGCAGAACTGGTCTTGCACGCGAAGGCACTGAGCCTCGAACTCGGGACAGAGATCGCGCCAGGCTTCGAAGCCCTTGTTTTCAAGGCCTCGCGCGGCATCGAGGACATCTACGAGCTCACCTACGTTCGCAAGGACGGTAGCCGCCTTCCCGCCGTGGTTTCGGTGACGGCGCTTCGTGACGCGCGCGAGGCCATCATCGGCTACTTGCTGATCGGCACCGACAACACCGCACGCACGGCGGTGGAACAGAGGCAGCGCGATACGAACGACGAACTCGCACGGGCCAAGGTCGCAGCGGAATCGGCAAACCAGGCGAAGTCGGAATTCCTCTCGAGCATGAGCCATGAACTGCGTTCCCCGCTCAACGCCATCCTCGGATTCGCCCAGTTGATCGACTCGGGCAAGCCTCCACCGACGCCGGATCAAAAGGAAAGCGTCGACCAGATCCTGCAGGCCGGCTGGTACCTGCTCGAGCTGATCAACGAGATCCTGGATCTATCGCTGATCGAGTCGGGCAAGGTGTCGATGTCGCTGGAACCCGTTTCGCTGGACGAGATCCTGGCCGATTGCCAAGCGATGGTCGAGCCGCAGGCCAAGATCGCGCGCATCGCGCTGAATTTCCCATCAGCGCAAGGCCGCCATGTGAAGGCCGATACCACGCGCCTCAAGCAGGTCTTCGTCAACCTGCTGTCGAACGCCATCAAGTACAACAGCGTCGGAGGCACGGTCACGGTGACGCTCTCAGAGGTCGAAGCAGATCGCCTACGGATCGAGTTTCGCGACACGGGCGCGGGCCTGACGCCCGACAACATGCTGGAGCTTTTCCAGGCTTTCAACCGGCTGGGACAGGAGACGGGCTCGAAGGAAGGAACTGGAATCGGACTGGTGGTGAGCAAACGACTCGCCGAGCTGATGGGCGGGGCCATCGGCGTGAGCAGCCAGCTAGGTGTGGGCAGCGTCTTCTGGGTCGAGCTCGATACGGTCACGGCCGACGAATCAGGCTCTGGGCTGCACGGTCTCGTCGTCTCACACCTGCTGTCGCCCGCCGCGCTGCAGCCGACGCGAACCGTTCTCTATGTCGAGGACAACACGGCCAACCTGATGCTGATCTCGAAGCTTCTTGCGCGGCGACCAGAAATCCGCTTACTGACGGCCGGCAGCGGCACGGAGGGCGTCGACATGGCTCGCATCGCACTGCCGGATGTCATCGTCATGGATATCAACCTGCCGGGGATGAACGGTTTCATGGCCCTCCACATTCTGCAGCAAGACCCGAGGACAGCCGCCATTCCCGTCGTCGCGTTGAGCGCCAACGCGATGCCACGCGATGTCGAGAAGGGAGTGATCGCAGGCTTCTTCCGGTATCTGACCAAGCCCATCAAGGTCGACGAGTTCCTGAGCACGCTGGATTTCGCGCTCGAGGTGGCGGACGACCTCGCCCGCATCGACAACAAGCCACGCTCATGAAACTCGACGAATCCGACTTCCTCAGTGCCAATATCCTCATCGTCGACGATCAACCGGCCAACGTCAGGCTTCTGGAGCGACTTCTGGACGAGGTGGGGTATCGCAACGTCAGCGCGACACTCTCACCGCGGAACGTGGCCGGGCTGCACGCCAGTCATCGCTACGACCTCATCCTGCTGGACATCCAGATGCCCGACATGGACGGATTCGAAGTCATCGAGACTCTGAAGGCACTCGATGGTGACGACTATGTGCCGGTCATCGCAGTGACGGCCCAGCCTGCTCACAAGATCCGCGCCTTGCAGGCGGGCGCCAAGGACTTCATCAGCAAGCCGTTCGATCTGGTGGAAATCAAGGCGCGTGTCCACAACATGCTGGAAGTGCGGCTGCTGTACAGGAAGCTCGCCCGATACAACGACGATCTCGCGCGCGACGTCGCCGCGCGCACGGTAGAGCTGCACGACAGCGAACTCCGGTTTCGGCGACTGACCGAGCTGGCCTCGGACTGGTACTGGGAGCAGGATGCCAACGGCGAGGTCACCCAGGTCGAAGGTCCTGCCCTGGAGATGGTGGGCATCGGGGTGCGCCCGTTCCAGGCCGCGCCCGGCATGGCCGGCCCAGGCTGGAACGACGCCGAACGAGTTCTCCTGCAAGCCATGATCGAGGCGCGCGAGCCGTTCATCGACTTCGCTTTCAGCCGCACCGACGTGCAAGGCAAGCTGCAACACTTCCGGGTGAGCGGGGAGCCAATATTTGATGCGGCGTGCCGCTTCCAGGGCTATCGCGGCATCGGGATCGAAGTGGCGCACCCGACGGTGCTCCCTGGCCGTCGGACCGTCCCATGATGGCGCGGGCACTTCCCAGCGACAACCGCCTGCTCTCGACGGTTCCCTTGGACGACCTGCAACTCCTGACCCCGCTACTGCAGCTCGTTGCGATGACACTCGGTGAAATGGTGTTCGAACCCGACCAGGCGCAGCAGTTTCTCTACTTTCCCACCAGCGCCATCGTCAGCTTGCACTACGTGACGGAATCGGGTGCCTCCGCCGAAAGCTGCAGCGTCGGCAGCGAAGGGGTAGTCGGGGCGCCTATCTTCATGGGGGGAGTCTCCACAAGCAGCTCCGCGGTGGTCACGCGTTCTGGAATGGCATACAGGCTACCTCAGCAGGCCGCGAGGAGCGAGATCCGTCGCTGCGCCCCGTTGCAGCGCATTCTCCTGCGGCACACTTCTTCGCTGATTGCCCAGACCATCCAGATCGCCGCATGCAATCGCTTCCACAGCGTCAGCCAGACGCTGTGCCGATGGCTCCTCACGACGTTGGACCGCAGCGCCGGAGCAGCGCTGGTGATGACCCAGGAATTGCTGGCCAGCATTCTCGGCGTCAGGCGCGAGAGCATCACGGGAGCCGCCTTGCGACTGCAGGACGCGGGCTACATTCGCTACCGCCGCGGCCACATCCTCGTGACCGACCGTGCTGGCCTCGAAGCGGAGACCTGCGAATGCTACAGCGCGCTGCGCCGCGAGTTCGCAACAGACATCCCAGCGCATGCACCGCGACATTGATTTTCGCAGCGCGCCGAAGCGGGATCCGGGACCGGGTTGAACGCACCATGGCGATGCCGTTCTCGCCCCGACGAGACGCCCCGTCCTGCCCAGCCGCCGGCGCCGCTCCGAACGGTTGCGCGGCGTGCTTGGAGCCCTGTGGGACAGACGTCCTGGCGGGCTGGTGTTCGGCGCCATGCGCGGCAGTGTGCTTGCTGATCGTGCGCAGAATGACCGCGTCCTCGCGTGGCGGTCAGCAAGCGCCAGACGGCGCTGGATCGGGTGCCTGCGAACCCAGTCCTTTGTGCGATGTCGTACAGACGGATCGCGCGATCGGGACGACATTTCAGTCGCCATGACAATTCGTTCCGAGAACTACCGGGTCCACGAAGCCGATCAGGTCGACCTGCAAAAGCATCCGACCCTGGGCAAGCCGGTATGCAAGTCCGGCAAGGCCTATGCGAAGCTGCTGCAGGCGCACGTGGAGGAACTGAGCGACCTGCAGCAACTGCTCTACGCGTCCAACAGCCACGCCCTGCTCGTCGTCTTCCAGGCCATGGATGCGGCCGGCAAGGACGGGGCCATCCGGCATGTGATGTCCGGAGTCAACCCTCAGGGCTGCCAGGTCTTCAGCTTCAAGCACCCGAGCGCCACGGAGCTGCAGCACGACTTCCTGTGGAGGACCACGCGCGATCTTCCGGAGCGCGGTCGCATCGGCATCTTCAACCGTTCGTACTACGAAGAAGTTCTGATCGTGCGGGTGCATCGCTCGCTGCTGCGTGGCGAAGGGCTTGCGGACGAACCGGTGGACGAGGAGATCTTCTGGAACGAGCGCTTCAGGTCGATGGTGGACCTGGAGAGGCACCTTCATGCCAACGGGACACGCATCGTCAAGGTATTCCTGCATCTGTCCAAGGAGGAACAGCGTCGACGCTTCATCGACCGCATCGACGCCGCCGACAAGAACTGGAAGTTCAGCAACGCCGATATCGCGGAGCGCAAGTTCTGGGACGCCTACATGGCGGCATACGGGCAATGCCTGAGCGCCACCAGCACGCAGGCGTCGCCTTGGTACATCGTGCCGGCAGACGACAAGCAGAGCGCCCGCCTGATCGTCTCGCGCATTGTCCTCGACGCCCTGCGAGGATTGAAGATGGTCTACCCGGTCATGAGCTCCGCGCACAAGAGCGAGCTGCAGACAATCCGCAGGACGCTCGTGAAATAGGCGACCGATGGCAGCAGGATCAGGCGTACGTTGCCACACGGCGCGGCAGTTCCTGAGAGACCGCGCGACATCGTGCCGCGTCCACGACAGCCCCAAGATCCAGATCCACGACGTCCACAGGCAGGCGTCCCCCCAGTTGCGCGTTCGACTGCGCGAACCAGTTGGCGATGGCCCAGCCAGAATCCAGGCCAACAAGCTCGGCCCGTACCAGCGCGGGGCCGGTCTTGCAGGACAGGTCGTCGGCATCGAACTGGAACATCGGGATCCACGAATCGCCTCGCCAGTCGAGCACGAAGATCCGCCGATCCCCGATCAGACGGGCAAGTTGGCCGAGACCGCCGCGCTGGTGTTGATGGAGCGACTGGCACAGGAAGTTGCCGGGGATCAGGCCCCCTGTTGCGCGGTAGGCCTCGAGCATGGAGATGAATCCACGCGAACTGGGTTGCGAATCCGGAATGTCACCGGGTGGGAGATCGACCGCGCCGACCACTGCCGCGGCGTGTTCGCGTGCCTGCGTCGCCGCGACAGGCATCGGCGGGCCGCCGTTCGTCTCCCGGCACATGGCGCCCGGCATGCCGAAGCTCATGGCTGCAGCTCCGTCCTGGAGAGCGTGGCCTTCATCTCGCCGTACTCGGTGCGCGTGATCTCGCCGCGAGCGTAACGCTCGTCGAGGATGTCGAGCGCGCCCTTGCGCGGGGCGCGACCGGAGAAGCGATGTACCCGGTAGGTATAGCCCCAGTTCCCGACGCTCGAGAACGCCAGCATCAGGATTCCGAACCACAAGAACCAGCCCCACCCGAAATACCAGTCGTTCCACACACCGTTCGTCATTCGCTTCTCCGTTGAATGGTTCGGGCCAACGCGTCGTCCAGCCCGGATGAACTGGCAGCGTCCCTTGACGGGAAGCAGGTGCCAAATGCCTCGAGCAGGGATCCACTATCTCGGTGCGGGGAAAGACGGTCTGTTCGCTTGCGCACGCGCCCGCGGGCTTTACACGCCGGCGACGTCAAACGCGGATTCCGCGCACCACGATGACGACGCGTGAAGCAGAAGGGCTGCAGCAATCGACAGGTTCGCTACCGCACAGATCATCCGAAGGTTTCCGCGCAATCTCGGCCGGATGACAGAAGCCTCGGCCAGCAGCGCCCCATCCGCCATCCCGCCCGTCCAACCCCTTGGACTGACGAGTGCCGAAGCCCGGCAGCACCTCGCCTCCACCGGTGCCAACACGCTTCCAGACGACACCGTCCACGCCTGGCGTATCGCCCTGAAGCAGCTCTGGGCACCCGTGCCATGGATGCTGGAAGGAACGATCGTCCTGGAACTTGTCCTGGGCAAGAACGCGGAGGCCGCCATCATCGCGGTGCTTCTTGCCTTCAACGCCGGGCTGGGAATGTTCCAGCAGGGGCGCGCACAGGCGACGCTTGCGGCGCTGCGCTCGCGCCTGGCACTCACAGCCTCGGTGCGACGGGACTCTGAATGGAAGACGTTGCCGGCCGCAGAGGTCGTTCCCGGCGACGTCGTCAAGCTGTCGCTCGGCAGGGTCGTCCCTGCGGACGTCCGATTGACGGAGGGCAGCGTGCTGATCGACCAGTCGATGCTCACGGGCGAGTCGGTGCCTGTCGAAGCGGGCCCGGGATTGCTCACCTACGCCGGCGCCTTGATACGGCGCGGCGAGGCCGTCGCCGAGGTCATCGCGACGGGAGAACGCACCCGGTTCGGCCGCACCGCAGCACTGGTGCGCACAGCACATGCCTCCGATGCACAACAGAAGGCCGTGATCAGCGTGGTGAGCTATCTCGCACTGTTCAACGGCTCCGTGATCGTCGTGCTGGCGCTCTATGCGCGGCATGTCGCCATGCCGCTCTCCGACATCGTGTCGCTGGTGCTGACGGGCCTGCTCGCATCCATTCCCGTTGCTCTGCCGGCCACCTTCACGCTGGCAGCCGCGCTCGGCGCACGCGCGCTGGCGAAGGTCGGCGTGCTGCCCACGCGTCTGTCGGCCGTCGACGAGGCGGCGACGATGGATGTGCTGTGCGTGGACAAGACCGGCACGCTCACGCTGGACGCCTTGTCGGTGAGCACTGTACGCCCGATGGCAGGCTTCACGAACGCGCAGGTGTTGTCCCTGGCGGCCATGGCCAGTGCCGATGGCGGTCAGGACCCGCTGGATGCGGCAATCGTCACGGCCGCACGCGCCTCGGAGCAGTCGGCCCCTGCAGCCACAGCGCCGCGATTGATCAAGTTCACGCCCTTCGATCCCGCTTCGAAGATGTCCGAGGCGACGTTCGGCCCTGCCGGCGGTGCGGTGCAGCGCGTCGTCAAGGGCGCGCCCGCCGTCATCCTGGCGATCGCAGCTCATCCGTCGGAATCCGAGAAGATCGCTGCCGAACTCGAAGGCCAGGGCTTTCGCGTCCTGGCCGTCGCATCCGGGGCACCGACCTCCTTGAAGCTGGTAGGTTTCATCGCCCTCAGCGATCCGCCGCGACCGGATTCAGGGGCCCTGATCACTCAACTGAGCGCGATGGGCGTCCGCACGCTCATGGCCACCGGCGACTCCGCCTTGACGGCCGCCTCGGTCGCCCATGCCGTCGGACTGGACGGGCCGATCTGCCCACCGGGGGCCATCCCCGCGACGCTGCGGCCCGAGACCTATGCCGTCTTCGCGGGGGTGCTGCCGGAAGACAAGTTCAAGCTCGTCCAGACCATGCAGGAATCCGGCCATACCGTGGGCATGTGCGGGGACGGGGCCAACGATGCGCCCGCATTGCGGCAGGCCCAGATGGGCATCGCGGTCTCCACGGCCACCGACGTCGCCAAGTCGGCGGCAGGCATGGTGCTGACGAGCGCGGGCCTGGCGGGCATCCTGTCGGCGATCAAGGAAGGCCGCGTCACCTTCCAGCGCATCCAGACCTATACGCTCAACTCCATCACGAGCAAGATCCTTCAGGTGATGCTGCTGACGGTGGGACTGCTGGTCACTGGCCAGGCCATCCTGACGCCCATGCTGATGGTGATCATCATGATCACCGGGGACTTCCTCGGGATGTCGCTCACCACCGATCGCGTGCGCCCCTCCCTCAAGCCCAACGTGTGGCGCATCGGCCGCCTGAGCGCGGCAGGAGCGATCATGGGCATCGGTTCGCTGGTATTTTGTTGCGCGGTGCTTGGCATCGGCGACTTCGCGCAAGGCTACGACATCGACCGCCTGCGCACACTCGCGTTCGTGGCCATCGTCTTCGTCAAGCAGGCGACGACTTACACCAACCGCGAGCGCCGCCACCTCTGGAGTTCGCGCCCGAGCACATGGCTCGTGGCGTCTTCCGTCGCCGACGTGGCGATCGCTTCGACACTGGCGGTCGCCGGCATCGCCATGACGGCACTACCAGTCTGGATCGTGGCGGAGACCCTCGGTGCCGCAGCCGTCTTCGCGTTCGTTCTCGATGCCGTCAAGCTGCCCGCACTCCGACGGCTGGGCATCCAATAGCCGTTTGGCACCCCGTCCGGCGCTCGCGTCACAGTGCGAGTCGTTCGGACGCAATGCACTCCGGCGTGAAATCGAAGGCGACGTCCGGATCAGGCTGGACGACGTCATGGTTCTTGCCCTCGTAGTGAAGCTTCGCAAGGGCCTTGCGGATCAGGTTCAGTCTGGCGAGACGGGAGTTGTCGGCATGCACGATCTGCCACGGCGAGAGCGTGGTGTGCGTGCGCAGAAGCATGGCATTGCGCGCGTCCGTGTAGGCTTTCCAGTATTCGACCGCCGTCTCGTTCACGTGACTGCTCTTCCATTTTCTCAATGGATCGAGCTGCCGATGCGCCAGCCGTCGCGCCTGCGAGGCCCGGCCCACGTCGAGGTAGAGCTTGAGCAGCTTGACACCGCCGCTGGCCAATGACTGCTCGAAACCCGGTACCGACTGGAAGAATTCTTCGAGCTCCTCCTTCGAGCAGAAGCCCATGACGTGCTCGACCCCCGCCCGGTTGTACCAGCTGCGATTGAAGACGACGATCTCGCCAGCACCCGGAAGCTGCGCAGCATGCCGCTGGAAATACCAACCGGCGAGTTCCCGGTCGGACGGCTGGCCGAGCGCCACCACCCTGGAGTCGCGCGGGCTCAGATGCTCGACGATGTGTTTGGCGATGTCGTCCTTGCCTGCCGCGTCACGCCCTTCGATGACAAGCAGGATCTTCTCCCGCCTGGCGATGACGTGGCGTTGAAGCTTGACCAGTTCGATCTGAAGCAGCCCCATCTCGGCGGCGTACTCGTGATCCGAAACGGGTTTGCGAATGGATCCGGCAATTGAAGTCTCCGGATCGAATCCCACTGCGGCGCCCGGTGCGCCGGGCGGATGGGCGATCGCATGATGGTCGTGCGCGTGCTTGCTCATGGTGTTTCTCGATGTCTTCGGAAAAACGGAGGCCAGGCGGAGCCCGTCCCCAAGGGACAGCTTCACAGCAGATCGTCATAGGCCGTTCGATCGGCCGCGTAGCAAGTGCATGCCGCGGCCTCCAGTCCCGCTCGATCCAGTACGGTCACCGCACCGCGCCGGTACTCGATCAACCGATCGCGCCTCAGGCCAGAAGCCGCAGTGGTGATTCCGACGCGGCGCACACCCAGCATGTAGGCGAGGAATTCCTGGGTGACATGGAAGGTATCGGCATGCGCACGGTCCTGGCTCATCAAGAGCCAGCGCGCAAGCCGTGGCTCGATCTCGTGAAACCTCAGGCATGCGGAGGCGGTCGCGAGCTGGGCCATCAGGACATAGAGATAGCGGTTCAACACACCTCGCAGCACGGGGCATCGCGCGAGTTCCAGCAAGAAAGGCTTCGTCGCGACGCGCATGGCCGATCCGGCCCCCTGCACGACGGTGTGCATCGCCTCGACCGTCACGCCAAGCGCGAGGTAGGCGCCCACCATGCCTTCACTCCCGACCATTCCGACTTCCACGCCGGGATGGCCTGGTACCGCCGTCACCAGGGAGATGAAACCTTCGGTCGGGAAATAGGCATGGCGGGAAGGCGTTCCAGGCTCGGAGAGCACGTCGGACAAGACCAGATCGAACGGCTCTGAAATGGCCAGAAGCCGTGCGCGCTCCAGGCGAGGCAGCAATTCAATCAGATTGTTCTTGGCCAAGGTGGTCTTTCCGCTGTCCTGTTCGCTGACTCCCGGTGCGCAACGTGGAATTCGTCGCACCCCTTTCGGCCAGTCTGGAGTCGTTGCGCGGCGGCGACTGTCTGCTGGCGAACACAAGCACCCGATGTCACCGCACCAGGCCGGGGTACACCCGGAAGGGAGGCCGTCCCCGACCCGGGGAGCATCAGCGCGCGCAAGGCGTCGACCAGACAGGTCAGCGGGTTGAAGCGCGCCACGAGTTGCAGCCCCTGCTCCGCCGAGAATCCGGGCGTCGTCGCTCAGGGTGGCGAATCGCCGTACGGGAGTCGGTGCGGTGAACGCCACGACGCGGCCCCGCCGATCGTCCTGAGTTCGCCAGCGCACAGAGCAGCACGACCAGCAAGTCGATACTCGACCAGGCGGGCGTTGAACGCCGCCAAGGCAAGCGCATGCGCGGCTCCGCAAGCGGCCGCAACTCGGCTCTCGATGTGAACCAAGGCAGGAAGCGATGCGCACCTCATTGACCCAGGCATTCACGACCTTCCTGCGTCGCCGCCACGCGCAACGGCATTTCGCCCGTCGTCCGCCCCTTGCGGCGCTGGTGAGGCAGGATGCCGCGGCGGCCGTCCGCGCGCCCTTCTCGGACGACCTGCTGCTGACGGCGCGCGACGACCCTGCCGGCGCCATCGCCCGCCTGCGGTCCCACGCCGAAGGCCTGACCGACGACGAGGCCGCCCTGCGCCTGCAGCAGTCCGGCCCCAACGAGATCGCGCACGAGAAGCCGCTTTCGCCCGCTCTGCGACTGTGGCGGTGCTACCTGAACCCGTTCAACCTGCTGCTGACCGTCCTGGCCGGCCTGTCGTGGTTCAGCGCGGACGCGAAGGCAACGATCGTCATCGGGGTCATGGTGGCGTTGAGCACCGTCATTCGCTTCGTCCAGGAAAGCCGGTCGCACGACGCCGCCGAGGCCTTGCGTGCCATGGTGCGCAACACCTCGGCGGTGATACGACGGCTGCCGGGCGCGACGGCCGCGGCGCCAGCCCGGGAGATCGCCCAGCGCGATCTGGTGCCCGGCGACCTGATCGCGCTGGCGGCGGGCGACATGATCCCGGCCGATTGCCGGATCCTGACGGCGCGCGATCTGTTCATCGGACAGGCGGCGATGACCGGCGAATCCGGGCCAGTCGAGAAGTTCGTCGATCAGCGCAGTCAGGACGCCGGGGCGCTGGTCCAGACCAACCTCGTCTTCATGGGCACGAACGTCGTGTCGGGCGCAGCCACCGCGCTGGTGGTCGCCACCGGCGAGCGCACCTATTTCGGGACGCTCGCAACACGCATCGTGGCGGTCGACCCGGCGCCCAACGCGTTCCAGGCCGGCGTCAACAGCGTCAGCTGGCTGCTGATCCGGTTCGCCCTGGTGATGGTTCCCATCGTCTTCTTCATCAACGGCTTCACCAAGGGCGACTGGCTGCAGTCCTTCCTGTTCGCGGTCTCGGCGGCCGTCGGACTGACCCCCGAGATGCTGCCGATGATCGTCACGTCGACGCTCGCCAAGGGGGCCGTCCTGCTCTCGCGCAGGAAGGTCGTCGTCAAGCGACTGGATGCCATCCAGAATTTCGGTGCGATGGACATCCTCTGCACGGACAAGACGGGAACGCTGACCCAGGACAAGATCGCCGTCGCCCGCAACACCGACCCTTTCGGAGCGGCGTCGACGACGGTGCTGGGCTTCGCGTTCCTGAACAGCACCTACCAGACGGGCCTGAAGAACCTGCTCGATCGCGCCGTGCTCGAGCATGTCGAGCAGGCCACCGAGCTGAAACTCGAGCAGGACTACCGCAAGATCGACGAGATTCCGTTCGACTTCGTGCGACGACGCATGTCGGTCGTCGTCTCGCAGCGCGACGAGCATCACCTGCTGATCTGCAAAGGCGCGCTGGAGGAGATCCTCGCGGCGTGCACGAGCGTGCGAGCCGGCCCCGAGCCGGATGCGGCTGAGACACCTCTCGATGCGACGCGGGTCGCGAAGGCCCGATCGTTCACGCAAGGGCTCGCCGACGAAGGACTGCGCGTCGTCGCTGTGGCGATCAAGACGATGCCCACGGGGCAAGCCACCTATTCGGTGGCGGACGAGGCGGGACTGACACTCATCGGCTACCTGTCGTTCCTGGACCCGCCGAAGGAATCGGCCGGACCCGCGCTGGAGAAGCTGGCGGCACACGGCGTCGTCGTCAAGGTGCTCACGGGCGACAACGAGTTCGTGACCTCGCACGTCTGCGCCCAGGTCGGACTGCCGGGCAGCGTCGTCCTGCGCGGTGCCGAAGTGGAGGCGATGGACGACGCGGCGCTGAAGGTCGCCGTGGAGACGCACACGCAATTCGCCCGGCTGACCCCGCTGCACAAGGAGCGCATCGTGCGCGCGCTGCGCGCAAGCGGGCACGTGGTGGGCTTCATGGGCGACGGCATCAACGACGCGCCCGCGCTGCACGCGGCCGACATCGGCATCTCGGTGGACTCGGCGGTAGACATCGCGAAGGAAGCTGCCGACATCATCCTGCTCGAGAAGAGCCTGCTCGTGCTGGTCGATGGCGTCGTCGAAGGCCGGACGACGTTCTGCAACATGCTGAAGTACATCCGCATGACGGCCAGCTCGAACTTCGGCAACGTGCTGTCCGTCGTGGTGGCCAGCGCCTTCCTGCCGTTCCTGCCCATGCTGCCGCTGCAACTGCTCGTCCAGAACCTGCTGTACGACGTCTCCCAGACAGGGATCCCGTTCGACAACGTCGACCCCGAACTGGTGGCCAAGCCACTGAAATGGAACCCAGCCGACATCGGCCGGTTCATGCTGTTCTTCGGGCCGGTCAGCTCGGTCTTCGACATCGTGACCTTCGCCTTGATGTGGTATGTCTTCGATGCGAACGTCGTTGCGCGACAGACCCTGTTCCAGTCGGGATGGTTCGTCGTGGGCCTGCTGACCCAGACACTGGTGGTGCACCTGATCCGTACCCCCAAGCTGCCGTTCATCCAAAGCACCGCAGCAACGCCCCTGCTCGTCATGACGTTCGCCATCATGGCAGTGGGCGTCTGGCTGCCGATGGGGCCGCTCGCGGCCGACTTCAAGCTGCAGGGCTTGCCCGCGTCCTACTTCGGCTGGCTTGCCGTCATCCTGTTCGGCTATTGCGCACTGACGACAGCCATGAAGCGCGTGTACATCAAGCGGTTCGGATGGCAGTGAACTCGCCCCGCCCTACTTGAATGCCTTGAGCAAGGCCTCGAACCGGACATGCAGCGACTTGTCGTGCGGTGTGATGGGCGCCACCGGCCGGGCGACCTTCAGCAGTTGGTAGACCGCCGTCTGTGCCGCTCGCACGGAATATTCAACAGTGAAGACGACGTCCTCCGGGATCTCCACGAACTGGCTGACAAACGCGAAATTCTTGGAGTGCAGTGGAACCGGAAGCGGTCGATCCCCTGCGCTGCGAGGCATGAACATGCTCGTGATGTAAGGCATCCTGCAAGGGATGCAATTGGCCGATTGCAGGGGCTCGCGGTCGAACCGGAGGTGCCCGTACAACTCGGTCAGGATCTCGTCGCCGCTGCACGCGGACATGGGCTTGGCAACGAAGTTTCCGATCCGGTCCGGGAACAGCCCGTATCCCCAGAACACCTGGACATCGTTGGGTTGATGCACGAAGTGCGGCTGGTGTGCGAGCACGACCGACATCAGCCAGTTCGAGTCCTTGAACGTCACCAGGCCGCCGGTGCCCGCCACGTTGCCGGTGAAGTCCATCATGGTGTCGAAGAAACCGGAGTCCTTGAGCGTGACCGTGAAGGACTCCCAGCACGACTGGGCGATGTTGCTGTTGAACGCGCCCGGCTTGCCGAATTCCGGCCTGCTCGCCGCCAGTTGCTCCCAGAGCAACCAGCCGCCGCTGTCGGCCTTGGATCCGAGGGCTGGCGCCGTCGACATCGAGCCGAGGCTCGACGCGTCGGTCATCGACGCATTCTGCAGGAAGACCAGGTCGCCTTCCCCGATGGTGATCGTCTCGGGTACGCCCTTGCGAATGCACTGGATGGACGCCACCTCGAAGTCGTCGATCGCGCTGCGTGGAACCAGCTCGGTCACCTTGCAATCGACGACGAAGTTGACGCCCTTGGCGGCCAGCCAGGCTTGCAGCGGCAGCACCATCGATTCGTACTGGTTGTAGACCGTTCGCTTGACGCCGGCGAGGGTGTCGATGCGCGTGAATTCGAGCATGAACCGGTGCAGGTAGCGCTTGAACTCCACGGCGCTGTGCCAGGGCTGGAAGGCGAAGGTCGTGGCCCACATGAACCAGAATTCGGTCTCGAAGAAGGCAGGCGCCAGGCAATCGGTGATGCGGCTCGAGCCCAGCGTGGCCTCGTCCGAGCTGCTCAGCTTCAACAGCTCGAAGCGATCCTGCATCGAGAATCCCATGGACGGCACGCCGACCTTTGCAGCACGGCGGTCGACCAGGCGCGCCAGCGCATGCGAATGATGGCGTTCGTTGAACGCCAGGGTCTCCTCGAAGACCGTGCTGCCCGGCGCCGTCAGCGACGGGATCGTCTTGAAGAGATCCCACGTGCACTCGTAGTTGTCGGTGGTCAACATGCGACCTCCGCGAAGCGAGTAGCCGGGCACGGCGTCGCCACCCGCATCCAGGCTTCCGCCCATGACCGGCAACGCTTCGAGGACGGTGATGTCGCGGCCCTCGATGCCGCCGTCACGGATCATGAAGGCGGCGGCCGCCAGCGTTCCAATGCCGCCACCGACCAGGGTGGCCTTTCTGTTGTTGCTCATTTGCAAGCTTCTCCTCTGGAGGCAGGACGGTTCGAGAAAGACGGCTACTTGCGCATCTGGCGCGTCCAGCGAACCAGGTTGTCGAGCAACTCCCGGATCAATGCCTTGCTCGTGTCGTCGACGAGGCGATCGTCGCCGTCGAACGCTTGGCCCGCATGCGAAATGGTCACCTCGGGATGGTTGACCGGCAACATGTCCAGGTACACGAAGCATTGCCGCAGGTGCAACTGGGCGCGGGCGCTTCCGAACGCGCCGATGGACGCGCCCATCACGGCCACCGGCTTGCCGCGCCAGGCGCTGTCGCCGTAGGGTCGCGACGCGCAGTCGATCGCATTCTTCAGGACGCCGGGCATCGAGTAGTTGTACTCGGGCGTGGCGAACAGGATCGCATCCGCGTCGCGAATCTGCTTCTTGAACTCGACCACCCTGGGCTCGGGCTGCCCTTCCTTGTCCTGGTTGAACAGCGGCAGCCCTTCCAGGTCGAACAGCTCGAGCGTGACGCCGTCTTCCAGCAGGCCTTGCGCTGCAACCAGCGCGGCGCGGTTGTAGGAAGCGCCGCGCAGGCTGCCTGCGATGCCCAGGATCTTGACGTTGTCGTTCATGCTTGCCTCGGTGTCGGATGGTTGAAGGCGCCGCGCAGCGAACCTGCATCGGGGCCACGCGGCACTTTGGCGCAGCTGGATGTCACCGTCTGTTCGATAGCGCACGCGCGAAGATCCGCCACTCGACTGCACCCATTCCAGCGCGCGTCTGTGTGCGACGGCGTACAGACCCGGTTGTTCCCGCAGCCCAGGATGGATGTGCTGCCGACACTCGATCGGCCCCAACGAGAACACCTTGTGACCCATCGACTGTCAGAGTCCACCCAGAGCGGCCGGAGCGCCTCGCGCGATGGCATCACCAGCCTCGACGCCGCCGGCTTCGAGGCGCGCGTGATGCAGGGGCACGGCCCCATCGCGGTCGAGTTCATGTCCTACAGCTGCGCCCACTGCGGCGCGATGGAGCCTGTGCTGCAGGAGGTGGCCGAGACACTGCGTTCACGCGAGCCGATCTTCCGGGTCAACGTGGCCATCGAACTCGACCTGGCCGCCACCTACGAGATCGAGGGCACGCCGACGCTGATCATGTTCTCGGAGGGGCGAGAGGTCGGACGTTCCGAAGGCCCCGATCCGGATGCAGCGACCGTGCTCGAGGCCGTGACGGCGCCCTTCGGATTGCAATGATGGACTCCGCGACCAATGCAGGGGCGCCAGCAAGACAGGCCACGCCGATCCTGCTTTTCGACGACGAATGTGCCGTCTGCCGTCGCATGGCGCACTGGGTCCGAGGCGTCGCGCGCAATGCGCTCGGCGAGCAGACAATCGACGTCCGCCCCATCGGAGAGGATCCCGAGGTCCTGCGCAAGCTCGACCCCAGACTCGATATCTGGCAGGTCTACGCCAAGAGCCACCTGCTGATGCCGGACGGTTCCCTCCTGATTGCCGGCGAGGCGGTGGCTGAAGTGCTCAGGCGGTCACCGGGCATGGCCTGGTGCGCCTGGCTGTTCTCCGTCCAGATCTTCAAGCTGCGCCCCTTCCAGAGCCTCCTCGACCTCGGCTATGTGATCCTGTCGGACGTGCGGCCGATCTTCGGCTGCAAGAGTTGCGGCGCGCCGGCGCTGTGGGCTCGGCCATTCGTCTGGCTCGTGAAGACGACGAAGCGCCTCACGGGCCCGAAATCCCACGCGGCGCACCGCCCGAACTTCACGCCGCTGGCTGCGACCGGCGACGTCAAACCGCGACCCCCGGCGCCACCAGCCCCTTGAACGGCGCGGCACCACGAGGCTGCCGCGAATCCGGCCTCAGGCTGCCGCGCGCACAGGGGTAGCCGAGAGCCGCCATCTCGAAGCGGCATCCGCCGGCATCGAGCGAAGCCTCGCCACCGCGGCGACAGCGAACATCAGCTTCGAAGTCAGCGTGACCGGATACGGCAGCAGGTGGACGAAGCCCGGGCTGAAGACGGGCAGGACGACAAAGAAGTTCAGGGCCCAGATTGCACCGAGCGCCAGCAGCGCCAGCGCGTAGGTCTGCATCGCGGAGCGATCGCGCAGCAGTCCGCTTGCTTTCGCTCCCGCCAGCAATGCAAGGCCCAGGCCGGCGGCCATCGCCATGTGCACGGCGAGGCCGACAATGGCCGAGCCCGGATCGACCCGGACGGCCGTCGCGATGGCGCCCGCGACATTTTCCGCATCGACGCCGGCGACACCCGCGTAGGCGCCCACGACCAGCACTTCGGCCAGTCCGCCGGCGAGGCCGATCGCCACGCCCGCTGCGATCCAGTTCACGGGGTTCCTGTCGTCAGAATGGAAGGTCATTGGATTCTCTCGTTGGTTGATTGGCTGGTTGGATGAAGGCTAGGCGTTGCGAGGGGCGTTGAACACATCGATGGGCAGGGACTTGCCGGTGTACTTCTCGACGTCGGCCACCGCGGTGTGTCCGCAATTTCCTTGCGCCAGCTTCGACGTACCAATGCCCAGCGTGAGGTTGTTGACGTCACCGTAGCGACACAGGCTTCCGGGCTCGCGCGCATCGATGGGGTCGAACCAGCCACCTTCGTTGATGCGGACCACGCCGGGGCGGATGTCGGCGCTGATCCTCAGCCCGGCCAGGATCTGGCCGCGGTCGTTGAAGACGCGGACGATGTCGCCGTCGACAAGCCGCCGCCGCGCCGCGTCCGCGGGGTTCATCAGGCAGGGCTCCCGCCCGGCGACGGCATAGGACGCCCGCAGCGACGTCCCGCACAGTTGCGAATGCAACCTGAACTTCGGATGGCTCGTGTCCACGTGCAACGGGTAGCGCGTGGTCGGACCGCCGAGCCGTTCCGCCGGTTCCATCCAGGTGGGATGCGGCGGGCAATCGTCGTAGCCCATCTTCTCGATGTCGCTGGAGAATATCTCGATTCGGCCGGAGGCCGTGCCCAGTGCGTCGAGCAGGGGATCCGCGCGAAAGTCGGCATGGCTCACGTACGTCTCGGCGGCCACCTCGACCGGAAAGGCCAACGCATCATCGCTGTTCCAGAACGCGTCGAAGATCGGCATCTCGATGGACTTCGCCCGCGCCTGCACGCGCGCGGCCTCGTAGAACGAGCGGATCCAGTCCATCTCCATCCGGCCTTGCGTGAAGGCGGCCTTCGTGCCAAGGCGGTCGGCGATCTCGGCGAAGATGTCGTAGTCGTTGCGGGCCTCGAACATCGGCTCGATCAGCTTCTTCATCGCCAGCATGTGCGTGAACGAATAGTCGCCTACCTGTTCGATGTCGTTGCGCTCGTACGAGGTCGTCGCGGGGAGGACGATGTCGGCCCGGCGCGCGGTGGCCGTCCACTGGAAGTCGTGCACGATGAAGGTCTCGAGCTTCTGCCAGGCCCGGACCATCTGGTTGCGATCTTGCTGGTGCGCGAAGGGATTGCCGCCGACCCAGTACGCGAGCTTGACGTCCGGATAGACGCCCCGGGTGCCGTTGAAGTCGAAGGGCTTGCCGGGGTTGAGCAGCATCTCGACCACGCGTGAAACGGGAATCGTCGACGAACCGCTCTTGGACAGCCAGTCGGCGCCAACGGTCGCCGCGCCGCCATCGCCGATGCCGGCCAGGACGGGCCCGGTCGCGGCGGGCGACCCGCCACTCGCGTAGTGATAGCTGAGACCGTAGCCACCGCCCGGCAACCCGATCTGGCCCAGCATGCTGGCCAGCGTGATGAGCATCCAGTGCGCCTGCTCGCCGTGGTGCTGGCGCTGCAGGGAGTAGCCGCAGGCCAGCATCGTCCGCTGCTTCGCGAAGCGCCGGGCGAGGTCCTTGAGCTTCGCTGCGGGGACGTCGCAGATCTGCGATGCCCATTCGGCGGACTTGGGCGTGCCTTCCGACTGGCCGAGCAGGTAAGGCAGGAACTTGTCGAAGCCGGTCGTGTAGGCCGCGAGGAATTTCTCGTCGTGCAGCTTCTCGATGTAGAGCGTGTGCGCGATGCCCAGCATCATGGCGACATCCGTCTGCGGCCGCGGCGCGATCCATTCGGCATCCAGCATCGTGCAGGTCTCGGTGCGGACCGGATCGATGCAGATCACCTGCTTGCCGGCCTTCTTGAGCGCGGCTAGCCCGGGATAGGCGCCGTGGTCGGCGATCAGGTAGCCGATCTGGTTGTTGTTGACGGGATCGGCGCCCCAGAAGACCATGAGGTCGGTGCTCTTCGCGACCACGGGCCAGGCGGTCGGTTGCTCGTAGACCTCGATCGATCCGACGACGTACGGCAGGATGACCTGTGCCGCCCCGGTCGAGTAGTCGCCCGACGTGTTCACGAAGCCGCCGTTCTGGGACAGCAGGCGGCGCAGCAGGCTCTGGCAGTTGTGCAGCTTGCCGGGGCTCTTCCAGCCGTACGAGCCGGCGAAGATGCCCGTCGGACCGTGCGCCGCGTGCACCCGCTTGATTTCGCCAGCCACCAGGTCGAGCGCCTGGTCCCAGCTGACGCGCACGAAGTCGCCCTCCCCTCGTCCGGCCGTGTCGGCGCCAGGTCCGTGCTCCAGCCAGGCGCGCCGCACCATCGGGTACTTGATGCGCGTCGGCGAGTAGACCGAGTCGAGCACGCCAGGCAACTGCGCTGACGGACGCGGGTCTTTTTCCCAGGGCCTGATGGCGACGATCCGGCCGTCCACGACCTGCGCGCGAAAGGCGCCCCAGTGGCAACCGGTCAGGATGTCGCGGCGCGCCGGAGTCGCGGCGCGAGCGCCTGGCGAGAACAACGACGATGCGCCGAATCCGAACGTCCCGGATGCCAGCGCCGCGCTCACGAACGAGCGCCTCGACAGTCCGGATGGGACGCATTCTTCAACCCGGGCGTGCATGGCTGGTCCTGACCGTGGAAGCCGCGCGCAGGGCCATCAGCATGTCGTTGAGCGCGATCAAGGCACCGCGATAGAAGCCGATGGTGTCGACGCCGGCGCACGCGGCGCAGGCTTGTGGAACCCACCTCAGCATCCGTCGTCTGAGTTCATCCGCAGCGTCCTCGTCGCCGACGCGAAGCAAGGTGGCGAGCAAGCCCGCTTCGAGCGCAAGGTGATCAGGAGGCTCGCCGCATCCCGCGCGCACGGCCTTGTCGCAGCGGCGCAGCACAACCTCCATGGCTGCGCTGGCCTCCTGGTGCAGGCGACGGGTCGTGCCTGCGTAGCTGGATTCGTAGAGCGAGACTGTCTCGAGGCCGCCAAGGCCCTCGAACAGCCGCATGTAGCACCCTGACAATCGCGCCGCGAGGTGTGCATCGCTCTCGTCCGCATCGAAGACGAGTCGCATCGCGTCGATGCCGGGCATCTCGCCAAGTTCATCGTGGATCGCGTTGAAGAGAACGGTGCCTTTGCTCGAACGGCACGCAGCGACCGTTCTCAAGGACATCGGTGCGCACAGCAACCCCGCCAGCCAGTCGAGCAATTCCGTCGCGACCGTGCCGAACTCTTGCGCTGCCGCCCTCTTGGAGGTACTCATCTTGCCACCGCGACGGTCGCGCCGCCGACGTCCTTGGAGTGATACTGCAGATAGGCCAGCAGGAGCCGGTACTGATCGTCGTCAAGTGCCGCGTAGCGCTTCATGGCGCCAAGAACACCGACCCACTGGTTCGCCAGGTACGCACCAGACGCCGGTAGCGCGTGGCACGCAGCGCAGGTGTCGCCGTAGAGGCCGGAACCATAGGCCCAGAGCGCCGGCAGGCCGCTGTTCAGGTCCCCGGCGTCGACCCATGCGGTGAGGCTGGCTTGGTGCCAGTCGAGGTCGCTCAGCGGATCATGCACGGACCGGGTCCGCGCGACCCCAGCGATCGCCGCGGGTGTCAGCACCGCCTGGACGATGCGTTGGCCTCGCAACGCGTACAGCGCACTGTCGGAGCCGTCCTGCTGCCATCCATCGATGCGCACCCGGATCAGGCTGCCGCTGCGTCCCAGGACGTCGAGCCGGGTCGATGCCATCACCTTGCCGACCGCGACACCCTTGGCGGCGGCGCTCGGCGCATCGATGTAGAGGTTCTTCGTCGTCACGACGTACTCGACGCTCGCCTGCGCCACCTGCCCCTCGGGCGACGATCCCAGCGCGGAGAGCCTCGACCGTGCCGCCGCCGCATCCTTGACCGGCAGCATCCGGATCTCGGCCGTCCGATTCGGCTCGGGCATCCCCGGTGCCGGTGCGTCGACGGCCGGCAGGCTTTTCAGATAGGCAGCCATCGCGTGAAGATCGGCGTCGGGCAACTGCGTCGTGTTCGCCACGATCTCGGCCATGTCGCCGCCGGCGTGGATGTCGATCGGGCTCGTCCCCTGCTTCAGGTAGTCGACGATCTCGTTCTCCGACCAGTACCCGATCCCGGTCTCGTCAGGCGTGATGTTGGGCGTGTATCCCTTGCCGCCTTGATCGGCGCCGCCTGCGAAGCGCTTGTCGCCGATGACGGCGCCGGCGACGTTACGGGGGGAATGGCATTCGGCGCAGTGGGCCGCTCCCTCGACGAGATAGCGTCCGCGATCGAGGGCGACGCCATGCGACGGCACCGAGTCAGCGGCGCGGCCGTCCAGGAACGCGAGCCGCCAAAGCCCGACGCCGCGCCTCAAGTTGAACGGGAACCTCAGATCATGGTCGCGCACCTTGCCGGACACGGCTGGCAACGACTTGATGTAGCCCAGCAGGTCGCGCAGGTCGTTCGCTCGCATCCGCTGGTACGACGTGTAGGGGAAGGCAGGATATTCATTGCGTCCCTGCGGCGAGACACCCTCGCGCATCGCCGTGACGAACTGCGGCACCGTCCAGCGCCCGAGTCCGTCGATCGGATCGGAGGAGATGTTGGGCATGTAGAACGTGCCGAACCCCGTCTTCAGCGCCTGGCCGCCGCCCAGGCGGGTGGCGTCGCCTCGACCCGGCGTCGCATGGCAGATCGCACAATCGCCGGCGATGAACAGCGTCTTGCCGTTCGCGACGTCCGGCGCAGCGGCGTCGGCGACATCGCGCGACGCGTGAAAAGTCCGCCACGCGCGCGGCGACGTGAGCCCGAGGAATCCGCCAGCCCCGATCACGACGACCAGCACCGCGGCAAGCATGATCCTGTTCATGCCCCGGCCGCGATCCGAGGGCCAACAAGCGCGCGAGGCTTCTTTGCCAAGGATTCGACGGTTGTCCTGAACGAGACCATGCCCGATGCTGGGTCTCGCGAAATGCGGCGTCTGTGCGTCACCGCACCACGCGGCGTCTCTGCGCATCCTTGACGGCACTTGGCGCCGACCGAACTGCGTGGCAGACAACTTCGATCGACGGCGGCCGTGCGGTAGCGTACCGAACAAGCGCACGATTCATGTCACCGTCGCGGTCCACGCCTCCGAGGAACTTCGTGCCCGCTATTCTCGCCAGCAAACGCACCCTGCCGCCATGAAGGCCCGCGACGGCACCCGACGCGTGCTCTACGTCGCCATCGCGGGAGATGTCGCCGTCGCGCTGGCCAAGTTCCTGGTCGCGGCGATGACCGGCAGCTCCGCGATGCTGACCGAGGGGATCCATTCGCTCGTCGACACCGGCAACGAATTCCTGTTGCTCTTCGGCGTCCGGCGCGGCCGGCGCGCCGTGGATGAATGGCATGCCTTCGGCTACGGCAAGGCCACCTATGTCTGGTCGCTGGTCGTGGCACTGTCGGTCTTCTCCATCGGCGGCGGCGTCTCCGTCTATGAAGGCATCCTCAGCCTGGTGCACACGCCGCCGCTATCCGATCCGACCTGGAACTACGTCGTGTTGGCCATTGCCGCCGTCTTCCAGGGGTGGAGCTGGCGCGTGTCCCAGCAGGAAATCGATCGCCATCGTCGACCGGGCGAGAGCCTGTGGCGCACGTCCCAGCGCGACATGGATGTCCTCGTGTACACCGTGTTCGTGGAGGACTCCGCGGCCTTGGTCGGAATCGCCCTGGCCGCTTCAGGCATTGGGCTCAGCCATGCACTGGGCAAGCCCTGGCTCGATCCGGCCGCGTCGGTCGCCATCGGACTCGTGCTCATCGCCTCGGCCGCGCTGCTGGCTCACAAAAGCGTCGCGCTGCTGCTGGGCGCCAGCCTCGACAGTGACCAGATCGCCGTGCTGCGCAGGATCATCTCGGCGGACGCCGCCGTCGAAGGCGTGGGGCGTCTCCTCACGATGCGCCTGGGGCCGGACAGCGTGTTGCTGACCGCAGCCGTGCGCTTTCGCAGGCAACTCACTCTCGACGTGGTCGAACAGGCCATTGAACGGCTGGAGCATGCCATCAAGGTCAGGTATCCGTCGATACACCATCTCTACCTGGAGTCGGGTGCCCTCAAGCAGGCGGCGCGGTCAGGCGCAACGGGGCCTTCGCCAGCGATTCCAAACGAGAGCACGCCGCAAGCCGTTCCGCAGCCCGACGTGATGGCCGTGAGCAAGCCTTGACGAATCGGCGCATGCAAATCGAGTCGTGATGCCGCCTGCCGCACCCGCTCCTCGTGTTCGCCATCGCACGGACGCAGCGGCCTGCAGGGAGCATTCTTTCCCGGCTGCCTGCGAAGGCACGCACCGTCTCCTCGAGAGCCGCGCCTGCGTCAACTCTCGAACTCTTCAACACTTGAAAGCGCACCATGGATATCAACGTCTCTTCCAAGCAGCCTGCGTCGGTGCAAGGCCGGCTGTTCCTCAATGCCATGATCCTCGCCGGCCTGGCCGCCGTGCTGGGTCTCGGCCTGTCCGATGCGAACGCCGCCACGGACGATGCGGCGAGCGCTGCCCCCACGGCGACCCAGAAGACCGAGCGTGTCGTCTCGGACACCTGGATCACCACCAAGGTGAAGTCGGAGATCCTCAAGAGCAGCCTGGCCAAGGGCTTCGATGTCAAGGTAGCGACCCTGCACGGCATCGTGACACTGAAGGGGTCCCTGGCAAGCTCGGACGTCATCGACCAGGTCAAGGCCATCGCCGCCAAGGTCAAGGGCGTGCAGAGCGTGGACACCTCGACCCTCGTCGTCGCGGCCAAGTAGCTTCCTTCAGTCGAACGGGACGGCAACCGCTGTTCGTTGCAACCCCGCTTGAAGAGCGACTGACCTCCACGCTTGCGACATGACCGATCGAATCCACCAGATTCTTGGCCAGATGGCCGTGCTGGAAGACGAGTTGCGGAGCGCCGTCCACGACCAGGAGAGCCGCATGTTCTTCCAGATCAACGGCAAGCGGGTCGAGTTCGAACGCTCCGTGAAAGAGGCGCATCGCAAGCTCAAGAAGGGATTCTTCCGCTGGCTGGTGACCGACAGGCCTCAAAACCTGATCACCGGCCCGCTCATCTACGGCATGGCCTTGCCGCTACTGATGCTCGACCTGTGCGTGAGCTTCTATCAGTGGGCCTGCTTCCCGATCTACGGGATCAGGAAGGTGAGGCGGGCCGACTACCTCGTGTTCGACAGGCACCATCTCGGCTACCTCAACTTCATCGAGAAATTCCACTGCACGTACTGCGAATATGGCAACGGGCTCATGAGCTACATGGCCGAGGTCCTTGCACGGACGGAGCAGTATTTCTGTCCCATCAAGCACGCCCGAAGGATCCTGGGAACGCACGCCCGCTACAACCGCTTCCTCGCCTACGGAGACGGCGAGGACTACGAAGCCAGATTGGAGGAATATCGGTTGGCGCTCGCGCCCTGTCCCGCAGACAGCTGCGAAAAATAGATCGCGCTTCAAACGGGTCAGGCCAAGGCGCAAACCGCAGACGCACCGGGCGGTACGGCGAGGAGTTGCAACGCCGCCCTGGCCTGCTTGAGGCCGATTTGCCGCAGTCATGGCGTCGATCTCGCTGGAATACGCTCGGCTCCGGCGCAGGACGCGCAAGGACAGGTCTCGAGCGTCGAGCCCTGATCGCGCAGGAACGTCTCTGACAGGCTGGAGAATTCAGCCAGTATTCGAGCTCTCGGAACTTCTGGCGCTTCGCTGCCGCACACAGCCCGAACGTTGACGGGTGGAGCGGGAAAATCGTGGCGGTCAAGCCACCGCGCCGAAGAGCGCTCCCGCGCCGCTCGTGACCGCCATCGCCACGCCGCCCCAAAAGGCGACTCGCCATGTTCCGCTCCAGACCGGCGCCCCGCCGATGCGCGCCGCTCCAGCGCCCAAGGCCGCCAGGAAGACCAGTGACAGCGTCGCAAGCGACCCGATGAGCCAGGCGTGAGATGCCATCGCGACGAGCAGAAGGGGCAACACCGCACCGACGGAGAAGCTCGCGGCAGACGCGATCGCGGCCTGTAGCGGGCGGGCCGCCGTGGCCTCGGAAAAGCCAAGCTCGTCGCGGACATGCGCACCCAACGCATCCTTGGCCATCAACTGCTGGGAGACCTGTTGGGCAAGGCTTGAATCGAGTCCCCGGGCGACGTAGATGGCCTTCAGCTCGCGCATTTCGCCGCGCGGATCGCGCTTCAGCTCCGCCCGCTCGCGGTCGATGTCGGCGCCCTCCGAGTCCTTTTGCGAGTGGACGGAGATGAATTCGCCGGCGGCCATCGACATGGCGCCGGCGACCAGGGCCGATACACCCGTGAGCAAGAGCGTTCGGTGGCTGGCGCCGGCCGTCGCCATGCCCAGCAGGAGGCTGGCGCTGGAGACGATGCCGTCATCGGCCCCGAGCACGGCAGCACGCAGCCAGCCGATGCGCTTGCTGCGATGTGGTCCGCCAACCCGGGCCGAAGCGGCGTCCGCCATGCCGGCATTGCGACGTCCCGCGCGACGCTGCAGCGCTTCATCGCCCTGGACGACTCGCCGCCTCACAGGCGAACCCAGGCGCGCGCCAGCCAGTCCTGCCAGCGCGCGGGGCGGTCGCGCATGTAGGCTTGGGCAGCCATCCGGATGGCCTCTCCCTGCGTCGGATAGGCATGGACGACGCCATCCAGCGCGTCCAGGCCGAACCCGGCCACCATCGCCAGCGAGATCACGTTGATCATCTCGCCGGCGTGACGGGCAACCACCGTGGCGCCCAGGATATGCCCGCTGCCCTCTCGAACGTGGATCTTCACGAAGCCATCGTCCTCGCTGTCCGCGATCGCACGATCGACGTCGTGCATTGGAATGGTGAACGTCTTGACCGGGATGCCTCGCTGCCGAGCCTCCTTCACGTAGAGGCCGACGTGGGCCACCTCCGGGTCGGTGTAGGTGCACCAGGGAACGGTCAGCGTGCTCACGCGCTTGCGACCAAGCAACAGCGCGTTGCGCACCACGATGCAGGCGGACGCCTGCGCGGTATTGGTGTAGCGGTTCTCGAGGCACACGTCGCCCGCCGCGTAGACCCGCCGATTGGTGGTTCTCAGGAAATCGTCGACATGGATCCCGGATAGAGCGTCATAGGCGATGCCCGCCGCTTCCAGGTCGAGACCTTGTACCGCGGGCAGGCGACCGATCCCGGTCAGGATCTGGTCGACGGTCGTGGTGGCGACGTTGCCGTCGATCACCAACTCGGCCACCTTGCGCCCGCCCTCGACGCGAACCGATGCGACCTCCGTGTTCAGGTGGATCTCGACGCCGTCGCGTGCCAGCCCGTCGGACACCATCTGGGCGGCGTCACGCTCTTCCAAAGGGAGGAAGAGCGGCTCCCGATGCGCGATGATCGTTCTGCAGCCGAAGCGCGCGAAGACCTGCGCCAGTTCGCAGCCGAGCGGGCCGCCGCCGATCACCAGCAGGCTCGCTGGCAGGGCGCCGATGTCGAAGAGGTTCGCGTTGGTCAGATACCCAGCTTCCGCCAGACCCGGGATCGTGGGCAACTGCGACAGCGCACCCGTCGCGACCAGCGCCTTCTTGAAGCGAAGGTTGACGCCGTCCACGTCGACCGCGTCCTTCCCGGTGAAGCGGGCAGCACCGAAGAACACCGAGATGCCCTGGCGGGTGAGACACAAGGCCGAATGGGTCCGGCTGACGCGTGCACGGACGTGGCGCAAGCGTGCGATCGCCGCTCCGAAGTCGACCTGGATATCTGCAGGTGGCGTCGCGCCGAAGGTAGCGGCACATCGCATGTCCGAATACATCCTCGCCGTGCGGATCAGCGCCTTGGTGGGAATCGAGCCGTAGTTGAGGCTGTCTCCCCCGAGCTGATGGCGTTCCACCAGGGCCACTTTCGCGCCCAACGCCGCCGCCGAGCGGGCCGCCATCAGGCCCGCGGGCCCCGCGCCAATGACAAGCAGGTCGTAGAGGCGCGACGGCTTGGGATTTCGCCAGCCCGTCGGAGCGACATGACGCAGGCGTTCGCGGTCGTCAGCCGCTGACTCGGTGTCCTGGACGGCGTCGAACGTCATCGTGGCCATGGGCTCACCCCGATGCCTTCGTCGCGAGCCAGCCGCCCTGGAAACCGGCGCGTTGCAGTCCGGTCCGGATGGCCACCGAATCCCGCAAGAGACGCCACAACAGTCCGGACCGGAAGTTCTCGACCATCAGGACGGTCAGGCCCTGGTCGAGCGCGAACTCGCCTTCGGATGTCCATCCGCCGGCGACGGGCCCATGTGCCGTCTCGTTGAAGCCGCTGGCCCGGACCCAATCGCCGTGTCCACCCGCCCGCGCCGCCACCATGGCGCGAACGGCCGGGAGCGCGATCTCGGGCGCGAAGACGATGGACGCCAGCGTCGACGCGCCGGCGATGGTGCCGTCATCCGGCCCCCAGGGAACCCCGCGCGCGGCATAGCCGTAGAACGCCTGCCGCCGGCCCTCGACCGCCTGGGGCTCGACGCTGGGTCCGTCCCCCGCCGACAGGCCCCAGCGATCCTGGCCGTAACCTGTGAAGCCGCGTGGGTTGCGGATCGCATAGTCGCGCTGGACCAACGTGGCCCGACGGCTGTTCTCGAAATAATCGATGCCCTTCTCGCGCATGAATTGATCCCGGATGCCGCGGAAGTCGATCCATGCGTGCGAGAACTGATGCACGAAAAGGGGGCCCGCGTACAGGTAGTCGTGGCCGTAGATGTTTTCCCACTGGTAGGTCAGCGTCCAGGCCTCGAAGCTGGCGTCGGTCAGCGGATGCGTTGGCGAGCCCAGGCCGAGGACGTACAGCAGCAGCGCCTCGTTGTAGCCGTCCCAGCCGTAGTTGAGGAAGCCGCACTCGGGCTTCCAGCCTTGGGACACGGCGCCGCCTTCGCGCTGCGCCCAATGCCAGTCCACCCGGCGATACAACGCATCGGCCAAGTGACGCAACTCCGTCTCCGCGGCCGACTCCGCATCGAAATACTCGGCCGCCGTCAGCATGCCGGCAATGAGCAACGCCGTGTCGATCGACGAGAGTTCCGACTGCCAGACCCGCCGCCCTGTCTCGATGTCCAGGAAATGGAAATAGAAGCCTCGAAAGCCGGTCGCGGTCGTCGTTCCGCTCTGGTCGCTCTGCGAGAAGAAGCGCAACGCGCAGAGCACTCGATCGACAGCGCTGACTCTCCCGATCCAGCCGCGCTCCACCCCAACGGGATAGCCCGACAACGCAAACCCGACTGCGGCGATGCTCGATGGGGAGCTCGCCCTCGACGTGTCGGCAACGAGACCATTGGACAGGTTCGTCCTGTCGAGGAAATAGTCGAAGGCCGCATGCTGCAGGCTGTCCAGCATGGCCTCGTCGCCGGGCGCCATGACGCCGGGCGCCTTGCCGGGGGGTGCCAGCGGCGTTGACTTGAACAAGGAAGGCATGGCGGCCCTAAGCCCGGCCGAGGCCAGGATGCGGTAGCGCGTCGGTCAGGCTCTCGACCTCCTTGCGGAATTGTTCCTCGCTGACGCGATAGCCGCAGCCCGATGGCAGGTTGTCCACATAGGTGCTGCACAAGCTGTCGATCGAATCCAGCAGGCCGTAGAGACCGGCCTGGTTGTGCGAAGCCCCGGTCATTGCCAGGACACTGTCGATTCCTTCGGCACCGTCGCATTGCCACTGATGCCGGAATCGGGAAATGAACACGGCGGCGCTTGCCCGTCGCGCCACGAAGTCGTCCAGGATTCGAAAGTAGGCCTGTTCGTCACGGATCAGCCTCATGATGACCCCTCCACCTTGAGCGACCGCAGTCGCAACGCGTTGCCGATCACCGAGATCGAACTCGCCGCCATCGCCGCGCTGGCCACCATGGGGCTGAGCAGGATGCCCAGCCACGGGTAGAGGATGCCCGCCGCCAGCGAGATGCCGATGACGTTGTAGCCAAAGGCGAAGAAGAGGTTCTCGCGGATATTGCGCATCGTCGCGCGGCTGAGCGCACGCGCCTCGACGATTCCGCGCAGGTCGCCCTTGACCAGCACGATGCGGGCACTGTTCATCGCGATGTCGGTCCCGGTACCCATCGCGATACCCACGTCGGCCTGCGCCAGCGCAGGGGCGTCGTTGACGCCGTCGCCGGCCATGGCAACGACATGGCCCTGCTCCTGCAGCGCCTGGACGTGACGGTACTTGTCCTGCGGCATCACGCCGGCTTCCACTTCGTCCAGTCCCAGAAGCCGCCCCACGGCCGCGGCGGTGACCGGGTTGTCGCCGGTGAGCATCACGATGCGCAGGCCCGCGGCCCTGAGCTGCCGGATCGCCTCCGGCGTGGACGCCTTGACGGCGTCGGCGACGCCCACGTAGCCGGCCAGGCGTGCGCCGGCGGACAGGTACATCACCGTCTGGCCTTGCTGCCGCAAGGCGTCTGTCGCGCGATCGACGACACGCGTCTCCACGTGCGCGTCGGCGAGCAGTTGCGCATTGCCCAGGCGCATGTCCTGCCCGTCGATGGTGCCGCGCACGCCTTGCCCCGAGACAGCGCTGAAGCCCGAAACATCCAGGAGCGTGCGTCCATCCGCCCGCGCGTGCGCGACGATCGCGGCGGCCAGCGGATGCTCGCTCAGCGCCTCGAGGCTGGCGGCCCAGAGCAGCACCTGCGCTTCGTCGAAGCCGCTGCCGGCGACAACGGCCTGCACCGATGGCTTGCCTTCGGTCAGCGTGCCGGTCTTGTCGACCACCAGGGTGTCGACCTTTTCCATCAACTCCAGCGCCTCGGCATCCTTGATCAGCACGCCCTCCCTCGCCCCGCGCCCGATGCCGACGGTGATGGAGACGGGCGTTGCCAAGCCAAGCGCGCACGGGCAGGCGACGATGAGCACGGACACGACCACGAGCAACGCATTCGCCAGCGCCGGCGCAGGGCCTGCCAGTGCCCAGACGACGCCGGCCAGCACGGCGACGCACAGCACGAACACCACGAACCAACGCGCAACCTGGTCGACCAGCTTCTGGATCGGCGCGCGCGTGCGCCCCGCTTCCGCCACGAGCGCAACGATGCGCGCCAGAAGCGTCTCGGAGCCCACCCGTTCGGCACGCATGGTGAACGAGCCGGTCTGGTTCAGTGTCGCTCCGGTGACCTGGCTGCCCGTCGATTTCGCGCAAGGAATCGCTTCGCCATTGATCATCGACTCGTCGATCAACGTGTCGCCCTGGAGCACGACACCGTCCACGGGCACCTTGCCGCCTGGCTTGACGCGAAGCGTGTCGCCGACAACCACCGCAGCCAGCGCCACCGACTCGTCGCGCCCATCGGCGCCCACCCGGAGTGCGACGTTGGCGGCGAGCCCGAGCAAGCCCTTGACGGCCGCGTTGGTGCGCACGCGCGCGCGCGCTTCGAGCACCTGCCCGAGCAGTACGAGCGTGATGATCACCGCGGCCGCCTCGAAATACAGCGGCAGCCCGCGTACCGGGACGAATGCGGCGGGAAGACCGCGCGGCCGCAGGAGCGTGTAGAGGCTGAAGACATAGGCCGTCGACACGCCGAGGGTGACGAGGCTGAACATGTTCAGTTGCCGAGTGACGAACGAACGCCATCCAAGCACGAAGAACGGGCCGCCAGCCCATGCGACGACGACAGTGGCCAGCAACGCCTCAAAGGCCGACGACGCGCTCACATGGGCACCTCGTGCCCAACCGAGCTCGCCCGCGGCCCTGTCCACCCAGGCCGCCAGATCGAACGGCAGGATGTCTCGCATCGATATCAGAAGCAAGGGCAGCGTGAGGACGGCCGAGACCCGGAGGCGCCGCGTCATCGCGCGCGACTCAGCGTCGTCGTCCTCTTCGGCGCTCTTCGGAACGAAGACTTCGAGGCTCATGCCGCAGAACGGACAATGGCCCGGCCCGGCATGACGAAAAAGGGGATGCATCGGGCAGGTGTAGATCACCGCAGATGCAGCGGGCTGCGCGGCACTCGACGGCACGGTCATCGCCGATCGAGATGTCCCGATGGGATTCACCTTCGCGGTCGGCATGACGCACGCATGCCCATCCGCGCCTGTTCGAGGACGACGCTCAACCTTGCGAGGTCGATCTCGCCGTGTCCCGGATCGAGAATGTTCTGATTCATGCGTGAGCGACCATCGAAACGACGGGAACATGCGACAACACCGAACGCGCCTGGGCTGCCTCGGCCGCCGTTCCGTGGATCAGGAGCACATACTTGTCGACCTTCAACGCCGTCTCGTACCTGATGGCCTGTTCCTTGGGAACGCCGATCTGCATCATCGCCGCACCGAGCGCCGAGATGCTGCCGACGACGACTGCGCCCTCCAGGGCGGACACCAGCGCAACGACGATCGGGCCTGCGAGCGCCAGCAAGCCGATTCCCGGCAAGATGAAGACCGCGGGAGAGAACAGCAAGCCCCACAGGCTGCCCCAGAACGCACCGCGGCCGCCCCAGGCCTTGATGCGGTCGCCGGAGGTATAAAAGCCCATCGCCTGCTCTTCCGTGTGACAGCCCTTGCCGACGAGCGACAGCGACTTCATGTTGAAGCCGGCGTTGTCGAGCGAGCGAATGGCCTGCTCGGCGGCGGCGTGCGTGTCGAAGAGGTAGACCGGGATGTTCGGCGTGTCCATAGTTGCCTTTCTGGCGGGACGGGATTCAGCGAAGCCTCTTCGATGACGAGGAGGCTCCGAGCAGGTTCAGTACGACAGCGTCATCTTGTCGATGACCTTGGTCACGCCCGGGCTGTTCCATGCGGACTGCGTCGCCAGGTCGCGTTCGGCCCAGCTCTGGATCGAGCCGCTGAGGGTGACGTCGCCACCGCTCACGCCGACCGAGATTTGCCTGGCATCTTCGGTCGCCGCACGCTTGATCGCCGCCTCGATGTCCGCCTTGACGACGGCCGCCTTCACGCTCGGCGTGATGGTGATCTGATCGCTGACGCCGACGACACCCGACAGGAAGCGCACCGCATCGGCGGCGGCTTCCTTCTGGAACTTCCAGTCGACCTGGCCGGTGAGCGTGATCAAGCCCTTCTCGACGGTGATCTTCACGGCATCCGACTGCACGGAGGACGTCCATTGCAGGACGTTGCGTGCCGACGCGGCGATATCGCCGTCGGTGCGAACGCTCGACTCGATCAGCTTGACCTTGAGTTCGATGGCGAGCGCCTTGACGCCGGCGACTCGCTGAGCCGCCAGCTCGGCGTTCCACTTCTCCGTGTACGTGGCGACATTGCCGTCCAGCGTCACGACGCCATCCTTGACCTCGACGCCGATCTGGGCTGCATGCACGGACGGCTCCCAGGCGAGCTCGGCCATGACGTCCTTCTGCAGTTGCGAGTCTGTCTTCATGATGATTTTCCTTGGCAGCTAAGTAGGTGAGATCGCAGACTGAGCGCCATCGATCCCATGGTCTGTGCGGCAGCACGCAGAAGGTCTCAGAGGGGACAGGGGAAGCTTCAGAGACACGTGTTGCCGAGCATCGAGGTTCGGCCATGGATGGCCTCCAACGAGTCGAAAGGAATCACGGGGCTCACTTTTTATTCGCGCTGGACTTCTCAGCCAGCAAGAAGGCAACCAGCCTCTCAAGCTCCCTCACGCGGCCCTTCAAATTCGCCCATTCGGCTCTTCGCCCGGAGGCGGCATGGCCCGAAGGAGCAGGTGCGTTCAGACGAACGGCCTGTCCGGCGCATTGCACCACCTTGCGACTCGGCATCGACCATTCCTCGATCAACGCTGAGGTTCCTACCATGCCTTCCCGGCCAATCACCGCCATCGCCGCAGTGTCGCCGCTGCGCAGGACCAACAGCGGAGCGACGATCGCGGTCGTGGGGAAGAACAGATGGCCTGGGGCCGAAATTCCCTCATGGAGAACCTGGCCGAGCGCCAGGTCCACTGTTTCCAGGCAGGGCAACCAGGCCTGCAGAACTGCATCCGGGAGGGCTGCGAGCAATTGGTTGTCAACGGGGGTGCAGGAAGAAGTCATGACCAAGCTTCAGGAGCGGCGATCTGCGACGCCGCATGCTCATCCGGTCGCACGGCCGGCGGCCGCTTGACAGGCCAGGAGCCTGTGGCAGTGCTTGACGCGTCCGCCAAGAGGGCATCACAGAAGCGGCGGTCGGGTTGCTGGAGACGAGGCCATCCTTGCGTTCGCAAACGAACAGACGTCATGCGGCTGCCGGCGTACTTTCGATGCAAGGCACTGGCTCCTTGGTGCCTCCATCGCTGACGCCCTCCCGGCACCAAGCACACCTGCCATTCCGTTCCTGAAGGCGAGGCGCTCGAGTTCGGCGGCGCTTGCCCGACAGGGAGAGACCTCCCGGTTGACGCCGTCATCCACATCGACGAGACCGGCGCGCTGGAACCTCTCGAAGTCGAGCAGGCGTGGAACACCCGAGAGGCGCCGGAGACATTCCCCTCGGGCATCCAGCCCATCGTTGTGCCATCCGCCGTCAAGACCATATCCACACGCCGGCCAGGCGGTCCTCCATCGCAAGGTACCGGCTCAGACAGGACCCTCCATGAATCCCAATGTCATCCCACCCATCGTCGACCGACGCCCTCGGGCCTGTTCAGCGTGGCGCGCAATCGCACCAGGACTCGTCGCCGCGATGTCCGGCGCTGCGTGCGTGGCCCCTGCGATCGCCGCACCTGAGCACGTCCCTCCACTCGTCGAGCCTCGCGGACAGGAACATCACGTCGGCAAGGTGGTCTTCGAGGAATTGGTGACGCCCGACCTGGCCGCATCGAAGCTGTTCTACGCCGGCCTGTTCGGCTGGAGCTTTCGGGATCTCCAAGCAGGCGCAACCCCCTACGCCACGGCTTCGCTGGACGGTCGCCCCGTCGCCGGGCTGGTGCAGAAGGACATGCCTGCCGGCAGCCACCGGCAGCCCGCATGGCTGACGTTCGTGGCCGTTCGCGACGCCGATGCGGCCCGGGAGACCGCCGTGCGCAATGGCGCGAAGGTGCTGCTCGAACCGCGGACCATCCCCGATCGCGGCCGCGAGGCGGTGTTCGCCGACCCACAGGGTGCCGTCTTTGCGGTTCTCGCGTCCTCGAGCGGCGACCCCTCCGACGAACTCGCCGAGCCTGGCGAATGGATCTGGAGTTCGCTGTTCACGCGCGATCCCGATGCGGACGCCGGCTTCTACCAGAGCCTGCTGGACTACGAGGTCTTCGACCTGCCCTCTTCCGGCAGCGATCGACACCTGATGCTGGCGTCGGAAGACTACGCACGCGCCAGCGCCAACACGTTGCCCGCAACGGCGGTCGGAGCCCATCCGCACTGGATCGACTACGTGCGCGTGGACGACGTCGCCAAGATGGTCGACAAGGCCGTCGCCCTGGGTGCCCGTGTGCTGGTCGGCACCAGGCTCGACCGGCATGGCGGCCATGTCGCGATCGTCGCCGATCCCCAAGGCGCGGTGTTCGGAATGCTCGAATGGACGACCAGTGACGACCAGAAGGTGGCGAAATGAATCCCCGTTTCATGGGCTGGTCGGCGATTGCCATCGTCAGCGGATCGATCATGTTCCTGTCTTCGGGCTGCGTCGCCACGGCGGACGGGGGCTACGCGCCGAACGTGACCGTGGGCGTCGGGCTCGACTACTACGATCAATTCGGATACGACTACGGGGGTTGGGGACCGGACTATGCCGTGGGGCCCTATCGAGGTGGCGGTGCCAGGCCGAGGCGAGGCGACGGCAATCCGGGCCACGCCGCCGGCCACGGGTTCCGTCCGGCGCCCCCTTCGCATCAAACGCCGTCGATCCCGTCGGGGCCGCGCGCTGGCGGCCGCCGCGGGCATTGACCGACCGAACGCCTCCAGAGCGGCCCATGCCAAGAACCAACGAATCGTCCCTGTGGATGTGGGCCGAAGCCTGCGAGTTCAGGAGCCAGGCAGAGCGTTTGCAGCGTCTGTTCTTTCGGCCCGCCGCATCGCATGCCGCGCCGGTGGCGTGGGAGCCGCCAGCGGATGTCTACGAGGACGAGCGTGAAATTGTCGTCATCATCGCCATGCCCGGCGTGACTGCCGAGCGCATACAGGTTCTCAGCGAGCCCGGCGCGCTCGTCGTCCGCGGGACGCGACCTCTGCCGCTGGTGGGGCCCGGGCACGCGGTACGCCGGCTCGAGATACCCCACGGCCACTTCGAACGACGCATCTCGCTCCCGCCCGAGCGCATGGAACTTGGCACCCCGGAGTCGTCGAACGGGTGCCTGATCCTGCGCCTGCGAAAACTTGACTGGATCTCGCGATGAGTGCGCCGCTTGAATCCGTGGATGCGCAATCGCATGCCGTCGATGCCCCCGCGCTCGGCCGATCACTGCCTGCCGTGTCGGATACTCCACCGACGACCACCCCGCGCCCGATCCCCGACGATGCATTGATCCTGCTTGCTGTCCGCGGCACCGTGCTGTTTCCCGAAACGATCTTTCCGCTGAACGTCGAGCGCAAGTCGATGCAGGAAGCCGTCCAGGAAGCGGTTCGCCTCGAACGACCGATCGGAGTGGTTCTGCAAAGCAAGCCCGATGTGATCGAGCCTGGCGCCAGTGATCTCCATGAGGTCGGAACGAGCGCCATCGTGCTGCGCTACCTGACGGGCACTGATGACATGCATCGCATCGTCGTCAAAGGCGTTCGTCGTTTCCGTATCGTGCAGATGCTGGAAGGCTACCGAATCCTGGTCGCCAAAGTTCAGTACGTTGACGATCCGCAGGTCATTGGCACGGAGGTCGAAGGCCGCGCACGCGCGCTCAAGCAGAGCGCGCGAGAAACGCTGGCGCTGTTGCCGCAGGTTCCTGCAGAACTCGGGACATCGCTTCAAGGAATCGAGGCGCCGGGGCAGCTCGCCGATGTCATCGCAGGCCTGCTCGACATCTCCGTCGAGGAAAAGCAAACGCTGCTCGAGACCTTCGACCTGAAGACGCGTCTCGACAGCCTGCTCGTGGTGCTCGCTCGTCGCATCGAGGTGTTGAAGGTGGCGCGCGACGTCGACGAGCGCACGCGCGCCTCGATCGGTGAACTCAACCGCAAGCATCTGCTGCACGAACAAATGCGCGCCATCCAGCACGAACTGGGTGAAGGCGACGAGAGTTCCGCCGAAATCGAAGAGTTCGACAAGGCCATCGTCGCTTCTCGAATGCCGGCGGACGTCACCAAGGTCGCGCAGAAGGAACTCAAGCGCCTCGGGCGCATGAACGACGGCGCTGGCGAGGCGTCGGTGGTTCGCACCTATCTCGACTGGCTGACGGAGCTGCCGTGGACCGCGGAGCCCGAACCGCCCATCGACATCGGCGAGGCCCGACGCATTCTCGACCAGGATCACTTCGGCCTGGAGAAGGTGAAGAAGCGCATCCTCGAATACCTCGCGGTGCGCAAGCTCAACCCGACGGGCAGGAGCCCCATCCTCTGCTTCGTGGGGCCGCCCGGGGTAGGCAAGACGTCGCTGGGACAAAGCATCGCCAAGGCCACTGCCCGCAAGTTCGTGCGCGTGAGCCTGGGCGGTGTTCATGACGAAGCCGAAATCCGCGGGCATCGCCGCACCTATGTCGGCGCCCTGCCGGGCAACATCGTGCAGGGTTTGCGCAAGGCCGGTACGCGTACATGCGTCATGATGCTCGACGAAGTGGACAAGCTCGGGGCCGGCGGCTTTCATGGCGACCCCTCTTCGGCATTGCTCGAGGTGCTCGACCCGGAACAGAACTCGACCTTTCGGGACACGTACCTCGCGGTGCCTTTCGACCTGTCGCTGGTGATGTTCCTGTGCACAGCCAACGTGCTCGACACGATCCCGGGACCGCTTCGCGATCGGATGGAGATCATCCAGTTGCCCGGCTACACGACGCGCGAGAAGTTGCAGATTGCGCGCCGGTATCTCGTGGCGCGTCAGTTGTCGGCCACCGGGCTCGTCGCAGCGCAAGGCGAGATCAGCGACGCGGCGTTGGTCGCGATCATCGAGGACTACACGCGAGAGGCCGGCGTGCGCCATCTGGAACGCGAAATCGGCAGTGTTTTCCGCAGCATCGCGGTACGCATCGCGGAAGGCGGCGTGGAGTGCGTCGCGATCGATGTCCAGGATCTGGCTGCCAGCCTCGGCCGCAAGAGGTACGAGGCCGAAATGGCGATGGGCAGCGATATCCCCGGCGTTGCGACGGGCCTCGCGTGGACGCCGGTGGGGGGCGACATCCTGTTCATCGAGGCCTCGCAGGCACCCGGGAACGGTCGCCTGATTCTCACCGGGCAGCTTGGCGACGTGATGAAGGAAAGCGCTCAAGCGGCGCTGTCGCTCGTCAAGGGCCGTGCGAAGACGCTAGGCATCGCACCGGAGATGTTCGAGAAATCCGACATCCACGTCCACGTTCCCGCCGGTGCGACGCCCAAGGACGGGCCGAGCGCAGGGGTCGCGATGTTCGTCGCGCTGACATCGCTGCTGACGGGGCGGCCCGTGCGAAGCGACGTCGCCATGACTGGCGAGATCAGCCTGCGCGGACTGGTGATGCCGATCGGCGGCGTCAAGGAAAAGGTGCTCGCCGCATTGCGTGCCGGCATCAAGACCGTCATGCTGCCCGCGCGAAATGAGCGCGACCTCGACGACATTCCGCAAGATGCGCGTGAGCAGCTGAAGTTCGTCTGGCTCAAGGACGTCGACGATGCACTGACAGCAGCCATTGCCGGCTACTACCCAATGCCCAAGGAGGCGGAACTCCGCTAGTGCCGTGTCCTTTGTTCGTCAGCGCACCGACGCCCCTCGCTCGGCTCTCTAGGCTGAAGGCTTTTGGGGGAACCCTCGATGAGCGATTCGACGCAGTCCGCACGACTGGCACCCTCCGCGGGCGCGGCCGTCGCAATGGCCCCGGGTGGAGAAGCCATTCCGCATGAGTTCGACCTCTCGAAATTCAGTCCGGACCGCGGCCTGGCGGCGGCCGCGAGCCTCTTGAAGCGGCTCTTCGGAAAGTTCGAGGGCAACCTGGCGATGCAACTGTGGAACGGCGATCCCCTGCGACTGGGCAGCGTCGCACCGCATGAAGGGCCGCCTCCCTTCACGCTGGTCATTCGCAACCCCGGTGCCATCGCGGCCATGGTGCTGGGGTTCGACCGTCTGCGGTTCGCCGAGGCCTACTTTCGAGGCGATGTCGACATCGAGGGCGACTTCTTCGCGGCACTCGGCCTCAAGGATCATCTGGACACGATCAAGTTGTCCTGGCGGGACCGGCTGGCTGTCTTGCTGCCTGCCTTGCGCCTACAGGCCCTGAAGAAGGCGTGGCCGAAAGCCGTCGACAGCGTCTCGCCATCGCAAAGCCTGTCGGTCACGGCGCACTCCAGGAACGAGAACCGGGACGCGATCCATTTCCACTACGACGTCTCCAATGCCTTCTATGCGCTCTGGCTGGACCCGGCGATGGTGTACTCCTGCGCCTACTTCGAGACGCCCGGCACCGACCTCGCCTCCGCCCAGTTCGCCAAGCTCGATCACATCTGCCGCAAGCTCGTGCTCCAGCCTGGCGAGAGATTCCTGGATATCGGCTGCGGCTGGGGCGCGCTGTTGATCCATGCAGCGGCGCACTTTGGCGTTTTCGCCCACGGGGTCACGCTGAGTCAAGAACAGCTGGCCCTCGCACGTGAGCGGATTGCGCATTCCGGGCTTCAGGATCGCGTCACGGTGGAACTGCAGGACTACCGCGACCTTCAGGGCGAGTCGCTCTACGACAAGATCGCCAGCGTCGGCATGTTCGAGCACGTCGGCCTGAAGAACCTGCCGCTGTACTTCGCGACCGTTCGCCGCCTGCTCAAGCCACAGGGATTGTTTCTCAACCACGGCATCACCCACGATGTCGAGGGCTGGAACAACACCCTCTCCACCGAATTCATCAACCGCTACATCTTTCCGGACGGTCAACTCGACACGGTCAGCAACATCCTGCGTGCAATGGAGCGCAGCGGCTTCGAGATTGCCGATGTGGAATCACTGCGTCCACACTACGCATTGACGCTGAGGCGCTGGGTGGATAGCCTCGAACGACATCACGACGAAGCCCTGGAACACGTCGAAGAGTCGACCTACCGTTGCTGGCGCCTCTACATGGCAGCGTGTGCGCTCGAATTCGAATCCGGCGAAATCGGGGTGTACCAGTTGCTGGCGAGCAAACGCACGTCCTCTCCATCCGCCCTGCCATTGACGCGCGGGCATCTCTATTGCAGCGACCCTGCTCTCGAAGGAAAAGCATCATGACCGCCAAAGGAACGCACGAACGCATTCAGTCGAAGGAGATCGTCAGGGTCTTCGCGGTCTCGGGTATCAGGCTGGATGGCAAAGGCCAGGTCGCGGATGTTCTCTGGGCCGAGGTCAACGAGAAGTCGAATCTCGAGGTCGGCGGTGCGATGCGAGCTGCGGCTTCCGAAGTCATCACGGCGATTCACGCGGGACAACAGGTGCTGGCCGTGTTTCCCAGGACCCATGGAGACCGGCCGGACCGATCATTCGTTGTTCGCGAGCACGCGGACGGCCAGGAGACGCTCGCTCTGGAAGGCCCTCAGGCCATCGGTCGGGAACTCGGAGACCTCACCGCTATACAGGTGTAGTGCGTTTCGGCATGGCCGTTGCGAACGATGGCAAGTCCTCGTTAGCCTCACGAGTTAGCCTCACGAGCTTGCCTGTTCAGGCATCGCCTTGCTCCGCGGCAACCTCACCACGAAGCGACTTCCATAGCCGAGTCCTTCGCTGAAGGCCGTGACTCGTCCGCCATGGGCCTCCACCACGTCACGCACGACTGCCAGTCCGATCCCGAGCCCCGTGGCATTGAATCCGACGGCATGCAGTTCCTGGTTGAACGCGTCGAAGATGTGCTTCATCGCACGGATCGATATCCCGATGCCTCGATCGAGGACGGATAGCTGAACGGATTGCTCGAGGCACTGCACGTTCAGCTGGATTGGCTGGCCTTTCGGCGAGTACTTCGACGCGTTGTCCAGCAGATTGGAAAGCACCTGGATCAGTCTCGTTCCATCGGCGTTCAGGTAGACGGAGTGGTCCAGCCCGATGACGTCCAACTTCTGACCGCGGCCTGCCATCGCAGGTTCGGCCGCTTCGACGGCTCGCGCAACAACGTCGTCGACTCGCACCGGAGCCAGTACCAGGCGCAGCTTGCCGGTGCTGGCTCGGGAAACGTCCAGCAGGTCGTCGATCAAGCGGCTGATCTGGCCGACCTGGCGTTCGATGATGGTCCGAACGGCGACGATATCCTCGGGTCGCCCACGGCCAAGAATGCCGGCCGCCGTCCGAATCGGTGCCAGCGGGTTGCGCAATTCGTGGGCAATGAACGCGAGGACTTCCATTTGCCGGACGCGCGCCCCTTCGACGGCGATTCTCATCCCGTCCATTTCCGACGCGGCCCGTTGGAGCTTCTGTTGCGATTCGTCCAACTGCTGCTGCACGCAACGGTACCGGCCTGACTGAGTCTCCGCGTTCGCCAATGGCCGGAAAGCGGATCCGAAGCGCCGCCAGCCCCGGAACACGTCATGCATCTTGTCGCGGGCGCGCAGGCCAGGGAGTGAACGCCTGGGGGTCACGTCGACCCTGCCTGGCCTGGTAGGGGCGCAGGCTGCATGCACACCCGAACCCGGAAGTCGGGTGGGAGTCGCGGTCTCTGGGCAGAAATTTTGGCGAGCATGGCGGTCCTGGTCAATCTCGTGTTGCCGAAGATTGAAGACTAGGCCCCGTACAGCTGTCGATCTGTGCGGCAAGGCGCATTGCTCGGGGAAGTCGTCACCGGATGTCGACGTCAGCTCCGCGTCCGGCAGGTGACTCTCTGAGCAAGCCCACAGAGCGAACGGCGTCATCGTGCGCCCGCGTGATCTTTCTGCCCGGTGATCCTGTGCCGGCCGGCCACCTCAGCAGCCTCGGACTTCTCCTTCGGCCTGTTCCGATCTCTTGCTTGGGGTGCGGGCACATGCTCGCGCTTGAGCTGCGGGCCTTTTGATTCCTGGGTCATGGAAGCCTCCGAGTGGGACGTCGGCGGGTCGGAAAGACCAGGCTCGACGACGGCCAGCCTGCCGGCCCGCGTGGCCCATCACCGTGCAGCAACGAACGCAGGTCGACGCTTCAACCGAGGATTGCGCGCGCCGAGGCCGATCGATCGGAGGGCAGGACGTCAGGCGCAGTTCGGCGCCGGAGCGACCAGGCCGAAGTGCCCCATCGCCAGCACATAGATTGCGGTCGAGCAAAGCCCGACCTGAGTCCACGCCAGAATGCGATCAGGCGAGGTCTGAAGGGCCGAGGCGTCATCGCAAGAGCATGCAGAGCACGTCGCTGCAACGTCACCGCAAGCGTCGAGGAGGCGGAGGTCCAGCCGAGCCCCCGGCTGCCGCCCAACAGACATCCCGTCGACCAGCGTGATGTCGACGATGAATATCAGGCCACGCTGCCCAACCACTGCGAGAAGCGTCGACACACCTCTCGGGGTCTGTCGAACCTGGACATCGCAGCCAAGTCCCGCTGCGTGCAATCTCGACGTCAGGTCCTGAAGCAGCGCCTTCACGCGCTCCTGCACTGCATTCGAGAGGCGCGTGAACGCCATGTCCCAGCCAATTGCGGCCGGAGCACCGGGGAGAGGAACGGGGTTGCCCATGGAACTCCGGAGGAGGCGACTGTCCGCAGGGCACGCGGAAAGCTCGATTCCCCATTGTTCGACCCCGCCCGGCGGTTCAACGCCGAAAGTGGCCTGCCATCATCTGCCTTTCTTCAGATCACGACCGCGGCTAGCGTCCTGTCCTGCATAGAAGCGCGAAAGGAAAATCGCGCTTCAAACAGGTCAGGGCAAGGCGCAAACCGCAGACGTACCGGGCGGTACGGCGAGGATTTGCAACGCCGCCCCGGCCTGTTTGAAGCCGACTTACCGCAGCTATATGCAGGACAGCACACTAGCAAGCCACTGCAGCGCCCGCTGCATGCCGGCGCGCCCGGTACCTGCTTGTCGTCACTCGCTCACCATTTCCGGCAGTTGCGCCTGCTCCGCATGCCCCGCCGGCGATCTATCCCCGGAAGATGTCGAACGGCTCGATCTTCAACACGCGCCGAATGCCGAAGTAGCTCGAGATGGCCGCGATCAGCACGACCATCGCGAACGCCAACCCCAGATTACCGAACGTGATCATTGCGGCATAGTTCGGTAGTTGGGATCGCGCGATGGAGATCATCAGCGTCACCAGCCCGATGCCGAGACCGAAGCCGGTCAAGGCGGTGAACGTGGCCATGAAGAGGATCATGTAGACCAGTTCGCGGCCCTTGGCGCCGATCGCCTTGAGTGCGCCGAACTTGTCGAGGTTCTCGAGGATGAAGCTGTAGAACGTCTGCCCTGAGATGGACAGGCCCACGAGAAAGCTGATCACGGTCATCAACAGGATATTGGTGCCTATACCCGTCTTGTAGGTGTAGTAGTCGGAGATTCGCGAATCGAACTCGTCCTTCGTCATCGCGACGTAGCCGAGCTTGGCCACCGCGCGCTTGATGCCAGGGATGGCGGCATCGTTCTTGGGCTGGAGGAGCACGTACGAGATCGTGAAGCGCGTGGTCGGGATGTATTCGATGGCACGGTTGTAGGTCGTGTACAGGGTGGGCACGCCGTTCAAGCCGTTGGCGGCGACCCGGGCGATGCCCACGATCACGCCGCGGTGGTCGTTCAGCTCGAACGTCGTTCCGATCTTGGGGCTCTCCAGCTTGTCAAACTCGGCATCGTCGACGACCAGGAACGAGTTGTCCGCATAGATGTCCTCCAGCTTGCCCTGCTCGAGCTCGGGGCGGCCGAACAGGCTGGTGTCGTCCAGTCCGACGACGGTCACGGCCTGGTAGTCGCCACTCGCGAGCTTGACCAGGGAGCCGCCGATGAAGATGGGCACCGCATAGTTCACCCCGTCCATGCTGCGCACGGCATCGAGCAGGTAATCGGGCAACGGAATCGCGCTGCTGGCGGTATTGACCGCCGGATCCATGATCCACATGGTGGCGCCGATATTGGTGACGTTCGAGTAGGCCCGGTTCAGGATGCCGGCGAACATCGCCGTCATTTGCATCATCAGGAAAACCGCGAACGTGATGCCGATCAACAGCGCCGAGAATTTGGCCGTGTCGTTGACCAACAGCTTGAAGCCGATGCGAAAGATGCCGCTGTATCTCATGGCGATGGGGACGCAACGACGGGTGTGGGCGCATTCCACCAACCACCTCCGAGCGCAACGAACAGCGCAACGGTGTCCTGGTGGCGCAGAGCGATGGCCTGCAGGTCGCCGATGACCGCCTGGTGGTATTGCACGTCGGCTGCGAGGACATCGAGATAAGCGACCAGCCCGGCGCGATAGTTGGCTTGCAGCAAGCCAAGGGCCTCGGACGCCGCCCCCCGCGCATCGTCCTGGGCATGCAGGGCCTGCGCGTCGAACTCGAGCGCCTTCAACGCGTCCGCGACCTGGACGAGGGCCGCCAGCACCGTCTGCCGGTAGTCCGCTCGCTGGACGTCGTAGGCGTCGACAGCGGCCTGGCGCTGGGCGCGCAAGCTGCCGCCATGGAATATCGGCGCGAGGATGGAGGGGGCCAGGCTCCAAAACCCCGTGCCGGCCCCCAGCAGGTTGCGCGCGCCCGAGCTGGCATTGCCGAACGTCGCGTCGAGGGTGAAGCTGGGAAACAGGGCGGCTGTCGCGACGCCTATGTTCGCGCTGGTGACATGAAGCTGTGCTTCGGCCGAAAGGATATCCGGGCGCTGTCGCACGAGTTCGGACGGCAGGCTAACGGGCAGGTTGGTGGGAAGCGTCAGGCCTCCAAGTTCGATGTCGGCCGATGAGGCATCGGACGGCGCCACGCCTTCCAGCAACGACAGCAGGTGGGCCGCCTGGCTGGCCTTCTGTTGCAGAGGCGCCAGCGACGCTTCGTTGGCGGCGATCAGGCCGCGCTGGCTGAGGACGTTGGCATAGGGCGACGTGCCCGCGCGGACCTGGACCTCGATGGCCTGCAACTGTTCGCGCTCGAGCGCAATCAGCTCCCGGGTGGCTTGAAGCTGCGCCCGATAGGCCGCTCTCGCAATGACAGCCTCGACGACGTTGCCCGTCAGCGCGAGGAAGGCCGCCTTGGCCAGGTAGCGCTGGTTGTCGACCTGGGCCTGCAGGCCTTCGACCGTCCGGCGTTCGCCGCCAAACACGTCGATCGTGTAGCCGACCGTACCGCTGAGCGTCACCACGTCGAAGATCGAGCCCGTCTCAGTACCGCTGCGTTGGCTGGCCGCGCTGTGCGTCCGCTCGGCGACCAGCGACGCGTCGAGCTGGGGGTAGAAGAGCCCGTCGCCAGCTCTCAAGTCGTCCTGGCTCTGTCGCAGACTGGCCTGCGCGGCCTCCAGCGTCGGACTGCCGGACAAGGCCTGCTGCACGGCGGCATCCAGGGCGGGAGAACCGAACAGTTTCCACCAGTTCGCGGGCACGGCGGCTCCCGGCGTGAAGTGCTGCGCCGTTCCGGCCGCCGACATCGTGTCGACGATAGCCTTCTCGGGTGAATAGCGATCCGTCGCAGGGGGCCCGGGTCGAACGAAATCGGGGCCCACCGCACAACCACCGAGCGACAGCGCCGCGACCAGGAAGACGCCGCCGCCTCGCAGCAACGAACTGCCGTGCGGGGAGTTGGTCATTTCGGCCCGATGAAGACATCGACCAGCTGGCCCGGGTAGGCCATCGTGGGCGATGTCATCTTGAAGCGGAAGACGACCGGCAGCACTCGCAAGTCGACTTGCTCCTGGCGCTGGTCGGACAGCTCGATCTTGGGGGACACGTAGGGCTGGACACGGACGAATTCCAGCGGCACCTTCACGTCGGTGCCGCGGATCGACATCTGCGCCTGGATGTGCGCTCCTGCGGGGAGCCTGGAGACCAGGATCTCGTCGACGTAGCAGCGCACTGCCAGCGTGGTCTGTGGGGCGCTCATCACGATCAACGGATCCTGCGCCTGCGTGTAGGCGTCATAGGACCCCTGCGGCGACACATAGCTGCCGCTCGCAGTGTTCACCGCCAGAACCACCCCGTCAGCCTGCGCCTTCAAGGTGTATTTCTGCAGCAAGGCCTGGGCCGCCAGGTAAGCCTGTTGCAAGGCCTCGGCTTGCTTGCGCTGGTTGACCACGTCGAAGGACCAGGCTCCCGCCTTGGTCAGTTCGTACTGCCGTTGCGCCACTGCCAGCGACGAGACGGCCTGCCGCAACGCATCATCGGCGTTGTCGAGCACGTCCTTGCTGATCGACCGCGGGTCGATGGCAAAGCTCGCACGTCGCTTGTCGTCCTGGTCGCGCGCGACCTTGACGTTCGCATCGGCCTGATCGACCTGCGACTTGGCGATCGCCAGCGTCTCGCGCCGTGGCTCCGCCAGCAGTTCCTGCAGCAACGCCTGCGAGGCTTGCGCCTGCAGTCGCAGTTGTTCGGTCGTCGCTTTCTGCACCGAGTCGTCGATGGCCATCAGCGGCGCCCCCGCCTTGACCGCCTGGCCCTCGCGCGCCAGCACCTCGATGACCCGACCGGAGACATCCGGGTAGATGTTGATGTTCGAGCCGCCCGGCTGGTCGCTCTCGACGATGCCGTTCGCATAGATCGCCGTGGCGTAGGGATTGCTGACGGGCGGAAAGGCCGGTGGCTGGGCATGTCGCTCGATTCCGAAGATCCAGGCCGCCACGAGGCCGGCCACGAGCCCGAGGATGGCCAGCGCGAAGGTGATGTTGTTTCTCATTCCGTTCCCTTGCCCGTGCCGGTGATCCGCCCGTCTTCCATGTGGACGATGCGATCCGCGTACTCGTTGATGCGCGCGTCATGCGTCACGATGAGGATGCAGCGCTGGGCGTTGAGAATCTTCTCCTTGACGAAGGCAATGATCATCTTGCCGGTGTCGCCGTCGAGCGAGGCCGTGGGCTCGTCGAGGATCAGGATTTCGGGGCCCCCGACGATCGCCCGTGCGATCGCCACTCGCTGCTGTTCGCCGCCGGAGAGCTTCACCGGCAATATCGCGCCACGGCCTTTCAGTCCAACGACTTCGAGGAATTTCTCTGCCGCGGCGACCGACTCGTTCCAGTCCTGCTTCTTCAGGATCAGGGGGATGGCGATGTTCTCCGCGGTGGTCAGTCGGGGAAACAAGTGGTAGTCCTGGAACACGAAGCCGATGGTGTTGAGGCGGAACTCGGCGAGCTGGTCATTGCTCAGCGCCCAGATGTCCTGCCCCTTCACCCTCACCGTGCCGGCGTCGGGGCGCAGGATGCCCGAGATCATGCTGAGGAACGTGGTCTTGCCGCTGCCCGACGGGCCGACGATGAACACCATCTCTCCGAAATGCGCGGTGAAATCGACGGCGTTGACCGCGATCTTCTTCGTCTCGCCATCGCCGAAGCCCTTCGTGAGGCCACTCGCGGTGATCGCATCCAACGGCGAGGAGCTCGCGAGCATCGCGCTCACGACGCAGCCGTTGTCGCTGGGCCGATCGCAACAGCTCCGGTATCGCCGCTCGACGAGGTCGCTGATGGCACCGTCGCGCCGCATGTCGATGGCACGCGCGGTGCAACGGGCGCCGCTCCAGGTTCGAGCGCCTTTGCAAAGATTCTTCGCGCTCCTACCGGATCCTTGCACAGCGCTGCCAGCAGCAGATCGGTCAACGGCGCATCCATCAACACGGTCACGTCGAGCACCCCTTCCACGGGCCTTGTCTCATTCACGGTCGCGGCCGCTGGATTCGTCTGTAAGATCGCGGTCGCTGCTGAAGGCCGAGGCTCGACGGCGGCGACCTCCTGGCGCAGCTGCAGCGGCTCGGCGGTGCCGGTATCCAGCGGTGTCGCAATCGGGGCAGCGAGCACCTTCTGACCGGTACTCTTCGGCGCCGAGGCCCCGACCGCATCGTGCCCCGGTCTTCTGCGCAGCAACACCAGCGCCGCGGCAAACATCGCGATGCCACCCGACAGCAGGCAAAGCACCAGTGTGCGAGCCTGCGCATCCGCAAGACCTGTCCAGCAACCCGCGACAAGCAAGGCTGCGCCTGCCAGCATGCAGATGCTCACCCCCCTGGAACTGTCGAGGGCGATCGCAGCGATGCGGGTCTTCGAGGCGAGGACGGTAGAGTTCATCAGGCAGGGCGTCGACGTGTCCGCCGTTGTTGAGGTCTTGGATCAGCATGGGCCGATCGACGTGCTCCGTCCGTGCGCCATCGAACATGGCCGCGGCACGCCCGGAGTTGCCGGACGCCATGCGTGGCGGGACTTGGGTGCGGTGACGTACAGATCGCGGTCAACGCGCCGAGTATGTTGACCCTTTCGAGATGCGCCCTCCGCGGGCAACAGGCAACGCGGAACCACGGTCGCATCGAAACCCGATGGCACGAACGTCGTGCGTGAGCCGCAAGGCGAGTGCGCGACGTCGACCCGGAGCAGTGCATGAAGACAGCGACTCTTTCACCCGATCTTCTTTACAAGATCGATGCCTACTGGCGCGCGGCCAACTACCTTTCGGTCGGGCAGATCTACCTCTACGACAACCCGTTGCTGCGCGCGCCTTTGACGATGGCGCACGTCAAGCCGCTGGTGGTCGGCCACTGGGGAACCGTGCCCGGCCAGAATTTCATCTACGTCCACCTCAACAGGGTCATCAAGAAGTACGAGCTCGACATGATCTACGTCTGCGGCCCTGGCCACGGCGGCGCGGCGCTCGTCGGCAACGTCTATCTCGAAGGCACCTGGAGCGAGGTCTACCCGGCCGTCACGCAGGACGAGGCGGGGATGAAGAAGCTGTTCAAGCAGTTCTCGTTTCCCGGTGGCATCTCGAGCCACGTCGCGCCGTCGACGCCGGGCTCGATCAACGAAGGGGGCGAACTCGGCTATTCGCTCAGCCATGCGTTCGGCGCTGCCTTCGACAATCCAGAGTTGGTCGTCGCCTGCGTCATCGGCGATGGAGAAGCGGAAACCGGGCCACTGGCGACCGCCTGGCAGTCGAACAAGATGCTCAGCCCCGTCACCGATGGCGCGGTGCTTCCCATCCTGCACCTGAACGGATTCAAGATCAGCAACCCGACGATCCTGGCACGCGTGGAGCGCCAGGAACTCGAGCACTTCTTCCTGGGCTGTGGCTGGACGCCCCTGTTCGTCGAAGGGGATGACCCGACGCGCATGCATCAGGCCATGGCGAACGCCATGGAACAGGCGATCGAGCAGATCCAGTCTATCCAGGACGACGCGCGGAACCGAAACGTGACGACCCGGCCCCACTGGCCGATGATCGTTCTTCGATCCCCCAAGGGTTGGACCGGCCCCAGCGAGGTCGACGGACTGCAGATCGAAGGCACCTTCCGGTCGCACCAGGTGCCGTTGCTGGTCGATCCCCAGCATCCCAAGCACGTTGCCCTGCTCGAAGAATGGATGAAGAGCTACAAGGCCGAAGAACTCTTCGACACCAACGGTCGCCTGCATGCCGAACTGGCCGAACTGGCGCCGAGCGGCCATCGGCGGATGGGCGCGAATCCGCATGCCAACGGCGGGCTGCTGTTGCGCGACCTGCAGATGCCGGACTTCCGCGACCACGCCTTCGAGGTGACGGCTCCGGGCGCCACTCAGGCACAGGACACGGTCGTCCTCGGACCCTTCCTGCGAGACGTCGTCAAACTGAACGAGCGCGACCGCAACTTCCGCATATTCGGCCCGGACGAAACCGTGTCGAACTTGCTGAGCGCCGTGTTCGAGGCGACCAATCGTCAGTGGGACACGACGACGTTCAGCAACGACGAGTTTCTGGCTCCCACAGGCCGTGTGCTCGACTCCATGCTCAGCGAGCATCAATGCGAGGGCTGGCTCGAGGGCTATCTGCTCACCGGACGCCACGGGCTGTTCAACAGCTACGAAGCGTTCATCCGTATCGTCGACTCGATGTTCAGCCAGCACGCGAAGTGGCTGAAGGTGACGGCGGAACTCCCTTGGCGCAGGCCGATCGCGTCGCTGAACTACCTGCTCTCTTCCCACGTCTGGCAGCAGGACCACAACGGCTTCACGCACCAGGATCCCGGTTTCATCGACCACGTGATCAACAAGAAGGCAGATATCGTCCGCGTGTACCTGCCGCCGGATGCCAACTGCCTGCTCTCAGTCGTCGACCACTGCTTGCGAAGCCGGGACTACGTCAACGTCGTGATCGCCGGCAAGCATGCCTTGCCGCAATGGTTGTCGATGGATGCAGCGGTCACGCATTGCACCGAGGGCATCGGCCTGTGGCCCTGGGCCAGCAACGATCAGGGCTGCGAGCCGGACATCGTCATGGCGTGTTGCGGCGACACGCCGACACTGGAGGTGTTGGCTGCCGTCTCCATCCTGCGCGCGCACCTGCCCGATCTTGCGATCCGCGTCATCAACGTCGTCGACCTGATGAAGCTGCAGAGCGCGAGCGAACATCCGCACGGCCTGAGCGAGGACGACTTCGATTCCCTGTTCACCCGGGACAAGCACGTCATCTTCGGCTTCCACGGCTACCCTTCCCTTGTCCATCGGCTGACTTACCGCCGCGCCAACCGCAACCTCCATGTCCACGGCTACAAGGAGGAAGGCACGATCACCACGCCGTTCGACATGCGTGTCCAGAACGAGCTCGACCGCTTCCACCTGGTGCAGGACGTCATCGATTGCCTGCCCGCGCTGGGCAGCGCAGGCGCCTATCTCAAGCAGATGACGCAGGACAAGCTGATCGAGCACAAGCGCTACATCGACTGCCACGGCCAGGACTTGGCCGAGATTCTCGAGTGGAAGTGGGGGGACGGACTCCGAGCCCTGCCTTCCAGCGACCAGGAAGGAACGTCATGACCGCAGCCAAGTCCGTGACGGCCGCATATGAGGCCGCAGAGCGCAGAGGTGACGATACGCACTGGTGGAAGGCCTACCAGCTGCATTCAGAGGTCGCGCTGGCAATGAAGGCTCACACCAAGCTTCTTTCGCGTGGCAACGCCTCCCAGTCGTCTTCCGTACGCAAGTCTTTGCTGCTGACCGAGACAGAAATCCACCGAGCAGCGAACGAGGCGCTGCGGTTGCCGCAGGCGAGGCCATTCCACGTTGCTCCGACTCGCGACTGCGGCCCTGCACGTAGCTTGGCGTCGCATATCGACTCTCATAGGTCCGTGCCGTCGACGCAGACTTGAGTTCCGGCCGTGCCAGCGAGCATGTCGTCAATCTGCCCGAGCGATCCGATCACGGCGCGCCGGCCGGTGGCGAGTACGAAATCGCAGGCGGCCTGCACTTTCGGACCCATGGAGCCCTGCTCGAAGAGATGGCTGGCCAGTGACTGCGGCGTCACTCTTTTCAGCGCCCGTTGCTCTGGCAGGCCCCAATCGAGGAAGACCGAGGCGACATCGGTCGCGATGACGAGACAGTCGGCCTCCAGTTGCGTGGCCAGCAGGCCGCTGCACAGATCCTTGTCGACGACCGCATCGACCCCTTGCAGGCTGCGACCATCGATTCCCCTTGCCACCGGGATGCCACCACCGCCGGCGGCGACCACCAGCGCACCGTGTTCCAGAAGCAGGCGAATGGAATCGAGTCCCAGCACCCGCTTCGGCTGGGGCGAGGCAACGAGGCGCCTCATGCTGCTGCCATCGCGGCCGACCGTCCAATGTCGTGTCTGCGCAATGCCGGCCGCCTGCTGCTCGGTGTAGATCGGTCCGATCGGCTTGCTGGGATGATGGAAGGCGGGATCCTGCGGGTCGACCTCGACACGTGTCAGGAGCGTTGCCACGGTCCGCGCGGCTGGAAGCCGGTTCGCCAGCTCCTGCTCGAGCAGGTAGCCGATCATTCCATCCGTCTGCGCACCGAGCACGTCCAGCGGGAAGGCGTCGGCTGCATCGTAGGCGGCAGCCTGCAGCGCGAGCAAGCCGACCTGCGGCCCATTGCCGTGCGTGACGACGAGCTGGTTGCCATCGGCAACGCGCGCGAGCTGCGTCGCCGCGATCCGGATGTTCTCGAGCTGGTTCTCGGGTGTGAGCGGCTGGCCGCGCTTCAGCAGCGCATTCCCGCCGAGCGCTACGACGAGTCTCATGCCGCTCTCCTCTTCACGCCAACGTCGCCACGAGGACGGCCTTGATCGTGTGCATCCGGTTCTCGGCCTGGGTGAAGACGATCGACACTTCGGATTCGAAGACCTCGTCCGTCACCTCGACCTCGGTCAGGCCGTAGCGCTCATGAATCTGCCGTCCGACCTCGGTATCGAGGTTGTGGTACGACGGCAGGCAGTGCATGAAGCGCGTTCGCGGCTTGCCGGTCGCCTGCATCAGCGCGGTGGTCACCTGGTACGGAAGCAGCGCGTCGATGCGCTGCTTCCAGATGTCGTCCGCCTCCCCCATCGACACCCAGACGTCGGTGTACAGGAAGTCGGCCCCGGCCACCGCCCTGACCGGGTCGGCGTCGATGGTGATCCTGGCACCGGTCGTGGCCGCGAGCGCGCGCATCTCGGCCACGAGCTCCGCAGGCGGCTGCAATGCAGGCGGCGCGGCGATGCGGAAGTCCATGCCCATCTTGGTCGCGCCGATGAGCAGGGAGCAGCCCATGTTGAAACGCGCGTCGCCGAGGTAGCAGAACGACAGGTCGTGCAAGGGCCGCTCTCCGAATTCCTCCATCGTGAACAGGTCGGCGAGGATCTGTGTCGGATGCGACTCGTCGGTCAGGCCGTTCCAGATGGGGACGTGGGAGAAGCGAGCGAGCTCCTCGACCGCACTCTGATGGAAGCCGCGATATTCGATGCCGTCGAACAGCCGGCCGAGAACGCGCGCCGTGTCCTTGAGGGACTCCGTCCGGCCGATGTGCGAGCCGGCGGAATCGAGGTAGGTCACATGACCACCCTGGTCATGCATGGCCACCTCGAACGAACAGCGGGTACGCGTCGACGACTTCTCGAAGATCAACGCCACGTTCTTGCCCTTCAGCCGCTGCTGCTCGGTCCCCGCGTACTTCGACCGCTTCAACTCCGCAGCGAGGTCGAGCAAATACCGGATATCGCGTGGCGAGAAGTCCTTCAGCGCGAGGAGGCTGCGATTGCGCAGGTTGAAGCTCATGAGGTGTCGTCTCCGTTCGTGTTCGTGCAAGGGCAGTTCACAGCGGGTCGCGCTCGATGGGACAGGCCATGCAGTGACTTCCACCGCGGCCGCGTCCGAGTTCACCACTGGGAACGGTGATGACTTCCACGCCGGATTTGCGCAGCAAGGTGTTCGTGTAGCTGTTGCGGTCATAGGCCATGACGACGCCCGGCGCGATCGCCAAGAGGTTGTTGCCGTCATCCCATTGCTCTCGCTGCGCCTCGTACGCGTCACCGGCGGTTTTCACGACACGAAGCCGGGTGTGCCCCATCGCCTTCGCAACGACGTCCAGAAACGCCTTTGGCTCCGAGCGCACGTCGAGCGTTCCTTCGCGGCTGCCCGGATGCAGGCTGTGCATGCGGGTCTCATCGATCACATCGGGAAAGATCGTCACCAGGTCGGAATCGCACATCGTGAAGACGGTGTCGAGGTGCATCGATCCGCGCGACTTGGGGAGTTGCGCAGCAAGCACCTGGGTGGCGGCCCCGGTCGCGAACAGGCGTCGCGCCAGTTGGCTGACCGCCTGCGGCGTGGTCCGCTCCCCCATTCCCACCAGCACGATGCCCTTGCCGAGCACCATCACGTCGCCGCCTTCGATGCAGGCCAGGCCGTGGTCCACATCCGGATCGCCCCATAGCTCGCTGACTCGCCCGGCAAAGACGGGATGGAACCGATAGACCGCAGTCGTGAGCAAGGTCTCCTGCCTGCGCGCCGGCCAGAACATCGAACACAGCACCGCGCTGGCGCCGATCCAGCAACTGCTGTCGCGTGCGAATAGCGTGTTGGGCAAAGGCGGCAGCAGCAGGTCGGAAGCATCGGCGCAGTGGGCAAGCAGACCCTCGGCCTCGAAAGGCAAGTCGGCCCTCGTCACACCGCCAATCAGGAATTCGGCCAGCCGTGCCGGCGGCAGCTCATCCAGCCACGGGCGCAGCAGCGCCGCCGCCTCCTGGTCCATGTAGTCGGGCGCCAGCTTGCGATCGAGCAACCAGGCGCGTGCGTTGGCGTCCGCGACTGTCGTTGCGAGGAGGTCATGCAGCTCGAGTACCTCGACGTCGCGCTCCGCCATGGCAGACGTGAATGCGTCGTGGTCGTTGCGCGCCTGCGCCACCCACAGGACGTCATCGAAGAGCAGCTCCCGGCAGTTCGCGGGGGTCAGGCGTTTCTGCGCGAGCCCGGGGCGGCACACCAGGACTTTGCGCAGCCTTCCCACCTCTGAATGGATGCCGAGACTCTGCGTCATCGGGCGACCTGCGGCTCGACGGCCGCCGCCGACGCGCATTCACTTTGAAAGATCGATGGCGCTAAGCATGGCTTGGAGGTCTTCATCACGGCGTCTTTCCCTGGCAACTCGGATGGACAACCTTACGAGGGCGCCGTCATCGAGGTCTGTGCGCCAACTCACACAGCCGTCCTGGAATATCGGATGAGTTCCACGGCGAAATGAATCAGCCGGACTGTGTGCGCAAGCGAACCGACGTGGTGAAACCCCATCGCTACAACCCAGGTCTGCACTTCGATCACTCAAGGCCCAGACATGTCGGTTCCGTTCCACGCGCTGTTTCACTTCCTCCTCTATACCCCTGTGTTCGCCAAGGAGCCCGAAGGCAACGAAGCCAGGCTGACGCAGCGCCTCGTCGACTCTCTGTCGCAACTCGACTATCGGACCGAGATCGCGCCAACGCTGATCGGCGCCAAGGTGGCCGCCGGGAGCGACATGGGCATCGGCTGCTTCCTGCTCGCGATCGACGGGCCGAACGAAGCCGAAGTCCAGGAACTGGTGCATGCGATCCGGCATGAGCGCGGACTCGACACGCCGATCTACCTCATCAGCGAGCTGGCAGGCGTCGATTCGCTCTCGCTCGCCCCCCTGGGCGACGTCACCGGCTACATCTACCTGGACCAGGAGACGCCGGCCTTCTCCGCCAAGGAAGCGATCTTCGCGCTGGAGCGCTACGCGCAGAGCCTCAAGCCGCCGTTCTTCGGTGCCTTGATGGACTACGAATACGAGGGCAACCAGATGTGGACCTGCCCGGGTCACCAGGGCGGTTCCTTCTATCGACGCAGCCCGGTGGGAAGACTCTTCGTGGAGCACCTGGGCGAAGCCGTCTTCCGCAACGACATCGACAACTCGGTGCCAGAACTCGGCGACCTGCTGACCCACGTCGGCCCCGCGCTTGCCGCGCAGATGGAAGCCGCCAAGGTGTTCGGTGCGGACCGCACGTACTTCATCCTCAACGGCACGTCGACCTCGAACAAGGTAGTCACCTCCGCGATGCTCAAGCGCGGCGACCTGGTGCTCTTCGATCGCAACAACCACAAGTCCAACCATCAGGGCGCGTTGCTGCTGGCGGGCGCGATTCCGATCTACCTCGAGACCGACCGAAACCCCCAGGGCCTGATCGGCCCGATCGACTTCGACGCGCTCGACGAGAAGAAACTCCGCGAGCAGATCCGCAATCACCCGCTGGTGACCGACAAGGACGCCTGGCAGCGCGAGCGCCCGTTCCGGCTGGCGATCGTCGAGCAGTGCAGCTACGACGGCACGATCTACAACGCAGGCAGCCTCATCAAGCGCATCGGACATCTCTGCGACTACGTCCACTTCGACGAGGCCTGGGCCGGGTTCATGAAGTTCCATCCGCTGTTCGCGGGGCACTTCGCCATGGGGCTGCAGGATCTCGACGCATCGAGTCCCGGCATCATCGCCACGCAGTCCACGCACAAGCAGCTCGCGGGCTTCTCGCAGGCATCGCAGATCCACGTTCGCGACGAGCATCTGCGGGGCCAGTCGCGCCGCACGGGGCATCGTCGCTTCAACGAGATGTTCATGCTGCACTGCTCGACGTCCCCCTTCTACCCGCTGTTCGCGAGCCTGGACGTCGACGCGCGCATGCACAAGGGCCGCAACGGGCTCGTCCTCTGGGACGACGCCATCCGTGTCGGCATCGAAACGCGCAAGAAGATCCGCGCGCTCGCAAAGCAGTTCAAGGTCGCTACGCGCGACGAACGCACAGCCTGGTTCTTCGATCCGTTCGTTCCCGACGTCGTGACGTTGAAGGATTCAAAGTTCAGCCCACCCCTGTTGCGAACGCCGTGGGAGGAGATTCCGACCGAGGTACTGGCACGCGAGCCCGCATGCTGGTCGCTCGCCCCCGATGCGCGCTGGCACGGCTTCCGCAACGCCGCGCCCGATTGGGCCATGACGGATCCAAACAAGCTGACGCTCATCACGCCGGGGTTCGACCGCCAGACCGGGGAGTACAGCTCGATCGGCGTACCCGCGACGCTGCTGGCGGCCTACCTTCGCGAGAACAACATCGTCCCGGAGAAGTGCGATCTCAACAGCATCCTCTTCCTCATGACGCCCGCCGTCGAGGCCGGCAAGTGCGCATCGCTGATATCACGCCTCGTGGCGTTCAAGAGCTTGTACGACGCAGACGCTCCGCTGGAGGACGTCTTGCCGACGACGCTGGCTCGCTATCCCGCTCGCTACGCCGGGTACACGCTGCGACGCCTCTGCGACGAGATGCACGCGTTCTATCGGGAACACGACATCGCCTCGCTGCAGCGCGAGTGCTTTCGCGGCGAGCATTTTCCGGAGCAGGCAATGTCGGTGCAGCAGGCCACCGAAGCCTTCGTCGGCAACGAGGTCGACTACCTGCCGCTCGCGCAGTGCAAGGGCCGGATTTCGGCCACCCTGGCGCTCATCTATCCACCCGGGATCGGCATCGTCGTCCCAGGCGAACGCTACGACGCGAGAGCTCAGCCGATGCTCGACTACTTCCTCGTGTTCGAGGAGGCATTCAATCGATTTCCCGGCTTCGAGTTCGAAGTGCAAGGCGTCTACGCCGACACGATCGAGGGGCGCGTCACCTTCCACACCTACGTGGTGAAGGAGCCTGCATGATCGCCGCAGACGGCGCGCCGCGCCAAAGCGTGCCGGGCATTCTCTACAGGCGGCGGGTACTGGTCGTCCACAACGGCGTGACAGGCTTGAACGCGGGCATCCGTGCGACGGCCGCTTTGGTCGACGCGCTGCGAGTGCGCGACATCGACGTGATCGAAGCCGCCTCGCAGGAGGAAGCCGACGCGCAGATCCGCATGCACTCGTTGTTGCAGGCTGTCCTCGTCGACTGGGACCTGGCCGGGGCGAAGCAGCACGCCGGCGCGCGGGAGGTGATCGCAGCCGTCCGCGCCCGCGCCGCTCAGTTGCCGATCTTCCTGCTCGCCTGCAGCGGCTCGATCGCCGATGTCTCCGCGGACGTCCTGGCCGAGATCAACGACTACATCTGGCTCCTGGAAGACACGCCCGACTTCCTGGGTGGCCGGGTCGTCGCGGCGATCGACCGTTACCGCGCCACGCTGCTGCCCCCGATGTTCAAGGCCCTCGCCGCCTTCGCCCAGACCTACGAATACTCGTGGCATACGCCGGGCCACACAGGCGGCACGGCCTTCCTGAAGCATCCCGCAGGCCGCGCCTTCCTCGAGTTCTTCGGCGAGGAACTCTTTCGGTCGGATCTCTCGATCTCGGTCGGCGAGCTCGGCTCCCTGCTCGACCACTCCGGCCCGATCGGCGAAGCAGAACGCAATGCCGCGCGCGTCTTCGGGGCTGATCGAACGTACTTCGTCACGAACGGCTCCTCGACGTCGAACCGCGTGATCCTCATGGCCAGTGTCACGCGCGACCAGGTCGCGCTGTGCGATCGAAATTGCCACAAGTCCGTCGAGCACGCGATGACGCTGTCCGGGGCGATCCCGACGTATCTGATGCCGTCACGCAACTACCTCGGGTTGATCGGCCCGATTCCGCCCAAGCGCCTCCATGCGGAAGCGATCGGCAAGGCGGTCGAGGCCAACCCGCTGGTCACCGGGAGCATCGACCCCCGTCCGGTGCATGCCGTCATCACCAACTCGACCTACGACGGCCTGTGCTACGACGCGGAGCGCGTCGAGACGTTGATCGGAATGTCGGTGGATCGCCTCCACTTCGACGAGGCGTGGTATGGCTACGCACGCTTCAATCCGATCTACGAGGGACGCTTTGCGATGCGCGGCGATCCTGCGCAGGAGCGCGGAGACCGACCGACCCTGTTCGCGACGCAGTCGACCCACAAGCTGCTCGCCGCGCTGTCGCAGGCTTCGTACATCCACGTGCGCGATGGCCGACGGCCGATCGCTCATGACCGCTTCAACGAAGCCTTCATGATGCACGCGTCGACCTCGCCGCAGTACGCCATCATCGCGTCGAACGACATCGCGGCCGCGATGATGGACGGCCCGTCGGGCGAGGCTCTCACGGGCGAGTCGGTCGCCGAAGCCATCGCATTTCGCCAGACGCTGGGCCGCCTCAATGCCGAATTCGAGGCACGAGGCAGCTGGTTCTTCAATGCCTGGCAGCCCGATACCGTCCGCGACGGCAAGGGGCGCAAGAAAACGCCCTTCCATCTCGCCGACCCGGAACGCCTGGCGCGCGACCCGCAGGCGTGGGTGCTCCGCCCGGGCGATGCGTGGCACGGGTTCGACGACCTGGAAGATGGGTATTGCATGCTCGACCCGATCAAGGTGTCCGTCGTCACGCCCGGCATGGCGCGTAGCGGCAAGCTCGCCGTCGCAGGCATTCCGGCCAACCTGCTCGCCGCCTACCTGGACGCCCAGGGCATCGTCGTGGAGAAGACGACCGACTTCACGAGCCTGTTCCTGTTCTCCATGGGCGTGACCCGCGGCAAGTGGGGGACGCTCGTCAACGCGTTGCTCGGATTCCATCGCGACATCCTGGCCAACGCACGGCTGGAGCGCGCCATTCCTGCGCTGGTGGCTGCGCACCCCGAGCGCTACGGTCCGATGGGACTCGCCGACCTGGCCGCCGAGATGTTCTCGGCGATCAAGAGGCATCGAACCACCGAACTCATGTCGGCCGCCTTCGGCGTGCTTCCCGCGCCGGTGCTTTCACCGGTCGAGGCATACGAACGCCTCGTCAACGACGACGTCGAATCGCTGACGCTGGCGAACCTGGCCGGTCGTACCGTCGCCACGGGCGTCGTGCCCTACCCGCCCGGGATCCCGTTGCTGATGCCCGGGGAGAACGCCGGCGACGCGAACGGACCGCTGATCGGCTACCTGCAGGCCCTCGAGGCCTTCGACGCCGAGATGCCTGGCTTCGCACACGACACCCACGGCGTCGAGGTGATCGCCGGTCTCTACCGGGTCCTGTGCGTGAAGTCTCGATGGGACGTAGCCACCAAGTCCAAGCCCCACAACAAAACAGCACAGAAGGCATGACATGACAGACGTTCCCAAGAGCCCCGCGGCCGGCCACAAGCTCGGTCTCATCGCAACCACCATGCTGGTCATCGGCGCGATGGTGGGCGGCGGTGCTTTCAATCTGCCGCAGAACATGGCTCAGCACGCCGCGCTCGGCGCGGTGCTGATCGCCTGGCTGATCTCGGGCCTGGGCATCTTCTTCCTGGCCAGGACATTCCAGGTTCTGGCCGACGTGAAACCTGACATCACTGCGGGCATCTACGGCTACTCCCGCCAGGGCTTCGGAAAATTTGCCGGGTTCCAGATCGCCTGGGGCTATTGGCTGTCCTCGGCCTTCGGCAACGTCGGCTTCGGCGTTCTGCTGATGGACACGCTGAACTACTTCTTTCCGCCCTGGTTCAAGGGAGGCAATACGTGGGAAGCGGTCCTGCTGGCGTCGGTCGTCTTCTGGCTGTTGAACATGCTGGTGCTCAAGGGGATCCGGAGCGCCTCGATCTTGAACCGCATCGGGACGTTCGCAACCTTCGTCCCCATAGCGGTCTTCATCGCGGTCGTGGCGGTCTCCGTGAAGGCGGGTTTGCTCACATCCGACTTCTGGGGCCATGTCACGTCGAACGTCGTAGGTGCAACGCCTCTCGGCGACGTTCTCGCGCAGGTCAAGAGCACGATGCTCGTGACGTTGTGGGTCTTCATCGGCATCGAGGGCGCGGTCGTCATGTCCGACAAATCCGATTCGAAGACCGTGGGGCGAGCCACCCTGATCGGGTTTCTGTTCACCACGCTGCTGTATGTCTTGATCTCCGTGCTGCCGTTCGGCGTGATGACCCAGGCCCAGTTGGGGGCGATCGCCCCACCGTCAATGGCAGCAGTGCTGTCGTCGATCGTCGGCAGGTGGGGTGAATACTTCATCAACGCGGGTGTGCTGATCTCGATCCTGTCGTGCTGGCTGGTCTGGACGATCCTGGTCGCGGAACTGCCCCATGCGGGCGCCAAGGACGGCACCTATCCCAAGGCGTTCGCCGCCACGAATGCGAACGGCGCGGCATCGGTGTCGCTGTGGGTGTCGACCGCCGTGATGCAGGCCATGATGATCCTGGTCTTCTTCTCCGACAACGCCTGGAACGTCATGCTCGCGATCACGGGCGTGATGATTCTGCCCGCCTACATCGGCACCACGGGATTTCTCTGGAAGCTGGTGGCGACCGGCCAGTACCCGGCAACGGCAAAGGTGGGCAAAGGACAGGCGATGGCCTGCAGCGTGCTGGGCACCGTCTATGGGCTCTGGCTGGTGTACGCGGCAGGCGTCCAGTACACGCTCGCCGGCGCGATCTTCTTCGCGCTCGGCAACCTGGTGTTCATCTGGTCCCGCAAGGAGCACGCGCCGACCGAGTCGCCGTTCGCGAAGGCAGAGCTCATCGTGGCTGTCGCGCTCACGATCGCCGCAGTCCTGGCGTTGTGGATGCTTTTCACGGGCCGCCTGGATCAGGTGTATTCGCCCGCGGCCGCAGTGGCCGTCGCACCGCCGGCCCCGTGACCGCGTCCAGATCCGCTGCATTTGGACCAATCCGTCTACCCGAAACCACCGCCAAGAGATTCCGATGAAACTACCTCGCTTCGCCCCGCTACTGGCGCTCGCGCTCGTACTCGATGCTGCCCCCGCTCAAGCCCAGACGATGGACGAGATGCGCGCCGAACTGAAGGCGCTGCGCGCCGAAATCGATCAGCTCAAGCGCCAGCCACCCGTCGCCGTCGTGCCGGCCGTCCAGGGCGCGCCACCAGCCGCACCTGCGGCGCAGGCGACCGTCGCCCTGGTCCCCGCAGCGCAAACGCCTGTCCCTGATCCGCGTACGGCAGGACGTCTTCGCGCAGCCGCGGCAGCCGCCTCCGAACCCCAGAGTGCCATCCCGGGCGGCATCCTGATTCCGGGTACGACGACGTCGGTACACCTGTACGGCATCGCGGAGGCGCATGCGATCCACGACGTCAAGCAATCGAGCTCGCCCGACGTCTTCACGGACCTGACATTCCAACCCCTGAATTCGTCAGGTGGGCAGAGCGGCAAGACCCAGTTCACCGCGGAGACGTCACGCATCGGGTTCGAGAGTTCGACGCCCGCCGACAAAGGGCTCATCACGACCAAGATCGAGGCGGACTTCTACTCTTACGGGTCGAGCAACCGCAATGAGTTCCATCTCCGCCATGCCTACGGTGAATACGATGGCTGGCTGGTCGGGCAGACCTGGTCGACCTTCATGGATGTCGACGACCTGCCCGAGACGATCGATTTCAACGGGCCGATCGGTGCGCCCTTCTCGCGCCGTGCGATGGTGCGCTATGCGTTCGGCGATGCAACGAAGTCCGCGCTCGTCACGCTGGCGGCGGAAGATCCCGTCGATCAGACCGACGGCGGCAGCGCGAACGAGCGGATGCCCCAACTGGTCGCCCGACTCGACAAGACATTTTCCTGGGGGGCGCTCAATCTTCGAGCCATGACGCATGAGAAGAGATCGGATACGGAGACGAAGCGCGGCTACGGATTCGCCACTGGGGGAAGCATCAAGTTCAGCGACAAGGACTCCCTCATGGGCCAGTACACGTATGTCGACGGCGATGTCGACGCGCTCTACGGCTCCAACGGATACGCCATCAACGCCCAGACCGGCGCGATCGGGTTCGACAAGAACCAGGGGCTGGTGGTCGGCTACGCGCACATCTTCAGCGACAAGCTGCGCGGCAACATCTCGACCGGATTCAACCGGGGGAAGACTGCGCAAGCGGTCGACAATCGGACGCTCGAGGAAGCGTTCTTCAACTTGATCTACTCGCCGGTGAAGGAAGTCGATCTCGGGGGCGAGTGGATCTACGGCTCGCGCCGGACGTTCACCGACTGGACAGGGACTCTTTCAAGGTTCGACCTGATGGCTCGATACAGCTTCTGAATCTGGATCGGCGCACCCAATCCAGCGTGGTCGCCCCCACTTGGACGGTCGGTCGTCTCGTGCCCATGCGCGCTGGCGCACAGACCATGCATGGCCAGGCGCCCATTCTCGAAGGTGATCCATGCCCGCGCGCTCCCGACTGGAGCCCGATTTCAATCCCACTTCCTCTCAAGGAACCTTCATGAAAATGCTCAAGCCCCTGGTCGCGATCGCCGTGGCTGCGATATTGACCGCCGGATGTACCACCACGCCCAACACCGTGACCGAAAGTTCGCTGGATGCCCAGCGCGTCAGCCTGGATGCCAACGTGCAGAGCGCCTTGGCGAGCCTCTCCACGCAGGTTCCAGGTTCGCGCGACCTGGTTCGCAAGGCGCGCGGCGTCCTGGTATTCCCCAGCGTGGTCTCCGCAGGGCTCGTCATCGGCGGCTCCCATGGCCGCGGTGCCCTGCTGACAAACGGCGTCACCGCAGGTTACTACACCAGCACGGCCGTCTCGGTAGGCCTGCTCGCCGGTGCCGAGTCGAAGGCCGTCTACGTGCTCTTCATGACCGAGGACTCGCTCGACAAGTTCCGGGCGAGCAAGGGCTGGACGGCAGGTGCGGACGCGTCGGTGACGCTGCTCAAGGTGGGCGCAGATGGCGCCATCGACACCCAGACGGTACAAGCTCCCATCGTCGGCTTCGCGTTGACCAATGGCGGGCTCATGGCCAACCTCAGCATCGACGGCTCGAAGTTCTCGAAGATCGACTTCTGAGCATCCCAAGCCCATGAATGTGCCCGGTGTTCGCGAACAAACGCGCAGTGCCAGCCTGTCATCCTGCGCGAAGTCGCAGGATCCACGAGTTGGAAGCGTTTCGCCCGGGGGGTACCCTGCGACTTCGCGCAGGACGACGAGGCCGATGCGTCGGCGACCTGCCGACACTGTTTTGTTTCTTGAGACTGTTGGAGGAGACGCACCTGGGGCGTCGCCTCAGCGCCGCGAAGCAACTTCGGCGGCGCAGGCCGTCGCCATTTGCGCCAGGACCGACCTTGCCCCCGGAAAACGTATCCCTTGCTGAGCGCCGAATGCAAGCAAGGAGAACGGAAAATGGTGAAGCAGAAGCAGTTGCGCGGCACCTGCACGCGTGAGTTCAAAGAGGAGGCAGTGCGACTGGAAGTGAAGCACGCCTTCATCGTAGGACATCGACGTCTGTGGCCGGTTTCGGTGCAGTGTCGTCTGCTGAGGGTGAGCACGCCGGCTTGCACCTCCAAGATCTCGCCCATGCCGGGCGCACAAACACAAAAGCCACCCGGAGGTGGCTAAGTGCTTGATTCCCAACGTGAATGTTGGTGGGTGGTACAGGGATTGAACCTGTGACCCTTGCCGTGTGAAGGCAATGCTCTACCGCTGAGCTAACCACCCGATATCTTGTTTGCCCCGACCATCAGGACAGCCTTGGATTATGCCACAGCTTCTTGCTGTCGTGCACGCCAGAGCGTCTTTCCGCCGCTCGCCTTGTCGATCTCGCCCAACACGCGGTCGTGGTCGGCGAGTTCGGTGGCGCTGGCGGCGAGCACGGGCAGCACGAAGGCGCTGAGGTCGATCGGGCCGCCGATGTTGGCGGCGCCGGCGCCGCGCTCCTCGGTCATGTCCATCACCAGCGAGTCCTGGCCGCGCGTGAGGCGGATGTAGACCTCGGCGAGCAGGTTGGCGTCGATCAGCGCGCCGTGCAGCGTGCGGTTGGTGTTGTCCACCTCGAGGCGCTTGCACAGCGCGTCGAGCGAGTTGGACTTGCCCGGGAACTGGTCGCGCGCCATCTGCAGCGTGTCGGTGACGGCCGCCACGTGCGTGCTGAACTTGGGCAGGCCGCAGCGGCGCAGTTCCTCGTTGAGGAAGCCGACGTCGAAGCTGGCGTTGTGGATGATGATCTCGGCGCCGCGCACGAACTCGATCACCTCGTCGGCCACCGTGGCGAACAGCGGCTTGTCGGACAGGAATTCGTCGGTGAGGCCGTGCACCGCCACCGCGCCCTCGCCGTTCCTGCGCTCCGGGTTCAGGTAGAAGTGCAGGTGCCGGCCGGTGAGGCGGCGGTTGTCCATCTCCACGCAGCCGATCTCGACCATGCGGTCGCCGCTCTCGGGGCTCAGGCCGGTGGTTTCGGTGTCGAGGAAGATCTGGCGCATGAACGGGATTCTCGCAGAGGTTGGTGCGCGCGCCCGCGCGCGGGACGCGCGCAAACGCGGCGCGGATCAGGCCGCGACGGGGACCCCGCCGCGCGGCTGGCGCGCGCCCCACCAGAAGATCAGCAGGCCGACGACGATCATGGGCACGCACAGCCATTGGCCCTCGCTCCAGCCGAAGGCCAGCAGGTGGGTGGCGGGGTCGCCCACCAGCGTGGTCTTGTCGCCGATGAAGTCGTCGGGCGCGCGGAAGTACTCCGCCACGAAGCGGAAGAAGCCGTAGCCGATCAGGAACAGGCCGGAGAGCTGGCCGCGGCCACGCTCCTTCTTGCCGAAGATCCACAGGATGAGGAACAGGCAGATGCCCTCGCCCAGGAACTGGTAGATCTGCGACGGATGGCGCGGCTGCAGCGTGCCCGACTCGGGAAACACCATGGACCACGGCAGCGGCGGATCGGACACGCGCCCCCACAGCTCGCCGTTGATGAAGTTGCCCACGCGACCGCTGGCCAGGCCCAGCGGCACGCACGGCACGATGAGGTCGGTCACCTGCAGGAACGGCCGCTTGCGCTGCCACCCGAAGAAGGCCATCGCGACGGTCACGCCCAGCATGCCGCCGTGGAAGGACATGCCGCCGTTCCACACCGCGATGATCTCGCGCAGGTGGTCGGCGTAGTACAGCGGCTTGTAGAAGATCACGTAGCCCAGCCGCCCGCCCAGCACGACGCCCAGCACGCCGTAGAACAGCAGGTCCTCCACGTCGCGGCGCACCCAGCCCTCGCGTTCGAACCACGGGTACTGCGCGCGCTTGCCGGCCAGCCACACGAACAGGCCGAACGCGACCATGTAGGTGAGGCCGTACCAGTGGATCGCCGGCGCGAAGTCGTGGCCGAACACGTGCCAGTGGCCGAGGTTGAGCGCGACGGGATCGATGTGGGGGTGCTCCAGCATCAGCTTGGACTCCTTGAACAGCCGGCGATTGTCGCTGTTTTGACAGGCCATTTTCACGCGCGGATACTGGCCTTCGCCCCTTTCCCAATTCAAACGATTCCAGGAGACCGCCATGTCCGCCCCCAACCGCCGCTCGAGGAACATCACCGAAGGCGTCGCGCGCGCGCCCAACCGCTCGATGTACTACGCGATGGGCTACCAGGAGACCGACTTCGGCAAGCCGATGATCGGCGTGGCCAACGGGCACTCCACGATCACGCCGTGCAACTCGGGCCTGCAGCCGCTGGCCGACGCGGCCGTCGCCAGCCTGAAGGACTTCGGCGCCAACGCGCAGGTGTTCGGCACGCCCACCATCTCCGACGGCATGGCCATGGGCACCGAGGGCATGAAGTACAGCCTGGTCTCGCGCGAGGTGATCTCCGACTGCGTGGAGACCTGCGTGGGCGGCCAGTGGATGGACGGCGTGATGGTGATCGGCGGCTGCGACAAGAACATGCCCGGCGGCATGATGGGCATGCTGCGCGCCAACGTGCCGGCCATCTACGTCTACGGCGGCACCATCCTGCCAGGGCACTACAAGGGCCAGGATCTCAACATCGTGAGCGTGTTCGAGGCCGTGGGCCAGTTCTCGGCCGGCAAGATGAGCGAGGAGGACTTCTGCCAGATCGAGCGCCGCGCCATCCCCGGCACCGGCTCGTGCGGCGGCATGTACACCGCCAACACGATGTCGTCGTCGTTCGAGGCGCTGGGCATGAGCCTGCCCTACTCGTCCACCATGGCCAACGTGGAAGGCGAGAAGATCGAGAACACGCGCGAATCGGCGCGCGTGCTGGTGGAGGCGGTCAAGGCCGACCTGAAGCCGCGCGACATCGTCACGCGCGAGGCCATCGAGAACGCCGTGGCCGTGATCATGGCCACCGGCGGATCCACCAACGCGGTGCTGCATTTCCTGGCCATCGCGCACGCGGCCGAGGTCGAATGGACCATCGACGACTTCGAGCGCATCCGCAAGCGCACGCCGGTGCTGTGCGACCTGAAGCCCAGCGGCCGCTTCCTGGCCATCGACCTGCACCGCGCGGGCGGCATCCCGCAGGTGATGAAGCTGCTGCTGGACGCCGGGCTGCTGCACGGCCACTGCATGACCATCACCGGCAAGACCATCGCCGAGTCGCTGGCCGACGTGCCGTCCGCGCCGCGCGCCGACCAGCAGGTGATCCACCCCGTCGCCGACGCGATGTACGCCGACGGCCACCTCGCGATCCTGCGCGGCAACCTGGCCACGGAGGGCTGCGTGGCCAAGATCACCGGCCTCAAGAGCCCGGTGATGACGGGCCCGGCGCGCGTGTTCGACGACGAGCAGTCGGCGCTGGCCGCCATCCTGGCCGGCCAGATCGTGGCCGGCGACGTGATGATCCTGCGCTACCTGGGCCCCAAGGGCGGCCCGGGCATGCCCGAGATGCTGGCGCCCACCGGCGCGCTCATCGGCCAGGGCCTGGGCGAGACGGTGGGCCTGATCACCGACGGCCGCTTCTCGGGCGGCACCTGGGGCATGGTGGTGGGCCACGTGGCGCCCGAGGCCTACGAAGGCGGCGCCATCGCGCTGGTGCAGGAAGGCGACTCGATCACCATCGATGCGCACCGCCTGGTGCTGGAGCTGCACGTGAGCGACGCCGAGCTCGCACGCCGCAAGGCCGCGTGGACGCAGCCGGCGCCGCGCTACACGCGAGGCGTGCTGGCCAAGTTCGCGCGGCACTCGTCGAGCGCCAGCTTCGGGGCGGTGCTCGACAAGTTCGACTGAAGGGCCGGCCGCGAACTGCAAGGCGAAGTGCACGTTTTCGCCCGATTGTATTCTTGTTTGTGCACGTTTATGATACCGGCATGCAACCCGTACTCCCGCTCGGCCGCCGCGACGAGATCGCCGAGCGCCTCGCCTCCGGCCAGGCCGTGGTGGCCGCCGCGCTGGCCCAGGAGTTCGACGTGTCGGAGGACGCGATCCGGCGCGACCTGCGCGCCCTCGCGGCGGAAGGCCGCTGCCGTCGCGTCTACGGCGGGGCCCTGCCCGTCACGCCGCAGACGCTGCCGATGTTCGCGCGCATCGACGAGTCGCGCGGCCGCAAGGAGGCGCTCGCGCGCCGCGCGGCCGAGTCCATCCGGCCCGGCGAGTTGCTGTTCCTCGACGCCGGCAGCACCAACCTCGCGCTCACCGAATTCCTGCCGGAGGACCAGGAGCTGACGGTGGCCACCAACGCCATCGACATTGCCGGCGCCGTGCTGCGGCGCCCCGACCTGCGCCTGATCATGATCGGCGGCAGCGTCGACACCACGGTGGGCGGCTGCGTCGACACGGCCGCCACGCAGGCGGTGGCGCAGCTCGACGTCGACCGCTGCTTCCTCGGCGCATGCGCCGTCCATCCCGCGCGCGGCATCGGCGCCGCCCTGCATGCCGACGCGCTGTTCAAGCGCGTGCTGATGGGGGTCACGCGGCACTGCGTGGTGCTGGCGATGAACTCGAAGTTCAGTGCGCGCGCGTCGTACCGCGCGTGCGCGCTGGCCGACGTCGACCTGCTGGTGGTGGAGCACGACGCCCCGCCCGCCTTCACCGATCCCCTGCGCGCCGCCGGCGCGACCCTCGCCATGGCGGACCCGGCGACCTGACTGCCTGCCCATGACCTCTGCCACGCTGCCAGTTTCCGCCGTATCCACCGACAGCCCCGGCGCCCGCCTCGCCACCCGTATCGCGTTCCTCGTCGCGGGCTTCGGCGTCGCGGCCTGGGCGCCCCTGATCCCGTTCGCCAAGCAACGCCTGGGCGCCGACGACGGCCTGATGGGCCTGCTGCTGCTGTGCCTGGGCGCCGGCTCGGTGACCGCGATGCTGCGCACCGGTCCGCTGTGCGCACGCTACGGCTGCAAGCCCGTGGTGCTAGGCAGCGGCCTCGTGCTCGCCCTGCTGCTGCCGCTGCTGGCCATCGCCAGCACGCCGTGGGCGCTGGGCGCGGCGCTGCTCGTGTTCGGCGGTGCGCTCGGATCGCTCGACGTGTCAATGAACGTGCACGCCGTGGAGGTGGAGCGCGACGCGCGCGTGCCGCTGATGTCCGGCTTCCACGCGATGTACAGCGTCGGCGGTTTCGCGGGTGCGGCATTCGTCACCTTGCTGCTGTCGTGGGGCCTGGCCCCTGTCGCGTGCACGCTGCCTTGCCTGGCGATCATGCTCGTCGCCATCGCGCTGACCGCGCCGCGGCTCGCGCAGACCGCCCGCGTGGCCGCCGGCCATTCGCTGGCGTGGCCGCGCGGGCCCGTCGTGCTGCTGGCCGCGCTGGCGGCGACGTGCTTCCTGGTCGAGGGCGCGATGCTCGACTGGAGCGCCTTGCTGCTGACCACCCGAGGCCTCGCGGCCACTGCGCAGGGCGGCCTGGGCTACGCGTTCTTCTCGGTGGCGATGACCGCGGGCCGCTTCGGCGGCGACGCCATCACCGGGCGCTTCGGCGATCGCGCCACCCTGCAGTGGGGCGGCGGCGTGTCGGTGGCGGGCTTCGCGGTGCTGCTGGCCGGCGCGCGCCTGGAGACGGCGCTGGCCGGCTTCGTGCTGATCGGCCTGGGCGCCTCCAACATCGTTCCGGTGCTGTTCCGCCGCGCCGGCAACGTGCCGGGTACCTCCGCGGCGATGGCCGTGGCGGCGATCACCGCGGTGGGGTACGCGGGCCAGCTGATGGGCCCGGCCGCCGTCGGCTTCGTCTCGCACCTGGCCAGCCTGCCCCTTGCGTTCTGGCTGCTGGCAGCGCTGATGGCGCTGGTGCCCGCGTGCGCCGGTCGGGCGGCCGCCCGATAATGGGCGCATGACGACGCCACCGTCACCCGAATCCGCCGACCCCGATCCGATGCCCGTTGCGCCGCCTCAGCCCGATTTCGAGCTGTGCTGCGGCAACGGCTGCGACCCGTGCATCTTCGACCTGCACGATCTCGCGATGGACGCCTGGCGCCAGTCCCTGCGCGCCTGGCGTGCGCGCCATCCGGACTCGTAGGAGTTGCTCACTGCCCGACGATGGACAGCAGTTCCCCCCGCACGTCGGGATCGGCCATGTACTTGGCATAGAGCGGCGTCATGCGGTGCACGAGGGCCGCGGCATCGGTCATGGGGGTGAACTGGGCGCCTCCGGCCAGTACCGTGTCGCGCGCCGCTGCCACGCGCAGGTTCCACAGGTGGCGCATCAGGACAGCGGAATTCATGCCCGCCTTCTTGAAGGCCGCCTTCTCGCGGTCGTCGAGCCGGTTCCACAGCCGCGTGGAAACGACCAGCGCCTCGGGCGACACGATGTGGTTGTCCAGGTACATGTACTTGGCGACCTTGTACTGGCCCGTGGATTCGTACGACACCAGGTTGCCCTCGGCGCAATCGATCTTCTTCTGGGTCAAGCCGTCGAGGATGTCCTTGTAGGGCAGCACGACCGGCGTCGCGCCGAGCAGCTTGACCATGTCGATATACACGTCGGACTGCTGTACGCGGATGCGCTGGCCACTGAAGTCCTGGGGGCGCGCCATCGGCTTGTTGGCGCAGAAGAACGACCGGGCGCCGCCGTCGTACCAGCCCAGTACCACGAAGCCCGCGTCCTTCAGCTTGGCAGAGAGCCGATCGCCGACCGCGCCGTCCAGGTGCCGGAACATGTGGGCGGAATCGGTGAAAAGGAACGGCAGGTTGAACGCGTTCAGGCCGGGCGCGGCAGCGGACAATGGTCCCGCGTTGAATTCCGCCACGTCGATCGAACCGTCCTTGAACATCTGGACGGCCTTGGGTTGATCCCCCAGCGCGCCGTTGTTGTTCAACTCGATGCGGTACTTGCCGCCCGTGACCGTCGCGACCTCGCTGACGAAGCTCTTGAGCGCCTCGGTCACCGGATAGCCGTCGGGGTGGATGTTCCAGGCCACCACCTTGTCCTGCGCCCACGACGACGCGGGAAGCAGGGCGCTGGCGACGAACAGGAGGCCGCCGGCGAGTGCCGAAAGTCGACGCCTCCCGAACCGCCGCGCGCGGCCCAGGACGACCGGACAGGACGGGAACAAGCGACTTGCCATGATTTTTCCTTGTTGGGTGCTCGCAGGCCAGCGCGACCAGGAAACTTGTCGGCGCCGCCTGTTGTCTCTTCTTGTCATACGTTGTCGTACGACTTTGCTCAACTATCGGACGCGTGAGTCAGGTTGAGAATAGGCAGATTCCCTCTCGATTCACGTATCCGGAAGCATCTCACGGGTGATGGAAATCTTTCATTGGCTCATGCGATGTCGTATCACAAAAGTGCTCCCGCAAGCGCTCGTGGCGAGCGCACGACGGTGCCGGTGCCTGGCTTCAAGTCATCGGGCGTGCGAGCCGACGCGCGGTCAGTCGAACAAGGCCTCGACGTCCTCGCTCCATTGCCGCGACGCGGCCGACCACCCCGTGGCGCCGGCGGCCGGCTGCCCGCTGAGGCACCAGCCCTGGCGGCGCTCGAAGTCGAAGGCCGCATGCGGCTCGTCGTTGATCAGCAACAGCGCCTTCAGCCCGTCATCCGACCAGCCGATCTCCAGCGCCGAGTCGAGCTGCGCGTCGGTGACGTCGGCGCCGACGTAGACCAGCAGCGCGTCGCGCACCGGGTTGCCGTCCTCGACATCGGTGTCCACCGCGTAGAGATAGCCCGTCTGGCCGTCGTCCTCGAACACCGTGGCGTAGCGGCCGGCGGGCGAGTCGGCGTCCACCACCAGCGGCTGCCCGACCTTCAGCGTTGCCCTGGCGACGATGGTCAGCGACATCCGCTCACTTCGAACGGGTCTTGCCGTCGCGATGCTTGTGCAGGTGACCCAGGCCCATCGCGTCGATGTTGCGGTCGAGGCGATCCTGCTTGCGCTGGGCGTCCTTGATCATCGCCTTGCGCTTGGTCCAGCCGGAGGCGTCCGACCAGATCCACCACACGATGGCCAGCACGAACGGCAGCACGAACTTCCACAGGTCGCCCGAGATCTCGAAGTTCCAGGCAGCCATCGGCCCCCAGTCCATGAAATTGCAGACGAGCAACGCAACGCCGATGAGGACGAACAACATGCGGGACCCCTACCCGAACGCCGCCCGGCGTGAATGGGCGAACACGTCCGGGATCACAGTGAAAGGACGAAACGGTTCAATGTAGCAGCATCGTCGTCCGGCCAGCGTGCTCGCGGGGCCGCGCAATCGTCAATTGTTCTCGGACAACTGGTCCAGGATGGCCGGGTTCTCCAGCGTGCTCGTGTCCTGGGTCACCTTCTGGCCCTTGGCGATGTCGCGCAGCAGGCGCCGCATGATCTTGCCGGACCGCGTCTTGGGCAGGTTGTCGCCGAAGCGGATGTCCTTGGGCTTGGCGATCGGGCCGATCTCCTTGCCCACCCAGTCGCGCAACTGCTTGGCGATGGCCTTGGCCTCGTCGCCGGTCGGGCGCGCGCGCTTGAGCACGACGAAGGCGCAGATGGCCTCGCCGGTGGTGTCGTCGGGACGGCCCACCACGGCGGCCTCGGCCACCAGGTCGGTGCACGACACCAGCGCCGACTCGATCTCCATCGTGCCCATGCGGTGGCCGGACACGTTGAGCACGTCGTCGATGCGGCCGGTGATGGTGAAGTAGCCGGTCTTCGCGTCACGGATCGAACCATCGCCGGCGAGGTAGTAGCCCTTGAGCTCCGACGGGTAGTAGCTCTTCTTGAAGCGTTCCGGGTCGCCATAGATCGTGCGGATCATCGACGGCCACGGCTTCTTGACGACCAGCAGGCCGCCGGTGCCGTTGGGCACGTCGTTGCCCAGCTCGTCGACGATGGCCGCGGCGATGCCCGGGAACGGCAGCGTGCACGAGCCCGGCACCAGCGGCGTGGCACCCGGCAGCGGCGTGATCATGTGGCCGCCGGTCTCGGTCTGCCAGAAGGTGTCGACGATGGGGCAGCGGCCGCCGCCCACGTGCTGGTGGTACCACTCCCACGCGGCCGGGTTGATGGGCTCGCCCACCGAGCCCAGGATCTTCAGGCTCGACAGGTCGTAGGACTTCGGGTGCACCTTGTCGTTGGCCTCGGCCGCCTTGATGAGCGAGCGGATGGCGGTGGGCGCGGTGTAGAACTTCGTGACCTTGTGATCCTGGATCATCTTCCAGAACCGGCCGGCGTCGGGGTACGTGGGCACGCCCTCGAACACCAGCTCGGTGCCGCCGAGCGCCAGCGGGCCGTAGGTGATGTAGGTGTGGCCGGTGACCCAGCCGATGTCGGCCGTGCACCAGAAGACGTCGTCGGCCTTCAGGTCGAACGTCCACTTGGTGGTGAGCGCCGCGTGCAGCAGGTAGCCGCCGGTGGAGTGCTGCACGCCCTTGGGCTTGCCGGTGGAGCCGGAGGTGTAGAGCAGGAACAGCGGGTGCTCGGCGCCCACCCATTCCGGCTCGCAGGTGTCGGCGGCGGCGGACGTCACCTCGTGCAGCCAGTGGTCGCGCGCCGTCCAGGCGATGGCGCCGCCGGTGCGCTTGTAGACGATGACGTCCTTGATCGAATCGCAGCCGCCCAGCGCGATCGCGTCGTCGACGATGGCCTTCAGCGGCAGCGCCTTGCCGCCGCGCTGCTGCTCGTCGGCGGTGATCACGGCCACGGCGCCGGTGTCCTCGATGCGGTCGCGCAGGCTCTGCGCGGAGAAGCCGCCGAACACCACCGAATGCGGTGCGCCGATGCGGGCGCAGGCCTGCATGGCCACGACGCCTTCGACAGACATCGACATGTAGATGACGACGCGGTCACCCTTGCTCACGCCGCGCGCCTTCAGCGCGTTGGCCATGCGGCACGTGCGCGCGAGCAGGTCCGAGTACGTGACGCGCGCGACGCTGCCGTCGTCGGCCTCGAAGACGATCGCCACCTTGTCGCCGAGACCCGCCTCCACCTGGCGGTCGAGGCAGTTGTAGGACGCGTTGAGCGTGCCGTCCTCGAACCACTTGAAGAACGGCGGGTTGCTCGAGTCCAGCGTCTTCGTGAACGGCGTCTTCCACGAGAGCAGCTCGCGCGCCTGGCGCGCCCAGTAGCCTTCGTGATCGGCCTCGGCCTCGGCGCACAGGGCGTCGTAGGCGGCCATGCCGCTGACCCACGCCTGGGCCTGCATGTCGGCCGGCGGGTCGTAGGTCTTGAGTTCGTGCGGGGTGTGCTCTGCGGCGCTCATCGGGTCTGTCTCCTGGAAATCCGGATCCTGCATGGATCGCGTGTCTGATTCTTGATTCTGCTCCGCGGACGCACGGGCGGTGTTTCCGGGGCCGGCACGAGGCCGCGCGGCTGCTACCTTAGGGGTCGGCTCTTACCCGACACTGACTCGGGCTCACGGGGCGCGATCCCTACAATCGCTGGCAATCCACGACCCGACCGCCACGCCATGACCCCGCAAACGCCGACTCCCCGCCTTCGACCGCTGCCGCGGCTGATCTTCGCGAGCCGCTGGCTGCAGTTGCCACTCTACCTGGGCCTGATCCTGGCGCAGTGTGTCTACGTGGTGCATTTCTGGGCTGAGCTGGTACATCTCCTGCAGGCGGCGTTCGGTGACGGGCATGCGCTGCAAATTCTCGTCCAGGGCATCGGCTACCACCCCGCGCCGAGCGAAAACGCGGTGCCGATGGCCGATGTCACCTCGCTCAACGAAACCGTCATCATGCTGGTGGTGCTGGGACTGATCGACGTGGTGATGATCTCCAACCTGCTGGTGATGGTGATCATCGGCGGCTACGAGACCTTCGTCTCGCGCCTCGACCTCGAAGGCCACCGCGACCAGCCCGAGTGGCTGGACCACGTCAACGCCTCGGTGCTCAAGGTCAAGCTGGGCACGGCCATCATCGGCATCAGCTCCATCCACCTGCTCAAGACCTTCATCAACGCCGCCGCCTACGACACCAAGGTGCTGATGTGGCAGACGATCATCCACCTGGCCTTCCTGGTGTCGGCGCTGGCGCTGGCGTACGTGGACCGGCTGCTGCCGCACCACGCGCCGCCGCGCTGAGCGCATGCCCGACGATGGCGCTGCGGAAATGCCGCGGCGGATAATGTCCGATTCGCCCCAGCAACCCGGCCAGACACCATGACGACCACCCTCAAAGCCGACGACCTGATCGAGAGCGTCGCCGCGGCGCTCCAGTACATCTCGTACTACCACCCCGCCGACTACATCGCCCACCTCGCCCGCGCCTACGCCCGCGAGGAAAGCCCGGCGGCCAAGGACGCGATCGCGCAGATCCTCACGAATTCCCGCATGAGCGCCGAGGGCAAGCGCCCGATCTGCCAGGACACCGGCATCGTCAACGTGTTCCTCAAGATCGGCATGGACGTGCGCTTCGAGGGCTTTTCGGGCTCCATCGCCGACGCGGTGAACCAGGGCGTTCGCCAGGGCTACCTGAACCCGGACAACCTGCTGCGCGCCTCGGTGCTGGACGACCCGATCTTCGCGCGCAAGAACACCAAGGACAACACGCCTGCCGTCGTCCACATGGAGCTGGTGCCGGGCAACAAGGTCGACGTCATCGTCGCGGCCAAGGGCGGCGGCTCGGAGAACAAGAGCAAGTTCGCGATGATGAATCCGAACGACAGCGTGGTCGACTGGGTGCTCAAGACCGTGCCGCTGATGGGCGCCGGCTGGTGCCCGCCGGGCATGCTGGGCATCGGCATGGGCGGCACCGCCGAGAAGGCGATGCTGATGGCCAAGGAAGTGTTGATGGAAGACATCGACATGTACGAGCTGCTGGAACGCGGCCCGGCCAACAAGCTGGAAGAACTGCGCATCGAGCTCTACGAGAAGGTCAACGCGCTGGGCATCGGCGCGCAGGGCCTGGGCGGCCTCACCACCGTGCTGGACGTCAAGATCCGCACCTACCCGACGCACGCCGCGTCGCAGCCCATCGCGATGATCCCCAACTGCGCCGCCACGCGCCACGCGCACTTCGTGCTCGACGGCTCCGGCCCGGCCTACCTCGAGGCGCCCAGCCTCGACCTGTGGCCCGACGTGAAGTGGGCGCCCGACTACAACAAGAGCAAGCGCGTCGACCTGGACACGCTCACGCCGGCCGAGGTGGCCACGTGGAAGCACGGCGACACCATCCTGCTGAACGGCAAGATGCTCACCGGCCGCGACGCCGCGCACAAGCGCATCCAGGACATGCTCGCCAGGGGCGAGTCGCTGCCGGTGGACTTCACCAACCGCGTCATCTACTACGTCGGCCCGGTCGACCCGGTGCGCGACGAGGTGGTGGGCCCCGCCGGCCCGACCACCGCCACGCGCATGGACAAGTTCACCGAGATGATGCTGGCCAGGACGGGCCTGATCGCGATGATCGGCAAGGCCGAACGCGGCCCGACGGCCATCGAGGCGATCAAGAAGCACAAGTCGGCGTACCTGATGGCCGTGGGCGGCGCGGCCTACCTCGTGTCCAAGGCGATCAAGTCGGCCAAGGTCGTGGGCTTCGCGGACCTCGGCATGGAAGCGATCTACGAGTTCGACGTGGTCGACATGCCGGTGACGGTGGCGGTCGACTCGGGCGGCACCTCGGCGCACATCACGGGGCCGAGGGAGTGGCAGGCGCGGATCGGGAAGATTCCTGTGGCCGTCGCCTGATTCGGCAAGCTGTCATTGCGCGCGCAGTCGCGCAATCCACGCTTGAGGCAACATCGTTGGTCGGCGCGGATCCTGCGACTTCGCGCAGGATGACGGCGTCGCTGGAGGCTCAGGCCCCGGCCGCGCCGCCCGGCTCGAGCAAGCCCGGCCCCTGCCCCTTCGAAGCCGGCGCGTCCTGCAATTCCGCAGCACTGGCTGCCGGCGCCGACGATGTGGCACCCGCGCCCGGCGACTGTGCCCCCGGAACGACGCCCTGCGCTTCGATGGCGCCTGAGATCGGCAGCGTGCGCACCACCCGCTGCGGAAACGGAATCTCGATCGAGTTGGCATTGAACAGCCGCAGCAACGCCATGTTGACGTCGGACTTCACGCTGCCCGTGCCGTTCTCAGGATCGGCGATCCAGAACGAGACCGTCAGCTCGAGCCCGTCGGAGGCGAAGGCGCTCAGCTGGACGGAGGGCCTGGGGTCCTCGATCACGCGCTTGATGTCCGGCAGGATCGCCAGGATCTGCGGCACCAGCGCGTCGATGTCGGTGTCGTAGCCCACCTGCACGACCGTGCTCAGGGCCATGCGCGAGTCGGCCAGCGTGGAGCTCTCCACGCGTTGCGTGATCATCATCTCGTTCGGGACGATCGACTCCCGGCCGTTGAGCGCGCGCATCACGGTGTAGCGCGTCGTGATGTCGGAGATGCGCCCCTCGAAGCCATCGACCTTGACGGTGTCGCCGATGCGCAGCGCGCCCTCTGCCAGCATCACGAAGCCGCTGACGTAGTTGGCCGCGAGCTTCTGCAGGCCCAGGCCGAGGCCCACGCCGATGGCGCCGCCCAGCACCGACAGCGCGGTGAGGTCGATGCCCACGGCCGACAGCGCCAGCAGCAGCCCGACGAAGACCAGCATGGCGCGCACGAGGTTGGACGCCGCCTTGCGCCACGACAGCTGCTGCCCGGTCGCGCCCTTGAGCAGCTTGGCCTCGATCGCCGCCGAGATCCACAGCGTCACCATCAGCACGACGCCCGCGACGATGATGCCCTCCAGGATGGTCGCCAGGCTCATCGTGCCGGAGCCCATCTTCCAGTGCACGTCGTCGAGCGCGTCGATGAACGACGGCAGCACGCCGGTGATCCACAGCACCACGCCGCCCCAGGCCATCCACGACACCGTCTTCTCGACGGCACGCACCACCCCGGACTTCGGGAATGCCACGCGCATCACCCGCACCGTCAGCCGGATCACCAGCAGCGACAGCAGGATGGGCACCACCACCTTGAACACGGCCAGCGGCAGGTGCTGGCGCAGGCAGAACACGCGCGCCACCCAGACGAGGCCCAGCCACAGCGCGGGGAACAGCACGCCGTCGAAGATGCGGCCGCCGAAGACGATGGAGCCGTGGCGCGGCGTCGGGCCGCGCAGCAGCCGCGGGATGCCCCAGGCGACGGGAAAGGCGGCCGCGATCAGCAGCAGCGCGATGTAGGCGTAGGGCTGCTCGGCTTCGCGGATCAGCGCGACGAGTTCGGGAGAAAACCAGTTTTCCATGCGCGGATTGTGCGGGAGCGCAACGCCCTGTCGAAATTCGACCGTGCCGGACGTCGTGGACATGTTGACCGGATCGATTCCCGAACCGGCATTCCAGGAGCCGACATGACCCAGACCGTCAATCCCATCCCGCACGGCATGCACACGATCACGCCGCACCTCGTCTGCAAGGGCGCGGCCGCCGCCATCGAGTTCTACAAGGAGGCGTTCGGCGCCGTCGAGGTGGCCCGGCTCGCCGGGCCCGACGGCCGGCTGATGCACGGCATGGTGCGCATCGGCGACTCGGCCTTGATGCTGGTGGACGAGTTCCCCGAGATGCAGGCGCTGGGCGCCAAGGCGCTCGGAGGCTCGGCCGTGACGATCCACCTGGCCGTGCCCGACGCCGACGCGTCGTTCAAGCGCGCCACGGCCGCCGGCGCCACCGGGCGCATGCCGGTCACGGACATGTTCTGGGGCGCGCGCTACGGCCTCGTGGAGGACCCGTTCGGCCACCTGTGGTCCATCGCGACGCAGGTGCGCGACCTCACGATGGACCAGGTGCGCGAGGCGATGCTCGCGCAGCCACCCATGGACGGCTGCGGCCCGCAGGGCTGAACGGGCGACGGCTCAGCGACCCGCGGCCCCGCGGGCGCGCTCCAGCAGCAAGGCCTTCTCGCGCTCGTTGGCGGTCATCGCGGCCGCCCGCTCGAACTCCAGGCGCGCCTCGTCGTGGCGTTGCAGGCGGGCCAGCAGATCGCCCCGCGCCGCATGCAGCAGGTGGTAGCGCGCCAGGTGGCCGTCGGTGACCAGGCCGTCCACCAGCAGCAGCGCCGCGGCCGGCCCGGTGGCCATGCTCACCGCCACCGCGCGGTTGAGTTCCACCACCGGCGACGACGTGCACTGCATCAGCTCGCCGTACAGCGCCACGATGCGCGGCCAGTCCGTGGCCTCGGGTGTGCGGGCGCGCGCGTGGCAGGCCGCGATCGCCGCCTGCAGCTGGTACGGGCCCGGCTCGCCGCCCTGTTGCTGCGCACGCGCCAGCGCGGCCAGGCCGCGTCCGATCAGCAGCGGGTCCCAGCGGCTGCGATCCTGTGCCATCAGCAGGATGGGCTTGCCCTCGCCATCGAGGCGGGCGCGCATGCGCGAGGCCTGGATCTCCATCAGCGCGAGCAGGCCCAGCACCTCCGCGGTGGTGGGCGACAGCTGCGCGAGGACGCGGCCCAGCCGCAAGGCCTCGTCGCACAGCGCCGGCCGCGTCCAGTCGTCGCCGGCGGTGGCCGAGTAGCCCTCGTTGAAGATGAGGTAGACCACCTCCAGCACCGCGGCCAGGCGGTCGTGCAGCGCGTCGCCGCGCGGCACCTCGAACGGCACGCGGGCGTCGCCCAGCGTGCGCTTGGCCCGCACGATGCGCTGCGCGATCGTGGCCTCGGGCTGCAGGAAGGCGCGCGCGATCTCGGGCGTGCTCATGCCGGCCAGCAGCTTCAGCGTCAGCGCCACCTGGGCCTCGCGCGACAGCACGGGGTGGCAGGCGGCGAAGACGAGGCGCAGCAGGTCGTCGCCGATGTCGTCGGCGTCGTCCAGCGAGTCGGAGAAGTCGGGCACCACGTGGTCGCCGCGCGCGTCGGCGTCGGCGCCCAGTTCCTCCTGCTTCTGGCGATGCAGCGTGGCCTGGCGCAGCCGGTCCAGCGCGCGGTTCCTGGCGGTGGTCATGAGCCACGCGCCCGGGTTGTCGGGGATGCCGTCGCGCGGCCAGTGCTCCAGCGCGGCGACGAGCGCGTCCTGCGCCAGCTCCTCGGCCAGGCCGACGTCGCGCACACGCCGCGCCAGCGCACCGATGAGGCGCGCCGACTCCATGCGCCAGACGGTATCGATGGCGCCGTGGACATCACGCGCCACGCGTGCGCTCCTGTGACGGCGGGCTCGCGACGCGCATCAGGCGCGCAGCCCGGCGTTGTGCGCCTGGATCTCGGGCGTCAGCGCCGCGCCGAAGTCCTCGGCCTCGAACACGGGGCGCAACTCGATCTCGCAGTCGGACGGATGCGGGTTCGGGCAACGACGCGCCCATTCGAGCGCCTCGTCCATCGAGCGCACCTGCCACAGCCAGAAGCCCGCGATGAGCTCCTTGGTCTCGGCGAACGGGCCGTCGACCACGGTGCGCCTGGCGCCCGAGAACGTCACGCGGGCGCCGGCGGAGGACGGCTTCAGGCCTTCGCCCGCGAGGATCACGCCGGCCTTGGCCAGTTCCTCGTTGAACCTGCCCATGTCGGCCAGCAGCTTCGCGTCGGGCATCACCCCCGCTTCGGATTCCTTGCTGGCCTTGACGATGACCATCACGCGCATATAGCTTCTCCTGTCGTTGAAAGGCCGCGACCCTTGGCGCCCTCTGTCTCCACGACGAGCGGCACGGCCCCGTTTCGACAAGGCCGCCAAGAAAGATTGAATGGAAGCCGTGCCCGCAGGCAGAATCACATCGCCCATCTCGGCCACTCACCGCCATCTCGCCATGCAATACCTCCTGCTTGTATACACCGACGCCGAGCTGCTGGACAAGCTGCCGGAAGAGGAATTCAACACCGAGATGCGCGGCTGCCTGCAACAGGCCGACGCCCGGATGGCCCAGGGCAAGGTGCTCGGCTTCCAGCAGCTGCAGCCCGCCGCCACGGCGCGCACGGTGCGCTCGCGCAACGGCCGCGCGGCCGTGCTCGACGGGCCGTTCGCAGAGACCAAGGAGATGCTGGCCGGCTTCACGCTGATCGAGGCCGAGTCCATGGAGGAGGCGGTGCGCATGGCCCACGAGCAGCCGTGGATCAAGTACGGCGCGATCGAGGTTCGTCCGGTGGGCGACATCGCCGCGATGCGCGCCCGCGTAGGAGCTCAGGAGCTCTAGACCCCCGCCAGCACCCGCACATGCGCGGCCGCGCTCCGCGCCAGCGCGCCGAGGTTGTAGCCGCCTTCCAGGCAGCTCACGATGCGCCCCCGGGCATGGCGCCTGGCCACGTCGACGAGGCGCGACGTGATCCATTCGTAGTCGGCTTCCACCAGCCCCAAGCGGCCCAGGTCGTCGTCGCGGTGGGCGTCGAAGCCGGCCGACACGAAGATCATCTCGGGCCTGAACCTGTCCAGCAGCGGCAGCCACAGGGCCTCGACGATCTCGCGCACCTCGGGCCCCTTGGTGTAGGCCGGCACCGGCACGTTGAGCATGTTGTCGCCCGCGGGCACGTTGCCGCTGAACGGATAGAGCTTGTCCTGGAAGAAGCTCACCATCAGCACGCGCTCGTCGCCGGCGATGATGTCCTCGGTGCCGTTGCCGTGGTGCACGTCGAAGTCGACGATGGCCACGCGCTGGAGGCCACGCACGTCCAGCGCGTGGCGCGCCGCGATGGCCACGTTGTTGTAGAAGCAGAAGCCCATCGCGGCGTCGCGCGTGGCGTGGTGGCCGGGCGGGCGGATCGCGCAGAAGGCGTTCTCGGCGTGGCCGTCCAGCACCAGGTCGGTGGCGGCCACGGCGGCGCCGGCGGCGCGCAGCGCGGCTTGCCGCGTGTACCGGCAGGCCACGGTGTCGGGATCGACCGCTTCCGGCTGGCCGTCGGCGGCCACGCGCTCGAAGGTCTCGTCCAGTTCGCTGAGGTAGTTGCTCGCGTGGGCGTGGGCCAGGTCCTGCAGGCGCGCGGGGGCGGCGTCGTCGTGGCGCACCAGCACGTCGGCCAGCCCGGTGGCCAGGAAGTGGTCCTCGATCGCGGCCAGGCGCGCGGGCGATTCCGGATGGCCGCTGCCCATGTCGTGGCGGCGGCAGTCGGCGTGGCTGAAGAAGGCAGTGGTCATAGGACTGACCCTGCGCCTGCGGTGCCGGCGCCTTCGGGCGGCCGGGCGGCGCATGCCGCACGTCCCGCGGCCGCGGCCGCTTGTCTCGAATCCTGGGTTCTCATCTCGATCTCGCCCGCTCGCGCGTACGCGTTGTCTGCCGTTCGGATATCGTTGCCGTCATGACCTCACCGTTGCAAGCGCGCCTGACAGGGCTTCGGGCCCAGATTAGCACGATCATCGTCGGCAAGCCGGCCCAGATAGACGACTCCATCGCGTGCCTGCTGGCCGGCGGCCACCTGCTGATCGAGGACGTCCCGGGCGTGGGCAAGACCACGCTGGCGCACGTGCTGGCCGTCTCGCTGGGCCTCACCTTCTCGCGCGTCCAGTTCACGGCCGACCTGATGCCCAGCGACCTGGTGGGCGTGAGCGTCTACGAGCGCACCAAGGAGGCGTTCGCCTTCCATCCCGGGCCCGTGTTCGCCCAGGTGCTGCTGGCCGACGAGATCAACCGCGCCGGTCCGAAGACGCAGAGCGCGCTGCTGGAGGCGATGGAGGAGCAGCAGGTGAGCGTGGACGGCCAGACTCGTCCGCTGCCACTGCCCTTCTTCGTGATCGCCACGCAGAACCCGGGCGACCAGCTGGGCACCTACGCGCTACCCGAGTCGCAGCTCGATCGCTTCCTCATGTGCATCACGCTGGGCTACCCGGACGCGAAGTCCGAGCGCGAGCTGCTCGCCGGCCAGGACCGGCGCGAGGCCGTCGCACGCCTGGCGCCGGTGATGACGTCGGCCGAGCTGGTCGAGCTGATGGGCGCGGTGCGCCGGGTGCACGTGTCGGAGTCGCTGCTCGACTACCTGCAGGCGTTGATCGCGGCCACGCGCTCGGGCCACTGGTTCAGCGAGGGCCTGTCGCCGCGCGCGGGCATCGGCGTGCTGCGCCTGTCGCGTGCCCGCGCCCTGCTGGCCGGACGCGACTTCGTGAGCCCCGACGACCTGCAGGCCATCCTGCCCCAGGCCATCGCGCACCGGCTGATCCCGGTGCCGGGCGCCGGCCGCGGCCGGCGCGAGCAGGTGCGCGCGATGATCGAGTCCGTGGCGCTGCCATGACGTCCCGGTCGGCCCTCGCGCGGGCCGTGCGCAGGGCCGCCCCAAGGAGGCCTGCGGTCCGCTCGGGGAACGGAGCGCCGTACCCGGCGCGGGAGGGGTCGTCATGACTGCACGCCCGTCGATCTTCGACGCCCGCGGCCGTTGGCGCGCCTGGTGGGACGCGCGCCGCCAGCCGCGCGAGAGCCAGACGCTCACCCAGCGCAACATCTACATCGTGCCCTCGCGCGCCGGCCTGGCGTTCTGCGTGACGCTGCTGCTGCTGCTGGTGGTATCGATCAACTACCAGCTGAGCCTGGGCTTCGCCCTCACCTTCCTGCTGGCGGGCAGCGCGGCGGCATCGATGCAGATGACGCACGGCAGCCTGCGCGGGCTCACGCTGCACCTGAAGCCGCTGGTGCCGGCGTTCGACGGCGAGGCCGCGGTGCTGGAGATGGTGGTCACCAATCCGGGCCGCAGCCGCATGGGCGTGGGCTTCGGGCTCGACCTGGGGGCGCGACCGATCCCGTTGGCCTATGCCGAGATCGCCGCCGAGGGACAGAGCGCCGTGCACCTCAGCTGGCTCGCGCCGGGTCGTGGCCTGCACGGGTTGCCGCTGGTGCGCGTCGAGTCGCGCTATCCGTTCGGGCTGTTCCGCGCCTGGACGATCTGGCGACCCGCGGGCCGCCAATGGGTCTATCCGCGACCCGAGTCGCCGACGCCGCCGTGGCCGCTGGCCCAGGCCGCGCAAGGCGACGACAAGCCCGCCGCGCGCAGCGGCACCGGCACCGAGTTCGAAGGCGTGCGCGCGTACCGCCGCGGCGACACGCTGCGGCAGGTGGTCTGGAAGAAGGCCGCGCGCACCGGCGAGATGATCAGCCGCGAGACGGCCGGCGCGGTGCAGCGCGAGCTGCGCCTGCACTGGTCGCAGGCGCAGGGCCTCGAGCCGGAGGCGCGGCTGTCGCGGCTGGCGGCCTGGGTGGTGGCGGCCGACGCGGCCGGCCACGACTGGGGCCTGAGCCTGCCCGGCGTCGAGCTGGCGCCGGCCAACGGCACCCCGCACCGGCACGCGGCGCTGCAGGCGCTGGCGCGATGGTGACGCGCGTGGCCGACGCATCCGTCTCGTCCGGCGCGCGCTGGCGCGCGCCTTCGCGCGAGGCGCGCGACACCCTGTTCATGGTGGCGCTGATCGGCTGGACGATCGCGCCGCACCTGTTCCACCTGCCGCTGTGGGTGGCCGGGATGGCCGGCGTGGTGCTCGCCTGGCGCGGCTGGCTCGCCTGGCGCCAGGCGCCGCTGCCGGGGCGCGGCACCGTGCTGGCCCTGCTGGGCGTGGCGGCGGTGCTCACGTTCACGGCCGAGAAGACGCTGGTGAGCAAGGACGCCGGCGTCACCCTGCTGGTGGTGCTGATGGCCCTGAAGACGCTGGAGCTGCGCGCCCGTCGCGACGCGCTGGTGGTGTTCTTCCTCGGCTTCCTGATGGTGCTCACCACCTTCCTGTATTCGCAGTCGTTCCTCACCGCCGTGGGCACCGGCCTGTCGGTGTGGGGCTGGCTCACGGCACTCACGCTGGCGCACATTCCGGCCGGCCGGCCCACCATCCGCCAGGCGGCCGGCCTGGCCGGACGCGCCGCGCTCATCGGAACGCCGGTGATGGTGGCCCTGTTCCTGCTGTTCCCGCGCATCGGACCGCTCTGGCCATCGGCCAACAGCGCCACGCGCACCGGGCTGTCCGACCATCTGCAACTGGGCAGCGTGGCCGACCTGGCCAGCGACGACAGCATCGCCATGCGCGTGAAGTTCGACGGCCGCGCGCCCGAGCAGGCACGCCTGTATTTTCGCGGGCCGGTGCTGATCGACACCGACGGCCACGAATGGCGCGCGCAGTCGGCGTTCGACGGCCGCTCCCGCCGCGCCATCGGGCTGCGCGGCGGCGGCGTCGAGGTGGTCGGCCGCACGATCTCCTACGACTTGACGCTTGAGCCAACCGAGCTCACGTGGCTGCCGCTGCTCGAACTCACGCCGCCCTCCGACGCGGCCGCCGATGCCACGCACGGCGTGCAGGTGCTCGATGGCACGGAGTTGCGGCCGCTGCCCGACCTCGACCTGCAATGGCGCACGCGCCGGCCGATCAGCGAGCGCGTGCGGCTGCACGCCACCGCCGGACTGGACGACCACCTGGTGGGCGCCACGCCTGACGACCTGCAGCAGAACCTGCGCCTGCCGCCCAATTTCTTCCCGCGCACCCGGGCCTGGTCGCGGCAGTGGCTGCTCGACCACCCGCCGCCGGCGCACGCCGAAGCCGCCGACAACCCCGACCCGGTGGTCCAGGGCCTGTACCGCTACATCGGCAGCGCCGGCTTCATCTACACCTTGTCGCCGGGCGCCTACGAAGGCGATCCGGTGGACGAGTTCTGGCTCGATCGCAAGGTGGGCTTCTGCGAGCACTTCGCCACCTCCTTCGTCGTGGTGCTGCGCGCGATGGGCATCCCGGCCCGCCTGGTCACCGGCTACCAGGGCACCGACGCGCAACCCGAGGATGGCTGGTACGTCGTGCGCCAGAGCAACGCCCACGCCTGGGTCGAGTACTGGAACCCGGCGCGCGGCTGGGTGCGCGCCGACCCCACCGCCGCCGTCGCGCCCGACCGCGTCGAGCAAGGCCGCGCGATCCGGCCCGCGCAGGGCTTCGTCGGCAGCGCCATCAACTCGCTGAGCCCGGGCATGGTGGACCGCCTGCGCGTGTGGCGCGAGACGCTGGACAACCGCTGGCAGGAATGGGTGCTGGGCTACAACCGCAACTCGCAGTTCGACCTGCTCCGCAAGGTCGGCATCAGCACGCCCGACACGGACGACCTGGGACGCCTGCTGACCATCGTCATCAGCGCCGCCGGCATCTTCGGCGCCGCCGCCGCGTGGTGGGACGCGCACCGCCGCACGCCCGGCCAACGCCAGACGCGCCGGCTCGCCAATGCGCTGCGCGCGCTGCAGGCCCACGGCGTGCAGGTGGCGGCGCACGAGTCGCCGGGCGTCGTCGGCACGGCGCTGCGACGACGCTTCGGCGTGGTGGCCGAGGAGCTGGCATGCCGGCTCGACGCGATGGAGCGCCTGCGCTACGGGCCGCCCGGCACGGCCATGGCCGCCGACTGGGCCGGCGTCAGGGCCGGTGCCCGCGACTTGGTGGCTAAACTCGGTCGATGACCCTCGCACACGAGCCTCGCCCGACTTCGAATTCCTCTTCCCGTTCACTCGCGATCGCGGCGATCCTGGGGCTCGCACTGACGCTTGCCGGCCAGGCCGCGGTCGCGCATGACACGGCCTCCGCAAGCGCGCCGGCCGCCTCCTCCGCGAAGCACGCTGCCAAGGCCAGGGTCGCCGCGAAGAAGAAGAAAAAGGGCAAGCCCATCGCCGCGCGCGACGACGATGAACCCGACAGCTACGTCTACGGCCGCCGCGACGACGTGCTCGCGTTCGCGGCGCAGGTCGCCGAGGACCGCGGCCTGGATCGCGCGTGGGTGGAAGACCAGCTCGCCAAGGCGCGCTACCAGCCCGGCGTGGCCAAGGCCATCATGCCGGGGCCGCCCGGCACGGCGAAGAACTGGGCCGCATACCGCGCACGCTTCATCGAGCCGAAGCGCCTGGCCGCGGGCGTGCAGTGGTGGCAGGCCCACGCGGCCGCGCTGGACGCGGCGCAGCAGCGCTTCGGCGTGCCGCCCGAGCTGGTGGCCGGCGTCGTGGGCGTGGAATCGTTCTACGGCCGCATGACCGGCAACTACCGCGTGCTCGATTCGCTGGCCACCCTCGCCTTCGACTTCCCCACGGGCCGCTCCGACCGCAGCGCGTTCTACCGCAGCGAGCTGCGCGCCTACCTCGTGTGGTGCGCGCTGGAGGGCCGCGAGGCCGACACCGCGCGCGGCTCGTTCGCCGGCGCCATCGGCTGGCCGCAGTTCATGCCCAGCAGCCTGCTGAGGTACGCGGTGGACTTCGACCACGACGGCCATGTCGATCTCTCGGCCGGCGGCGACGACGTGATCGGCAGCGTGGCCGGCTACCTGGCGACGTTCGGCTGGCAGCGCGACCTGCCGATCTACTTTCCCGTGCAGCCACCGGCCGACGTCGAGGCGCGCGCGCGCTTGGTGGCCGGCGACATCATCCCCACTTTCACCGCCGCGCAGCTGATCGAGGCCGGCGCGCAGCTGCCCGACGCGGCGCGCGACTTCCCCGGCCCGCTGGCCTTCGTCGAACTGCAGAATGGCGACGCGCCCGCCAGCTACGTGGCCGGCACGCGCAACTTCTACGTGGTCACGCGCTACAACTGGTCGGCCTACTACGCGATGGCGGTGATCGACCTCGGCGCGGCGCTCAAGCGCGAGATGGCGCTGGCGCCGGCGGCGCGCACGCTGGCGAACTGACCTGTCCGGTCATCCTGCGCGCAGGATGACATCAGGCCGGCAGCCAGGCGCCCTCGACGCTGCGCCACGGGCAGCCGTAGGTCTGCTCCAGCACCGGCGCGCTGAGGATCTCGTCGACCGGCCCGGCGTGCCAGCGGCCGTCGCCCAGCAGCGCGAGCACGTGCGTGGCGACGCGGACGATCCAGCTCGGGTCGTGCGCGCTCGCCACCCACGCGCGCGGTCCGGCCCCGGCCGGCACGGCGTCGACCAGCCAGCGGCCCACCACCTGCTGGTGCGCCGGATCCTGGAACGAGACCGGCTCGTCCAGCAGCATCAGCGCGGCCCCCTGCACCGCGCACTGCGCGAGCGCGACGCGCTGGCGCTCGCCGCCGGACAGCTGGTCGGCGCGACGGCGGGCGAGCGACCCGATGTCCAACGCAGTCATCAGTTCGGCGAGGCGTTGGCCGCCCTGCGCGGTCGCCACCTCGCTGAGCGCGAGCGTGCGCTCCACCGTCAGCGCAAAGCGATCCTGCGCCTGCTGCGGCATCAATGCGCGCAGCCTGGCCGCGGTGCCCACGGGCCAGTCCTGCTGCGCGCGGCCCTGCCACAGCACCTCGCCCTCGCGGTGCGGCACGCCCAGGCCCGCCAGCGCCCGCAGCACCAGGCTCTTGCCCGCGCCGTTGCGACCGATCACGCACCAGCGTTCTCCGGCGTTCACGCGCCAGTCGAGGCGCTCGACCAGCACGCGGCCGGCGGCACGCACCGTCAGCGCACGGGTCTCGAGCAACGAATCGCTGCTCACTTGACACCCCGCGCCAGGAACCAGATGAAGCACGGCGCGCCCAGCAGCGACATCACCGCGCCCACTGGCAGCTCCAGCGGCGCCACCACCATTCGCGCCAGCAGGTCGGCGGCCATCACCAGCGCCGCGCCGGACAGCGCCGCGAGCAGCGCCAGCTCGCGCGTGCGCGCCACGCCCGCGAGGCGCCAACCCTGCGCGACGACGAGTCCCACGAAGCCGATCGCGCCCGCCGTCGCCACCGACAGACCCACGGCGAACGAGGCCAGCAGCAACAACTCGAGCCGCAGCCGGCGCACCGGCTCGCCCAGCAGCCACGCGGCGTCGGCACCCAGCATCAGGCGATCGACCGAGCGGCCGCGCGCCCACAGCCAGGCCACGAACACCGCGGCGCCGGCGAGGTTCCACAGGCTGGCGGCGGCGCCGGACAGGTCGCCCACCATCCAGAAGATCGCGCCACGCAGGCGCTCGTCGGGCACCAGCGCCAGCAGCAGCGTGGCGATGCTGCCGAAGATCGCCGCGAGCATCGCCCCCAGCAGGATCAGGCGTGGCGACGCGTCGTCGGCCACGGCCAGCGCCGGCCGCGCGAGCCACAGCAGCGCCAGGCCGGCCAGCAGCGCGCCGGCCGCGGCGCCCATCCACAGTTGCACGCCCAGCAGCAGCGCCACCAGCGCGCCCACCGACGCACCGGTGGAGTGTCCCAGCACGTACGGGTCGGCGAGCGGATTGCGCAGCAGCACCTGCAGGCCCAGGCCCGCCAGCGCGAGCAGGCTGCCCACGCCGGCCGCCGCGGCCACGCGCGGAGCGCGCAGCGAGACGATCAGTTGCCAGTCCAGCCCGCCCGAGCCGAGGCCCAGCGCCAGCGCGGCCACCAGCGCGGTCGCCAGCGCCAGCAAGGCGATGCGAAGGGCGGCGGGGTCGCGGGCGGGCATGGGGGCGGTCTGGCGCAACGAGGACGGCTCAGCGGATCATTGCCACTGACCGCGCAGCGTGAACAGCACGCCGAGCCCCGCCACGTTGTAGCCCGCGACCTCGGGGGTGCGGTTGTTGAACAGGTTGTCCACCTTGGCGGCGATCGTCCAGTTCGGCGACAACGGATGCGAGGTCGACAGGCCCACGACCGTGCGTGCCGGCGTGGTGGTGGTGCCGAAGGTGATCGGGTCCACGTCCGGGCGCTTGCCGGTGTATCGCGCGTAGGCCCCCGTCTCCCAGCCGAGGATGGGCAAGCGGTAGTTGACCGACGCGTTGGTGCGCGCGCGGCGCAGCAAGCCGGTGTCGGCGCTGTCGTCGCGCGGGTTCTGGAACGTGGCGTCGACGCCCAGCGTGCCGGGGCCGATGCCGCCGTCCGCTCCCAGCTCGACGCCGCGGTTGTGCGCACGGCCGACGTTGTACTCGTACGGGTAGTTGTAGACCAGCAAGTCCTTCTGGTGCTGCGTGAAGAACGTGGCACGCGCCAGCCAGCCGGCGCCGCTCCAGTGCACGCCCATCTCGGCGTCGCGCGAGCGCTCCGGCTTGAGCGTGGCGCCGGGCACCGCATAGGCCTGGTCGACGAAGTCGGGCGCCGCGAACGCGGTCGAATACTGGCCCACGATCTTCCACGCGGGCGAGAGGCGCCAGCCGAGCGCCAGCAGGCCGGTGTCGGCCTTGCCGTAGTCGGCCGCGTCGTCGTGGCGCAGGTTGGCCTGCACCTCGACCGCCGAGGCGAAGGTGGCCAGGTAGCCCACGCGCACCGACTTCGTCAGGCGCTCTTCCTCGGGGGTGGAGCTGTCGCTGTAGCGCTCGTTCTTGGCCTCCACGCCGAGCTGCACGTCCTGCTCCGGCGCGACGTTGAAGTTCACGTCCGCGCCCAGCAGGCGCGTGCGCGCGGTGCCGCCGGATGTGTAGGCGTTGGTGGGATCCTCGTACTTGATGAAGGTCTCGCCCGCGCTCAGGTTGAAGTTGATCGCCGAGCCGATCGCGTGGTGCGACTGCACGTTGTAGGTGTCGAGGCTGGTCTTGAGCACGTCGTTCACCGGCGCGCCGCCGTAGGCGTCGTATTGGGTGTCCGTGTCGGTGTGCGACACGGCGAACTCGGTGCGCTGGTTCGGCGCCCAGGTCTTGCCGCCGCGCAGCGTGGCGCCGAGCTGGTGCGAGCCGTCGCGGTCGGTGTTGTAGCCCGGGTTGGTGACCGGGTTGGTGGCATTGAAGCCGTCGGTGGAGACGCCCGAATAGCTGGCGCCCAGGTCGAACGGGCGCGCGGCGTCGCCCCAGCGGCCGGCGATGGAGCCGCTGCCCACGAACTGGCCGTCGCTGCCCATGCCGAACAGCACGCTGCTGCCGGGACCGCGCTTGGTGAAGATCTGCACCACGCCGCCGACGGCCGACGAGCCGTAGAGGCTGGACAGGTTGCCGCGCACGATCTCGACGTGGTCGATGTCGCCGATAGGCACCAGTTCCCACGGCGCCGAGCCGAAGTCGGCGCGCGACAGCGGCGCGCCGTCGATCAGCACCAGCACGCGGTTGGACGCGGCGCCGCGAATGAAGACACTGGTGGCCGAGCCGGCCTGGCCGGTCTGGGCGACGTCGAGGCTGGTCAGCTCGCGCAGGAGGCCGGGCACGTCGGTCGCGTTGGCGGCCTGGATGTCGGCCTGCGTGATGACCGTGGTGCTGGGCAGCGCGTCGGGCAGCTTCTGCTCGACCCGGGCGGCGGTGATCACCACCTGCTGCTCGGGAGCATCGGACGCGTCCTGAGCGAACGCGGACGGGGCCGCGAGCAGCGCGGCGACGATGGACGGGAGGGAGACGGACAACGCCGCGACGCGACTGTTCACGGGCGCGGTCGACCCGGTATGGCGAGACTTCATGGGAATACTTCGATGCATCAAACGCGGCAGCCAGCGTCCCCGCAGGTGCCACCGAAATGGTCGCCCCACGCTCGCGCGCAGCTCGACCCCGAGCAATTGGCCGGTATCCGGGCTGGCGGAGGGGTGAGCGTGTCGAGGGCCTTCCCATGCCTTCTTGCGAAGCACACAGTGACCACGAGGAACGACAGCCGATGTCGCGTGCCTTGGCAGGCGACGACATCCTCCGCGACCGTTGCGGGGGCAGCTCAGGTCGGGTCGGCGCTTCGTGAAGAAGACGACCCTCCTGATTCCCGTTTGACTCGGACGGCACGACAGGCCATCCGGAGCACCAACTGAAGCGTGGATCGTACCATTCGACACCATTTCCGGCGCACCGGGCGAGGCCGGCGCGCAACGCCCGGCAAGCGGCCTTGTTCAAGGGCTTTCGATCGCCCGAAACGACCGCGCCGCGCCCCTACAATGCGTCTTTGTCGCCCCAGCGTCCTCGCCCATGTCACGACTGCCGGATCTTGCCGAACGCATCGAACGACTCCTGCTGCGCCACGACGAGCAGAAGCGCACGACCACCTTGCTCGAGCAGCAGCTGCGCGCCGTCAGCGACGAGCGCGACAACCTGCGCTCGCGGCTGGCCGCGGCGCGCGCGCGCATCGACGCGCTGATCGATCGCCTGCCGGCGTCGGAAGGCGGCCACGCCGACGCGAGCACGCAACCCGGCGACAACCCGCGGAGCGTGCAGCCATGAAGCAAGTGGAAGTGACCATCCTGGGCCAGAGCTACCTGCTGGCCTGCCCCGAAGGCGGCGAGACGCTGCTGCAGACCGCCGTCGCCTCCGTCGACCGCGAGATGAGCGGCATCCGCGACGCCGGCAAGGTGAAGGCGCGCGAGCGCATCGCCGTGCTCGCCGCGCTCAACCTGGCCTACCGCCTGGCGGAGGTACCGCGCACGGCCGCCATCCCGGCGGAGCCACGCCCGCCCGCGGAGCATGCCGAGGCCAGCGAGGCGCGCCGTGTCGCGGCCGCGCAGGTGGAGAGCCTGATCGCGCGCCTCGACACCGCGCTGAACGAAGACGGGCGGCTGTTGTAACGCCTTTTGAAATCGCGTTGGTCAAGTGATTTTGTAGGCCCTCTTTACGTCTCTGATGCTCGCCTTCGCGCCGCCCCGACGCATAGAATGGAATCGTCCGTCGCGTTCGCGAGGGTTTTATATTTCCTTGAACCGATGCTCTTTGAGCTAGGGCTTGGAACATCGTCTGGATGGCGTGATCGTCTCGCGTCAGATGAACCCGATTCCAGACTGACCTCGCCCACCTGAACACCCCTGGGTTCAGGAATGCGGCCCGAGGTTCGCGGCGGACACCTTTATGCCTGCTTACTGGCTGATGAAAAGCGAGCCCGACGAGTGCTCGATCTCCGACGTTGCAGACGCCCCCGGCCATCGCGTGCCGTGGATCGGCGTGCGCAACTACCAGGCGCGCAACTTCATGCGCGACCAGATGCGCGTCGGTGACGGCGTCCTGTTCTACCACTCGAGCTGCGCCGAGCCCGGCGTCGCCGGCATCGCCGAGGTGGCCAGCACGGCCTACGACGACGCCTCGCAGTTCGACGCGAAGAGCCCCTACTTCGACGCGAAGTCCGACCTGGCCAGGCCGCGCTGGCAGCACGTCGACGTGAAGCACCTGGCCACCACGCCCCTGCTGTCGCTCAAGACGATGCGCACGCGGCCCGAGCTGGCCTCCATGGTGCTGCTCAAGCCGGGCAGCCGGCTGTCCATCACCCCGGTGACGCCGGACGAATGGCGCGCCGTGATCGCGGCACTGGTGGAACTCGGCGCCCAGCCGTCCATTGCCAAGCTGGTCGCGGCTTGAAGCGCGTCGACGTCGTCGTGATCGGCGCCGGAGCCGCCGGGCTGTTCTGCGCGGCGCAAGCCGGGCAGCGCGGCGCGCGCGTGCTGCTCGTCGACCATGCGGAAAAGGTGGGCGAGAAGATCCGCATCTCGGGCGGCGGCCGCTGCAACTTCACCAATCGCGACGCGACGCCGGCGCAGTTCCACTCGCGCAATCCGCACTTCTGCCGCTCGGCGCTGGCGCGCTACACCGCGCAGGACTTCATCGCGCTGGTGCAGCGCCATCGCATCCCGTTCCACGAGAAGCACCGCGGGCAGCTGTTCTGCGACGAATCGAGCCAGGACATCATCGACCTGCTGCTGCGCGAGTGCGACGCTGGCCGCGTGGAGCGCTGGCAGCCTTGCGCGGTGGCCGCCGTGCGTTCGGGCGCGGGCGGCGCGCGATTCGAGGTCGACACGGTGCGCGGCCCGGTCGAGGCGCACAGCGTGGTCGTCGCCACCGGCGGCCTGCCGGTGCCCAAGATCGGCGCCACCGACTTCGGCCTGCGCGTGGCGCGGCAGTTCGGCCACGCCATCGTCGAGCCGCGCCCGGCGCTGGTGCCGCTGGTGTTCGACGCCACCGAGTGGGCGCCGTTCGTGGCACTGTCGGGCGTCTCGCTGGAGGTGGAGATCTCGTCGGGCGGCGGCAAGCAGCGCGCGCGCTTCGTCGAGGACCTGCTGTTCACGCATCGCGGCCTCAGCGGGCCGGCGGTGCTGCAGGCGTCGAGCTATTGGCAGCCCGGCGAGACGCTGGAGATCGCGTTCGTGCCCGGCACCGACTGGCCGGAAACGCTGGCACGCGCCAAGGCCACGTCGCGCCGCCAGCTCGGCAACGAACTGGCAAGCCACCTGCCCCAGCGCCTGGCGCAGGCCTGGCTGGCACGCGGCGGGCTGCCCGAAGATCGACCGATGCCCGAAGTGGCCGACAGGCCCCTGCGCCAGCTCGCCGAGTCGTTGGCGGCGTGGCGCATCGCGCCCAGCGGCACCGAGGGATGGAAGAAGGCCGAGGTGATGGCCGGCGGCGTCGACACCCGCGAGATCGACTCCCGCACGATGGAGAGCCGGCGCTCGCCCGGACTGCATTTCATCGGCGAGGTGCTGGACGTCACCGGCTGGCTGGGCGGCTACAACTTCCAGTGGGCCTGGTCCAGCGGACACGCCTGCGCCGAAGCCCTGGCCGCCGACCTCGGGCACGCCCCGGCGACCCCGGCGTGAAGGTGGGGCCCTGCAGAACAAGTGGCACGCGAATGCATTTCAGGGTAGAATCCTAGGCTTTGCTGGCAAACCGCGTGTCGATCTTTGTCCAACTTCTGGAAGCCGAGGCGTTCTCGATGAACGCAGCGGGTCTGGACAAGGACTCCGAGCGCAATATCTCTCCCGAAGGACCCTTCGAAAAATGACGACCATCCGTGTCAAGGAAAACGAGCCGTTCGACGTGGCCCTGCGCCGCTTCAAGCGCACCATCGAAAAGCTGGGTCTTCTGACCGAACTGCGCGCCCGCGAGTTCTACGAGAAGCCCACTGCCGAACGCAAGCGCAAGAAGGCTGCGGCCGTCAAGCGCCACTACAAGCGCGTTCGCAGCATGCAGCTGCCCAAGAAGCTCTACTGAGTTTCTCGGAGCTCTCGAGCTCGTTTGTCGAAAAGCCCGTGCGGGACGCCGCAGCGGGCTTTTTCCATTTCCGAAGCGATTACGCGATTACATTGATATCGGCAACGAATCCGAAAGAACAACCATGACGCTCAAGCAACGAATCTCCGACGACATGAAGGCCGCCATGCGCGCCAAGGAAGCCGATCGCCTGCTCGCGATCCGCAACCTCATGGCCGCGATGAAGCAGCGCGAGGTGGACGAGCGCATCGAGCTCGACGACGCCGCCATCGTGGCGATCGTCGACAAGCTCGTGAAGCAGCGCAAGGACTCGATCGACGCGTTCACCAAGGCCGCCCGCACCGACCTGGTGGACAAGGAGACCGCCGAACTCAACGTGCTGCTGGGCTACCTGCCCGAGCGCCTGGACGCCGCAGCGATCGCCGCCGAGGTGAACGCCATCGTGGCCGATCTCGGCGCCGCCGGCCCGGGCGACATGGGCAAGGTCATGGCCGCCGTCAAGGCGAAGCTGGCCGGCAAGGCCGACATGGGCCAGGTCTCCGCCGCCGTCAAGGCCGCGCTGAGCAAGTAACCGACTCGAGGAGAGCATCGCGATGGAAACCACCCTGCCCCTGCGCCAGATCGCCGACGACGTGTTCGTGGCCCCGCAGCTCGACGCCGCCGCCATGGCCGAACTCGCGCGCCTGGGCTTCAAGAGCGTCGTCAACAACCGCCCCGACTTCGAGCACGGCCCCGACCAGCCGGCGTCCGCCCAGGTCGAGGCCGCGGCGATCGCCGCCGGCCTGCAGTACCGCCACCTGCCGGTGGCCGGCGGCTACCAGTCGCCCGAGGAAGTGGCGGCGTTCCGCGACCTGCTGGCCGAACTGCCGCACCCGCTGCTCGCGTTCTGCCGTTCCGGCGCGCGCTCCACGCGGCTGTACCAGCTCGCGCTGGGCTGATTCCGCCGGGGTGCGTCCCGCCACTTCGCGCAGGACGTCGAGAACCGATCTGCGCTTCACGCGAGGTTGACATGATGCAACGGTGGACTTACACGTCAGGTCGACAATGAAGTGGCGGCACATGCCGTCCAACCGACTCGAAACCATGCGCAAGTCTCTTCTCGCTGCCACTCTCGCCCTGCTCGCCTGCGCGGCCACCGGCGCGCTGGCCCAGGACCACGATCACGACGGCGACCGCGGCAGGCCGGCTGCCAAGGCCTTTCCCGGGCCGGGCCACGCCCGCGGCTACGTCGACTTCGACGCGCGCTACGGCCACAACCACTACTACCCGTCGCGCGGCTTCGTCTACGGCACGCTGCCGCTCGGCGCGGTGAGCGTGGGCTTCGGCGGCGGCAACTACTTCTTCCAGGGCGGCGTCTGGTTCCGCCCGTACAGCGGCCGCTACATCGTCGTGCAGCCGCCGCTGGGCATCTTCCTGCCGGTGCTGCCGCCCGACTACGCCACCGTCTGGGTGGCCGGCGTGCCCTACTACTACGCCGACGGCGTGTACTACAACGTGGCGCCGGGACGCGGCTACGTGGTCGTCGCGGCGCCGCCCGGCGTCGACCCGACGCTCACCACGCCGCCGCCCGCGCCGACGCCCGCCGCGCCGGAGCCGATCTTCTATCCGCGCAACAACCAGGGCGCGGCGCAGACCGAGGCCGACCGCCGCGACTGCAACGCGTGGGCGACCTCGCAGCCCAACGCCATGGCCGACGCGAAGGTGTTCCAGCGCGCCACCGAGGCCTGCATGGACGGACGCGGCTACACCGTGCGCTGAAAACGGAAAGGGCGCGTGCGGTGTGAACCGCCATCGCGCCCGTTCTCGTCACGCCGCGCCGCCGCGCGCCCAATCGGCGGCGCCCGGCGCGGAAGGCGGCCGGCGGCCGCCCTTCAGCTCAATGCCAGCCCTTGTGCCAGCCGTACTGCGGGTGGTGCCAGCCCCAGCCGTATTGCGGGTGATATTCCCAGCCCCAGCCCGGACCGGGCGAAGCGTAGGTGGGCGCCACGTAGACGACGCCGGCCGGTGCGACATAGCCGCCACCACCGCCACCGTAGTAGGGGCGGGCAGGCGCCACGATGCAGCCGGCCATGGAGGCCAGGGCCACGCTGGCGACGACGATTGCAAGACCGCTTTTCATGATCGTTCCTTGTCGGTTGTAGAGAGGTTCCGGATGAGCAGGCAATTTGCGCACCCTGTGCCTCGACAACGGCCTCGCCGACACGAACGTTGACGCCGCAGACCGGTCACGGTCGAGCACGCGGCCCGACTTTACGTGGTTCGCCTATGACGAGCTCATCAGTGGTTTACGCGCCTTTGCAATGCGGAAACCCGATGCTTGTCATCGACCGATGACAAAGGGCGTTGAATGAGGAAGGCGGCACTGATGCAGCCTTTCAGGAGACCCGAATGAACTCGAATCGAAAGCTCGTGCGCTGGGGCGCGCTGGCCGTGCTGGTGACACTGATGAGCGGCTGCTGCATCGCGCCCTGGGGCGGTCGCTACTACGGCGGTGGCGGCCACTACCAGGGTGGCGGCTACGGCGGCCCGCAAGGCGGTGGCGGCTGGCGCCATTGATCGCATCGTGACACGCGCCCTCGCCCGCGAGGACGGCGGTGCGTGAAACGACAGAAGGCCGCGCGATGCGGCCTTCTGTCGTGGAACGGCCTGGACGCTCAGTGCAGGCTGTTGCGGCCGCGGCCCTTGGCGCCGCCCGGCGGCGTGCCGGTGGCCTTGGCGTCGACGTTGCGCAGGATGTCCTTGCCGCTGATGCCGGCGAACAGCGCTGCCGCGCGCACCTTGATCTCGAGCAGTTCGGTCGCACTCACCGAATACTGCCCGGTGACCTTGTTGACGTCGACCCTGAACTCGACGTCCTTGCCGTTGTTCGACAGCGTGCCGACGGTGAACTCGTAGTCGTCGTTGTCGGCCGGCAGGCCGCGGCCCGCGAGGTCGTAGTCCTCGTATTCGATCCGATGGATTTCCCCGCTGGCCAGGTCGAGCAGACCGGTCGAGTCGATGATGTCTTCGCTCAGTTCATCGGAAATCTTGATCGGTACCTTCAGGTCCACAGGCTTACCTCGTCTCGTTCTTTAAAACGCGATTTTCTCACGCGCGGCGGCAAAGTGCATCCGTGCCGTAGGCCCGGTGTGGCACTCACGCCTCGGCACGCACCGTGGCGCGCACGAGCCGACCGAAGGTGAGGCCCTGCACCAGGATGGAAAACGCCACCACGTCGTAGGTCAGCGCGATGAGCGTCTCGCGCCATGGGCCCGGGGGAATCGACAGCGCGAGGGCAATCGAGATGCCGCCGCGCAGCCCGCCCCAGGTGAGCACGCCGGCCGCCCCCTCGGGCAGGCGGAACGCGCGGCGCGCGAGCGCCACCGGCAGACCCACGGTCAGCCAGCGCGCGGCGAGCGTGATCAGGATCGCGGCCAGGCCCGCCAGGAACGCCGGCCAGGCCGCCAGCGGGAAGTGGATCGTGATGACCTCCATGCCCACAAGAACGAACAGCACCGCATTGAGGATGTCGTCCAGCAGTTCCCAGAACAGGTCGACGTGGTGGCGCGTGACGTCGGACAGCGCCTCGCTCCTGCCCTTGTTGCCCACGATCAGGCCGGCCACCACCATCGCCAGCGGCCCGGACACGTGCAGGTGGTTGGCGAGCGCATAGCCGCCGACCACCGCCGCGAGCGTCAGCAACACCTCCACCTGGTAGTGGTCGATGCTGCGCAGCAGCCAGTAGGTGGCATACCCCAGGCCCCATCCGTAGAGCAGGCCGCCGCCGGCCTCCTGCAACAGCAGCGCACCGGCGTGGCTCGCAGTCGGTGTGGCGCCGTCCAGCGCCATGCCCAGCAGCAGCGAGAAGATGACCACGCCCACGCCGTCATTGAACAGGCTCTCGCCGGCGATCACCACCTCGAGGTTGCGCGGCGCCCCGCCCGACTTCAGGATACCGATGACGGCGATCGGGTCCGTAGGCGAGATCAGTGCACCGAACAGCAGGCACTCGAGCAAGGGCACAGGCAGGCCCACGAGGTCGATCACGAACCACAGGGCCACGCCAACGACGACCGTGGAGGCCGCCGTGCCGACGAACGCCAGCAGGCCCACCTGCCAGCGGTAGTTGCGCAGCGACGCCACGTCCACGTGCAGGGCGCCCGCGAACAGCAGCAGCGACAGCATGCCCTGCATCAGCAGTTCGGAGAAGTCGATGGACCGGATGAGCCCCTGCTCGCGCGCATGCAGGCTGGACGCGATGCCCAGCGCGTCCAGCGCCACCAGCGCCAGCGAGAGCACCAGGGAGGTGGCCATCACGCCGATGGTGGTGGGCAGCTTCAGCCAGCGCTGGTTCACATAGGACAGCAGCGCCGTCAGGACGAGGAGCGTGGCGGCGATGTCGAGCACGGGGAATTGCGCGCCGCCTCAGGAACCCGCGACCTTCAGCGGCGACAGCAGCACCGAGCCCACCGTCTTCGCGCCGTAGTTGTAGGTGTCGGCGCCGATGGCCTGGATGCCCATCAGCATCGTGCGCAGGTGGCCGGCAATGGTCACCTCCTCCACCGGATGCACGATGCGGCCGTTCTCCACCCAGAAGCCAGCGGCGCCCCGCGAGTAGTCGCCGGTGACGTAGTTGACGCCCTGCCCCATCAGCTCGATGACGAACAGGCCGCGATCCAGCTTGCGCAGCATCGCGGGCAGGTCGTCGCCCGGCTGCGTGCGCCGGTGCGTCATGCGCAGGTTCTGCGAGCCGCCGGCGTGGCCGGTGGTCTTCATGCCCAGCTTGCGCGCGGAGTAGCTGGAGAGGAAATAGCCCTGCACCTCGCCGCCGCTGACCACGTCGCGCGCCTTCGTGCGCACGCCCTCGTCATCGAACGGCGCGCTGCCCTTGCCCCTGGGCTCGTGCGGGAACTCGAAGACGTCGATGTCCTTGGGGAACACCGCGGTACCCAGGCTGTCCTGCAGGAAGCTCGCCTTGCGGTACAGCGCGCCGCCGCTGACGCCCTGCACGAACGCGCCCAGCAGGCCCGCCGCGAGGCTGGATTCGAACAGGATCGGCACCTCGCAGGTGGCCACCTTGCGCGACTTCAGGCGCGACAGCGCGCGTTCTGCGGCGTAGCGGCCCACGGCCTCGGGCGCGGACATGTCGTGCGCGCTGCGCATCGACGTGTACCAGTGGTCACGCTGCATGCCGCTGCCCTTGCCGGCGATGGGCGCCACCGACAGCGAGTGGCGCGAGCTGGCGTAGCCGCCGCGAAAGCCGCGGCTGTTGCCCGTCCAGAAGTGCGACTGCTGCGCCGACACGCCGGCGCCCTCGGAATTGGTGATGCGCCTGTCGGTGGCGAAGGCCGCGTCCTCGCAGCGCTTGGCCAGCTCGGTGGCGGCCGCCACCTCCACCTCCCACGGATGGAACAGGTCCAGGTCCATGCCGGCCTCGGCCGGCGTGGCCAGGTCCTCGGCGTCGGGCAGGCCCGCGGCCGGATCCTCGGCCGTGAAGCGCGCGATGTCGTAGGCCGCGCGAACCGTCTGCTCCAGCGCCTTGGCCGAGAAGTCGGAGGTGCTGGCGTTGCCGCGCCGCTGGCCGATGTAGACCGCCACGCCCACGGACTTGTCGCGGTTGCGCTCGACGTTCTCGACCTCGCCCTTGCGCACCGACACCGACAGGCCGCTACCCTCGGACACCTCGGCGGCAGAGTCGCTGGCGCCGATGGCCTTGGCGATCTTCAGGACGTCTTCGACGATCTGCTGGAATTGCTCCGGCCTGAAGGCGAAACCCTGGTTTTTCGTGACGGCCATTGGCTTTCCTTGCTTCGTGTTGTAAGGGGTCGGCGGCTCCGGACTGGCGAACCGCGGCAATTGCAGGACAATCCGGGCAATCATAGCGACCCCAGAGAGCCCTTCGAACCATGCCCCGCGAGCCCAAGCACGCCTCCAACCGCCAGGTCGAGGACATCGATCCCGACGCGATCGACACGGCGCAGAGCAAGCGCCAGATGGCCATCGACGGCGTACTGCCCAGCCGCAACGAGCTCAAGCAGCAGATGCAGGACCTGCAGGAGCTGGGCGAAGCCGTGTCCGCCTTGCCGCCCGATCGCCTGGACAAGCTGAAGATCGCCGAACGCCTGCGCGACGCGATCGACGAGTTGCGCCGCACGCGCTCCTTCGAGGGCAGGCGGCGCCAGGTGCAGTACATCGGCAAGCTGATGAAGCACGAGAACCCGGAGCCGCTGCGCGAGGCCGTCGCGTCGTACCGCGTCGGCAGCGCCACCGACACGCTGGCCCTGCACAAGGCCGAATACTGGCGCGACCAGTTGCTGGCCACCGACGATGCGCTGGCCCTGTGGGTCAAGGAGTACCCGGCCACCGACGTCCAGCAACTGCGCAGCCTCGTGCGTTCCGCGCGCAAGGAAAAGCTGGAGCCGGGCGAGCGGCACGGCCGCGCGTACCGCGACCTGTTCAAGCAGGTCAAGGAACAGATGCTGACAATTCCCGAAGGCGACGGCGACGCGCCCGGGGCCGATCCGTCGCACGATGACTGAGGGCGCCGGCATCGGCCTGGACCCCGTGCGCATCGGGCTCGTCTCGATCAGCGACCGCGCTTCTGCCGGCATCTACGAAGACAAGGGCCTGCCCGCGCTGCGCGACTGGCTCGCGCGCGCCGTGAGGAATCCGGTGGCCTGGGAGGAGCGGCTGATCGCCGACGACGCGCCCACCATCAGCGCCACGCTGCGCGCGCTGGTGGACGATGCACGCTGCGACCTGGTGCTCACCACCGGCGGCACCGGGCCCGCGCCGCGCGACGTCACCCCCGAGGCCACGCTGGCCGTGGCCGACCGCGAGATGCCCGGCTTCGGCGAGCAGATGCGCCAGATCGGCCTGCGCTTCGTGCCCACCGCCCTGCTGTCGCGCCAGGTGGGCGTGATCCGCGGCCGCGCGCTGATCCTGAACCTGCCCGGTCAACCGAAGGCCATCGCCGAAACACTGCAGGGCCTGCCCGACCTGGCGCCGCCGGTGCCCGGCATCTTCGCCGCCGTGCCCTACTGCATCGACCTGATCGGCGGCCCGTACCTCGAGACCGATCCCGCCCTGTGCAAGGCCTTCCGTCCAAAATCGGCACAGCGCGCCCCCTCCGGCGCCTCGTGACCGCCCTTCGCCCTTCCTGCCTCAGGTGCCCATGCTGCTGACGTCCCGACGCTCGAACCCGCATCACAAGATGCTCGTGTGCCTGTGCGCGGCGGCACTGCTGCCGGCCGCGGTCGCGGTGCCCACCGACGCCACGCCGGCGGTGTCCCAGCCGTTCCTGGTGCCCTACACGGTCACGTCGCACGACACCCTGATCGGCCTGAACCGCACCGTGTTCGCGGCGCCCGGCGTGTGGAAGGAAATCTCGCGCATCAACCACCTGCCCGACTCGAACCGCATCACGCCCGGCCAGGTGCTGATGGTGCCGAGCGACTACCTGCACAACAAGGCCGTGCCCGCGCAACTGGTGAGCGCTTTCGGCGACGTGCGCATCGGCGACAAGCCGGTGGCCAGCGGCGCGACGTTCAACGTGGGCGACACGATCCGCACCGGCGAGGCCAGCACGGCCGTCGTGCGACTGGCCGACGGCTCGCACGTGAAGCTGGCGCCCGACACCGAAGGCCGCCTCGACGAGCAGCGCCGGTTCCAGGTCAAGGCGACGGCCGCGGCGATCGACGAGGGCCTGGTGGCCGCGTCGCTGCGCCTGATCAGCGGCAGCGTGGAGGTGTTCGCCAGCAAGGTGCTGCGCGCCCGTCCGCTGGAGGTGAGCACGCCCACGGCCGTCATCGGCGTGCGCGGCACGGTCTACCGCGTGCGCAACGTCGTCACGCCCGCCACGGGCGGCGCCGCGGCGGTCGACGCGTCGGCCACCGAAGTGCTGGAAGGCAAGGTGCACGCGCAGGTGGGCTCCGCCGCCGCGCAGGCCGCCGACGTGCCGGCCAACTTCGGCGCGCCGCTGGAAGCCGGCAAGAAGCCCGTCGTGCTGCCGTTGCCGCCCGTGCCCGATCTTTCCGACGTGCCCGCGCTGTTCGACCACCTGCCCATCAAGCTGCACCTGGACGGCAACTGGCCGCTGCGCGTCCAGCTGGCCAACGACGCCGCGTTCGACCACATCTCGCTGGACGTGCACGTGGCCGCAGGCGACGACATCCGCATCCCGCAACTGGCCGACGGCGACTGGCACCTGCGGGTGCGCCGCATCAGCCCCGAAGGCCTCGAAGGCCTGGACGGCGTACGCGACTTCCAGCTGCGCGCGCGGCCCGAGTCGCCGTTCCTGCTGGATCCACCGGCCAACGCCAAGCGGCCGGTGGGCGACGTGCCGCTGCGCTGGACCCACAACCCCGACGCCGCCTCCTACATCCTCGAGGTGGCGCGCGACCCGCAGTTCACGCAGATCGCGCTGCGCGACGACCACGTGATCGGCGAGCAGGCTGTGTTCCACCCGTTGGACACCGACTACGGCGCCGCCGACGGCGTCTACTGGTGGCACGTGTTGAGCGTCAACGCCGACGGCCGCCACGGCGCGTGGAGCGACACCCAGGCGCTGATCCTGCGCCCGACGCCGCGCTCTCCGCTGGGCCGGCTCGCGCCCGACGGCGCCGCCATCGAACTCACCTGGGGCGGTCGCCCCGAGGACCGCACCGAGGTGGAACTGGCCCGTGACGCCGGGTTCGAGCAGATCGTCGCGCGCGGCGATTTCGGCGCACCCGACGGCCGCCTGGCTCGCCCCGCCACCGGCACCTACTGGGCCCGCTACCGCTTCGTGGAGCCGGACGGCTTCAAGACGGCGTGGAGCGGCGCGGCGAAGATCGAGGTCGAGAGCAACTGGCACAAGGCGCTGCGCGCGCTGCTGCCGGACGCGTTGCTGAAGTAGCTATTTCACCAGGCGGCTGAGGCCTTCGGCGTCGAAGCGCTCGGCGGTCTGCGCGTCGACGGGCACGCAGTCGCGCGCCTGCAGCACGCCTTCGTCGAGCACGCGCTCGATCGCGTTCCACAGCAGCGCGATCTGGTGCTCGTGCGACGACGCGCTGTCGATCAGGCCCTTCATGGCCTGCGCCACCGGGTCGTCGCCCTGCGTGACGCCGTAGGCAGAGAAGCCCAGGCGCGCGGCCGTGGCCTCGCGCGCGACGTCGGTCTCGGCCGCGATGATGCGGGCCGGATTGCCCACCGCCGTCGCGCCCGCGGGCACGGCGCGCGTGACGACCGCGCCCGAGCCCACGCGCGCGCCCGCGCCCACCGTGAAACCGCCAAGCACGCTGGCGTTGGCGCCGACGATCACGCCCGCCCCCAGGGTGGGATGGCGCTTCGCGCCCTTGACCAGCGAGGTGCCGCCGAGGGTGACGCCCTGGTAGATCGTGCAGTCGTCATGGATCTCGGCCATCTCGCCGATGACGACGCCCATGCCGTGGTCGATGAACACGCGCCGGCCGATGGTGGCGCCGGGGTGGATCTCGATGCCCGTGAAGAAGCGGCCCAGGTGCGACAGGAAGCGGCCGGCCACGGGCATGCCCAGCAACCAGAACCACCGGGCGCGGCGATGCCAGATCAGCGCATGCAGGCCCGGATAACAGAGCAGCACCTCCATGCGCGAACGCGCGGCGGGGTCGCGCTCGAGGATGCAGGTGATGTCTTCGCGCAGGCGATCGAACATGGAGAAATGGACGTTGGACGGACGGAATGGGCAGTGTATCGGCGGCCCCCGGCCTGCACGGCCGTGCGGGCTTAGCGTCGGGTGCCTGCGAGCTTCTGGACCTGGCGCGCGATGCCGCGCAGGATGTGCACTTCCTCGGCGCTGACCTGCGCGCGGTTGACGAGCTGGTGCAGGCGCGCCATCAGCTTGCGCGGCACGGCGGGATCGAGGAAATCGATCTCCACCAGCATCTCGCGCCAGTGCGCCAGCAGCCCTCCGACGGCGGCGGCATCGGCATGCTCCGGCGTGCGCGTGCGTTCCACCACGGGAAAGCCGCCGAGCGCCTGGCGCCAGTCGTAGGACAGCAGTTGCACCGCCTGGGCCAGGTTCAGCGAGCCGTACTCCGGCTGCGTGGGGATGCTCAGGCAAAGGTGGCAGGCGTGCACGTGGTCGTTCGACAGGCCGAAGCGCTCGCCGCCGAAGACGAAGGCCACGCGATGGTCGGTGCGCGCGAGTTCGGCGAACGCCTCGCGCGGGGCACGCGTGGGCGGGCCGAAGTCGCGCGGCGTCATGGCGGTGGCGCAGGCGAAGGTGGTGCCGGCCAGCGCCTCGTCCAGCGTCGCGACGGTGCGGGCGCGCTCGAGGACGTCGGTGGCGCCGGAGGCCATCGCGATCGCCTCGGGCCGGGCCAGCACGTCGGCGTAGCGCGGCGTCACCAGCACCAGGTCGGTGAAGCCCATCACCTTCATCGCGCGCGCGGCGGCGCCGACGTTGCCAGGATGGCTGGTGTCGACCAGTATGAATCGCGTGGAATCTGTCAAGAACTGCACCGGCTGCCGAAGGTGCCGGGACGGTGCGCGTGACGTCGCGGCGCCGGCCCGGCTAGAATAGGGGTTACCCGCATTGTCGCGCCTGCCGCCGTTCCCGGCCGCCGCGCGGCATCGCCCCCGCTCTTTCGTCGCTGTCGCCCTGCTCCCTGCCCTTGCTGGCGCTCCGCGTGGAGCGCCGCGGCCAACCCATTGGAAATGCCCATGTCCCAGACCCTCCACCCGATGCTCAACATTGCCGTCAAGGCGGCGCGCGCTGCGGGGTCGATCATCAACCGGGCTTCGCTGGACGTCGACAAGGTGCAGGTGGAAAGCAAGGGCGTGAACGACTTCGTCACCGAGGTCGACAAGCATGCGGAAGCGGTCATCGTCGACATCCTCCTGGCCGCCTACCCGGGCCATGGCATCCTGGCCGAGGAATCGGGCCGCGAGCTCGGCGCCAAGGACAGCGAGTTCCTGTGGATCATCGATCCGCTGGACGGCACCACCAACTTCATCCACGGTTTTCCGCAATACGCGGTCTCGATCGCGCTCGCCTGGCGCGGCGTGGTGCAGCAGGCGGTGGTCTACGACCCGAACCGCAACGACCTGTTCTACGCCTCGCGCGGCCGCGGCGCGTTCCTCAACGACCGGCGGCTGCGCGTGTCCAAGCGCCTGCGCCTGGCCGACTCGCTGATCGGCACCGGCTTCCCGTTCCGCAAGGGCGACAACTTCAAGCGCTACATGAAGATGTTCGAGGAGATCTCGCAGCAGTGCGCCGGCCTGCGGCGCCCGGGTGCCGCGTCGCTGGACCTCTGCTACGTCGCGGCAGGCTACTACGACGGCTTCTTCGAGACCGGGCTCAGCCCGTGGGACATCGCCGCGGCGTCGCTGATCATCACCGAGGCCGGTGGCCTGATCGGCAACTTCTCGGGCGAGGCCGACTTCCTGTACCAGCGCGAGGTCGTGGCCGGCAACCCGAAGGTGTACGGCCAGCTGGTCAACATCCTCACGCCGTACACGCGCGTGATCAAGGACGACGGCAGCACGCCGGCCGCCGGCGACGACTCGTCCACCGCCGGTGACGCCACCGACGCCTTCGTGGCCGCCAACACCGAGGCCGCGCCGGCCGAGGCCAAGCCGCGCAAGGCCATCAAGGTCAGCGGACCGCGCACGCCGCGCAGGCGCCTCTGAGAACCTGATGCGGCCAGGCGGCCTTGCCTGCGCGGTTGATTTGTAGTAACGTTTCTACAACTCTCCAGGAGGCCCCGCCATGTCCCCTCCCAAGCACTATTCCACGTTCACCAGCCGCGAGTTCAACCAGGACGCCGGGGGCGCCAAGCGCGCCGCCGAAGAGGGCCCGGTCTACATCACCGACCGCGGCCGTCCGGCGCACGTCCTGCTGAGCATCGACGAATACCGGCGCCTGACCGAGCCGGCCGCCGCCAGCATCGTCGACCTCATCGCGATGCCCGTGGACGGCGGGATCGAGTTCGAACCGGCAGCCCTCCACATCGCGCTGCGGCCGCTGGACTTCGGCTGATGTTCGTCCTCGACACGAACGTCGTCTCCGAACTGCGCAAGGCCGCCAGCGGAAACGCCAACCCACGCGTCGTCGCCTGGGCATCGTCGATCCGCCCGGCGGCCCTGTTTCTCTCCGTCGTCACGCTGATGGAGCTCGAACAGGGCATCCTGCAGCTCGAGCGCCGCGACCTGCGCCAGGGCGCCGTGATCCGGCACTGGTTCGTGCGCCAGGTCCAGCCGGCATTCGCCGGGCGCATCCTGCCGATCGACGACACGGTGGCGCTGCGCTGCGCACGGCTGCACGTGCCCGATCCGCGCAAGGAACGCGACGCGCTCATCGCCGCCACGGCGCTGGTGCATGGCATGACCGTCGTCACGCGGGATACCGCCGACTTCGCGCCCACCGGCGTGCCGTTGCTCGATCCCTGGTCATGACGCACTCGTCGCGGCCGGGCGCCCGATGAGCGCCACGCGATAATCGTTGGAATGCACGCCTCACCCGACGCCACCCTCCGATCACGCTCGTGCCCCTGTTGCGCAATGCCGTCGAAGCGATCGGAGCTGGGCCTCGTTTCTCCCTTCCTGGCTCGGCGCGCCTTGCTCGGCACGCCCGCGCCGGTGGAGCTCGCGAGATGCTCGACCTGCGGGCACGCGTGGTCCCTGCGCGGCCTGTCCGACCAGGAGGCCGCCAGGTTGTACACGGGCTATCGCGGTGAGGCCTATTTCGAAGCCCGCCGCGCGGTGGAACCCTGGTACAACCGGGCCGTCAACGACGCCATCGGATCCGAGTCGGCCATGGACGGGCGCCGCCGCGTGCTGGCCGACGCCCTGGCCGCCGCCGCGGTGGCGTCCGGCCCCCGACCCGAAGGTCGCTGCCTGGACTTCGGCGGCGACCGTGGGCAGATGCTCAAGGACCTTCCCGACGCCCACAAGCTCGTGCACGAGGTCTCGGGGGTGGGGCCCGACCCGTGGGCTCGCCGCCTCGATTCGCTGGAGGGCGAGGCCGGCAGCTTCGACCTGGTACTGAACTGCCAGGTGCTCGAGCACGTCAACGATCCGCTGTCGGCCTTGCGCGAGACCGCGGCCATGGCTCGCCGCGGCGGCTGGCTCTACGTCGAGGTGCCGGACGAACGCTGGCGCTCGCTCGGGGCGCGCCCCGGCCGTTTGCGCGAGCGATGGCTCCGAACCGTCGCCGCCTCGACACGCGCGACCATCGCCCTCGACTTCGCGTCCACCGCCTGCCGGATCAAGCTCGGATTGATTCCTCCCTTGGGCTTCTGGGCGATGCGCGAGCACATCAACTTCTTTTCACCCCGTTCCCTGGAGCTCCTCGCCGGCAAGGCCGGCCTTGCGCCTCTCTGGCTCCGGGTGACCGCCTCCGGCATCTCGCTGGTGGCCTCCAAGCTCGACGACTGAAGGCATGTCCGAAAACCAGACGCAACCCGTGCCGCAGGATCTCACCGGCCACACGCCGATGATGG